>Ga0210039_1002798_pt1 | contig 13995 bp, 14 predicted proteins | sample CryGeyCG2114_250_3_FD_185460 | JGI IMG/M metagenome (GOLD analysis project Ga0210039, IMG submission 185460) | Groundwater microbial communities from aquifer - Crystal Geyser CG17_big_fil_post_rev_8/21/14_2.50 (SPAdes) (version 2) | ecosystem: Environmental > Aquatic > Deep subsurface >...
GAATGCAGATCGATTCCGCAGTACAGTGTCATGGTCAGCCTCCTCGTGCTTTGGTCAGCCTTGCCACTGTAGCGCAACCCGCTACGGTGGCAGGGAGGCTGGCGCTAGAGGAGTATCAGGTCTTTCGTTTTGCATCAAGCGGGGCATGTTGGCAGTCTGGCCCCATGGCCCGACCGCTTCGCATGGAATTCGGGGGTGCGCTGTATCTTGTGATGGCGCGTGGGAATGCTCGGTCCGAGATCTTCATTGATGATGAAGATTGGGAGATTTTCCTCGACAATCTCGGGCATGTATATCAGCGATCTGAATGGCGTGCCTGGGCGTGGTGCCTGATGAGTAATCACTATCATCTGCTGATCGAGACGCTTGAGCCGACGCTTTCCAAGGGGATGCGGGAAGTCAACGGTGTCTACGCGCAAGCGTTCAATCGTCGGCATGGGCGCAGCGGTCACGTGCTGCAGGGGCGCTTCAAGGCGCCGTTGGTCGATAAGGATAATTAGCTACTCGAACTGTCGCGCTAGGTGGTGCTCAATCCGGTTCGGGCCGGCATGGTCGAATCCGCAGCAGACTGGCGATGGAGCAGTTACCGCGCGACGATGGGTAAGGCGGCGACTCCCTGATCATCGACGAGCTCGGCTTCGAGCCCATGGACCGGGCCGAGGCCAGCCTGTTTTTCCGGCTGGGGACCTACCGCTACGGGCGTGGTTCGATCCTGATCACGACCGAAAAGAGTGTGCGCGACTGGAGCGAGCTGCTGGCTGGTGATGAGGTGCTGACCGCGGCCATTCTCGACCGACTGCTACACAACGCCCACGTCGTCAACATCAAGGGCCGCAGCTACCGGCTTCGGGATCTGGAGCAGACGCTCGGTGCGCGAACAAACTGACGGAGAATTGAAGATCAGCAAACCCTGAAATCCCTGCCCCGGGTGCGTAAAAGCAGGTGTCGCCTTAATGCGTAAAGGTCGGTGTCGCTTGACAGCTGAAGGCAATGCTGGACGGCTGAGCCCGCCTTGTTTCTCAACCCCTTTACGGCGACGCCGTGTCGCTACGAGCAGATGTTGAATGTCGCGGGCCGAGGCTGCGAACGCGATCAGCCGCCGCCAAGCCTCCGGAGTGCCGCTCGCAGCGGGTGATCCGGGCGAACCCCACCGGCGTCGAGGCGTGCGGCTGCGGAAGCCAGAAGCGGAACGGATTCGGGCGCCCGTCCGGCCGCGCGCAGCAGGCGAGCGCGCAGGATCTCCAGCCGGGCAATCTCGCTGACATCACCGCTATGCCCAACGGCGTATTCGATGTGGGCTTCGGAAACCCACGCGGGATCGATTTCCGCAGCCGGGTCGGCCAGCGCGCAGACCGCACGCGCTTCGTTCTCGGCCCGTCGCACCGGCTCACCGGGCCAGTCGGAGACTTCGACCAGGGCGCGCCCGGCAGCCTGCAGTTCGCCCAGTTGGCACAGGGTGCGCGCGCGGTCGGCCATCAGCGCACCGATGCGATGTTTCGGCCCTTCCTCGACCGCACTCAGACGCTGAATTGCAAGATCCAGCCGCGCCAATGCAGCGCGGTGTGCGCCGCGATCGGCATCGAGTCGCGCGCCATAGTAATGAATGAAGAAATCGTCATCGATCGAAGGCAGGTCCAGGAGCCGGATCCACTCTTCGGCGGCCCGGTTCATCCACTCGGCGGCAGCGTCGAAATCGCCGCGGGTTCGGGCAACGTTGGACAACCCTGTCCATGCGGTCGCTCGAACCGATCGCGGCACTTCGGTGTAGGGAGCCAGGCGTTCCAGCACCGCGCGATACAGAACTAGCGCATCGTCGTAGCGGAACTGCAGCTTGGCAAGCTCGGCCAGGTTGATCTCGGTGGACGCCAGCGAAAGGGGCTCATGACCCAGCGCAAGCTTCATTTCGAGAATACGCTCGAAACGATCAACGGCCAGCGAATGGCGGCCGGTGCTGCCTGCAATGATGGCCAGATCGCCGGCCAGGGCCAGCGCGATCGCCTCGGTGTCCGGCCACAGCGCCAGCTCCTTCTGCAACGCAAGGGCGGCCTGCTCGGCGAGCTCGAACTGCTCGCGCTGCATCAGGGTTCGCACAAGGTTGCGCTGCAGTTCCAGGACCTTGGGGTCGTCCGGACGGAGCTCCCGATACAGTGCGATCGCTGCCTGCGTGTAGTGCTCGACCTGGTCGAGCATGTTTCGATTGCGCGCCAGATCTGCTCGCGCCACGGCCATCCGCAAGCGCAACGCATCCTCGACTGCCGGCTCCTCATTGTGCAAGGCCGCAGCCTCGTCGAGCAGAGCGTCGGCCTCGTCCAACTGGCGCCGTGCGGCCAGGATCTCGGCCAGACTGGTCAGCAGCTCGGCGCGCAGCTCCGGCGGGCCGGATGAAGCGTCCCGGGCGCGCTCAATGCCCTGGTCCATCAGCTGTCGAGTGGTCGGCAATTGATCCGGCGGCAAATTCGGGATGCGCGCTCGAAACAGGTCGAGCAGGAAGCGGTTGACCGTATCGGCGCGCGCCGCGGACTGTTCGGCCGAGGCCTGCGCCGAACGCGCGGCCAGGGCGCTGTCGCGGGCCCGATCGGCCTGCCACAAGGCAAGCCCGCTGCCTCCGATCAGCGCCAGCGAGCCGAGCATCAGGGCTGAGGCCAGGACCCGGTTCCGTTCGATCCAGCGAGCAATCCGATAGGCCGGACTGGCGGATCGTGCCTGGACCGGCCGGCGCTGCTGCCAGGCCTCCAGGTCTGCGATCAGCGCTTCGACCGTTGGATATCGGTCCGCGGCATCGGCCGCCAGCGCGCGCATCACGATCGCATCGAGGTCACCCTTGAGACGTCGCGCATCGCCTGCGCGGCCGTCACCGATGAAGCGCTCGGATGGGGGCGGTGGAAGCACCCGTCCGGACGACTCCTGACCGGCGAGGATTCGGGTCTGCTCCGGCGCCCGTCGAATCCCGGCACCGGTCAAAAGAGTGTAGAGCAACGCGCCGAGTGCGAACACGTCTTCGGCGATCGCCGGCGCCGCGCCGCGCAGCCGTTCAGGCGCCGCGTAGCCTGGCGAACACCAGCCGGTCGAGGCCTGTTCGCTGCTGTCGGTCAAGCGGCTGGCAATGCCAAAATCCAGCAGACGGGTCCGACCGGTGTTGTCGATCAACACGTTGCCAGGCTTGATGTCGCCATGTACCACCAGCCTGGAGTGGCAATGCGCCACGGCGCTGGCGACTGTGATCAGCACCTGCACCCGTGCATCGAGATCCGGCGCGACCCGCGCCGACCATGCGGTTAACGGCTCGCCGTCGATGTACTCCATCACCAGATAGGGCACCCCGTCCTCGCGCAGCCCGCCGTCGATCAGACGCGCGATACCCGGATGATCCAGCGAGGCCAGCAGCCGCAATTCGCGACTCAGCGCCTCTCGCGTAGCGCCGCTGAAGCGGTCGGGATCGAGCAGCTTGATCGCCACGCGCATCTCGAACTGACCATCGGCGCGGCGACCGATCAGCACCACGCCCATGCCGCCGCGTCCGATCTCCTGTTCTGCAAGCCAGGGGCCGAACTGCTGACCGGCATACTCCTCGGCTGCCAGCATCGATGCGTTCGGTGCAAGGGCACGGGCCAACGCATCGACCTTGCGATCGATGATCAGCGAGCGATCGCTGTCATGCGCCTGCAGCAGCTCATCCAGCCAACGCCTGACCTCGGGGGCCACGGTCTGCGACTGGATCCGGCGCTGGCGTTCGGCGGGCGGCAGCGGCGCCAGCGCATCGAACAGCTCGGCGGCCTCGGCCCAGACTTTCTGTGCCTGCGTCATGGCGACAGCCGGCTGTTCAGGAAAGCGCGCGCGCGGATCCAGGCGCGTGCGGCGGTGCGCTCCGAGATCTCCAGCACCTCGGCCGCCTCATCGACTTGCAGCCCGCCGAAGAACCGCAGCACCACCAGGTGCGAGGCCTGCGGATCCAGCGCCTCGAGATCGGAAAGCGCCGCGTCCAGGGCGAGCACGTCCTCGTGCGCTCCCAGCGTAAGGTCCTCGATGCCGGTTTCGATCAACGGCAGCTCGACATCACGATCCCGACGCGCAGCGCCTCGATAGCGGGCGTAATCGACCAGGATCTGGCGCATGGCCAGTGCCGCGGTACTGAGGTAGTGCGAGCGGTTCTGAAAGCCGGTCTCTGCGGCGTTCAATTTCAACCAGGCCTCGTTGACCAGAGCGGTCGTGTTGAGCGTGCGCTGCGGATTGCGCGCACGCATCTGTCGCGCCGCCGCGCGAAGTTCGCGATACAGCTCGGCGAAGGCGCGTTCGTCGTCGAGCGCACTCATGCAGGCGCCCGAGACGATTTTCTTTCCTGAGCTGGCAGCCAGCGGATCCCGGCATCGTTAGTCATGGGTGAGTCCACGTCGCTTCGGCATCGGGCCTGCATCCTTTCCCAGTCAGGAAAAGTTACCATGAAACAATGTGTTCGCGTTTTTTGTCTTGCGCTCGCATGCAGCACAACCTCGGCGTTCGCAGTCGATGGCGTGTTCGAAATCAGCGCCGTGTGCGCGCAGTTCGGCTGTTTCGATGGCGATACCAGCGGACTTCCGGTGCAGATCACCCAGCCCGGCAGCTACAGGCTGACCGGGAATCTCACCACCGCCAGCGTCAACCAGGATCTGATTACCGTCAGCGCCGACGGCGTCAGCATCGACCTCAACGGGTACTCGCTGATCGGCCCGGTGAGTTGCTCGGGCACCACGCTCAGCTGCAGTTCCAGCGGCTCCGGCGACGGCATCGAGGCCATCAATCAGACCGATATCCAGGTGCGCAACGGCAGCATTCGCGGAATGGGCGGCGTCGGCCTGATCGTCGGTGCCGGTGCCCTGATCGAGCAATTGACGGTGTCTGAAAACGGCTCCGGCGGCATCGAGGCCCAGGCGCCGGGCGCGGTACTGCGCCGCCTTGCCGTGCGCGAGAACGGCGGCCGTGGCGTGTCGCTGGGTTTCGGCAGCAGCTACCTGATGGACAGCGTGATCTTCAACAACGGCGCCCAGGGCGTATTCGGCGGCTTCTGCGGCAACATCCTCGCCATCGGCAACACCAACGGCAATGCCTGCGTCGCCATTGCGCCGAACCGCTGCAGCGTCGCGACCGATTGCGACTGATGATGAACTCTCCAGACCACACCGTTGCCGCGCGGTCAAGCGGCACCCTCGGCGCTGCCGCCCTGCTCGCGCTTGTCACGACCGGCAGCGTCAATGCCCAGCTCGCAATCGAAAGTTACTGGCTGTCGTCGGATGTAGACGCAATGGTTCGCGAAGCAGGCGGACCGAGCCGGACAGTGTTCGACGATCGGTCCGTGGTCTACGTTGACGAGAACGGTGAGGGCAGTGCCTTTGCCATCACCGGCCTCCTGGACCTGGACGGCGCCGATCTCGACGCGCTGGACAACTTCCCGCGCCGCTATTCGATCGATGTTCGCCGAAACATCGGCGGAGTCGAAGTCGAGCCCGGGGACACGTTCTATATCCTGAGCGGTGCCGCGGTCATCGATTTCGATGCCTCGGCGGCCGGCATACCGGCGAACGTCAATCTGGATGCGCTGACAACCAATCCCGAAACCGGGTTCAAGGTGCTCTCGTTCGACCGCTGGTTCAACGTCCCGAATCTCGGCTTTGTCACACCCGGAGACCTGGTCGAATTCGACGGCACCAACTTCACGCTGTATTTTGACGGACAGCTGCTACCCGATGGGCTCAACGTCGATGCCGCGCATATCCTCGACACCGGCCAATTGCTGGTCAGCTTCGACACCGACGCCGAACTGCCCGGCGGGCCGGGGACCTTCTTTCTGCGCGACGACGATGTCGTGCTGATCGATCGGGACGTCTTCAATACCCTACCGCTTCTTTCGATGCAGGTCGCACACCCCAGTTGGGTGGCGGCCGACATCGACGCGCTGTGGGTCGAGCGCGCGGTGAACGCGGGCAGCATTCGCTTCAATACGGCGTTCCGCGAGGTCCAGGAGAGCGTCGGCACCTTGAGCTTCCAGGTCGAGCGGATCGATGGCGGCGAAACCGCCATCCAGGCGCGCGTGACCAGCATCAACGGCAGCGCCCAGGCAGGCAGCGACTTCGTCGCAGTCGACACCGTATTGAGCTGGGGCGATGGCGAGACCGGTGCGCGCAACTTCAGCATCACGATTCTTGACGATGCACTCGAAGAGAGCTTGCGCGAACGCTTCGAGATTCAGCTGGCGATCGAGTCGGGCGAGCCGACCCTGGACAGCCCGACCCGGATCCAGATCACCATTCTCGACGATGACGGCGACAACTTGTTCGCCGACAGCTTCGAATCCTGACGAAAGCTCAGACTGCGACGCTGAACAAGTGTCCGACCCCTGCCGTCAGCAGCGTGACAGGGGTCAGATCTCGTGACAGGGGTCAGATCTTGTTTCATGCATTGTCCTGTCGACGGGCGATTCTGCTGGCCGTAGACTGATGGATTCTGAAATGGCGCGCGATCTCGGTTAAGGTGTAGGCACCGGTCCAGTAGGCTTCGGTAATCGCCTGGTCTCGGTCGGCGGCCGCTCGGGTAATCTGAGCCAGGCTCCGGGCCGGTCGGAGCTTCTTCGGAATTTGTGAGCTGAGCGATTTATTGTCGAATTTCTCGAGCACCGTCTCAACAAACGACTCGTTGCCCAGAAATCCGGCTCGGGGCATCTGGTCAAATGGATCGTCAGCGTTGATACCGTCGGCGACGAATCGAGCGAAGGCACGGCGCGCGGGGCCACTCTTGGTATGGAACAGATGTAGCGTCTCATCGACAGCCAGCCACTCCGGTGCAGGCACCTTGCCCATCACTGCACAATAGCTGCTCCATGGCCAGTCCCCCGCAGTTTCAGTCATGCCGGCCTGAACCGGGTTGAACACAACATAGCGCGACAATTCCAGCAGATGTGTTTCCTTCTGCACCAGGGCCGCCTTGTATCGTCCCTGCAGCACGTGACCGACACGGCCGTGTCGGTAATTGAAGCCTTGCGTGTACACGCCGTTGACTTCGCGCATGCCTTTCGAGAGTGTTGGTCGCAATGTTTCGACCAGGAGGTGGTAGTGATTGGTCATCTGACACCATGCCCAGACGCGCCAGTCAAAACGGCCACACACGCGGTCAAGATTATCAAGAAATGCCTGGCGATCGTCGTCGGTCAGAAAGATATCCGCCCGCGCATTCCCCCGCGCCATCACATGGTATAGCGCGCCTTCGAATTCAATTCGTAGTGGTCGGGCCATGGGCGACTGATTCGCAGATTAACGCGGCCAAAAAGGGCTTGCGAAGGAGCGTACCAGAGTTGAGTGCATGAAACAAGACCTGACCCCAGTGATCTTGTGACCCCAGTGATCTTGTGACCCCAGTGATCTGTGATCTTCTCGGCGCGGCGCATAGACCAGAAATACCTTGGTGCCCCACAGCGGAACAAACTCGAACCGGCGCCTCATCGCTCCAGACCCAGCGCACCGTTGTGTACACAAAGGACTTGAATTTCTGGACCCGATTCAGGATAGTCTTGACTTGCATCCCGGCCTCTCACCTCTGATCGATGGTTGCTTGACACTTCCATCGTCTCAGAGTCGGCCGGGATGCTCGATCCAGACAACCGCAAGGCTGCTGCCGCTAAATCAGGTCGTATTCAGGGCGAATTCACCCACAAATTCTGCGGAGGAGCCATTTTTTCGAGCAGGGACGAAGGGCCGCAAGCGATGAATCAGGATCAACGGATCGACCGTCTCAGGATCGACCCCGACCGGCGGGATGCCGAAGCCGGCCGCCCGGTCTGGCTGTGGCCCGTGCTGGCCTTGCTGCTGCTGTTGCTGGCGGCCGGCGCGTGGTGGCTGTCTCTGCCCGATCGGATCGAGGTGCGCGTGGTCCAGGCCGCGCTGGCCCAGCCTGGTGGGCCGGGCGCGGCTCGCGCCAGCGTGCTGGATGCATCCGGCTACGTGATCGCGCGGCGCCAGGCCACGGTCGCGGCCGAAGTCACCGGCAAGCTGGTCGAGGTCAATGTCGAGGAGGGCCTGCGGGTCGAGCAGGGCCAGGTGCTGGCGCGGATCGACGACGCGACCGAGCAGGCCCAGCTGGCGCTGGCCCGGGCCCGACTGGAGGCCACGCGAAGCGCGCTGGTCGAAACGCGGGCGCAGCTGGCCAACGCCGAGCGCACCCGTTATCGCCAGCGCGAACTGCTGGATCGCCAGTTGACCAGCGAGGCCGAACTGGATCGCGCCGAGACCGAGGTCGAAACGCTGGCCGCGCGGCTGGCCAACCAGCGCCGTCAGGTCGAAGTGGTCGAGCGCGAGATCGGACTGCAGCAGCGTCGGCTGGAACAGCTCACGATCCGGGCCCCGTTTTCCGGCATCGTCATCGCGCGCGCCGCCCAGGCCGGCGAAATGGTGTCGCCGATCTCGGCCGGCGGCGGCTTCACCCGCACCGGCATCTGCACCATCGTCGACATGGATTCGCTGGAAATTGAGGTCGACGTCAACGAGGCCTATATTGATCGCGTCCGCGCCGGCCAGCCGGTCGTCGCACGTCTCGATGCCTATCAGGACTGGGAAATCGAGGCCGAAGTCAAGGCGGTGGTGCCGGCGGCCGATCGGCAAAAGGCGACCGTGCGCGTGCGCGTCGCGCTGCTTGAAAAGGATCCGCGCATCCTGCCGGAGATGGGGATCAGCGTACGATTCCTGGATGCGCCGCTCGACGATGCGCCGGAGCAGGCCGAAGCCCGCGCCCTGCCGCAGGTTCCGGCCAGCGCCATCGAGAGGCGTGACGGACGCGATGTGGTATGGCTGCTGATCGGCGATCGGGTCGAACGGCGTGCGGTGCGCCTCGGCGCGCAGACTGCCGGCGGCGTGCTGATCAGCGCCGGCCTGTCCGGAAGCGAGCGACTGGTGGCAGATGCCACTGGTCTGAATCTGAGCGACGGCGCGCGGGTGCGCGTGATCGATCCTTGACGGAGTAAGCCCCGATGAATGAAGCCCATGTCTCCACCGCCCGACAAGCCATTGTCCGCGTGGCTGGCGTCACCAAGCAGTACCGCAAGGGCCGCCAGTCGGTCGAAGTGCTGCATGGGGTCGACCTCGACATCGCCGACGGCGAGTTCTGCGCCCTGATGGGGCCATCCGGTTCGGGCAAGACCACCCTGCTGAACCTGATCGGCGGCCTCGACCAGCCCGACCGAGGCGAGATCGGTGTCGCCGGCCAGCGGATCGACCGGATGAGCTCGCGCGATCTTGCGCGCTGGCGCGCCGCGCACGTCGGCTTCATCTTCCAGTTCTACAACCTGATGCCGGTGCTGACCGCCCAGCGCAATGTCGAGCTGCCGCTGCTGCTCAAGCGCATGAGTGCACGCGAGCGCCGCGAGCGGGCGCGCCTTGCGCTTGAGATCGTCGGCCTGGCCGATCGTGCCGGACACCGTCCGGGCGAGCTGTCCGGCGGTCAGCAGCAGCGCGTGGCCATCGCCCGCGCGATCGTCAGCGATCCCAGCCTGCTGCTGGCCGACGAGCCCACCGGCGATCTCGACCGCGATACCGCCAACGAGATTCTCGACCTGCTGCAGACGCTTAACCAGCGCCATGGCAAGACGATCCTGATGGTGACTCACGATGCCGCCGCGGCCGAGCGCGCCAGTCGCCTGGTACATCTCGACAAAGGTCGCATTCTCGACGGCTCGGGTGCCGGCTGATGGGCGGCATGCTGCAGATCGTGCTCGGCAACCTGATGCGCAAGAAGCTGCGCACCCTGTTCACGCTGGCTTCGGTGATCATCGCCTTCGTCCTGTTCGCGCTGCTCGGCGGCTTGAGCCGGGCCTTCACATCCGGGGTCGAGCTGGCCGGCGCCGACCGGCTGATCACCCAGCACAAGGTGTCGTTCATCCAGCCCATGCCGTTGGCCTATGTGCAGCGGGTGCGCGGCATGGACGGGGTGCGTGCGGCCAGTCACTACACCTGGTTCGGTGCCTACTTCCAGGATCCGCGCCAGCAGTTCGCGCTGTTTCCGACCGAGATGAACACCATCAACGACATCTATCCCGAATACCGGATCAGCGAGGCCGAGCGCGAGCAGTTGATGAGCGACCGGACCGGCCTGATGATCGGCAAGGCGATGGCCGAACTCTATGGCTGGTCGCTCGGCGATCGCGTTCCGATCTTCTCCTCGATCTACCCGCTGCAGGACGGCAGCTACTCCTGGGAGTTCACGATCCGGGCAATCTTCACCGGGACCGGCAACGAGGCCGACGAGATGCAGGCTTTTGCCCATTACGACTACTTCAACGAGGCGCGCCGTTTCGGCCGCGATTCGGTCGGCTGGATCGTCACCCGGATCGAAGAGCCCGAGCAGGCCGATGCCGTCGCCGAGCAGATCGACGCCCGCTTCGCCAATTCGCCGACCGAAACCAAGACTTCGACCGAGGCCGGCTGGGCGGCCGGCTTTGCCGCGCAGTTCGGCAACATCGGCCTGATCGTGCAGCTGGTGATGGCCTGCGTGTTCTTCACCCTGCTGCTGATCACCGGCAACACCATGGCCCAGGCGGTGCGCGAGCGCACGCCCGAGCTGGCAGTGATGAAGACGCTGGGTTTTGGCGAAGCACGACTGATGAGCCTGGTGCTGGCCGAAAGTCTGAGCGTGGCGCTGATCGGCGGGGTGGTCGGCCTGCTGCTCGGGACCGTGCTGGTCCAGGGTGCGGCCTCGGCGCTGGCGCAGTTCTTTCCGGGATTGACCATGAGCGCGGCGACGCTGGGCTGGGGCCTGGCTTTCGCAGTCGCGCTGGGCCTGATCACCGGGGCCTGGCCGGCCTGGCGCGCGGGCCGTCTGAACGTGGTGACCGCGCTGGCGCGGAGGTAATCGATATGGAACAGATCCTTGCCATTACCTGGCAGAACCTGAAGAGCATCCCCGGCCGGCTCGGTGCCTCGCTGGTCGCGGTCGTCGGCGTCGCCGGCGTGGTCGCGGTGCTGGTCGCGGTGCTGTCGATGGCGCGCGGCTTCGAGGCCTCGCTCACCACCGGCGCGGCTCCCGACAATGTCGTCGTGCTGCGTTCGGGCTCGAACTCGGAGCTGGAATCCAGCCTGAGCGGCGACCAGGTGCGGCTGATTTCCCAGTCGCCGTCCTTGAGCCTGGCCTCGCCCGAGGTCTACGTCATCGTCGATCTGAACAAGAAGTCCACCGGCACGCAGGCCAACGTGCCGTTTCGCGGCATGCCCGAGCGCGGCGTGCAGCTGCGTCCCGAGTTCCGCATCGTCGAGGGGCGAATGTTCCAGCCCGGCCGCAAGGAAGTGATTGCAGGGGTCGGCGCAGCCGGCCAGTTCGAAGGCCTGGAGGTTGGCCGTACGCTGGCCTTCGGCACCGAGCGCTGGGACGTGGTCGGCCTGTTTCACAGCAGCGGCGCCGGCGACTCCGAACTGTGGACCGATGCGGCGGTGCTGCTCGATGCCTACCAGCGCGGCAATACCCACTCGACACTGTACGGGCGCCTGACCGATGTTGATGCTTTCCAGGCTTTCAAGGACGAGTTGACCACCAACCCACAGCTTTCGGTACGGGTCGAGCGCGAGACCGACTTCCTGGCGGCGCAGTCGCAGGCGCTGTCGCGCTTCATCGCCGTGGTTGGCTGGGGCATTGCCTTTTTGATGGCGCTGGGCGCGCTGTTCGGTGCGCTCAACACCATGTATACGGCCGTGTCCGATCGGGCCCGCGAGATCGCGACGCTGCGTGCGATCGGCTTTCGGCCGGGCGCGGTGGTGGTTTCGGTGCTGGCCGAGGCGATGCTGCTGGCGCTGGCCGGGGGCGTGTTGGGCGCGGTGCTCGCCTGGTTGCTGTTCAATGGCTTCACCGTCTCGACGCTGAGCTTCGCCAGCTTCACCCAGGTCGTATTCGCGTTCGCCGTCACGCCCGACCTGATGGTTCAGGGCCTGATGCTGGCGCTGCTGATCGGCCTGGTCGGCGGCATCGCCCCGGCGATTCGTGCCGCGCGCGTGCCGATCGTGGCCGGCTTGCGGGAGTAGGCGCCGGGCCGGGGTCGATCCGACAAGATCAAGACCAGAGGAATCAAGCATGGCAAAGGTGACCGGACTGGGCGGCCTGTTCTTCAAGGCCGAAGATGTGGACGCCACACGCGACTGGTACGCGCAGCACCTTGGACTCGAATTCTCCGAATGGGGCGGCTGGGGCTGGGAATGGCGCGACCGGAACAATCCGGACCAGGTCGGCCGCACCGAGTGGGCGCCGTTCAAGGCAGACACCGAGTACATGGCGCCGAGCGACCAGCCGTTCATGATGAACTTCCGTGTCGATGACCTCGACGCGATGATTCAGCAGCTGGCCGCCGCCGGCATCGAGTTGATCGGCGAGCCCGAGGACACCGAGTACGGCAAGTTCGCCTGGGTGATGGATCCGAACGGCATCAAGCTCGAACTGTGGCAGCCGCCGGACAAGGCTCCCACGGGCGCATGAGCAGCTGCCTGGTTTGAACCCGACTTGTTCACTACCCTTCCTGCTGACGGCCCCTCGCGACGAACCGGTGGGGAACAAGGCGGGTTGACGACACTCGGCGGAAAAGCAGGCAATCGAACGGCCAGCCATCCAGCCATCTGTTGACATCCAGCCAACTGGGGGTCGATAATTCGGGAATCCCGAAGCAGGAGGTCACCGACCGTGAAGCCACAGCTTTCGGTTCGAAGCGCCAAGGCGCGCGAGCTGGCCCACCGGCTCGCGCGGCGCGAGCGGCGCACCGTGGCGACCATCGTCGAGCTGGCCCTGGAAGAGTACGAAGCGCGTCATTTCGGCGGGCAATCCGCGGCCGACTTCTACCGCGAATTGCAGGAAAGCTGCGCCGCCGCAAGTGAACTGGACGAGCTTCTCGAGGCCAACCGCAAGCCGCATCCGGGTCTCGTGTTTTGATCTTTCTCGACACCAACGTCGTCTCGGAAACCCTGAAGCCTGCGCCCGATCCGCAGGTCATCGACTGGTTGATTGCACACGATGCCGAGCTCGCCCTTCCAAGCATGACGCTCGCCGAAATGGCCTACGGCATTGCCCGCATTCGGCCCGAACAGCGCGCCGAACGCCTGGCACGGGGGCTGGCCGCATGGCGCGAGCGGTTCGCCGGCCGCATCTTCCCTGTCGATGAGCGTGTGGCCCTTTCCTACGGCGAGATCATGGGTCAGGCGGCACGATCCGGTCGGCCGATGTCGATCCCCGACGGCATGATCGCTGCGACCGCGAAAACTCATTCCGGAACCCTGGCCACCCGAAACATCGCTGACTTTCGCAGCGCCGGGGTGGATCTGGTCGACCCGTGGCTGATCGCAGGTGTGCAGGAGCCTTGATCCAACAGCACGGGAGGTGGCGATGAAGATTCTCGTGACCGGCAGCGCCGGGCATCTCGGCGAAGCCCTGATGCGAACCTTGCGGCAACACAAGCGCCCGGCGCTCGGTATCGACATCACGGCCTCGCCGTTCACCGATCGGGTCGGTACGATCGTCGACCGCGAATTCGTCCGGGACTGCATGGCCGGCGTCGGCGCGGTGCTGCACACGGCCACCTTGCACAAGCCGCATGTCGCGACCCATACGCGCCAGGCCTTCGTCGATACCAACATCACCGGCACCCTGAACCTGCTCGAAGAGGCGGTCGCCGCCGGCGTGAAGTCCTTCGTCTTCACCTCGACCACCAGTGTCTTCGGCGATGCGCTGCGCCCTCCGCCCAGCCAGCCTGCCGCCTGGATCACCGAGGAGGTCGTGCCGGTATCGAAGAACATCTACGGTGCAAGCAAGCTGGCTGCCGAGGACCTGTGTCGGCTGTTTCATCGAAACCACGGCCTGGCCTGCGTCGTGCTCCGGACCTCGCGTTTCTTTCCCGAGGACGACGACGAGCCGAGTCGGCGCGATGCCTTCGCTCGCGACAATCTTCAGGTCTGCGAACTGCTGTATCGGCGAGTCGACATCGCCGACGTGGTCGCCGCGCACTTGCGGGCC
>Ga0210039_1002801_pt1 | contig 13989 bp, 10 predicted proteins | sample CryGeyCG2114_250_3_FD_185460 | JGI IMG/M metagenome (GOLD analysis project Ga0210039, IMG submission 185460) | Groundwater microbial communities from aquifer - Crystal Geyser CG17_big_fil_post_rev_8/21/14_2.50 (SPAdes) (version 2) | ecosystem: Environmental > Aquatic > Deep subsurface >...
CAGGTGATGTTAGAGGCAATTTTAAGAATCGACCAGTCGGGTCCCGGAGGATCAAAGGAGGGATTAAAAAACAATGAATAATACGGCAGGTTGCTTACCAGCGTTAACAGCAATGAGGTTAAAACCAAAAAGGAAATTTCGTATTTCCTTGAATTTATTACATTCATATGAGCAGTATCGTATTGCATATATCAAAATAGTTAACCGGATATCCTCATCAAAAATAAGGGTTATATTTGAGAATCATACTCACTTTTGGCATATGTTTCACATCGGGGTGAAGGATTACAAAATCGGAATAAATTGGGTTTGTTTCTATAATAAGTTGTATAGCCAGTGCGTATTTAATAGAAAGGTTGGTGATATTATGAGTCCGAAGATTAACACACAACATTCTTAATTGCCGATTTTGATACATTGTTATTTTCCGGTTACAATTGATTTTATAGATTTAGTTAATCTATCGAAGAAACTTACTTTGTCAGTAATTATTTCAGAATTAATTGAAGTTTGTTGGAGTATGTGTAATTCTTTCCCGCTTTCAGTTCTTGTTCCTTTTGGTAAAGTTATTATTGACGAGTAAAATCCACCACTATCTGACACTTCAATTTTATTTGGAATTACTTGTATTTCCGTAAAGATTTTTTCATTGTAAAGGTTTGGGATTTCGTTAAAGCTTAATATGACTAGCTGCCCAATTTTTATCTTATCTATTTCATTCGCGGGGATTTTAATGTCTATTAGCAACACATCTTTTTTTTCAGATATTAAACCTGTAGATTTTATAGTGTACTCATATTTGAAAAACCAAGAGTATATTAGAAGAATAAGTACAACGCAAAAAATAATAGATATTCCCGTCCTGATAATAATTGGAGGGATTTGTCCTATAATATTTCTTACTTTTTCACTCCTAAGTTCTATCTGATCATGTGTTTCATTCATGTAGTATATAATATTAATTGAACTAGTTTCCAAGTTCTAATTGGTTTTTTACAAGTTGAAAATATGCACTTCTGTTTTTAGTTAATTCTACATGGTTACCAATCTCCACGATTTTACCATCTTCAAGAACAATAATTTGGTCCGCATTTTTTACCGTACTTAATCGATGAGCAACTATTACAACAGTCTTCCCATTATAGAAGTCCTTAAGATTTTGAACAATTGTTTTTTCATTATTGGCATCAAGGGCGTTTGTTGCTTCGTCGAAGAAAATAAAACTAGGGTTTTTGTATATCGCTCTTGCAATTAGAATTCTCTGTTTTTGACCTAAACTAAGGTTCTGCCCTTCGTTTCCAATTATTGTATCATATTTTAATGGAAGTCCCATTACGAATTCATGAATATTAGCAATCTTGGCTGAATAGATTAATTTATCTTCACTTATATCTTCCTCATTAGAGGCAATGTTACGTGCAATACTCTCAGAAAAGATAAATCCATCTTGCATAACAGCACCACATTTACTGCGCCACCATGTTGTATTAAAGTCTTGTAAATCATAACCTCCCACCTTGATTGACCCAACAATCGGACTGTAATATTGTAGAATTAGCTTGAGTAGTGTTGTTTTTCCACTTCCACTTGTCCCAACAATGGCGGTCACTTTCCCTTGTGGAATGCAAATGTTAAGGTTATTTAATACTTTTTTCGAGTGGGGCCCCTCATATTGAAACATCAGATTCTCGAATACAATATTACCATTTTGCAAATCAACATTTAATTCTTTATTGGCATTTTCATCTTCCTTTTCATGGATTTCATTTATTCGTTCTAAGCTGATTTTTGTGTCTTGTAAATCATGAATTAAAGCGATAGTTTGATCAATTGGCAAAGATAATTGACCAATAATATATTGTGTAGCGAGCATCATTCCAAGAGTCATATCATTGTTAATTACTGCAAGAGCCGCTACAACAGTAATAACGATGTTTTTTGTCTCGTTTATAAAAATGTTGCCCGCTTCTTGAGTTTGCTGTAGTTTTAAAGATGCTATATTGATTTGAAATAGATCAGCTTGTATATCCTCCCATTCCCAGCGATGACGCTTTTCGGAGTTTTGCAACTTAATCTCCTGCATACCTTGAATAAGCTGGTAGGTTTTGTTTTGATTTTTTGCCCTAGCCTCAAAATACTTGTAATCAAGTTCCCGTCTTTTATTAAGAAAGAGGAGTATCCACAAAATATAAATGCAACTGCCTACAAAGAAAATAACAAATATGGAAATATCATAACTCCATAAAACAATTCCAAAAATAATTAGTGTAAATAGTGAAAAAATAGTGTTAAGTGTCCTGACTGTTAGAAATTGTTCTACTCTAGAATGGTCATCAATTCTTTGCAAAATGTCACCTGTGAGTTTAGTGTCAAAATAACTCATAGGCAATTTCATAAGTTTAATGAAAAAATCGGAAATTAAAGAAATATTTATTCTCGTACTGATATGTAAAAGGATCCATCGGCGAATAAAATCAACAGACATCCTACTAACGTTTAATACTAATTGAGCAATAAGTATAAGATAAATAAAGCTAATATTTTTGTTAACGATACCAATATCAACTATTGCCTGGGTGAGGAAAGGGAAAATTAGTTGAAATAAACTGCCTAATAATAAACCAATAATTAGTTGACCAAAGAATCTTTTATATTTTCTAAAATAGTCTAAAAGAAACTTAAAGGTCCTGCGCTTAGTGGGATCACCTTCCGTTTTGTAGAACTCTTGCGTTGGTTCCATAAGTAAGACAATTCCTTTTTCATCACCACCAGATTTTGTGCTAATCCAATGTTGTTTAAAGTGTTCTTCTGAATAACTAAGTGGACCATGGGCTGGATCCGAAATATATACTTTGGCCTGCTTTCTAAAAATGTTTTTTGATTTTATTCTATTTACTATTACAAAATGCTCCTGATCCCAGTGCACAATGCAAGGCAATATAGCAGATTTTTCAAGTTTGTTAAATGTTAGTTTACCTCCAATTGTTTTAAACCCTATTAGTTCCAAAGTATCACTTATTCCCAATAAAGATACTCCTTCTCTTGTTGTATAGCACAATTTACGTAGATAATTTAGGTCATATTGTTTACCATAGTTCAAAGCAATCATACTAACACATGCAACACCGCAATCCATTGAATCATATTGTTTTACAAAACGAAACACTCGCATAAATATTTTTATATTAATTAATTCTAAATGCTCCTGAGTCAGAATCTGAGTTCGAATTGCTATTTGCGTTTTTCTTAAATCTCAAACCAAAATTTAGATTGTAATGTAGCTTTAAGTACAACATCTGACCATTATCAAATATGTCCACACTACTTTTGTCGTATACAATTGAACTGCTTACATTTTTTGAATCAGTATAAATTGATTTTGAAATAGGATTCCACATTCCAATTATAAAACTCCATTGCTTATATTTATATTGTAAAGATGATCGAGAATCAAAAGACGCAGTACTAATAGTTTGACCTTCTAATTGTCGGTAATCATTTTGAAAGTTGAATTTCAAGGTTAAATTCCTATAATTCAGATCAAAAGATGCGTAAACAATAAAGTCTGTAACAGTATTTGAATAGCCTGAATTATAGTGATTTTGAAAATTGAATATTGCAGAATACAAAGTGTATTGAAACCAATTTGATTTAAATGGATTATGTTTCATACTGAAGGACAGGACAAATTCTTTTTTCCAGCCTTGATTTCTATAAGATGAAAGTATAAAATCATCCTCATAAGTATATTCTGATACAATTGGATCTATGGAGTTGGAAAATTGAAATTGTGATGATAAATAAAATCGTGAGATATTGTAACTGAAATCAATCGATAGGTTATGTGATTGATAAGGTATCAACTCTGGATTGCCTGAGTATATTATAAAATTATCAAGAAGATAGGTATTTAAACTTAGTTGAGAAAGAGTTGGATTGTGTGGGGTTATCCGATACAAGGTTTTGATAACTGCATGCTTATTTATGGGAAAATTCAATCGTATGAGGGGACGAAAGGAAATAAAAGAATATTTATTCGACGTGTTGTTTTCCGAATATGTGTTATAATTTAATCCTAGGCTCACTTGGCATGAGATATTTTTTATTTTCCCAATAGCCTCTGTATAAAAGTAATTTTCGGAAGTTTCCATGCTATAATCATTATTACCTAGAGAATTTTTTGTTTTTTGCATAAAGAACCCTTTAATGAATCTAGCTCCAATAGAAATATCTAGTTTTTTAAGATGCTTCTCGTAAAGGGATTCGATATATATTGAACGTTTTTCACTAGAATTCAATAGCCTATCATTCAAGATCGTGTCATCAATTGTAGATATTTCGTTTCTATAATAATTGTTGTTATTACTGAAATAATTACCTGTAATATCAAATTTGAATATTTGGTTTTTAAAAAGTATTTTTGAAAAATTGAGATTTAAACTTGGGGCGAGTTCCTCAAATTCCGAATCTTTATGTCCAACCCCATTTATTTCAATATCATTAATTTCTTTTCTTATATTATAGCGTGTCTCATAATTACCTGAAGTAAAATTTGGTGACAGCTTTAATCCGAAAGTATAACTGCTATCTTTATTGAAGACTAAATTAACGCCTATAATATTTTGAACATAAGAAAACGGACTTTTAATGCCAATCCTTTCTGTTTTTATGTTTTCTTCATTAATAAAATATTGAGAGGCTTCGTTAGTCAATTTTTCGGTATAATTTCGATAACTAAGATTGTAAAAAAAACTTATTTGAGTATTTTTTTTATTGTACTTAAAACTAAGCAAGTCATTCCCAAATCCGGTGAATAAAGCATTTTCCAAATCCAACACTAAATCTATACCGTCTGTTATCTGCTTAGCAATTACATTGATAACAGAACAATAGTTTGTATTTGTATATCTAGCGGGAGGGATATCATAATACTCAACCTTTTGTATTTCACCTGGATTAATCGCTATCAATTCTTGTGCTGAAGCACGAAGTCCATTTATTAATATAAATACTGCCTTCCCATCCATAGATAAAACTCTATTTGAAGAATAATCAACTCGGACTTGAGGTAATACCCCCATTAAGTCCAATGAGGAGGATGCTTTTTTTCTTTCGATCTTCGAAATAAAGTAGGTTGTTTTGTTTATATCATTAACCATGCTACTCCCTTCTATTATAACCTCTTGAAGGTTACTAACGCTTGGGCTAAGTACAATGATTTCATTATAGTCAGATTCTTTTAAATTTAAAGAATCAAAATATGTTCCATAACCAATCATAGAAACCTTTATTAGTAAGCCATCTTCTAAGACCCCTTCAATAATAAAATGACCAGAAAAATCAGAAATCGACCCATACTTTAAGCTTGAAGAATCTACAATATTTAAAAGCGAAATATTTACGAATGCTAATGGTTCCCTTTTTTGGTCAACAATTGTTCCCTCTACTATATGCTGACTAAAAATAGCTTGATTCAAAACAAGTAACATTGTAGTAATGAAATATTTCATATCAGCGGAAGTTTTTGTCCTTACAAAAATTCAATATAAGTTCCTCATATGTTAGATCTAGGTTCTTTACACATACGGGGTCAATTTTAATGTTAAGCTCTTTTTTATAATCTCTACCACAATTCCCCATGCATAAGGGCAAGTACTTACAAGAGATGCATAATTCATTTTCGAATCGTTTCTTGTAAATTTTATCTAATACACCATCTTCCCATGCAATATTTCCATCATTTTCTAATTTTCCAGGTGGGTTGTTATGCTGTAAATCATCATTAGCCGTACATTTAAGCACATTTCCATTATAATTAATTGCGTTATAATATTTCTTGTCAGCATAACTAGGAATAAAACCATTATCTAAATCCCATCTCGAGGTACAATATCCAGATTCCTCAAAACTATTTATCATTTCGGTAATTTTTTCACCTCTTGTTTCATCAGCTTTTTCTTGCCAAATTCTACGAAAAACTACTTTAATTTTAGTTCTATTTTTCTCTTCTATTAATCCGTTTACTTCTTTTATAATGCTTTCTTTCAGGTTTTTATTACTATAGTTAAGTCGTAAAGTAATTTGAATATTGTTTGAATTGCTTAGAATAAAATTAATATTTTCTAATGTTACGTCAAAAGCTGAATTACCATCTTTTGAATTTTTTACTTTATTATGCTGTATTCTTGTTCCATCTATTGAAATCTGAAAGTGTTTGAATCCTAATTTTTCTAAGGATATCGCACTTGTTTTATTTAGTAAGTAGCCATTTGTTGTGGCTGTATTTCTAAATGGAAGTTCGTGCTTTTTACATAAGTTTAAAGCATAAATACTCAACGGCTTAACTATTTCATCAAAAAACAGGAAAGGCTCTCCACCAAACCATTCAATGTGCAAAGATTCAATTTTTTCTTCAATCACCATTTTTTTGATATGCTTTTTTATATTCGAGAAAGTGATTTGGTCCATTTTCGTCTCTACATGATCTTGAACACAATACCAGCAATTGAAATTACAATTGAGAGTGGGTAATATTATAAGGAAATAATTTTTCGAATTGGAGACTTTATCATTCAGTTCTCTTATCAAATCAACCTCTTCTACATTGTCTTCGATAACAAAACCTTTCATAATGAGTTTCTCGTAGAGAGCGGGAATGCTATTTTTAACTCCTTCTATATTATTTATTAAGTTATTTTCAAGTTTTTTGCTTAAATCAACATCTAATTTTAGAAAAAATTGAGTGATTCCGTTAAACCAAAAACAATCTTTACCGTCCTTAACGTAATAATTATACTTACTTATTTTCATGATTTGTTTATTTTTATTATGTTAGTAAAATAATAAGTACTATTTATTTCTCCATTTGCAATTTAGAGAGATTTAAATAGTACTTATTGATGGGATGTTGTTTTTTTATGTGATCCCGCATGCGCATCCCGCAACACAGTTGCCAGAATATGTGCATCCTGAATTAGTGCATGCAATATCACCGGTACATCCTATATCACCTGTACAAACTTGACCTATCTGTACATCAGAGGCATACATTGCTCTACCTCCTTTAATTTCTAACATTTCCAATGCCAAAACATCTGACTTTGAAAATATTTCCAAACTTTGGTTTTTTTCCATCGTTATTTTGTTTAATAATTGGGCTGCATTTATAGTGGTGTCACCCTTCGCACTTGTTTAGTATAATGGCCAATAGTACTAAAAACGAGTACTAAGGTAAAGAACAAAATCTGGTTTTCGACCAGGTGGTCATCTTGTCTAATAAGTGGTATGGTTTAGCTAATAACTGGTCGATTTTAATAAAAATCTGGTCATTCATGATTTTAATTTCTTGTGTAAATTTTAAATAAAAATGCCTTTCTCCGGCTTACCTTTATTTCGGAGTTGTTTATTTGTATAATTTTCCCGCAATTGGTAGCCAGTATTCCGGTAATGAATCTTGGATTTACTATTGATTTGTGGTTGGCTCTTATAAATCCGTACTCAGTTAGTTCATTTTCAAATTGTTTAAGCAGTTTCGACACGTCAATTTTTTCATGATTAATGAGGTATATTGTTGTAATATATCCATCACATTCCAAATAAGTAATAGTTTCAATATCAATCAGTCTCGTTTTCCTTTTCTCAACGATTGCTAATTTTTTGCCTGTCTGTTTACTGAAATCTATGACCATATATGTAAAATTTTCTTATGTAATTCCAAATTCGGAAGTTGTCCAACCGTATCTCCCGTTTTCAGTAAGAATACTGCCATCATGTTCGATGTATGCGGCTACATCGTATAAATTGAAGTTGTATTTTAAATAATGTCCACCTGCCGAAAAGACAAATGCACCAATACCTTTATTTTGTGGTGGCATGAACTGTTCATTGACTTTAGGCGTGTTTGCTAAAATTGTTTGGCGTGCGTTACTTGAAATAGCGAAGTAGATGATAGGAACCACCCATCTAACATATATTTGAATGTGCGAAAACTGGTTGTATCCTGTTGCATTCCGGCACATTTCAAATATGCTGTCATGGTTGAATTGAAAGTAAGGAAAGGCCTGTTGATCTCCAACAGTATTTGGTAATATGATTGACGCCAATATGTTAACATGATTTTTGAGAGGATTTCCGAATCTTATTTTCATCTCACATCAATTTTTGGGATATATAGGTTCTTCTATCTATATTGTGTAAAAAGCAGGGAAAATTCTATGGTTTTTTTGAGATATTTTTGCTTTATATGCTAATTTATAATGATTCCGAATAGGACAATAGCAATTGATATAACAGTTGCTCCGGTTATTAACCCAAAACAGGCTTGTTTTTTTCATGTGCCCTCTCTAATTCACTATCACAAAAAAAAAAGCTACAAACAGCTTTAAAATAGTCTGTCTGTAGCTTTTAGGCTGAAGAAATATTTCTTTTACTTCGACTTATCCGGGAATTCAGGGATTACAGGAAGTTCAGGATAGTTTTTCATCTGCTCCAGGATTACTTCAATGGCTTTATTGAGCTGTTGGTCCTCGCCTGCATACTCTTTGGCCGGATCGTTGTCGATGACAATATCAGGATCCACACCATGGCCTTCGATGACCCAGTTTCCATTTTCATCAAAGGGAGCAAATTCAGGACGGCGCAGATCGCCTCCATCAATAAACGGCATTGAACCCCGTATGCCCACAACACCACCCCAGGAGCGAAGACCAATCAAAGTGCCCATTTTCAGCTTTTTAAACTGATAGGGGAACAGGTCTCCATCGGAAGCGGAATAATTATCCAGCAACAACACCTTTGGCCCGCGCATCATTTGTCCGGGTTTGGTGCTTACGCCGAAGTTGCGCGTCATACCATAAAGCGACAACTCGCGGTTCAGTCGTTCGATGAGCATGGGCGAAACATTGCCCCCTCCATTGCCCCTGTCATCGATGATGAGTGCCTTTTTGTTCAATTGCGGATAAAAATGCTTTACAAATTCATTCAACCCTTCGGGGCCCATATCGGGGACGTGGATGTAACCCACCTCGCCATTGGTTGCTTCGCTCACTTTACGCGTATTTTCCATCACCCAGTTGTAATAATATAAACCGGCTTCATCGGCCACGGGAACAACCAGAACATCGCGGGAGCCTTCTGCTTTTGGATCTTTGTTTACCGACAACATCACCTGTTTTCCGGCAGTTCCAACCAACATGCTGTATATATCGGCCACCTCTTTGGTCGATTTTCCATTGATCGCCGTAATGTAATCACCCCTGTTCACATCAACGCCTACATCGGTGAGTGGCGCGCGCGTTCCATCATTCCAGTTTTCCCCTTTCAGGATCTCGTTTATGACAAAATAACCCGATTTGTCTTTGTTAATTTTGGCGCCGAGCAGACCTGTTTTTATGCGCTCTGGTGCGGGTTTGTCACCACCGAGCACGTAAGCGTGACCAATGCTTAATTCGCCGATCATCTCACCTATAATATAATTCAGGTCGTTGCGGTTTTTTACATAGGGAAGTAACACGGCGTATTTATCATGAATGGCTGACCAATCAAGTCCGTGCATGTTGGGAGCGTAAAAGAAATCACGCATCTGACGCCACGATTCGTTGTATATCTGTGTCCATTCCTCTGCCAGGTTTACCAGCACTGTCATGTTGCTCACGTCAATAAATTCATCCGCCTTAATTTTACTTTTCGGCACATCAATCACAGCATACTTGCCCGTCATGTTCACCAGCATTTTACTGCGATCGGACGAAATAACGTACGAATTGATATTTCCCAGCTCAGTCTCTTTTTTATCTTTTAGATTGTAAAGTTTCAACTCAGGTTTTGCTGTTTTGGACGACATATAAATATAATAGATGTCATGATCGATGGCCTGGAGGTTCCAGTAATTGCCTGCTGTTACGGGCACTTCGATGATGCGGTTTAGGATGCCATCGAAATCAATTTTTACCGCAAGAGCTGGTTTTGCTGTCTCAGCCGCGTCTTTGTCCATTTTATCTTTTTTGTTTTTGGCAACATCGGTTGCGGCTTCTTTAATGGTGACTTCATCATTTTTTGGTTCCAAAGGCGATGGCGTGTCTTTTTGAAGGGTGACAAAATAGAGCGAACTCATATCCTGATAGGCATGGTTCCACTCGGTATTGCTGTAGATGGGATTAAAGTCGCGCTCTGAAGTAAAAAACAAATATTTTCCATTGTTGTCCCACGTTGGATCAGAAGCATTGTACCAGGTGTCGGTAACCGGATTTGATTCACCCGTCTGTGTATCGAATAGGTAGATCCGGTTCACCGTGAACGACTGCGGTTTGGTATAGGCAATCCATCGGCTGTCGGGCGACCAGCTATAGTCCCTTATTTCCCAGCTTTCTGAGTTACCGGCGACCGTTACTTTTTTTGTAGCGATGTCGAGAACATTAAGATTTCCCATTTTATCGGACCAGAGCAGCTTTTTGCTATCGGGCGACCAGATTGGATTGTATTTGTAGGTTTTTGAGTTGTCGGTAAGCTGAATGGCCGCTTCAAGTCCATTTTGGTTTTGAATGTAAATTTCATCTTCGCCGGTTCGGTCGCTGATATAGGAAATATATTTTCCATCAGGCGACCATTCCACATTCCGGTCGTGAACACCTGACGACATGGTCAGGTTGCGGGTAATTCCGGTGGTTGCAGGAACGGTGAACACATCGCCACGTGCGCCAAAAGCCACGCGTTTACCATCGGGTGACAGGGCCCAGGAGTTGATCAATTTGCTCGCATCTTTTATCTCATCGCGGCCCGTAGCAAGGTCGTTCTGGATGAGGACATCGATTTTGGTGATGGAGCCATCCGACAGCTTGTAATTATAAAGGTAACCTCCATTTTCATAGATGATGGATTCATTTCCCAAAGAGGGGAATTTGATGTCGAACAAAGTGTAATTGGTGAGTTTCTGAGTTTGATTGGTTTTGATGTCGAACACGAATAAGTTCATGGTGCGGTCGCGGTCGCTGAGGAAATAAATTTTGTCACCATGCCACATCGGGAAGATGTTTTGGTTGTCGTTGTTGGTGATGTTCACTGTTTCTTTGGTGTCGAAATCATATACCCACACATCATCTGCCATTCCGCCTTTGTAATATTTCCAGGTCCGGAATTCACGGAAAACACGGTTGAAGGCCATTTTTTTTCCATCCGACGAATATGAACACCAGCCACCGGCCGGCAATGGAAGTTCTTGCGACATGCCCCCTGTTTTGTTTACTTCAAAAAGCTGCCCCTTAAACGAGTTAAAAGCTTGTTTACGTGAACGATAAATAATTTCATCGTTGTTCTTCCAGGTCATCACAACATTGTTTGGCCCCATGCGGTCGCTGATGTCGTCACGTCCCAGTGTCGCGGTATAGGTCAGCCTTTTTGGGATGCCTCCTTCAGAAGGAATCAGGAAAACTTCGGTGTTGCCATCGTATTGGCCGGTGAAGGCGATGGATTTTCCGTCAGGCGAAAACCTGGCGAATAGCTCGTATCCATTCATGTCACTGGTGAGTTTACGTGCAATTCCGCCCTTAAGAGCTACTTCATACAGGTCGCCGGCATAGGTAAAAACTACTTTTTCCCCATGTATGGCAGGGAACCGGAGTAAACGCGCTTCGTTTTGGGCACCCAGGTAATGCATGCCAAACAGCATTAAAACAATGGTTAAAATTCTCATTTTCATATAAATGATGTTGGTGTGAATAATAATTGAATTATCAGGTGGTAAAGCCAGCCAAATGTATGCCAAATATTGGTAAATCTTGATAATAGCCTGCTTATGAAAAAGCAGCAGGATCAACCTGTCCGTAAAACAACGGCAAGTGTCCGAAAATGGACGGAGGAAATTTATGATTTATATTTTCGTGATATAGCCTGATTAATTCATATACTTGTTCATGTCACATCATATAAATGTAACATAGAAAAGTTTGTTTTTAAATATGTTAAAAACCCGTGGAAATCTGTTATCCCGATGGCGATCGGGAGTGTCATCCGCGTTCCAATTTGAAAACATCGCAGATGTTCATGAATAATACAGGTTAGGATTTTCGATTTTGGACATTTTGTCACCTTAATTGTCATGGCACATCGTTTGAGTTAACCCACATCAAAATCAAATAATCAAATCATGACAGTACAAAAAGGTAAAATAGGAATTAAAACTGAGGATATTTTCCCCATCATTAAAAAATTCCTCTATTCCGATCACGAGATTTTTCTCAGGGAACTGGTTTCAAATGCTACTGATGCCACACAAAAACTGAAAACACTGGCTTCGCTGGGTAAATTCTCAGGCGAATTGGGTGATTTAACCATCCATGTAGAAGTTGACAAAAAGAAGAAAACCATCACCGTTCGCGACCGGGGGATCGGTATGACGGCTGAAGAAGTAGAAAAATACATCAACCAGATTGCTTTTTCGAGTGCCGAAGAATTTGTGAAAAAATTTAAAACCAAGAGCCAAGCCGAAACAAATGCCATCATTGGTCATTTCGGACTCGGGTTTTATTCCTCCTTCATGGTTTCAGAGCAAGTTGAAATTAAAACCAAGACCTATAAAAAAGGTGGACAGACCAAAGCCGTGCGTTGGGAATGCGACGGGAGCCCTGACTATTCGATTGAAGAAATTGAGAAAGATGACCGGGGAACGGAAGTCATCCTGCACATCGACGATGAAAACAAAGAGTTTCTTGACGACTACCGGGTAGAGCAATTGCTGACAAAATATTGCAAATTCCTGCCAATACCCATCCAGTTTGGAACCAAAAAGGAATTTGAAACCATCGAAGGCAAGTTTGACAAGGATGGAAATCCTGAGAAGCAAGAGGTTGAAAAACCAAACATCATCAACAATCCTGATCCGCTTTGGAAAAAGAAACCCGCGGATGCCACGGATGAGGAATATAAAAATTTCTACCGTGAGTTGTACCCTTATACCTTTGAAGAACCCCTTTTCAACATTCACCTGAATGTAGATTATCCTTTTAACCTGACAGGCATCTTGTATTTCCCCAAGCTGAAAAAGGATTATGAGATGCAGCGCAACAAGATTCAATTGTATAGCAACCAGGTATTTGTAACCAACTCGGTAGAAGGGATTGTTCCTGATTTCCTCACCCTGTTGCATGGGGTGATCGACTCACCCGACATTCCTTTAAACGTCAGCCGTTCGTACCTGCAAAGCGATGGAGCTGTTAAGAAAATAAGTGGTTACATCACCCGCAAGGTGGCCGATAAGCTGGACGAACTCTTTAAAAAGGACAGGAAGGCTTTTGAAGAAAAATGGGACGACATCAAGATTTTCATCGAGTATGGAATGGTTTCGGAAGAGAAGTTTTATGAGAAAGCAGAAAAGTTCGCCCTGTTAAAAAATACCGAAGGCAAGTACTTTACTTTTGAAGAGTACAAGAAACACATCGAAAAAACCCAGGAAAATAAAGATAAAAAGCTGGTTTACCTGTATGCAACCAACAAGGATGAACAATACAGCTACATCGACAGTGCCGTTTCGCGTGGTTACGATGTGCTGATGATGGATGGTGTGCTCGACAATCATTTTATCAATTCGCTGGAGCAGAAATTTAAAGATTCCACTTTCGCCCGTGTGGATTCCAACACCATCGATAAACTCATCAACAAGGAAGAGGAAATGCCCTCGAAGCTCGACGACAAACAGAAAGAAACCCTAAAGGAAGTGTTTGAGCGCAACATCAACAAGGAAACTTTCCATGTGGTTTTTGAGAGCCTTAGCGAGTCGGATCAGCCGGTTACCATTACTCAAAACGAGTTTATGCGCCGCATGAAGGACATGGAAGCGCTGGGTGGAAATGGCATGATGATGGGCATGGGCGGTTTCCCGGAGTCGTACGACCTCATTGTAAATGCCAACAACAACCTGATTACCAAAATCATGGGAGAAAGCGATGCCGCGAAACAGGATCAGTTGGTAAAGCAACTGTATGACTTGGCCCGGCTATC
>Ga0210039_1002806_pt1 | contig 13975 bp, 11 predicted proteins | sample CryGeyCG2114_250_3_FD_185460 | JGI IMG/M metagenome (GOLD analysis project Ga0210039, IMG submission 185460) | Groundwater microbial communities from aquifer - Crystal Geyser CG17_big_fil_post_rev_8/21/14_2.50 (SPAdes) (version 2) | ecosystem: Environmental > Aquatic > Deep subsurface >...
GCGGCGGTGGTGCCGAGCGACTGGAACGAGCTGATCGAGCGCGACAACGTTCAGTTGGTCGACACCCGCAACGAGTACGAGTACCGCCTCGGCAGCTTCGAGGGCGCGTGCAATCCCGGAACGAACAGCTTTGTCGAGTTCAAGAGCTGGTGCGAGTCACGGCTTGACCCGGACCGTCCGGTGGCGATGTTCTGCACCGGCGGCGTGCGTTGCGAGAAGGCCAGTGCCTGGTTGATCGGTCGTGGTTTTACCGAGGTCTACCAGTTGCATGGTGGCATCCTCGGCTACCTGGCCGAGACTCCTGCCGATCGATCGCGCTGGCGCGGCGAGTGCTTCGTGTTCGATGATCGAGTCAGCCTTGCCGGTGATCTCAGGCCGACCGGTCGGGCGGTCTGTCGTGGCTGCCGTCTGCCGCACGAAGGCCTTGACACAGAGGGTGTACCACCGATCTCGGCCGAGGGTCGCTGCGGCTTGTGCGCGCAGCACTTTGACGCGCCGAGGCTTCGCAGCCTGCGCGAACGCGCCCGCCAGGCGCGCCTGGCTGCGGAGCGTGGCCAGGCTCACTTCGGCCCGGCGGCCCAGGCTTGAGCGCGGACTCGGTTCGCATTCCCGACGGGTTGCCGGAGTCGATGCGCCCGAGCCGGGAATTTCTCGCCACCTGTCCGGTCAGGCTTTGAGCATTGCGCTACTCGCTGTGGATAGCTCCTGATTTTCAGGTCCTGGCCACCAGGTTCAAGGCAAACGCCTCGACCTGATCGATTGCGATCTCGTCGTTTTCCCCGCCGCGCCGGCGGTATTCGACAACGCCCTGGTCGATACCCTTTTCGCCGATGACCAGGACGTGCGGAATGCCGATCAGTTCGGCGTCAGCAAACATCACGCCGGGGCGCTGCGGACGATCATCGAGCAGCACCTCGACACCGGACTGGCGCAGGCTCTGGTAGAGCGTTTCGGCCAGTTCGCGCACTCGGTGTGCCTTGTGCTGGTTCAGCGGCAGGATCGCGATGCTGAACGGCGCCAGTGGCTCCGGCCAGATGATGCCGTGCTGGTCGTGGTTCTGCTCGATCGCCGCGGCGACGATGCGCGATACGCCGATGCCGTAGCAGCCCATCCACGGGTGTGCCGCGCGGCCGTCCTCGTCCATCACCACCGCGTTCATCGCCTCCGAATACTTGGTGCCGAGCTGGAAGATGTGACCGACTTCGATGCCGCGGATCAGCTCGAGCGGGCCGGAGCCGTCCGGTGCCGGATCCCCATCGACCGCGTTGCGCAGGTCGGCGATCTCTGGTGTGGCGACGTCGCGATCCCAGTTGATGCCGAAATGGTGCTTGCCATCGACATTGGCGCCAGCTCCGAAATCGCTCATTACCGCCACGCTGCGGTCGATGACCATCGGAACTGGAAGACCGACCGGCCCGATGCTGCCGGGACCGACGCCGATCACGGTCCGAATCTCCGCTTCGTCGGCCATCGTCAGCGGGACCGCAACCTGCGGCAGTTTTTCGGCTTTTACGACATTGAGTTCATGGTCACCGCGCAGCAGCAGCGCAACCAGTGCTGCAGGCTGCCCTTCGGCAGCGTGGACGAGCAGCGTCTTGACGGTCTTCTCGATCGGCAGCCCGAACTGCCCGACCAGTTCGTCGATGGTACGGGCATCAGGCGTTTCGACCAGTTGCATCTCCGCGGTCGGCTCGGCCCGCTGGCCGACGGCAATCGCCTCGGCCAGTTCCAGGTTGGCGGCGTATTGGCCGCCGGGAACATGCGCGATCAGGTCTTCGCCGGAGTCGGCCAGGACGTGGAATTCATGGCTTGTGGCACCACCAATCGCTCCGGAATCGGCTGCGACCGGCTTGAAGCGCAGCCCCAGTCGCTCGAACACCCGGGTGTAGGCCCGGTGCATGACCTGGTAGAACTCGGCCAGGCTGGCTTCATCGAGGTGGAACGAGTAGCCGTCCTTCATCAGAAATTCGCGCGCCCGCATCACGCCGAAGCGTGGCCGGATCTCGTCGCGGAACTTGGTCTGGATCTGGTAAAAGCAGATCGGCAGTTGCTTGTACGAGCGCAACTCGGCGCGGGCAAACTCGGTGATGACTTCTTCATGGGTCGGGCCGAAGGCATATTCGCGACCGGCGCGATCATGCATCTTCAACAACTGGGCACCGAAAGTTTCCCAGCGACCGGTCTCCTGCCACAGCTCGGACGGCTGCACCGAGGGCATCAGCAGTTCGAGACAGCCGGCCGCGTCCATTTCCTCGCGCACCACCCGCTCGACCCGACGCAACACCCGCAGGCCCAGCGGGGTCCAGGTGTAGATGCCGCCGGTGAGCTTGCGGATCATGCCGCAACGCAGCATCAGGCGATGGCTGGCGATCTCGGCGTCGGCGGGAACCTCGCGTAATGTCACGAGGTGAAAAGCGCTGGTTTTCATCGGTAGGGCCAGATTCGGAAACAGGCCGGGAAGTCTAGCCCGGATGACCACAGATGTGCGGCCGCCCGGGGGTCAACGAGGTCAGTCGCAGTCACGTGGAGGCGATGGCCCGGCGCGCCGATCCGGCTGGCTCCGCATCCCCTCGTCGCTGTCAGCCCGGATCCCGGCACCATTCGTCGATGAAGGCCTGATTCTGCGCGATCTGGCGCTGTTGCTCTTCAGCGTCGATGAACTCCTCGCTGCCATCGTCGCGCTCGACGACAATGCGCCGGTTGGCCCGCAGCCAGTAGAGGTTCTCGCGTGCCTGCTGGCAGCGCTGGGCAATCAGATTCGGGTCGATGCCCGCTTCGCGCGGCATTTGCACCGGAGGCTGTTGTGCAGCCGCTTCAGTAGCGTTCGCCGGCTCCGCCATCGACTGGCCAATCACGTGACCGGAGATGTTGATGACCTCGTAATCCCGATTGCCTGGCGGCTCGGAAGTAAAATGTACAGTACCTGCAGCATCGCGCCACTTGTAATACGTCTGCGCCGACACCGGTCCGGACAGCAGCAGCAGGGCGAGGCTCAGCGCAACAATCAACAGCTTCAATGGATTCTCCTCGACTTTGGCGCTCGATTCCCCTTGGGTTTGTGCCCCGACCGGGATGCAGTCGTTGCGCTCTCGGTTTAGGATATGGCCTGATCCCACCCAGGCCGATCCAGGCCGCCCAAAGGATAGCACTGTCTTGAACGACGAGGAAAGCAAGCAGAAACGGCCATTGGCGCGCGGGGCGTACCTGCTGCCGAATGCGCTGACGACCGCCGCACTGCTGGCCGGGTTCTACGCGATCATTGCCGCGGTTCAGGGCGAGACCGTCTCGGCCTGCGTCGCGATCGTGGTGGCCGGGCTGCTCGACGGCATCGATGGGCGCGTGGCGCGCATGACCGGCACCCAGTCGGAATTCGGGGTTCAGTACGACTCCTTGTCCGACATGGTGTCATTCGGCATCGCGCCGGCGATACTGGTCTGGAGCTGGTCGCTGTCGTCGCTGGAGCTGGCCGGCCCGATCGGTCAGAAGATTGGCTGGCTGAGCGCGTTCTTCTACGCTGCCTGCGGCGCCTTGCGCCTGGCGCGGTTCAACACCCAGGCCGGTGTGGCCGACAAGCGCTTCTTCCAGGGGCTGGCCAGCCCGGCCGCGGCCGGCACGCTGGTTTCGACCATCTGGTTCTGTGAAAGCCGCGGCATCGGGCCTGACAGCGTGGCCTGGCCGATGCTGGTGCTGACCGTGTTGCTCGGCGCGATGATGGTCTCCAGGCTGCGTTACTTCAGTTTCAAGGGCGGCGGCGCGAGCGAGCGCGAGCGCGTGCCGATCGCCTGGATCTTCGTACTGCTGGTGGTCATCGTGCTGCTGGCGATCGACTTGCCGGCGGTGCTGTTCACGATTGGCGTACTCTACGTCAGCTCCGGCCTGGTCCTGACCCTGCGTGGACGGGCTCAGCGGCGCCGTTCGCGGCGTCGCGACGGGAGCGGCTGAAGTGCACGGTGCCGCGTCGCGCGCTCGGCTCGAAGCCATGGGCATCGATCTGTGGCTGCTGCGCCGCAACCAGGATGCGCAACCTGTCGCTGCTGAATCGTCCGCCAGCGGCCCGACCCGGATCCGGCTGGAGTCGGGGACAGGCGAGTGGCTGATCGTTGCCGACGAGGCCGAGCGTGCAGCTTATCGGGTTCTGCTTGACGATCTGCGTGCAGTGCTCGGCCCGGCCGCGTGTCGTTTCGGCAAATGGAGCGACACGCCTGAGGCCGGGATCGGTCCGGATGATTGGCAGGATCACGGCATTGGTCAGGTGCTGGTCTTTGGTGATGTGCCGGCGAAGGCCGGTGAACTGCTGCGTGCAGAGGCGCTGTCGGTTCTTGCCGAAAGCGCCAAGGCCCGCAGGGCGCTTTGGGCGCTGCTGCGTCCGCGGCTGGTCGGCTGACAATGGTCGCGGTGCTGCGTCCCGAGCTGCTGATCCGACCGATGCGCCGCTCGGACCTGGACGAAGTTCATGCGATCGAGGATCGCAGCTATCCGTTCCCGTGGAGCCGCGGCATCTTCGGCGACTGCCTGCGGATCGGTTACTGCTGCCGCCTGGCCGAATTGAGCGGCGACGTCGGCGGTTATTCGGTCCTTTCGGTCGGCGCAGGCGAAGCCCATCTGCTCAATCTCTGCGTGGCGCCCGAACAGCGTCGGGCGGGACTTGGCCAGGCACTGCTCGACGGCGTGCTGGTCGACGCCCGTGTGCTGGGCGCACAGCGCATTTTCCTCGAGGTCCGGCCCTCGAATCGGGGTGCAATTGCGTTGTATGAGGCCAATGCCTTCCATATCATCGGCCGTCGCCCGGGTTACTACCCGGCCTGGGAAGGGCGCGAAGATGCATTGGTGATGGTTCATCACATGGAACCCGAAGATGTCTGAGCGATTTCGCGTCGCCGCGGCACAGATCGCGCCCGTGTGGCTGGACCGGATGGCCACGTTGGAACGGGTCGTGGACCAGATCGATTCAGCCGGCCGCGAGCAGCTTGCCCTGATTGCGTTCGGCGAGGCCCTGGTGCCGGGCTACCCGTTCTGGATCGAGCGCACCGACGGTGCGCGCTTCGACTCGCTGCCGCACCAGGCGCTGCATGCGCATTACCTGGAGCAGGCGGTTGTGATCGAGGACGGGCACCTGGACGCGGTCCGAGCCGCCGCCCGACGCAATTCTTGCGCAGTCGTACTCGGCATCGTCGAGCGTCCGGCCAATCGCGGCGAAAGCATCTACGCCAGCGCGGTCTCGATCGGGCCGGACGGTGAGTTTCAAGCAGTACATCGCAAGCTGATGCCGACCCACGAGGAGCGCCTGGCCTGGTCGGTCGGCGACGGACACGGGCTCCGCACCTGGCCGCTGGGCCGGTTCACGGTTGGCGCGCTGAATTGCTGGGAGAACTGGATGCCGCTGGCACGGGCCGCGCTGCAGGCTCAGGGCGAGGATCTTCATGTAGCGATCTGGCCTGGAAATGTACGTAACAGCGCCGAAATTACCAGATTCATGGCGATCGAGGGCAGAAGCTACGTGCTCTCGGTCTCGGGTCTGATGCGTCCGTGCGACCTGCCGGCAGGCCTGCCGGAGGCCGAACTCATCGCCCGGGCCGCGGTAGACCTGCCGTGGGCGCGCGGCGGTAGCTGCCTGGCCGCCCCCGACGGGTCCTGGTGTATTGAACCGACCGAGGACGACGACGGTCTGTTGATTGCGGAGATCGACCATGCCGCAGTGCGCCGGGCACGCCAGAATTTTGATCCGGCCGGGCACTACTCGCGGCCAGACGTGTTTCGTCTCGATGTCGACCGGCGCCGTCAGCGGCTGGCGCGGTTTCGAGATGAGTCCGAAAGCTGAAATGAGGAACTACAAGATGCAATATCGACAGCGCCTGTTGCCACGGATGTTTGCGATCCCGTCTGCCATTCTGTTTACGCTTCTGTCCGCCCCTGCCGGGGCCGGAAGCCTGCCTGAGGCGCCCTATGTCTCGACCAGCGCTGAGGCGCGGATCGAGGCCGTACCGGACCACGCCACGCTGCAGGTTCGGGTCGAGCGCATCGCCGACGAGCCCGACCTGGTGCGGCAGCGGATCAACGCGATTCAGAGCGAGCTTGTGGCGGTTGGCGAGCGCTACGGGGATGCGCTGGCAAAATTCGACCTGCACGGCTTCGAATTCGGCGCGCACCGTGAATATCGGCAGGACATGGGACGCATGGTCGATCGTGGCTTTCGCGGCGGGTTCGCGCTTGAGATCGAGTTGAATGACCTGAAGCGTCTCGATGCACTGCTGTTCGACCTTTCGGGGCTGGAGCTTTCCGGCCTTGGTAGTCCACAGTTCGGGGTGCGTGATGTCGAGCGATACCAGGATGAGGCACGGTCCGAAGCGCTGGCCGCAGCCAGAGTCCAGGCGCTGGCGCTTGCCGCCAGCCAGGGTGCCACGCTGGGCGAGATCTGGGGCATCGTCTACCTGCCGATGGATCGGCTGGCCGACCAGGTCGGCCGGGATGGCGGCGATGCGATTGCCGATGGCTGGGCGCCCCGCTTCCGCGAGGCCTCGGCAGCAGACGCCGGTTTCGTGCTCCAGACCCGCATCGCGCCGATTACCTTCACCGCCCGGGCCGGTGTGATCTACCGCATCGTGCCGGGCGCCGCGGACTGAGTCGATGAAGACCCGGATCGCGCTGGAATAATTCCACAACCCCGTCCACCTGTGGTGGACCGTTGACACGCTCAACCGACGGGTCGAGATCGTCGCACGGCCGAATGATATTCGGTGACTTACCGTGGTCGGCAGGTGTTGCCTCAGCCTGCGGCCAGTCGCTCTTCGACCATGGTTCGCGTGACCCGGCTGAGCGCGGCCTCGCCGACCAGCCCGCCTAGCGCGGTACGTGCCTCGGCCAGCCGCGCATGGTCATTCGTGACTTGGGCCGCTTCGGCCAGCGCGCACCAGGCATGAGCCCGCGCTTCTGCGGTCGCATCCGGTGCCTTCAAGCCGTCGCGCAGGCGCTGCAGTTGTCCGGGCTCCGGCGTCCCGTTGTGTTGCAATGCCTGGCGCAGTCGGAGCGCGTCCCATCGCAGCCGGACCGAGGAGTGCCCGGGTACAGCGGCATCGTCACGGCCGTAGGCCAGCCAGTGATCAACCTGATCGAAGTGGCCGCGGCCGAATTCGGTGTCGGCCATCTGCCACCGCAGCAGGTCGGAAACCGAGTGCAGGCGTTGGGATTCCGGGAGCCGCTCCAGTGCGGCGGCGGCTTCGCCCAGCAGGGCGTCGAGCTCGCGATCGCCAAGCGCGACACGCGCGGCCAGCTCGACCTGCAGGGTCAGCAGTGCTTCACGACTGGCGAGGTTCTTCGTTGTTTTGACCAGACGGCCGCGCAGCGCTCGCGCCAGGTCGGCCGCATCGCGAAAATCGCCACGAGCCAGCAGCGTGCGCGAACGGGTCAGATCGACCAGGTTCACCTCGACGGCCAGCCCGGCCGACTGATGCATGGCGCGCGCCTCGTCCAGGTGGGCCAGCGCCTCGTCGTAGCGGCCGAGCTGGCGTAGCGTATCCCCGTGCGAATACAGTGCGCGTCCGAGCAGATGGTGGCCGGTCGGAAAGGCCGCGCGGGCGATCTCCAGCGCCTCGCGTTCGCGGACTGCGGCCTCATCGGGGCGACCGAGTTGGGCGAGGATGGCTGCCATGCTGTTCAGTGTCGTGATGTTGCTGGCCTGATTCTCGTTGCCGAGTCGACGCATGAGGTCCAGCGATTGCTGCAGGTAAGCCAGTGCCAACTCGAACTCGTCATCGTGGTAGGCAGCGACCGCGCGCGAGCTCAGCGCCACGACTTCAAGCTCGGGCAACGGTGGTTGCAGCCGTGCCAGCAGCGGATCAGCCCGGTCAAGCAGTCTGCGGGTGGCATCGAACTCGTAGCGCCGGGCATGGATGCTGGCGGCATTGACCAGCAGCCGGGCCAGCAACGCCAGGTGCGGCTCATGGACATCATCCTCCAGCATCAGCAGAGCCTGCCGAAGTTGATCGAGCGCGCTGTCGGGGTCACCGAGTCGATCGGTCAGCAGCGCCCTTTGGCGCAAGGTCTCGACCCGGGCTGCCAGCGGCATGGATCGATCCTCTTCGATCAATGCTTCGGCTCGGTGCAGCAGTGCATCGGCGTCGTCGAACCAGTCCAGCGTGCGCTGCACGTCGGCCAGCAGGTTGAGAATCTCCAGCCGAACCTCGGTTTCCAGTTCCTGGTTGCGCTCCAATGCCGCGCCGGCGCTCGACAGCACCTCGCGGGTGCTCAATTCGGCACCGCCGGTGCGCAGTGGATCCGCGGCACGGAACAGGTCGAGCACAAAATTGCGCACGCTGTCGGCCCGCTGCGCCTCGATCCGGGCCTGGGTGGCCGAAGCACGGGCCTGAATTGCGCTGGACTGAGCCAGCATCAAGCCACTCAGTAGCGCAGCCATCGCGATGGCTGCTGCGGTCGCGGAGCCGCGGTTTCGGCGCAGCCAGCGGCCGAAGCGTGCGGGCCTCGACAGGGGCCGCGCATCGACCGGGTGATCGGCCAGCCAGCGCTGCAGATCCTGGTCCAGCGCCTCGATTGAAGCGTAGCGGCGCTCCGGGTCCGGCTCCAGAGCGCGCTGCACAATGGCATCCAGGTCACCGCGGATGCGTCCTCTGGGCAGGCCGGGCAGGGCGCGCGCCGATGGCAGGTCGGATACCTCGGGCTTGTTCTCGCCACCGCTTAGCCAGTGCGTGATCGAGCTTCCATCGCGCACGCGCGAGCCGGTCAGTAGCCGCAGCGCCAGCGCGCCCAGGCCGAATACGTCCTGGGCCACATCCGGTGCGGCACCCTGAAGCTGCTCGGGCGCACACCAGCCCGGCGAGCAGCGCAGTGCGCGCTGTGCGGTCGATTCTGCGTCGCTGAGCCAGCGTCCGATACCGAAATCCAGCAGCCGGGCGCGGCCGCCGCCGTCAACCAGCACGTTCGATGGTTTGATGTCGGCATGCACGATCAGCCGGCGATGCGCATGAGTCAGGGCATCGGCCACCTGGCGTAGTAGTCCGATGCGCTGCTCCAACGTAGCCTCGTGCAGCGCGCACCAGTGATCGATCGCCTGACCTTCGACGTATTCCATCGCCAGGTAGGGTGAGGCTTCGGGATCGAGGTCCGCATCGATCAGGCGGACAATTCCGGGATGCTCGAGACGCGCCAGCAGCCCGACTTCGTACTTGAGCAGACCCAGATCCTCGCCGTCCAGCGTCGTACCCAGCAGCTTGATCGCGACGCACTGCTCGTAGCCACCGTCGGCGCGCTCGCCGAGCATGACCCGGCCCATCCCGCCGCGGCCGATCTCCTTCAGGATCCGCCACGGACCGACCCGTGTCGGGGGCACAGCCTCATCGGCGGATGGTTCGCCCAGCGCTTTGGCCACACCGAGCACAGTCCGATCGATCAGAAGTTCGTCGGGATCGTCATGGGCAGAAAGCAGCTTGAGCAGCCATTCACGGACCAGCGGCTCGGGCGCGAGGCGTTCGATCGTGGCGTCGCGCTGGGCGGGGTCGAGCTCGGCAAGTTGCTCGAACAGTTCCGAAACGCGGCTCCAGGTGTCAGCGTCGAGATTCATTCCAGTACCGTCTGCAGGAACGCCCGGGCGCGTTGCCAGTCGCGTGCCGCGGTGCGCGTGGACACACCCAGACATCTGGCAGCCGCATCCAGTGAAAGGCCGATGAAGAAGCGTAATTCGACCAGCCGGGCCAGCCGTGGGTCGAGCCGCTCGAGACCGGTCAGGGCATGGTCGATGGCGAGAATTTCGTCAGCGGTGCGCGGCGTCTGCTGGCCGATCTGGAACTGCTCGTAATCAGCGTTGGCGCTGCGCTTCTGGCTGGCTCGTGCACGTGCGCAGTCGACCAGGATCTGACGCACGGCCAGTGCATAGCTGGCCTTGCGGTGGCGGGCGTCATTGAAATCGCACTGGCCCTGTTCGAGCTTGAGCCAGGCTTCGTGCACCAGCACCGTGGTGTTGAGTGTGCTGCTGGGATTACGCGAGCGCTCGCGTCGCGCGATGCTGCGCAGGGCCTGGTAGATCCGTTGCAGTTCCTGGTCGCCGGTCTTGTTCACGGTGCGCTCGGGTGCTTTCATGATTCCGAAGCGGTACCTCCGCAGAATGGCCGTCCCGCATCAGTATTTGTTCGTCACCGCCTCGCTGTCAAGCGACCCGGGACCGGTTGGACTCAGCCGGCGCGCGCCAGGCGCTCGAGTTGGGTCTGGAGTTCTTCGGCCTTGCGCCGGTGTTCAACCAAGCGGCTGCGCTCCTTGTCGACGACCGCAGTGGGTGCATTGGCGACGAAGCGCTCATTGGCCAGCTTGTGCTCAGCCTGCTCCAGACCCTTGCGCTCGCGTTCGAGCAGTTTTTCGATCCGGGCGCGCTCCTCGGCCATATCGATCAGGCCGGTCAGCGGGATCAGCAGGCGCATTTGGCCGGTGATCTGGACGGCGCATTCGGCCGGGTCATGATCCTCGTCGACGGTGCGGATTGATTCCAGTCTCGCCAGGCGCCGGATCAGTGCGTTGAAGCGTTCCAGGCGTTCGCGGTCGGCGGCATCGGCACCCTGCACCAGCAGCGGCATCTGCTTGCCCGGCGCGAGCTGCAGTTCGGTGCGCGCCGAGCGCACCGCCAGGATCACCCCCTTGAGCCACTCGACGTCTGCCTCGGCGTCCGGATCGATTGCGCCGGCATCAGGCCAAGCGGCGCGGGCCAGGAAGTCTCCGTCGAGCTGCAGCGGCGCTTTGAGCGCCTGCCAGATTTCCTCGGTGACGAACGGAACGAACGGATGCAGCAGGCGCAGGATTGCATCCAGCACCTCGGCCAGCGTTCTGCGCGTCGCATCCCGCAGCGCGGGGTCGGCATCGTCGGCCAGCGCAGGTTTGGACAGCTCCAGGTACCAGTCGCAGAACTCATGCCAGACGAAGTCGTACAGCACGCTGGCGGCGAGGTCGAAACGGTAGTCGGCCAGGGCCTGGTCGACGGTAGCGACCGTCCGGCCCAGCTTCGAGCGGATCCAGCGCGATACGCGGTCGTCGGCACCGGCCTGCGGCAGCGGCTCTGCGCCGATATTCATCAGCACGAAGCGAGAGGCGTTCCAGAGCTTGTTGATGAAGTTGCGGTAGCCCTCGCAGCGCGACAGATCGAACTTGATGTCGCGGCCATGCCCGGCCAGCGCGGCGAAGGTGAATCTCAGCGCATCGGCACCGAAGGCCGGAATGCCGTCGGGGAATTCCTCGCGCGTGTGCTTTTCGATCGCAGCCTTCATCTGTGGCTGCATCAAGGCAGCGGTGCGCTTGGCCAACAGCGCATCGAGCGAGATACCGTCAATCAGGTCGATCGGGTCGAGCACGTTGCCTTTGGACTTGGACATCTTCTGGCCATCCCGATCCCGAATCAGTCCGGTGATGTAGACCTGCTTGAACGGCACCTGTCCGGTGAAATGGCCGGTCATCATGATCATCCGGGCGACCCAGAAGAAGATGATGTCGAAGCCGGTGACCAGTACGGAGCTGGGCAGGTACCGATCGAAGCCTTCCGATTTCATGCGCTTCGGGTTGGGCCAGCCCAGCGTGGAGTGCGCCCAGAGTGCAGAGGAGAACCAGGTTTCGAGTACGTCGGGGTCCTGCTGCAGGGCGATGCCATCGGCGATATCGTGGTTCTCGCGCACTTCCGATTCGCTGCGGCCGACATGGACGTTGCCGTGCTCGTCGTGCCAGGCCGGGATGCGATGGCCCCACCATAGCTGGCGGCTGATGCACCAGTCCTGCAGGTTCTCCATCCAGTGGCGATAGGTGTTGATCCAGTTGCCCGGCACGAACTCGACGTCGCCGGACTCGACCGTGTCCAGACCCAGCTTGCCCAGCGCATCCATTTTCACGAACCACTGGTCGGTCAGGTAGGGCTCGATGATCTGGCCCGAGCGATCACCGCGCGGCACGACCATCGCGTGCGGCTTTTCCTCGACCAGCAACCGCTCGGCCTTGAGGTCGTCGATGATCTTTCTGCGCGCGTCAAACCGGTCGAGACCGCGGTAGCGTTCCGGCGCGTTGTCGTTGAGCCGAGCCTCGGGCGTGAAGATATTGATCGGCTCGAAGCCGTGCCGGCCGCCAACCTGCCAGTCGTTGAAATCATGCGCCGGAGTGATCTTGACGCAGCCGGTGCCGAATTCCGGATCGACGTATTCGTCGGCCACGACCGGAATCTCGCGCCCGGTCAGCGGCAGTTGCACGGTCTTGCCGACCAGATTGCGGTAGCGTTCGTCGGCAGGGTGGACTGCGACGCAGACATCTCCGAGCAGGGTTTCGGGCCGGGTCGTGGCGACCACCACATCGCCCTGGCCATCGGTCCTCGGGTAGCGGATCGACCACAGCATCCCTTGTTCGTCGCTGTTGACCACTTCGAGGTCCGAGATCGCGGTTTTCAGCACCGGGTCCCAGTTGACCAGCCGTGGGCCGCGGTAGATCATACCCTCGTCATGTAGGCGCACAAAAGTCTCGATCACCGCCTCGGACAGATCGTCGTCCATCGTGAAGCGCTCGCGCGACCAGTCGGCCGAGGCACCCAACCGGCGCATTTGCGAGGTGATGCTGGAACCCGATTCGTGCTTCCACTTCCAGACCCGGTCGATGAACTGATCGCGGGTGAAGTCGTCGCGCTTGCCGCCTTCGGCCTCGATCTGGCGCGTGACGACCATCTCGGTCGCGATCCCGGCGTGGTCGACGCCGACCTGCCACAGCGTGTCGAAGCCTTTCATCCGGTGGGCCCGGATCAGGCAGTCCATCAGGGTGTGCTGGAAGGCATGCCCCATATGCAGTGTTCCGGTCACGTTCGGCGGTGGCAGCAGGATGGCGTAGGGCTGACCCTGGCCGGAGGGGCGGAAGCAGCCGGCCTCGTTCCAGGCCGGGTACCAGCGTCGTTCAATCGAATCGGGGCTGTAAGTCTTGTCCATCGGGATTTGGGGGCTTCGTGAAACCCGGCAGCAGCGCCGGTTGCTAGAGGCCGAAAGGGTCCGTGAGAATCAGGGTAGAGGAATGGTAAATGCTAAATGGCAGGCGCGGGAGATTGCTTCGGTACCCGGGTCGCGAATCGGCGCCTACTTCAGCACATGATGGTGCAACTCGGCGCCGCGCTCGTTCCAGCCGATCCAGCGCTGGCGCAGATGCTGCCGCGCCTGCTCGTCCGGCGGCACGATCTCGAGCACGCGCTGGTAGTCGCCGTCCGGCAGGTCTGCCGCCGGATCGAGGTTGATCAGCAGCGGCGCGCGCGGCGGAGCTTGGTGAAGCAGTCGAATGGGTGCTGCCGGATCATCGATGGCGTGCGCCAGGAAGCGCCCCGGGGGGCGCTCCCACAACAGTGCATCCAGACGCTGAAGTCGGTCCGGGTCGCCGACGATCGCGATCTCTTCGGCCGCCGGCCAGGCCTTGCCGACCAGTACCGCGGCAACTTCCAGAGGATCGCGGAAGCGGCCGCCCATTTCGTAAAAGTCGATGCGCATGGTTCGTCGCTTGGTCGTCTCGTCGTTTGGTCGTTTGGTCGTGATCGGTTCGGGCGTTTCCGACCACCGACTACCGATCACCGGCCAGTGTACCCCGTCGTTAATCCTGTAACGTTCAGCGAGTCGGAAAGCGCTTGGCTGCAAGGCCGGGCGCGCCGGGAATGCGTATTGCCTTTCCAGGAGCCCTGATGCCGCAGAGGAGCGCGATTGTTTTTTCGATCGTACTCGCCGCAACGGGTGCGCGTCTGAGTCGAAATTACGACGTTCCGACCCTTGCAGAGGGCTGGCCATTCACTGCGGGTCGTGCCTTGAACTGTCGACTCAGTCACACTCTAGAATGTCACAGGATTAATGACGGGGTACACTAGGGATTACCCGAATACTGCGGGCTTTCCTGCCGTCAGGCGCCCGCCTTCGTCATCAGCCACTGCACCAGCATTCCGACCGGGCGGCCGGTTGCGCTTTCGGGCTTGCCCCAGCGCCAGGCC
>Ga0210039_1002809_pt1 | contig 13969 bp, 18 predicted proteins | sample CryGeyCG2114_250_3_FD_185460 | JGI IMG/M metagenome (GOLD analysis project Ga0210039, IMG submission 185460) | Groundwater microbial communities from aquifer - Crystal Geyser CG17_big_fil_post_rev_8/21/14_2.50 (SPAdes) (version 2) | ecosystem: Environmental > Aquatic > Deep subsurface >...
CTAGCGCATCTGCAAACTTAGGCCCGTGATGCGGGCCATTTATATAAATGGAGCGATTAATGAATAAAATTCTTCTGTCCTTGCTACTCGGTATTGTTTCATCGTCAGCGTTCGCAGATGAAGCCTCTATTGCCAAAATCTTGGCGAGCGTTCATTCCAAGAAATTTACCGGATGCGATGCTGAAATCAAAAAAGCCTTCCAGTATGCTAGTGGGGTCTCTTTCGTTGAAACCAGAGTGATTTTTTCGCAGGGGAGCGGAGCCAATCAAAAAGCTCTTGGAGATGAGATTATGGTGTTGGCTGATATTGAGGATGCTCCGGACCAGGGATTCCTAGGAGGCATTCACTATGGTGTTATTCGACAGGTTGGAAAAAGTTGTGTGGTATCACAAGCTAGATTGTTCTCTGACTTTTCAAAAGGCTGCGGAAGGCTTGCAAAATTTATATACAGCGACCCTTATGTTTACGGCAACAGTAACTCCTCATATTGGGTAGGATGGAACAATGGCAAACCAGACCGCGTCTTATCTCCATTCGGTGATAATGGGTGTCGCGTTCTCGAGCTGCCGACTGATTTCAGTCATGCACTGAAATAACCTTACCAATCGCTCGTAGCGCCAGAAGTCTTGGCTGACTTCCTGCATCAAAATTAATCATAGATCAGGCAAAGCGGACTGTTTGCAACCACGGAACCCGCGTCTTGCCGCAATCCCCAAAATAGGGCCGCCCAAGCGGCCCTATTTTGGGCTGGGGGCGCCGCCAAGTAAAAAACGCCCCAGCGTTTTTAGCCCTCCCCAGAGGGCGGTACTTGGTGGGGGCGCAGCCCCACCACCCCGACCGCAAGGGAGCGGGAAACCCCCTTCGAGCCGTGACGAAGGAACGGGCCGATCGATGCGATGCGCAGCATTGCAGAGTGAGGATGGTGAGGCGTCCAGCCGAACCACCGAAGGGGGTTTCCCGCTCGCTTCGCGAGACGCCGCAGGCGGGGCGAAGCCCGGGGTGGTGCGCGCATTCAATTGCCAGGCAGCCCCAGCTGCCAGGCACCGGAACCCCGTGTCCAACGGGGCGCGCAGCGCGGTGTCGGTGGCAATTCGTTCGATTAGACATGAGCACACTACATCTCACAACTGAGTCATAAAAACATCTCACTACTCTGTGCGATGTATGTTCAATTTACTTCGCCTGCTTTTCGAATGTGAATTTTGACATTACACATTCAATTTAGACATTCAAATTTCGAAGTATGAATTGCGAATTACAGAAATGATTTTCAAAAGGGTTTTTTATCATGTCGTGTAACACCTCCTCTTGATGGATATGTCCGGTTAGTTAGCAAGACATGCAATGTCTTCAAGCCGGACATATCCATTATTCATTAAGAGGAGACCGCATGAACACACTACAGAGACACAAAGAACAAGTACAAGAAGCCATCAATTTCCTGGCAAAAACAAAGTTTAGCAGCGCACAAAACTTGCAGGACATCGTGGGCAGAAACCGAAGAGGATTTGCTACACAGTTAACGAAACTCGGGATTTGTGTGAGTCGAGCAATGCCAGGAAACCTGAAAATAATCGGCTTATCAACAAGTGCTGCACAAATTGCAGGGGTCAAGAAATACGATATTCACAAAGCAAGCATGCTTCGTGTTGATCACAACCTAACTGCGCAAGCAGAGTTGATATGGCTGATGAACTATGGATTCCCAATCGAAAGCTACGACTTCGAACCACAGAAGTGTTCAGAGACTACTCGCCCAGATATTGGACTATATCTAAACAATGGCATGTCAATCAATGTTGAAATCGAGCTTTCTCAGAAGCATATTAAGCGAGGCGAGATGGATAGATTTGTGAGCAAGATTTTTGACTCAACAACGATTGTCGTTTTTAAAGAACCTGCATTAATGGATTTGTACGTAAGGTACATCCGCGAGTACATAAAGAACGGGATACCTAAATGGAAGAATACAAATGGGGCCTGGCACAAAACCGAAGAAATGGAGTGCCTAACAGAGTATGAATTAGAGCGCGTCAGCTTCAAGCTGCACAAGCAAGATATATGGATAGAAATGGGTGAACTGAAATCTTAATAAATCTTGACTGGTGCATAGCCACAACGCTTTAGATTGTAAATTTTGAGGCAGATTTAACTGGTCGCCAATGAATGTAAGTTTTGACGATAATCACTCCAACATCCGTAGTGAATCCTGACCATAAAAGTCAATGGTATCGGGGCTTACAGCGTATTTTTGAGTTGACAAATAACATAATGTTTTATACAATTCTCGCTCTTAATTTTGTGAGAACCGTATAGAAATAAGTTAATCAGCAACAAAGAAAAGCAAGTCTCCCTGCACCACTCAAAGACATCTTTTCTCCACTAGGCGACGACTCAACAGGGTCGGTACGTCTTAAACAACAAGGAGAAAAGCATGCAGATATTCAAAGTTATCGGGCTGAACGGAATCGCAGTTCACGTCGAAGCTAACAATCACAATCAGGCAATACAACGAGCTCAATCACCTTTAATCATTCGGGAATTTACCCGAATCATTCAAGCCTCATTGTGCGAAGTAACAAACGTCGAGCCGCTTCGGGGGCCCACTCACCAGGTCAGATCATTGGTGTTCACAGACGAGTTTTTTAACAACTAGGTTGTTATTAATTAGACCCAGCGGCTTTGGCCGCTAGGTCTGGTTTTTATAATCGCAAATAATATTTTGGAGTCGCGAATGAGAATAAATATTCCGTTGGGCATAAGGTCAATAGGATGGGCAATACTATGGATAATCATGTTCCCAGAGTTTTCAGAGAGAGACATATGGGGAGATGAACCCGCACATATAGCGTCACTGTTAATGCAGTACTTTGTCTCTGGAATCATGTTGGAGCTTTGTTATCGATGGTTGGCATGGGGTAACTGGTATCAATCCAATCAGACAGCAGCAGTAGTTATACCTGAGTGTCCTGAGCATCCTTGGATCTCAGTGATAGATAAACACCCAAAATCTGATGAAACGGTCGAGGTGTTTTGTGCGGATGGAAATGAGCGTTCTGGCAAGGGCATTGAACGGAATGATGGTTACAATGGCATCGTTCTTGAACTCAGCAAAGAGGATGCAATGAAGTACAAAAATATGTTCTGGAAGATTAGGCCGACACATTGGAGAAGCATTAAACAGGAGCACATAAAAGATGACAATTGGTGAGGTATTACTGCTGGTCTGTTCAACATTTCTGCTGCTGGCGATAGCAATAGTTGAATGGATCAAGTACGAACGAAATCGAAATCTGTCGGAAAGACAGATAAAGCGAAAGCTTTTTGTAAATAGAAGAAAGTAAAAGAAGGAGGCTCTAATGAGCAAAAGAATAAATAATAGGGGCGTCGAAAAGTCGATTCAAAAGAAATGTTTTAGCGTGCTTATGCAATGCGCAGGACTGATTGGGATAGTTAGTAGTGCGGCAGATGCATATCAATTTCTCCAGCAAGGAGTTCAAATGATAATTTCTGTTGTTTGAAGTGCGGTCATAAATCGAACACAGTTAATGTGTTGCAAATTTACACAGACCAGAAGGTGATGCATGCCCACGAATAAGAAGATGAGCCTATCTAACAGATAGGCTCATCGGTAAAACAATTTTGATTTGATTACTTTATGACCTTTATTTGCGCAGCCTTCTTTCGTTCTAACAGTTCGCTTATTCTGTTTGATTCAGCGTAGTCTCCTGTAGTAATTGCCACCAGCATATCTCGCAATAACCGGTTGTCAGGTCCATAATCCACCAATTTGAGCTTCGCAGCAAAGCGGTCTAAATAGTCAAAAATATCTTCGCCGTCCATCCTGGGCAGGTCGAAATTCCGATCATTTTCAGACAAAATAACCTCCGCCAATAATTGATGAGACTTGCTGACCTGATGGAAGTAACTCAGCCATTAGAACTGGCAGATCCGCCAACACGATAAATACCTCAATGAATGCGACGCTCAAGATTTTGAGTTTGGCTAGCATCTGGAACCTCCCTCGCAATCTCTTAAATATGACTTCTTGCTTCTAATACTAATTTTCATCAAACGTTCTCCTGATATTGTTGAAATGGAAATTCGAACATTCGGTTTCCGAGAAGAAGATGAATATATTGCGTTGATAAAAATCGGATGTCTGGGGGGATTTTTGGTAAACAACTTTGTTCGCATTGAATTTTATAGATTGCGAACAGCAGAACGCTTGGATGCAGATTCCTGTTGAATAAAGTTGAACGACCCATCGCAATAAGTGATGGGTCGTTTGTGGTTACTTTAAGGAAATTGCAGAATCAATCTATCAAATCGGCTCTGTAACCTATCTTGGTTTCTCGGAGTCGAAACGACAACGAGTCACGATGCGCCAGTTTTGATAACCTTACTTTGTTCCATTTTCTGAAGTCTATATACCCAGACCAAAACAACAAAGCAAAGCTACAGGTGAAAAACACCGTTTCTAAATCGCTCATCAGCAAGCCTCCATAATTTTTGTTGAGGGGAAAGACCTCCAATAGGTAGGTCTCAAAGAATTTGGATCGTAGCGTTCTATCTCACCTGAATATTGCGACTGCAGAGTAAGTTCCAAACCGCCATTCTTGACTGATATAAACGCCAGCATGCCCACACCAGATATACAATAGGCTTCGAAAACTTCCCCAATGGGCGGGAGTTCTTCAACCAAACTAACCCACCGGTTACAGCACAATTTCGGGGCTGGCACCACAACCCAATCCCGCCTTGGCTCCATATATCTCCATAAAATGGTTCGATAGTGAACCTCAATTGAAACAGCAACAAAATAGTACATAGCTATCAGAAGTAGATTGGTCTCTGGCCGTTCCAGCCAATCTTCAACCAGTAATAGCTGTGGATTTATCCACACAAAAACAATACCAATTAAAGCAAATCTGAATAGATTGAATGGAACCATCATTGCATTACCTCCCACCAGAAATCGACATGGGTGTGAGCAAAGCGCATCAAATTAAACATTTATCTTCTCCTTAATAATTGACGAATGAAAACCATTCTGTTGGTTTTCAAACAGAAGATATGTATCTCGAGTTGATAAAAGTAATTTTGATAAATATTGTTTCTCCACTCAGCTCCTACGCCACATAAATCAGACCATGTATGCGGCATTGATTTCTCACAATTCGTTATCAATACGTGCAAAAGATTTATATCAGCACCAAATTCTCATCTTCTTCTCAGAGCCCCCGCTCTAACGCCCTAGGCGAAAAAACTTAACAAAGGAGTTTGAGATGAAAGAAGCGGATAAAGTAAAAGTAGTTGTCCATCGAATGGACTGGGTAACCAAGGCGGGTTATAAATGTCTTGCTTGGCCTGGGTATCGAGTTGCGGTTGGACCAAATCCATGCGGTCCTCGGGGAGGAACGTGTGGAAATGTGGTAGATGGGAAGTGGGTAACAAGGCAGCTGTCTAGCAGGAAGAAAGCTGAGGAGATTGCAACACAAATCAGAAAGGATCTAGGGTAGTAAAACGAAGGGAGTGGGTTAAGCCCCCTCCCTTCGTTTTGCTATATGTAATTGCCTCTTCCTCGGCCATGTGCGTCTATCTTTAGTAGCTTTATAAGCTATTTGTAGATTGTTTGTATAAACTTCCCTATATATTGCCATCTGGTTACTAAACTAATTTCGTTAAGTTATGCTCCAACGCAAGAACAAAATGGTTGATGTAGATGTGCTTCTGATTTGTGCGCTTAAGGATGAGTATGATCAAGTCCTTAAAGTCACTGATGGCCTTCAGGATTCAGGCTGGAACGAACATCCACTTGCTAGCGGCTGGATTGTAGCCGATGCTAGTTTTGCAACTACGTCTGGCGGTACGCTACGCATTAGGGCAACGCATGCCAGTCACATGGGGCGCGAGCAGGTACAGGCTGTAACCAGTAAACTCATACATGAACAGCCAGCGCGCTGCATTGCCATGAGCGGAATCTGCGCTGGGCGGCGTGGCAAAGTCTCCTTGGGCGATGTGATTTTTGCGGAACGACTCTGGTCCTATGATTCAGGAAAGATAACTGTAGAAAGCGGAAAAGAAAAATTCCAAGGTGATCCCATTCAATATAATCCGGATAAAGTGTGGGCGCAGCGCATGCAGCATGTCTCCTCCCCTCCGCCAAGCACTCCTTGGTTGGGTCTACGTCCAAAATTGCCGTTAGAACACCAAGAAGATTGGACGTTGCTTCGCCTTCTTGCAGGCGAGGATCCACGCCAACACCCAGATTTCAATTCAGCATGTCCGAACTGGAGCGATGTTCTACCGCGACTTTGGACACGAAAATGGTTGGAAAAACCGTTGACCTTAACCGCCACGGGACGACAACACGCTGAAGAATTACAATTACTTCATCCCGTTACACGTCCTGCGCCACCTGGCTTTGGGATTCAGGTTGCTCCCATGGCGACGGGAGCGGCTGTTAGCGAAGATGAGGGAATATTTCCTCGTCTCGCAGATTCAATGCGCAAAGTTCTTGGCATCGAAATGGAGGCAAGTGCATTGGGCGCGCTGGGTGAAGTCCACTGCATACCAGTAGTTGTCGCAAAAGGGGTGTCCGATTATGGTGACCCATTTAAGGATGACCGCTACCGAGAATTTGCCGCCAGAGCCTCCGCCGAATTATTGATCTCCTTTCTACGGAATGCGGCGGACTTGCTACCAATGCAAAACACCCCAACGGGGTTAGCCTCGGTAAGTGTTTCATCACCAGCGTCCGTTAATAGCATACCAGCCGATCTCATTAGCGTGCTTGCAGAAGAATATCCCGATGTGCAACATGCTCGTGCTTTATGGCAACGTGCAGGGGGTAAAGCCAGCGATGTTGAGAATATAAGCAGGCCGCGCGATCTTTGGCAGCGGCTTTGGCTGCGCAGTGTCCAAGGCGCCTCTGCGCGCCCGGAAAAGTTGTTGCAAGCAGCTTTGGAAGACTTGCCCGACAATGCCGTTTTGCACCAGCATCTAGCCACTTTTAAAGTCCAATAAACATTATCAGGGGGTTGCATGACCAATTTACTAACCGAATTGTTAAACGCGGGGCTTATCGAGAAACTTGATGGCGACGATGGGCGTTTTTCGAAAATCGAACAAGCCGCCAAAGTCATCGCACAAGAACTTCGCGAACAGCCGCCGCAACTGATTCGGGCCATTTTGGCGGGGCTTGATCCTGACATTGCAGACGACGATCCCATTATCGTTAGAGCCGAACAGGCTTTGACCGAGGAGTGGAAATCCGTGCGCGGGATTTTCCCTGACGGGCTTGTCAATATGCTCAGAGCCATTCTGCTGGATGCTTGTAACCAAGTGGCAGAAGAGGAAAGCAATGCGGCTATCCTGTGGCTGACGGCGGCGGATACTTTGCCGCTGTTACGGTTAGGGCGAGAAGAGGTGGTGGTTCGCAAAATGCTCGAAGCGTGGGCTAGGAGTGCGGAGCAAAAAGCGCTGGCAGGGCATGCTCTAACTTCTGCTGAGGCAGAACAGGTGCTAGGCGTGGATTTAAAGTTCTCAAAGACCACTTCGCTTGAATCACCCAAAGTAGATCGAGCAGCACTGTTAACGAAAATTGAAGGCGCGTCGGGTCCACATAATCAGCAGAGTCAGACAGCACCCAATCCTAATCCTCATTGGCCCAATTCTGCTCAAAACTGGTCTTGGCAATTTGCGCCAAGGATGCAACAACTACTTGCTGATGAGTTGGATACATTAGCAACCAAGTTTAGCCAGTCTCAGCTTGTGGAAATAAAGGAAGTGCAAACGTATTTTACCAAGTTAACTAAAACAGTGAATGAATCACTGGTTGCACAGCAGCGTAAAGCGCAAGAAGCTTGGCAAGCCGAACAAATTCGTTTGAATTCTCTCTGGTGGTCAGAGGCGCTTTACTCGACTTCGTTGCGGTGCAGTTATCGTGAACTCACGCCCGTCATTGCAACAGTGGCGATGGCGGTTGATTTACTCAACGAAGTTGCCAAACCTGCAGCGGCCAGCGTCGGTTACTTGCTTGCCGAAGCAGTTAACCGGCGATCTGATGCAAGTTTTAATCAAAAACTAACATTGCAGGCATTGCTAGAGGCGCTCGGCAGTGGGCGCTCCCGGCTTGCTGGCGAATGGCTGGAGGCACTTGATGTGCCAACCGAAACTGGGCGTATAAGTTTGCGCGATGGGGTGGTTTTGGTTTTGGCCGGCAAAGCACATGATGTCGCGACGACTCTTAAGCGTATGGGCGCGAGTGGCGATTTCGAAATGAGCCTCCCCGAATTCGCCCATGCACTGTTCAGACAAGAACAAGCGGTGCAATTGACTGGGGTGCCAAATGAGTGAGCGTTGCTCAAACCCCAACTGCTACGTTAATGCCGGTGAGGGATGTTACCTGGGTGAAATGGATCACAGGCGGTGTGTTTCGTGGTCTGCATCAACACCTGAAACTGAGCCCGAAGCCCCCAGCCTTTCTGCCACATCAGTACGTGTCCCTTGGTCGGGCAGTGCATTGGGATTGACGGACATGGCGAATTTGAGTCCGCGCGGTCGCACCATTCTGATCAGCGTATTAGGGGCGCATGATGCAGGCAAGACCACGCTGTTAACTGGCAACTATTTGCAACTGTTGCTGGGGCAGTCACTGGCAAATGCGCGGTTCGCCGGATCCCGAACTTTAGGTGCCTGGGAATCTTTAGCTGCTTGGACAAGGTTTGACGACCCCGCTCGCTCACCTACTTTCCCTCCGCACACGCCGCGCGGCACCAGCCGTGTGCCTGGCTTGCTTCATTTGGCGTTACGTAATGCCAAAGGGGATTTTCGGGATGTGCTGCTGACTGATGCTCCAGGGGAATGGTTCACTCGCTGGGCTATCAAGGAGGATGCACCCGAATCGGAGGGTGCGAGATGGATGGTACGCAGTGCGGATGCATTTTTAGTCTTTGCTGACTGTAACCGGCTTGCCTCGTCCAATCCGCAACGTGGTACAGCTCGAAATGAGCTGCGCCAACTATTGGAACGCTTGAGCAATCATGTGGGTGATAGACCTACGGCTTTGGTCTGGGCAAAAAACGATATTGAACCCAATTCGGAAATTCTTTCTTCCATTCAGCAAACACTGAAAAAACAAGTCCCCCATGCAATTGAGGTGAATACCAGCACCAGCCAACCAGACTCTTTGACCAAGGCGCTAGAGGCGGTTCTTTTTCCCGCTTGGTCTCCGCAGCAGGCCAGTCGCATCGTCGAACCCATTCTCCATCACCAACCCTTCTCCGCGTTTCGAGGTGTTCATGCACACGCCTGAAATCGTACTGCTAGGTGGGCCGGATAGCGGTAAAACACACTTTGCGGGGCAACTCTATGGACGCTTGAAGAGAAACCCCAGCTTGCTTGAGCTTCGTGATACGCCCGCCGACCTCAGCGCGCTGGAAGAAGTACTGCTTTGCCTGGAAAACGGCCATGCCGCAGGCCATACCTCAGCGGGCACTTGGACTGATGTTTTATTACCGCTTAAGGATAATCGCGGCAACGAGCTGGATTTGCGCTGGCCAGATTACGGCGGCGAGCAATTGCGCACAATATTTACGGAACGCCAAGTAACAGAAACTTGGCGTTCTGAACTTCGGCAGGCGGATGGTTGGCTGCTGCTCATTCGATTGAATAAAGAAATAACCTATCCCGACGCGCTGACTGAGCTGGCAAAACGCCCCTCTGCTAGCAATGGTGCCGCTGCACGGGCAGGTGAATGGGATGGCAACGCACGCTGGGTGGAGCTGCTGCAAATTTTGCTGCATGTGGCAGGAGTGAATACTGTGTCACACGGCGAACAGCCTCGCTTGGCGGTACTGCTTTCCTGCTACGATGAGTTAACGACAGATGGCCTGCTGCCCAGCCAAGTACTGGCCGAACATCTGCCATTAGTCTCTGCATTTATTGACAGCATTTGGAAGCCCTCTGCAGTCAGTATTTGGGGGCTGTCAGCATTGGGCTGCCTATTAGAGCAGAACAGTGATAACGAAAATTTCATTAACCAAGGTCCTGAATATCAGGGCTGGGTGGTTAGTCCGGATGGGCAACAGGATTCTGATTTAAGTCGTCCGCTTGCATGGTTGCTGGGAGCCGAGTGATTCAGCCGCTCAGGGCGCGGTATGGCGCCAAGAATAACAGTCATGGATTGCTGGAATGGCAAGGCCAGTCTACCCCTTTGCCTTCCGAACTGCTCGGCCTGACCGACAAACCACCGGGCTACCTCGCCCCGAATGAGCGTTGGTGGCCTTCGCTGGGGTGTGGCGCTGTTGGCGATTGGTGGGCGCTATGGTGGACAGTGCCCGATGATGCCGTTAGCCGAGGCGGCATGGTGCGCAGTGAGGTTGCTTTGTGGCCCTTGGATGAAATCGGGGCCGTGAATGATTTGCGTCCCATATTGACATCGCTTTCAGGATGGGAGTCTATCCCCGCTTCATCTCCCGAATTGCTGCGCGCTGTAGCAGAGGCTTTGGTGTCATTTGAGATCAGGCAGCCTCCTGTTGTATCGGATATGGATGCTTGGGTGGGTATTGTCGCCGACCTTTGGTTGCAGTTGTGGCCTGACGCACGGCGCGGTTTTTCCGCGCGGGTTGCCGTGATCCCCCCCCAGGGTGGTGAGTCGGTTGCGCCACCTTCACTTTATTGTGTGCCAACGCAACGCCTGCCTGGGTGGACAGATTTTCCAGTGATCCGCACTGGCACAGATACAAGCCCATCAAGTCGTGCAGCACTTTGGTTGGTTGGTGAAGACGATGGCACTATTAAAGAGATATTGAATTCCTGCAACTTTAGTTCTGGGGATCTGAAAAAACTTGCTACGGTGGCACGCGCCGCGGATCGTTTGGATAAGTTGCGCGAATTTCCCACGCCAATGAACGCGCTTGAATTATTGCGCCCCTTGGCTGTTCTGGCACCATCGCCCGATACAGCAATGAACTTGAAAGCCGAGGCGTTGCGGGAGCTGAACCGTGGCTTTAACGAGGCGAAGCCTGAGTTGGTGTTTATGCTCAAGAACATTGATCTCGCCTCTTTCGCTGATGATCTGCATCCCGGAGCGGCACTCACAGCTTGGGTTCATAGTCGGGCCTCGCATTTAACATTGGACGAAGCGCGGCTACTGCTCACTGGCTTAGGAGAGAATAAAGCTCAAGTGTGGTGGCAAGTCTCAGTGCGAAAGGCGCTTCATGATGGCTTTGCAGCGCCTGATAACCAGTGGGCAAAGGTCGCGATTAATTGGCTGGGGTTGCTCGATTGCGCCGAGAAGCTCGAAGATGTTCTCCCCTCGAATGAAGCAGTTGAAAGCAGACTGCTCGATGCCGCTACTGAGATAAAACTGCCCAAGGACGCGTTAGGGCAACTTCAAGCACAAGCAGTAACGCGTCTATGGTCGCGCTTGCACGCTTGGGCAGTGATGAGCTTATTTTCGCCGTCACAGGCACTTGAACAACAGCGGAAATTTGCGGGCGATGTTATTGCAGGGCTGAAATATCTGGTCTCGCATTTGCCAGGGAAGGATGTCGTCAACGAAGTAATCGACAAACCTGATAGTCAAATGATCCAGCTTGTTGCGCAACGTACAGCACGCGAGCCACATTTACTGCAAGACTTGGATACGGAGCATGCAGCTTGGCTGGAACTATGGGCTGCTCATCTCGCCGCCGGTGGTGATATTTGGCCACCGAAAGCGAACCACGAGGTGCTAGGGCGAAAACTGCTCAGTGCTTTAGTGTCGGGTGGAAAAGAGCCTTCAGGTCTTATCGCGCCCCTTGCGAGAGACTTAGCTGGAATTGCTTTTAATCTTCCTGATAGGGAAAAGCTGTGGGAGGTGTTGAAGGCAGATAGTCGCGCAGCATTGCTTCTCTTGGTTGCCGATGTCCTGATACAAGCCTGCAATGTTGGGCAGAGTGTTCATAGCCCTGAACCTCAACTGGCGCAGGAAGTACTGAAGCGAATGCGAGCAACCGGTTTTTCAATCAAGGTTTTTACAGTGCTTTTGACTTCAGGTGTATCGCTGGACGAAAAGGATTTGATTCGCTGCATCTCATCTTCAGCACGAATTGATTGGCAACCCGCTATTGTTTCTGCAGTGGGGAAAGTTGTTTCCGATAGACGATGGAGCAAAGCGGCAGAAAAATTTTACGATTTGTTCATTTCGGAAGAATGGCGGGAACTATTACCGGCATTGGACAAGTGTAAGACGTTGCTTTCTCCATGGCAGCGTATTCGATTTTCCGTCAAAACTGGAAATCGGGTTCACGAACCGGATATGGTGGATGGACTCGTTCTCCGCGTGGCAGAGTTGGGAGCTGACCTTGCTCCTGATGAGCTTGATTACATCTGGGAGCGAGCAGGGGGAAAGCGAAAGGACCTGCTCTCAGGCGGGACGCCCACTAGCCGCTGGCAGACGGCCGCAAATTCTGCGCAGTGTGGGAAACTTAAGGGAGGTCTGCCGGCATTAGTAAATGAAATGGAGAATTCGCATCCCCATAATCAAGATTTAAAAGAACTTGCGAATATTTTTTCGAAAGAGCGGAGCTGACAAAGGGGAAAACCATTGCTGATTTGCAGAGGGTTCAATGCGCTTCGGAATCTTGGACTCCAACAAGCGGCCCTTGCTGATGTCCTCCGCGCTTTCGCATTCCGGCGGCCTGTTACCTCAAACGTTAGCCTCATCTAGAAATATGAACACAAAATACAGTCACGAAAAATCGGTGGAGAATATATTCAGAGATAATTTCGCTGCAGCGGCGAGAAGTCTTAACCACACATTCATAGCCGCATCTCTCGATGGCCAGGATCGCCTGGCTGGGGCTGACTATTTATTTTCAATTCAAAGTAAATATGCAATCGTTGAATTCAAGTATAGAGAAGACAACCTTCCATCAGAGGTAAAAAAAGAAAAACGGCATTTACTTTGCCAAGGATTGCACTTTGATCCATACGCACACTCACTTCACGATAAATGCCACTTCGCCGCATGGAGCAATAACACTGCGGAAATAAACATAGAAACGAACATATATTTTAATGAAGTTTGCAACAAGCAATTCTGGGGCGATAAATTCCCCTACAATGATTCTCCTGCCCCCCAAAGGCGGTTAACTGAAAACCAATTCATTGATAATTTTCTCGCTGGGCGTGAAGGTGCCGACTTCAATCAATTTGAAAAATATATTAAGTGGCTATTGCAATTAGGCGATGACTCCAACACAAATGGCTACTTGGAGTTACTCATCTCGAATCCATTCAACCAACGCGCTGCAGGACTTCCATTTACAAGTGTCCGATCTATGCACACCTGGATAGAAGTAAACAAGCCGGACTCAACACCCACTTACCCTCCATCTGGAGGGAGCTTCCCTCGTGGCCCAGGAGGCTAACCCCTCCGTCGGAAGGGGCTTCCCACAAGCTGCGTTTGTGGATTCCCTTCGCGGCTTTGCTGCTACGGCCGCTCCTCACGTCAACCGTTGAATGTCTGGTATTAGTTAGCGGAACAAACTTTGATTCGGTCGAAGGTCGGCTTCGGCCGAGGAGATTGAGTCCGTAAACTGCTGTAAATAATTGGTGGGCAGCCACCGCTTCGATTCGGTAAATTAAGGTTATTGAGACGATTAACTAACCGAAGGAGAAGAAGCGGTGGCTGGATATGAGATTAGCGTAGGTTCCGAATTACTGCCAGGCCTTTTGAACGGGCAGGACGGGCTGGCGAAACTGGTGGAAACGGTGTTGAACCAGATATTGGAAGCGCAGGTTACGGAAACACTGGGTGCCGGGCGGCACGAGCGCTCGGATGAGCGCCAAGGCTACCGCAATGGCTACCGGGCACGTACGCTCTACACGCGAGTCGGTCCGTTGACTTTGCTGGTTCCGCAGACACGGGACGGCAGCTTTTCGACCGACATTTTCAAGCGTTATCAGCGCAGCGAAC
>Ga0210039_1002813_pt1 | contig 13965 bp, 11 predicted proteins | sample CryGeyCG2114_250_3_FD_185460 | JGI IMG/M metagenome (GOLD analysis project Ga0210039, IMG submission 185460) | Groundwater microbial communities from aquifer - Crystal Geyser CG17_big_fil_post_rev_8/21/14_2.50 (SPAdes) (version 2) | ecosystem: Environmental > Aquatic > Deep subsurface >...
GACGGCGTCGCCGACGTGGCTTGGTCGCGGCGTGCCTCACCCGCGGCGTCCGGTGTCGCAGCTGCGGCTTGTCGCGTCCGGGATGGGCGCTCGCGCACTCTGTGCGGACCCTGTGTGGTCCGATCCGCGCGTGATCTGGCGGAACCCGACCCTGAGTCGCTGGAGTCTGCGGTGGGAGCGGAACCGGTCTTTGAGGATTTCGGAGTTTTTTTCGGTGTACTTTCCGCGGACTGGGGCTGAGGCCCGTCGGTCGCTGACGGATTGCCCTGCCGGGAGTTGCCAGAGCCACTGCTGTCTGCGTTGCGATCCTCGTTGTTATCGACGTTCTGATCGCCGTTGTTATTGACACTGCTGTCGACATTGCGGTCGCTGGCATCGCGCGTCTCGCGACTGTCGCCGGTTGTGAATTTGTTGCGACGCTTCTTGCCGCCGCGGCGGCGGCGCTTCTTCTTCGATGGGTCGTCGGACCCTTCGGTCTTCTGGGTTGCCGAGCCGCGCGATGCCGTTTCGCTGCGCTGCGATTCCTTTGGAGCATTCTTTGCCGCGCCGTCCTCGTCGTGCAACTGGGCGCGATTTGCCGCATGCTTGCTGCCGCTGCGGGCCGAGCCGGCCTTGCGTGCGCGCTTCTTGCCGCCCGGAACGCTGGGCTTGCGTTTCTTGCCGTGCTCGGGATCGGTGACACGGCGCTTGACAGCTTGCGCGTCCGCTTTCTTGCTGGCACCGCCGAAGGTCTGCGAAAACCATTCGCTGATGCGGGTCCAGAGACTCTTTTCCGGAACAGGGGTGCGCATCGGTGCGGGCTGGGACGGACGCATCGCCTGCACCGCGGGTTCTTCGCGTCGCACCGCCTCCGGTGCCTGAATTTCGCGCTCGGCAAACACGGGCTCGATTTTCTCGCCCAGTGCCAACTCGTAGCTGGATTCGTCGATGTCTTCGTTGCCGCGCAGACGCTGAATTTCGTAACGCGGCGTCTCCATGCTCTTGTTGGCGATGATCATGATCGGCGTGCCGGTGCGCTGCTCGATGGCCGAAATCATCGAGCGCTTTTCGTTGAGCAGGAAGTTTGCAACTGCCATCGGTGCATGGACCAGCACCCGGGCAGTGTTGTCCTTCATGGCCTCTTCCTCGGCCAGGCGGATGATCGCCAGCGCCAGCGATTCCACGGAGCGAATCGAGCCGTAGCCTTCACAGCGGGGGCAGGTGATGTGGCTGGATTCGCCCAGCGAGGGGCGCAGCCGCTGGCGCGACAACTCCAGCAGGCCAAAGCGTGAAATCCTGCCGATCTGGACGCGCGCCTTGTCGGCGCGCATGGCCTCGCGCAGCTTTTCCTCGACCTGGCGCTGGGCGTCGCGACCGGTCATGTCGATGAAATCGATTACGACCAGGCCGCCGAGGTCGCGCAGGCGTAGCTGGCGCGCGATTTCTTCGGCCGCCTCGAGGTTGGTCTGCAGTGCGGTTTCCTCGATGTCGGCACCCTTGGTGGCACGAGCCGAGTTGATGTCGATCGACAGCAAGGCTTCGGTATGGTCGATCACCACCGCGCCGCCGGACGGCAGGCGCACTTCGCGAGCGAAGGCCGATTCGATCTTGCTTTCGATCTGGAATCGGGAAAACAGCGGAGTGGCATCGCTATAACGCTTCAGCTTGCGCAGGTTGTGCGGCATCACCTGCTGCAGGAATTCACGAGCGTCCTCGAACACCTTTTCCGCATCGATCAGGATCTCGCCGATGTCGTCGCGCATGTGATCGCGCAGTGCACGAATGATGACGTTGGATTCCTGGTAAATCAGGAACGGCGCCTTGCGCGCGATCGACGCGGTTCGGATCGCTTCCCACAGTTGCATCAGGTAATTCAAATCCCACTGCAGGTCTTCAGGCTCGCGGCCGACACCCGCGGTGCGAACGATCAGGCCCATCGAGTCGGGGACTTCAAGCTGGCGCAGCGCATCATGGATCAGCTTGCGATCCTCGCCGGTGACCTGGCGGGAGACGCCGCCGGCGCGCGGACTGTTCGGCATCAGCACCAGGTAGCGTCCGGCGAGGCTGATGAAGGTCGTCAGTGCCGCACCCTTGGTGCCGCGCTCTTCCTTCTCGACCTGGATGATGACTTCAAGGCCGCTTTGCACTGCATCCTTGATGTCGACCTTCTCTCCTGCATCCAGCGCTTTGGCCGCGCTTTCGGAGAAGTATTCCCGGGCAATTTCCTTGAGCGGCAGGAAACCGTGGCGTTCCGAGCCGAACTCGACGAAGCAGGCCTCGAGACTGGGCTCGACGCGCGTGATTCGACCTTTGTAGATGTTGGACTTCTTCTGTTCCTGGGATGGAACCTCGATGTCGAGGTCGACAAGATTCTGGCCATCGGCGATGGCAACTCGCAACTCTTCGGGTTGAGTTGCGTTGATCAGCATTCGTTTCATGGTCGTTAAATTCCAGCAGACCGCTCCCGGAGCGAGTTTTCGCCCGGATTTCGCCAGCCCTCATCGGCGGCAGCTTCCCGGCTGTTTCTGATTCGAATTCTCGCCGGGAGCAGTTCAGATTGTTGGTTCAAGCCGCCGCAGCCGGTTTGCCGGGCGGCACGCATCATGTTCGTTTCTGATGGCGTCTGACTACCTTGGGCGTCCGACGCTAATGGCACTTTTTCGTATTTGAGCCAGGTCACCGCACGGGCCGATTCTGCCGGATTCATGGGGCAACCTGATCCGTGTCGGCGGCGCCGTTCTCGGCGCATGCCGGAGGGCTGCAGGCCCGTGCTGCTGATCCGCTGTGGTGCCGTTCAGACGCCCCGCAGCGGCGATCGAATACGAAGAAACTTCCACATACAAGTATACTTGAGTTTCGTTCTCAATGCCTGTCGGGCAATTGTCGCCCGCGTCTTCCAAGGACCCATGAACGCCAGCTCGAATTCGGCTCGCGATGTCGAGGTCGGCCGCGACCACGATGGCCAGAGGCTCGACAATTTTCTGATGCGTGAGCTCGGAGCTGTGCCGCGTGCGCTCGTTTACCGCCTGATCCGAACCGGGCAGGTGCGGATCAATGGCGGCCGGGCCAAGCCAATGCGCAAGCTGGTTGCTGGTGATCGGATCCGGATTCCGCCGGTTCGTGACGCCGGCGCAGCCACGGTTCGCGTGCCCGCCGAGGTTATCGACGAAATCCGGACCCGGATTCTGCATCGTCAGGAAGAATTCATCGTCATCGACAAGCCGGCCGGTCTCGCATCGCAGGCCGGATCCGGTCTGGCCTGGGGGCTCAACGACGTGCTCGCCCGGATCGATCCACGTGCCGTGCCGGTGCATCGTCTGGACCGTGACACCTCGGGCGTGATGTTGTTTGCGCTCGGCAGTGCCAATGCCCGGGCGTTACAGCAGGCTTTTCGCGGCGACGATGTCGAAAAGCGCTACCTTGCGCTGCTCGACGGACACCTGAAGGAGAGCCGGGTCGATGTCGACCAGCCGCTGCTGCGGATCCGTGATGCCAGCGGACAGCGCAAGGTGGTGGTCGATCCGGAGGGCCAGTCTGCGCGCTCCAGCTTTCGCCGCCTCGAAGGGCTGCCTCGGCACGACTTCGTCGAGGTCCGGATCGAGACTGGCCGGACTCATCAGATTCGCGCACATGCCCGCTGGCTGGGTTGTCCGCTGGTCGGCGATGCGCGTTACAACCTGAATCCGCCACCCGAGGGTTTGACACGGATGTTCCTTCACGCCGGGTTTCTGCGCCTTGGGTGGCCGGAAGATCAGGTATTCTCGGCTCCATTGCCGGATATGCTGGATCAGATTCTCGAGTCCCTGCGACGGTAATCGGCGTATCTCGCCGCATCCGCCACACGATGGAGTCGCCACAGCCTTGATCTTCCAGCCCCTTTCGGTCGCCATTGGTCTGCGTTATCTGCGGGCAAAGCGTCGCAATCATTTCATTTCCTTCAGCTCGCTGATCTCGATGCTCGGAATCGCTGTGGGCGTGGCAATTCTGATCACGGTGATCTCGGTAATGAACGGATTCGAGACCGAAGTGCGCGAGCGCATCCTCGGGATGGTGTCGCACGCGACGGTTTCGACCTGGGACCGTCCGTTTACCGAATGGCCGGAACTGGTCGAGCGGGCACGTGACAATCCGGAGGTGGTTGGTGCAGCTCCGTTTGTCGAGCAACAAACCCTGCTCAAGGGTCGCGATGTCGCGGGCGCCCTGGTTCGCGGCATCGATCCAGTGCTGGAACCGCAGGTCTCGGACCTCGGCGATCAGCTCCTGGCCGGTCGCCTGGAGGCGCTGGACGAGCAGCGCTGGCAGGTGCTGCTGGGTGTTGAACTGGCATCGCGGCTCGGCGTGGGGCCGGGCGATCCAGTCACGATCTTTGCCCCCGAAATTCGGGCCACGGCTGCTGGTGTGGTGCCGCAGGTGCGGCGTTTCACCGTTGCCGGAGTGTTCGAGGCCGGGGTGCAGGAGTTCGATGCCGGGCTTGCCGTGATTCACTGGAAGGACGCCCAGGCACTGTTTCGCACCGGCGAGGGTGTGAGTGGTGTACGACTGGAATTCACCGACCTGTTCCGGGCCCGATCGGTGGCGACCGAGCTGGCGGCCGAGTTGCCCGGCTTCTACCGGGTTCGGGACTGGACCCAGAGCCACGCCAACTGGTTTCGCGCGGTGCAGATGGAAAAGACCATGATGTTCCTGATCCTGTCATTGATCATCGTGGTCGCGGCAATCAACATGATCTCCACCCTGGTGATGCTGGTGATCGACAAGCAGTCCGATATCGCCATTCTCAAGACCATGGGCTTCAGTCCGGCTGCGGTGATGCGGGTGTTTGTCGTCCAGGGAATGCTGATCGGCGTGATCGGCACAGTGCTCGGCGTGCTCGGCGGCGTGTTGCTGGCGTGGAACGTCGAAAGCATCGTCGGCGCGATCGAGCGCCTGCTCAACACCGAGTTCCTTTCAGCCGACGTCTACTACATTTCGGACCTGCCGTCGGAGTTGCACTGGGGTGATGTCGGCCGTTTCGCTGGACTGGCGCTGGCACTGTCGCTGCTGTCGACGCTGTATCCGGCCTGGCGCGCTGGACGAACTCGTCCGGCCGAGGCGCTGCGCTATGAGTGAACCAGTGATCGAATGCCGCGGTCTGGTCAAGCAGTTCAAGCAAGGCCGGACCGTGATCGAGGTGCTGCGCCAGGTCGACCTGACCGTCGTCCGGGCCGAACAGGTCGCGATCGTCGGCGCCTCCGGGGTTGGCAAGAGCACGTTGCTGCAATTGCTCGGCGGGCTCGATGATCCGAGTTCCGGTACGGTTCGCGTTGCTGGGCAGGACATGATCGCGGCCGGTGAGGCCGAGCGCGGTCGAATTCGCAACCGTCACCTTGGCTTCATTTACCAGTTCCACCACCTGTTGCCGGAATTCACCGCGCTGGAGAACGTCGCGCTGCCGCTGATGATTGCCGGTCAGTCGACTCGCCAGGCGCGGATGGCAGCGACCGAGCTCCTGGGCCGAGTCGGCCTGGATGCCCGCCTGGAGCACAAGCCCGGTGAGCTCTCGGGCGGCGAGCGTCAGCGCGCGGCCTTTGCACGGGCGCTGATTCACCGACCGGATTGTGTCCTGGCCGATGAGCCGACCGGCAACCTCGACGAGGAAACCGCGACCTCGGTCTATGAGCTGATGCTGGAGCTGAACCAGGAGTTCGGCATCGCCTTTGTCGTTGTCACGCACGACCAGGGGTTGGCCCGGCGCATGGATCGCCGGCTCGAAATGACCCACGGCCAACTTGCCGAGCTGGAATGACCGGGGTCCCCCGGCCGATCGCGAGCGCGCTGCTGTTTTCAGCCGGCGCGATCGCGGCGGCCGGGGTGCCCACGCTGCCCACCCTGACCTGGATTGTTTGGCTCGCATTGCTCGGCGTGGCGCTGCTGCTGCCGCGCGCAACCCGACTTGTAGCCGCCGCGCTGCTCGGCGCGCTGTGGTTCCTGGTGCATGCTTCGCTGCATCAGCACCAGGCCTGGCCGGCGGATCGCGCCGGGGAGCGGGTCGACCTGATCGCTACCGTCAGCGGCGTTCCATTGCAGCTCGACGGCCGTGCCCGACTGGAGATCCTTCCCGATCGCGCCGCCCGGAAAGCCGGTGTGCCAGAGCGTCTGCTGGTCGAGTGGTTTCGGCCGCGCGAGTGGTTCCGGCCCGGTGAGATCTGGCGCTTCGAAGTCGTGCTCATGCCACCGGCTGGCCGGGTCAATCCGGGGCTGTTCGACTACCATCGCTATCTGATCAGCCGCGGCATCGGCGCGACCGGGCGAATTCATGCCGCCGAGCGTATTGCCGGTGGCGGCCCACTGGCCGCGCCGGATCGTCTGCGACAGCGCTTTGCCGACTGGCTGCAGGCCGAGATCGCCGATCTTGAGGCCGCGGCGCTGGCGCGCGCGCTGACCGTGGCCGATCGCAGTGCGATGTCGCCGGAACTGTCCGAGCATCTGCAGCGCACCGGCACCTCCCACCTGCTGTCGATCTCCGGCCTGCATGTCGGTATGGTGGCAGCGCTGGTCGGGATGTTGGCCGCCGTTGTGGCGACGCCGTTGGCACCGTGGTTCGGCTGGCCGGACCGGCGCCGGGTGGCATTGCTGGCAGGCCTGTTCGGCGCCCTGGGCTATGCGCTGCTGGCCGGATTCACACTGCCCACCCGACGTGCGCTGGTCATGCTGGCGGCGGGCTTCGGCGCCCTGCTGCTGCGGCGCTCGATCCAGCCAGGCCGGGCGCTGGTAATCGCATTGCTGGCGGTGCTTCTGCTCGACCCGATGGCGCCCCTGGCGACCGGCTTCTGGCTGTCGTTCGGAGCCGTTGCCGTGTTGATCTGGGGGTTTGCCGGGCGCGCCTCCGGCCGCTCACCGGTCATCGGATTGCTACGTGCGCAAGTGCTGATCGCAATCGGTATGCTGCCGCTGAACCTGGCTGTGTTCGGCCAATGGGCGCCGACCGCGCTTGCGGCGAATCTGGTCGCGATTCCGCTGGTCGGGTTCTGGATCCTGCCGCTGTTGCTGTTGGCGCTGGTCGGCTTCGGAATTGGTCTGCCGGTGGGCGCGGTGCTGGGTGGAGCCGAGGCGGGGCTGCGTTTTCTGATGTTCCTGCTCGACCGCCTGGCTCAGGTCGATTCGTATCTGCTGTCGCTCGGTCAGCTGGCGTTGCCGCCGCCGTCGCTGCTGGCTGTGATGCTGGCGCTGATCGGCGCAGTCTGGTTGCTGGCGCCACGCGGCTGGCCGCTGCGCCCGATCGGTGCGGTGTTGTTGCTGCCACTGCTATGGCCCGGTCGGGAAAGCCTGCAGCCGGGTGAATTCGACCTGCTGTTGCCCGAGCTTGGCGACGGCCACGCAGTACTGATTCGCAGCCGTGACCATGCACTGCTGTACGGGACCGGCTCCGGCGACGGCGCCGATCGGAACCAGGTCGATCGCAGCCTCGCGCCGCTGCTGCGGCAGCACGGGGTGCGCGCGCCGGACTGGATCGTGGTGCCCGGAACCCAACGCGACTATGCCGGCGGCGCAGCGGCCACCGCTGCGCGCTGGCCGAAAGCGAAGACCTGGAGCAGCCGAGCGGAGCGCGCCGGGCGCTGTAGCGCTGGTCGCGCCTGGGAAGCCGACGGTGTGCGCTATGCATTCCTTCACCCGGGTGCGGCGCTGCCGGATCTTGGTACGGATTCAGCCTGTGTGCTCGAGGTTCGCTCGGCAGCGGGCAGCGTTCTGCTGCCGGGATCGATCGGGCGAAATGTGCTACGTCGCCTGATACTGCAGGGGCTGGCGCGGCCGGTCGATGCGTTGATGCTTCCCGCCGCTGGTCATCGACGAGCGCTTGAGACGAACTGGCTGGCCGCACTGCAGCCAGACATTGCGCTGGCATCCGTGCGCCCCCACCACCCACGCGGCTTGCCGCATCGTGAAGTGCGGGCCGCGCTCGAACGACTGAATATACCGCTGGCAACCACGGCGGCCTGCGGCGCGATCGGCCTGCGCTTCCGGATCGACCGACCGCCGCAGTGGCTGTTCGAGCGCCATCGCAGTCGCCGCTTCTGGTATGCCACTGCAGAGTGTCCGCGCCAGCGTTGAGTCCGCGAGCTGCCGCGCGTGGCCCGCGGCGTTTTGGGTATGATGCATTCCATTCCCCATTACCGGATTGCCAATCAATGTTCGAGATCATTCTGGCCGGTGGTTGGCTGATGGCTCCGATCATGCTTTGCTCGGTGCTTTCGGTGACGATCATTTTCAACCGCGCCTGGATGCTGCGCCAGCGCCGCGTCCTGCCACCCGGTGTAGCGGAAAAAGTCCGATCCTGGGCCCGGCAAAGGGAGCTGGATCGTTCACATGTCGAGACCTTGCGGCGCAGTTCGCCACTGGGCCGCGTGCTCGCCGCGGCGCTGGACAATCGCAACCGAGCGCGCGAAGTGGTCAAGGAAGCGGTCGAGGACACTGGCCGGCACGTCATCCACGAACTCGAGCGCTTTCTGAACACACTCGGTACCATCGCCGGGATTTCACCCTTGCTCGGGTTGCTCGGCACTGTCATCGGCATGATCAAGGTGTTCGCCGCGATCATGCAGGCCGGTGTCGGCGATCCGGGGCCGCTGGCCGGAGGAATCTCGGAGGCGCTGATCACGACCGCGGCCGGGCTGACTGTGGCCATCCCTTCCTTCTTCTTCTATCGCTATTTCCGCGGCCAGGTCCGTACCTACGTGGTCGCCATGGAGCAACTCGCGCTGGACCTGATCAACACCATCGAGCATGGCAACCGCGAGTTGCGACGTTCGGAGCTGGGTTGGGGCTGACGCCGATGCGACTGCAAGCCGAACAGGAAGAAGAACCGGATATCAATCTCACCTCGCTGATTGATGTGGTGTTCCTGTTGCTGATCTTCTTCATGGTCTCGGCGACCTTTGAGCGTCAGGCGCTGCTGCGGGTGGAACTTCCGGAGGCCAGTACTGCGACGCAGGAGAGTCTGCCCGACCGGGTCGAGCTGGTGATTACCGAGACCGGTGAGTATTTCATCGGCGACAACATGCTGGCCGATCCCCGCAAGTCGACCTTGCGCCTGGCGCTGGCTGAAGCCTTCGCCGAGAATCCCGATGCAGTGCTGGTGTTGCGCGCCGATGCCGGCACCGACCACGGACTGGTGGTTCGCGCCATGGACGCCGCCGCGGCCGAAGGTATCTCGCGGCTGAGCATTGCTACCATTCGCGAGGACGGAGCCGAGCAGTGAACGAAGCCGTGTCGGCAACTTCCGTCTACCGGCGGTTGCTGGGCTACCTGCGCCGCAGGCGCGGCGTATTCGCACTGGCCTTGCTCGGTGTATCGCTGGATGCGGCTGGGCAGTCGCTGTTCGTGCTGCTGCTGCGACCGCTGATCGATGAAACCCTGGTCAGCACTGCAAGCGGCATTGACCCGACTCTGCCCGGACTGGTGATGGTTGCCGTGATGGTTCGGGTGGTCGGCAATTTCGGTGGCATGTACGGCATGGAATGGATCGGGCGGGGCGTCATCGCCGACCTGCGTCGCGACGTGTTTCAGCGCTATCTCGATTTGCCGTTACCCGAGTTCGATCACGAGGGTGCCGGGTCGATGATCTCGCGTCTGACCTACAACACCGAGCAGGTCGCCCAGGCCGCGACTACGGCGCTGATCGGGGTCGCCCGTGACAGCATGATCGTGATCGGCCTGGTGCTGGTGATGCTGTATCAGTCCTGGCGCCTGACCCTGACCATGCTGCTGCTGCTGCCGGTGGTTGCCTTCGTGGTGGTGGTGGTCAGTTCGCGCTTTCGCCGTATCTCGACCCGGATTCAGGATTCCATGGGCGCGGTGACCAGCATGACCGAGCAGGCGGTGCACGGACAGGAGGTGATCCGGATTTTCGACGGTCAGGCGCAGGAGGCCGGCAGTTTCGCGATCTCCAACGACATCAACCGCAGACTGCACCTGAAGTTGCGCGCGACCCAGCTGATGTCGTCATCGCTGATCCAGATTGCTGCCGGCGTCTCCGTGGTGTTGCTGCTGGTGATTGCCGGTAGTCAGTTCATGCGGGCCGAGGTCACGGCGGGTATCTTCATGTCGGTACTCGGGGCGATGGTCGCAACCATTCCTGCGCTCAAGCGATTGACCAATGTCCATGTACTGATCCAGCGCGGCGTGGCCGCCGCCGACAGTATTTTTGAACTGCTGGATCGGGCACCGGAACGTGACGAGGGTCGGCACCAATCAGACCGGGTTCGCGGTGAACTGCGCTTCGAGAAGGTGTCGTTTCGCTATCCGGACGGCCCGCATCAGGTGCTGCACGACATCGACCTGGAACTGGCCCCGGGAACGGTCACCGCGCTGGTCGGGCGCTCCGGTTCGGGCAAGACCACACTAGCCCGCCTGTTGCCGCGGTTTTACCATCCGACCGCTGGACGGATCACGCTCGACGGGATCGATCTGGGCGACTATCGGCTCGCACCGTTGCGGCGCACGATCGCCATGGTCGGTCAGGAGGTGGTGCTGTTCGATGGCAGCATCCTGGACAACATCCGCTACGGCATGCTGGCCGATGCCAGCCGCGAAGCGGCGGAGCAGGCCGCGCGTGATGCCTGGGCGATGGAATTCATCGACCGTCTGCCCGATGGGCTCGATAGCCGTATCGGTACCGATGGTATGCAGTTGTCGGGTGGCCAACGCCAGCGCATCGCAATCGCCCGCGCGCTGCTGAAGAATGCGCCATTGCTGATACTCGACGAGGCGACCTCGGCGCTGGATGCAGAGTCCGAACAACTGGTGCAGCGTGGACTGCAGCGGTTGATGGCCGACCGCACCACGCTGGTCATTGCCCATCGCCTGACCACCGTCGAACGTGCCGATCAGGTGATCGTGCTGGACCAGGGCCGGATTGTCGAGCGTGGTCGGCACGAGGATCTGCTGGCGCAGCCCGGCAGCCTGTACCAGCATCTCTACCAGGCTCAGTTCCGGTCCGGGGACGGGTCTGCGGCGTGAACCTGCGCGCACGGATCGAGTGCTGGCTGCAGCGGATCTGGTACGACGGCGCGCCAGTGCCGCGCAGCCTCGATGCAATGGAGACTATCTACCGCAGACTGGCCAGGCCGATGGATCGTTCGCCGCAGCGGCCGCCGGTACCGGTCATCGTGGTCGGCAACCTGGTCGCCGGCGGCAGCGGCAAGACCCCGGTGGTGATTGCGCTGGTCGCGGCGCTGGCCGGGCAGGGCCATGTGCTGGCCGTGATCAGCCGTGGTTACGGCGGACGGTCAACACGCCGGCCGCGCCGGGTGCGAGCCGATGACTCCGCGCTTGAAGTGGGTGACGAGGCGCTGGAGATCGCGCGGGCCACCGGCTGTCCAGTATGGGTCGGGCGGCGCCGGGACTCGGCGCTGCGGGCGGCGATCGACAACGGCGCCGAACTGGTAATTTCCGATGACGGTCTGCAACATCATGCTTTGCCGCGCAGCTTCGAGATTTGCGTGGTCGACGCCCGGCGCAGATTCGGCAATGGCCGCCTGTTGCCGGCCGGTCCGCTGCGCCAGCCGCGCTCACGGCTGGCAGAGGTCGACCTGGTGCTGCTGCGAGGCGGCCGTGATCGGACATCGGAGGCGTTGCCATCGGACCTGTCGCAGGCACTGGCGTTCGAGCTTCGGCCTGGCCCGGCCCGGTCGATGGGTCAGGTAGCCAAGCAACTGCCTGAGCCACCGTTGGCGGTTGATGCCGTCGCTGGCATCGCCGATCCGGAGCCATTTTTCGCCCATCTCGAGGCGCTCGGTTACCAGTTGCGGCGCCATCGCCTGGCCGACCATCAGCCGATTCCGCAGCGCTGGCTGCAGCACCTGGCCGGTCCGGTGGTCACGACGGCCAAGGATCATGCACGAATGTCGGCAGCGGTGCGGACCGATTTGTACGTCGTCCCGGTGCGGGCCGTCCTGCCCGAGCAGGTTGTGCACCGAATTGCCGCGCATGTGCGAGAATTTCTCTCATGAAAGGTTTTCACGTGTTGATTCCGGCGCGCCTGGAGTCCTCGCGTCTGCCGGAGAAGGCGCTGGCTGATCTGGCGGGGCGTCCGATGATCGTCCGGGTGTACGAGCGCGCCTGTCAATGCGACGCGCTCAGCGTGCATGTGGCCACCGACAGCAAGCGGATCGCCGAGGCCGTGCGCGCGGCGGGCGGCCGGGTGATCCTGACCGGATCCGCCCATGTCTCCGGCACTTCGCGTCTAGCCGAAGCAGCCGCGCGGCTGGAGTTTTCGGATGACGATGTCGTGGTCAATGTGCAGGGCGACGAGCCGGCTCTCCCGCCGGCCTGTATCGATCAGGTGGCGGCGCTGCTGTCGGCCAATCCAGGAACCGGCATCGCCACGCTGTGGACGACGCTGGAGTCGCGTGAGCAGTGGCTGGATCCGAACGTGGTCAAGCTGGTGACTGACCACAGCAACCATGCGTTGTATTTCTCGCGTGCACCGATCCCGGCACGGCGCGACGGCGGCTCGCCGTCCGGGCTCGATAGGGACTGGCCTTCCGGACTGGCCCGGCGTCACATCGGATTGTACGCCTACCGCGTCGGTGCGCTCGCCAATTGGTCGGCGCTGCCGTCCAGCGCGCTCGAAGCCAGCGAGGCGCTCGAGCAGTTGCGCGCGCTGGAAGCAGGCTGGCGTATCGTCTGCGCCCGCGCCGTCGAAACCGTGCCGCCCGGTGTGGATACCGCAGACGACCTGCTTGCCATGCGCCACCGTTTCGCGGGTTGCGCGCCAGTGTGAGGAACACGATATGAGCAAACGTCTTCTATTTGTCTGCATGGGCAACATCTGCCGCAGCCCGACTGCCAAGGGCGTGTTCGACCGGGCGCTGACGGCAGCCGGAATCGATTTCGAGAGCGAGTCGGCCGGGACTCATGGATACCATGTCGGGGAGCGTCCGGACCGGCGTGCGATCGACGCGGCTGCACGATCCGGAATCGACATCTCCGCCGACCTGGCGCGACGCTTTGTGGTCGAGGATTACCAGCGCTTTGACTGCATTTTCGCGATGGATCGCGCCAACCTGGCCGTGGTGGAGTCGTTGCGTCCAGCCGCGGTGCGCGTCAGCGCGCGGCTGGTGATGGACCTGGCACCGGATTACGGTCTCGATGAAGTTCCGGATCCGTACTACGGCGGCGAGGCCGGATTCATTCGTGTCATCGATATGCTCGAAGCGGCGGCTGCAGCGTTGGTGCGCGAGTTGCGTGCCTGAGTCCCGGCGCTCCATGAGCGGCAATGATGCGAGCTTCGATGGTCGCGCCTTCGCGCGCCGGCTGGCCAATGCGCCCGGGGTCTACCTGATGCGCGACACTGATGGTCAGCCGCTGTATGTCGGCAAGGCCCGCAATCTGCGCAAGCGTGTCGCTTCGTATTTCGATCAGCGCGACAAGGGCCCGCGCATCGGCCTGATGATTTCGAAGATTCGCAGCATCGAGGTCAGCCTGACCCGAACCGAGTCCGAGGCGCTGCTGCTCGAGAACGAGTGGATCAAGTCGCTGAAGCCACGCTACAACATCAACCTGCGCGACGACAAGTCCTACCCCTGGATTCGGCTGGCCGGTGACCCTGCCTTCCCGCGGATCGGGTTTCATCGCGGCGGCCGGGGTCGGCCGGGCGAATATTTCGGGCCGTATTCCAGCGCCGCTGCGGTGCGCGAGGCCTTGAGTCAGGTCTATCGTCTGTTCGGTATCCGACAGTGCCCGGACAGCGTATTCGCCCACCGCAGCCGGCCCTGCCTGCAGTACCAGATCAAGCGCTGCAGCGGACCCTGCGTCGGCCTGATCGATCGCGACGCCTATGCGCGCGATCTCGATGCCGCGCGCGCCTTTCTGAAGGGTGAAAGCGAAGTTGTGGTCGAGCATCTTGCCGAACGCATGGCGCATGCCAGCGCGGCGCTGGATTTCGAGGCTGCAGCGCTGTACCGGGACCGGATTCAGGCGGTGCGCAGCGTTCAGTCGGGTCAGTTC
>Ga0210039_1002820_pt1 | contig 13948 bp, 20 predicted proteins | sample CryGeyCG2114_250_3_FD_185460 | JGI IMG/M metagenome (GOLD analysis project Ga0210039, IMG submission 185460) | Groundwater microbial communities from aquifer - Crystal Geyser CG17_big_fil_post_rev_8/21/14_2.50 (SPAdes) (version 2) | ecosystem: Environmental > Aquatic > Deep subsurface >...
GACAACTGCTTCAGTGGAAATCAGACCGTCCGACACCCTCACCGGTACACCGAGGAACTTGGTGGTGTGTATGGTCTGACCGAACTGGTTAAGTCCCGCCTCGATGGTGACCGCGCTGGATGACTTCTCCATGGCGGCTACCCTGAGCAAGCTCAACACGCTCCTATTGGCGTAGAACGCAAGCCTCACGCCGTTGGGAGTCGGTATCCTGTCCAGCGCCCTACTCATCAGCTTAGGCAGGTAGGTTGCGGCAGTCGTGGCCTGCGTGGTCGCCAGCGCGGCGAGGTCGGATATGTCGATGTTCGGTATCCTCACGACATACCTCCAATCGCGGAGCGCAAGTCCCAGCTTCCACTCCCACAGCTCGGCATACGCCCTGAACCTGTTGTTCGAGGAGTCGAAGGCGTCTATCACGCCCAAGTCTTCTCTTATAAGGCCCGCCTTGCTACCTTTGGGGTAGACGCCATAAACGGGGTCGCCCCAGCCGACGAGCCAGACCGAAGTATTGTCCGAGCCGGCACCACCGGCCGAGAGAATGTTCTGCCCGTTGGGCGCCGAAGTGGACGCATATCTCGGAGCCAGCCCGGTAAACTCCTCCGGTGCGGTGCCGCTGTTACCATAAAACAGGGTCGAGGCCATCTCGATGTTCATGGCCGAGGTAAAGGACTTGGCCTCGGACGCCCTGAAAGCCGCCGTATTGCCATTGAGGTCGGCTATGAGACGGTCTATCTCGTACCTGCCCGTCAGTAGTCCACATCCCTCAGTTACCTGCGCTGTGGTGCTCTTGCTTACAGCCACGCCTTTGTAAGCCATCCTCCATGCCACAGTCGGCAGGCCAGTCCGCACGCTCAACTGCTCGCCCGTGGGGAGGTTGCCCTCCTTGAAGAGCATATCGTCCAGCACCCCGTTGGTCAGGCTCAAAAGCTCGACCACATCCACTACCTTACCCGACGGGTCCATCAGCTTCGCCGCGTCGGCAAGGGTCAAATAACTGCTTCCTATCGTCGCCATTGTTTTTCTCCTTTATGTGTTATGCAAGGTCAGGGTAGAGCCGCTTTTCAAGGGATTGATTCTCGGCATTCGCCCCCGTTCCGTGTACGGCCTTGTCCTCGGCGAACCCCTTCTTGGCGAGGCGCGTAAATATCCTCACCATCTCCGGGTGGTCTCCGTAACCGAGTCCGCCTTCACTCTTGGGCGCGAGCACCTTCTCGTAAAATTCCTTTGAGGCCACTTCCTTGATGAGCCGTCGCGATACCTCGACATTCTCCTTGAATCCGTCCCCGCCTATCTCCTTGTCCGCCTCGGCTGCCTTTACCCAACCGTCCCGTTCGGCCTCGAACTTACCCATGAGGGACTGGTGGTAGGTGTCAACGGCCCGGTGCTGGCTGTCGAGGTACTCTTGCGCCGCCTCGTTGGTCAGTCCCTTCTTCTTGGCCTCGGCCTTGAGCACGGTCAGGTACTCGTCGGAGATAAGCATGTTGTCGGGGAGCTTCAAATCGTAGCTCTCAGGGACTTCCCCCTTGCTTTCCTTGTTCGTCTCTGCGGATTCTCCGCCCTTCTCCTCGGGGTTGGCTGTTGCCTCTCCCGCCTCGTTACCGCCAGCCGCCTCGTCGGGGTTAGCCTGTGCCGCGCCTTCGGTATTAAGCTCGTCTGCCATGTTTGTTCTCCTTTCGCGTGATTCGCGTTCGATAATAAAAAAGGGGCAGACCAGACACTTTATGTGTCCAATCCACCCCTGATTGATTCAGTAGGCTATTATTTAGTTAAGGCTTTATCGACTCCGTTTTCTTAATGATTACGACTTTCCCTGCCTCCATCTTCACGAGCACCTCGCCATAGAGCTTATTCTCTTCAAAATGCCTTAGAAGGTCAAGAAGTTTCTGCATTTCTCTCCCTCTCAATAGCCTGGTACCTGTCGAGTGCAATCTTATAGACCTCGCCCTTGATTATCCTGCCGATGTTACGCTCGCCGAGGTCGAAATATGTCATACTTCCCGAATTTTGGCACAAGATACGGTCGTAAGCGCAAATATCGTTTATCAGCCGGTAGATGAACCGCGCCCCCTCGTCGGTCGCCATGACCGCCCGGAGGTCGGAAAGCTCCTGCCTGCGCTTCTCTATCTCTTTGTCTTTGGTCTCTTCGTCCATCACACTATCGCCCCGGTCTGTGATGCCTTTATCAGTTGCGTAAGCGCGTTATTGCCGCCCATATCAGCCGAAGCAAGGTCTTTAGCCGTCTTAGCTCCCTCGGATAACGCAAGTGCCTGTTGCTGTGCCTGTTGAGCCTGCCGCCTGCCCTCCCGTATCCCCTCCACTTCATCATCGGGGCGGACTACCCTCGGCGGCGTGCCAAGTATCTCGGCGTACTCGTCAACCGCCTGGTCCATGTCGAACTTGTCGAGGACTTCGGGATTGAACTGCGCCAGCTGCCCGATATACCCCGTGAGCCTGTCCACACTCGAAAGCCCGGAGACCTTCATCGCCTGGTGCATGATGGAGACATACTCGACCTTCAAGTCCTCCCCTTCCAACTCGGGCGGCGGGGGTGGTAACAGCCCCTGCCTCATCATTATGTCAAAGGTAATATCTATCAACGGGTCGTAAACATCCTCGTTCAGGTGCTCCAAAACCTCGCCCAGTAGTAGTTTCTCCTCCTGCCGGGCGTATATCTCGGCGGCGGTTATCTCGCGCCTGTCGAGGCCTGTGAACATCAGGAACAGGTTTTTATAAAAGGTCTCGTTAACCATCGCCCTTAACTGCTGCTGCTTGGCCTCAATGTGCTCCGAACTGAACCGGGACTCGTACAGGCTCCGCGCTCCCTTAGTGCCGTCCCTCTCGTCGATAAATATCTTTTCGCCGGGTAGCCCGGTGATATTCTTGTGTTGCAGTGCCAGCGGATACATCATGGGCGGGTCTATCATTTTCTCGTGGGCCTGTAATATCTTCTTCTCGCCGTATTGGAGCTGGTTTACTGAGCCGAGGGCTATCATGCCGGGACACGATGTACCATAAACATCCTCCCCGGAGACATCCCATCGGGCCGCCAGTATGGGGAAATAGCCATATCCGGCCTCTCTCAAATACCTGCCCTCGTCGCCCGTGGCATCGGGAAACCCCGTCTCCCAGTAAAGGCTCTCGAACTTCTGGGACATGAGATTATTCGGGCTGTAGTCCTTGTTGGGCTGTATGAGGTGCGTAACGGATACGGGCGCCTCGTAAGAACACCTGTCGTAGAGGTCTTTGACTTGCCGGCTAAACCTGCTCCAATCGGGGGCGCCGGACTCGGTAATTCTCCCAAACCGCTCCACGACCTGCCTCACGGTCAAGGTCAACTCTCGTGCAAAGACATTGACCCGGAGCTTATAATCACAGGCCAGCATATACGAGCCGACGGGATAGACATAGGCGCGGATGACCTTATCGAAGTCCTCCTCTATCTCCATGACTCCCGTGCCCATGCCGCCGCTGTCCTTATAGAGGTTTGGGAATGCGCTGTACAGATTAGACCTTGAAAATATCGAGGACATCCGAGTATCAGCCATGTGTAGCCAGTCCTTAACCGGGCCGAACTCGGCGAGGCCAGGGTCGTGTACGGTTAAACGCTTCCACGGACGAGCGGGGCTGGTCAGCCCCGCCATCATGCCAGCGGGTAACACGCGGGCCGCCAAGGCACCTGCGAGGTCGAGTATCTTGTTATACTTCTTCTTTCCCCGGTCGGTATTCCTTTCAAGCAGGAACCGGGGGCGCGTGGGGAACAGGTTCTCGGCTATCTCGCGCCATTGCTGGATGAACGGCTCGCGCTCCGTCCGCATGAACTCGACCTGAGACTCTACCTGCTGTCTTTTTGTCAGTGTTTTACTCAATATGGACTCCCGTCCGCCAACCACACGAATATGGCGATGAATACAATTGCCACGATTATCTCAGCCAATACGCCAGCCATGTCAAGCCCCTAAAAGCGTTTTGGGGCCGGTCTGCGGACTACCCGGCAACCCAAGGGGACTGGTGAGGATGGTGTCCCTCGTGCCGGGTTCTCCCGTGGCCCCCTTACGCTTCTGGTTGCGCATTGTAGCCTGTAGTCGTTCGCGCTCCTCGTCGGCCCGGAGCTTCGTTGCGGCCTGCTCCTGTTGGCGGGCCTGTTTCTTGGTCTCCTGCCCGGCCTCGTAGGACTGATAACCCTGAAATGCCGATGCTCCCGCTAAAGCTATCAACGCCGCTGTTTCGAGTCCCATATTAAACCTCCATCATTGCAAGCTTACAGGGTTCGCCCTCGGGCATGACCGCACCAATTATCTTGTCGAAACCGAGTAATTTTATAAACCGGCACCATTTGCCGGAGCCGTCAACGGGGTGAGTACCAAGTACGCGCCATATCCCCCGCGCTCTAAATTCAGCTTTCAGCGCATCAAAATCAGCCCTCATCTCTTTTAGAACTGACTTGCCCCATTTCTGGACATACAGGTGTATGTAGGCCACTCCGGGTATTATCTGCACATGGCAATACGCATACACCTTGTCACCATGTAAAGCCTCAAAGTAAAGGTTTTCATAATCGAACTCATTAACAGGGAAAGAACCCTTGCCCCTCGATATTTCTCTCATCATCTCAACTCCTGCGGCAACCATTCGCCTGAGGAACGCTGTACCTGCCCGCCCGTGCGCTCCATCTGGGCCCTGTCCACCACCGCCTCCCATTGGACATTGGGCATTGTGGCGAATGTTTTGAGTGCGTCTGCGGCATGGGAATTGTCGTCATGTAAAGGCTCTTTCGATGTGCGTTGCGTTTCAGAGTCCTTGTCGTAGCGGTAACGCCGGAGAGCCTGTAGCCCGTCCGCGCATTTGTTCTTATCGAAATAAAGCGCATTGAACACCATGCGGACGGCGTTTATACCATCAGGGATACCGAGCCTCGGGGCGATGGCAACCCGTCGTCCCTTGGCCTGTAGCATCTCCTCAATGGACTTACCCGTGCCCAGCTGTCTGGCCCTGCCGTCATGGGGGAGGTGGTCGGTGCCGTATGAATAACCTCTCTTGTCGAGCACCTGTACATAGTGGTCTATATCGCGAAGGTGGTCTTGATGGAAGTCTATAACCCGGTACTCGAAGCCGGCCTTCTGAATAAACCAGATAGAAGTGTAATCCGCATACCCCAAGTCCCAGAAGGTGTGCACCGGATACCGTTTATCGTAGGGAACTGTTGTTACCCTGCCATTCTCCCGCGTCTCGGCCAGCTCTATGGCGTACACCGCGCCCTCGATTGCCTGCTTGCACTGCCCCTCCCAGATATTGAGGTAGTCAGCCTCGCTCCGGCGCTTGCAATCCTCCATCTCCTGTTGGAGCACGGCGGGGAACCATTTATTGTCGCGCCATGAAGTGTTGATTACAACGGCGTCGGTCGGCGGGTCGAGGATGAACCGCTGATAGGTCTCATCCTCCTCAAGTTCGGGATTGAGGCTCATCCATATCTCGGAGCCGTCCTTGCGGATAGTGGGTATGAGGTAGTCCCAACTGGACTTGGAGACAGTCGCGGCCTCTTCGACCCATACCCTGTCAACGCCCTCGTAGCTCTTTATCTGGGCGGCGTTATGGCGGAGACCCTCGAAGAAGAACTCCGTGCCGTTCTTGCCCTTGACCGTGGCGTTCTGGATGGTGTAGTAGGATTGCAGGTTGTACTGATTAATTAGGTCGGAGAGGAGCCTGTGAACGCTGTCCTTGATGGACTTCATAAGCTCACGAGCGCAGAGTATGCGAAGAGGTTCTTTGGCTCCCTGTACGAGCAGGGCGCGGGCTATGGAGTGGCTTTTAATACCGCCCCTGCCGCCGTAGAGCACTTTGTAACGCGCCGGAGAGAGGAGCGGCAGCATCTTGCGAGGAAACTCTATCTGGGCTATTCCATCAGTCAACTATCTTTACCTCAATCCCTTTGAGTTCGATGATGCCGGAGTGCTCTACCTTGTCTGTCGGGTAATGACTGCCGAGCTTTAAGGCTGTGTCGAGGTATTTGTGGCGGGCCTGATAGTCGGGCATAGTCTCATCCCTCTTTGCATCGAGACCCTCGTCGAGCTTAGATAAAAGCTTATCTTTCGTGAGGCCTCTGGCCTCCATAAGTTCTTGAATTGAGGCTTGAATCCGAGCTTCTCCAATTTTCTCCCCAGCCCTACCTCTGGCCGTCGCATCACTGTATCCTGCATCCCTCATGGCTTGTGTTGGCAATACTCCATCGGCTAATGCCTTTATGAGCTTAGTCTCCCGCATATTGAGCTTTCTGTCGGGTCGCGGTTTTTGAAGCTTTTTAACCATGCCAACACCTAAGCATAATTAAAGTAATTTGTCAAGCGCATTATTCCCCTATGTTCCACGTGCCAGTTTCAGATATTCCTCTATTTCATCGCGTGCATCTTCCCACCCATAACAAACTATGGCACGGTTACCGAGAGCCGTCAGCCTGGATAGCCATATTCGTTGCAGCTCGGAAACCTTGCCTTTAGGTGCCTTCAGTTCGATATATAACGCTCCACAATCGCCCCTACGGGCCGGCAGGCAGATATCTGGCACTCCGGCCTTCAACCCTTCTGCTCGCATACTGGCGCCCATCCTGAGCGTCCTACGGCCGGCATTAGGGATAGCATAGAGCGCGGAAAGTTCAGGGTAACGCTTGTGGTTGAGTTCAGCCCACCGGAATAGAGCTACTTGATGGTCGTGCTCGGAGGCACGGCGGATAGTCACTTCACCGACCTCCAGATATTGTTTGCATGGCCTTTTTTAAAATCATGGTGTCCTCCGTAGTGAAGTCTCTGATATTCTTTTTAGCCATATTTGAAACTTTCATACCCCCTCCTCATCGCACGCTCCGCAGATTTCCGGTAAAAGTTTATCCCCTTCCCGATAAACAAACACGGTTTTGTCCGTATCGCACACGGAGCAGTGTCCGTGGCGGATGACGCTAAGTGTTTTCATCTTCACCCTCCCTTTCCTTTAACGCCTACAATTGCCTGTAATCCTAATACTTTTAGTCGTCATAAAGTATTATTTGGCTTATTACTATCGTAATATATTGATTTTTAAAGAGAAAAATAATACTTTAATACTTTGAATACTTTGGCCTATAAACCCATAAACACTCCCTCGCGTACGCGCGCATTTTATATATAGTATAGTATAGTATAAGTATTAAAGTATTAAGAGTATTATTAAGACTAATAAAATCAACCACTTACAGCCGTAATACTCTGAAACCTTAAAAAAAAGTATTCAAAGTATTATTCCAACGCAATCCATACATCCTTTGGTTGGCCTACTTTACCTGTCCTAATTTTACCCCTATCCGCCAATCCGCTGGACTGAAGCTCACCTAAAATCTCACTACGCAACTTGTGAGGCCACTTAGACCACGGTCTAACCTTTGGCATGTCGGCAGGGCGCACCCCATCCTTACCGGCGCTCCTGAGTGCTGTGAGAGCTTCCAGTTTCGATTTCTCATAGTCACTACCAGATACATTCCTCCGAATCTCCTCGATATAGCGTGAATATAAATAATACACCAGCTTCCACGCCCATCGGATATATACCACACCGACATCCGTCTGTCCGTCCATAACGGCGGCAATTAACGCAACCCTCATAGCGATTTCTCTATTCCGGGAAATCATATCATCGAGTCCATGCTTTTCGAGGCCATTAGCCATTTCGACAATATCAGCGTCAATCCGATTAAGTTCCGCTATGGACTCAACCGTAAATGGTACAACAATTTCATTTTCAATACCGGGGCAGCATGGCACCCCCGCCTCGGAAATATTGCCCTTGAGCCATACATCCTTGACCCATTCGGTTATTTCGTCCGGCACGGGAGTATTACAACTCGATATATCCAGTGGGGCGCAACACCTATCCTCACGACTAATAAAAGGCAATATTCTATTAACGAAGCCCTGTTCTATGAGCGATTCGTTTATCGCGCCTGTTAACGCCCTGGGTGTTGTAAGCCCGACCATTGTCAATGCCGGACGGTCAACCCTGTGCACCGAATTATCCGCGTATTCCTCCGACACACTAAAGCTATGGCATGATGAAAATATATCGAGTAATTTACGAAATGTTCCACGCGATGATGATCGTGGATTTGTGGCCGCTTCTTGCAGCCTTAAACCAATCTCCTCGAAAAACGATATCTGAAGAGGTTGATTTTCGAGGCTCTTTATAACCGTATTCGCGGCGGTGAACCCTTCGGACCGCTCCATCCATTCTATCCCGGCTGCCTTCATAATCTCGCGGCATACCTGTTTAACATGGTCTTTCCCTGTCCCCGATTTGGACGCGACAATCATATAGAGGCTCGTATAATTTTTATATTCCGTCCTATACCGTCGGCCTAACACCACACTCCCGAGCGCAAGTCCGGCCGCAATTCCGAAAAGCGGCTGGGGACGAACGGCGGTAGCTGAATAATAATCGGCGATAACTTTCAAGAGACCCGGCGGATTAAAAATCTCGTCAGGGTATGAGGATGATTGAATGGACTGCTTTTGATAAGGCCTAATCATACGCCCGCGAATCATGGCATCCGTAACAGCGGATAATCCTAACTCCGACGCCATGTCATTAAAGTCTGTACCACTGATATTTTCAGGATAGATAAAAGGTATGCCTGTCTCCGCCTCGACTTTCCGGGCCGCGTCAAGCCCAGCCTTATCATTGTCGGCACAAACGATTATATTGGGGTACTTCTTTGAGGCGCTTACGGCAACAGATAAAAGATTTCCCGCGTCGACCGCCACTATAACCATGCAGCTTGTAGCCTCATGGACGGACGCGCCCGTGGCGTACCCCTCAACGATATAGACTCGATTCATACTGCCGGGGATAGGGAATGCGCTGCCCTTTTTTCTGCCGCCGTACATGAGCTTTTTCGTGCCATCCGGCGCGATTGATTGATATGAGGTAATCCGCCCTTCGGTGGAATAGATAGGCATGATAAGTAAATCGTTTTTTTGCCGGAGTCCGTGATTCTTGACGCGCTTTTTCATAAGATACAGGTGCTCATCGGTAGAGGCCGGTAATACATCCCATTCTCTTTGCGCGCGAAAGGCCGCTTCCGAGTATTCCCGCTCCTGTTCTTCTACAGCCTTCTTTTGCGCACTCTCTATCATCTTCTGATAGTCTATGCGCTCGGCAGGCGTGAATGATTCCATCTTCTCGGCCTGCCATGTCTCGCGAAGACCACAAGCATAGTCGCCGAAGACGGCTCCTAACATATCAGGAAAAAGGTAACAATATCCTGCCTTGTTATTGGATTTTTTTCCTATACCCGGGAAACGAATCCATTTGCCGGGAACGATTTGAGCTGGAGACAATCCAATAGATTGCATGACAGTGAGTAGGTCGGATAATGGCATGAGGGCGGCTCCTGTGAGATTTTATTTATGCTCGAAACGGGCAGAGCGCGCGGCGGCGATAGCTTTTTCTGGTGCTACATCTCTACATTCATTTTCTGTGGGATATTCATACAATCTATATTCATTAGAATCCCGCCCGCCTTTTAAATATTTACTATGAAAACAAATCCTCCTTGATTTAACCTCATTTAATTGCGATGGAAGAATTAGATGATATTCCTTTGAGTCTGGAACTTCATCTAATAAAAGTAATGATTCTTGAGTATAATGACAAAGGGCAACTATTTTATTCATGGCATCATTGCCAATATTGATATAAGGCTTTATCTCAACCCATAGTCCTGTTTCCTTAAAATGAAATCCAGGCAACCAGAAATCCGGCAGATATCGTCCCGCGTCACCGAGGTCATATCCTTCTTTTTCGTATTCCCACTTGATGCCGAGAGTATCAAAAAAGACCGCCCACCTGGCCTCCAGGCGGCTGCGAAAAAGATACCCCTTATATGAGGTCTGTATCGGCGTAATCTTCACTCGCACCCCTCCTGATTTATCCGGTTAATCTCATCCACGGAGATGAAAATCTTATCACCTTTTCGGATACTGACAATTTTATTATCCTTAACCTTTAACCATACCCAGTGAGGGCTCATATTGAGCTTTTCTGCGGCCTCTTTAATAGTCAGCGGCGCGGGAATTAATCCTGTAGAATTCATTTTATTACCTCCGTTTTTTATTACATTAACTCTTTTTTATTCTCATGTCAACTTTTTTCTTGACATTCTTTTTCGTCCTGATATAATCATCTCATCAGGCCAGCCCCATCATAATCGAATAGTCGGTTAATGGAAACGGCCACCTAAAAAGGAGTACCGCCATGTCAGTCATGCCAGCGCCAAACGCGCCCCCCGAACTATCTCTCGAATCCCTCGTAAAAAGTTTCCAGCTGATAAAAGCGCAAGAAGAGCACTACCGGTCGCTCCGCGTGGAAATTGAACTCGCCATATCCGCTCTCATTCCCGGCGAGCTGGAGGGCACTGAGTCCCGCGAGGTGGACGGGCTTAAAATCAAGGTGGTGCGCAAACTCACCCGCACCCTTGACGAGAAGCTGTACTTCAAAAATATGTACCTGATTCCGAAGAGTATAGACCCCGTGATATATAAGCCGTCGCTCGACCTTAAAAAGCTCCGCGCGATAGAGACGGCAAACCCCGAAGTCTTCGCCGTCTGCCAGAAGTTCATCTCGGTCAAGCCCGCGAAGGACTCGGTAAAGGTCGAGGAGGTGGAATGATGAGCGACTTTTCTTTAAAAAATATCACTACGGGCAAAACGAATCTCCCGCCTCGCATAGTCCTATACGCAATGGAGGGCATGGGTAAATCAACATTTGGAGCGTCAGCATTCAACCCAATTTTTATTCAGACCGAGGACGGGCTGAATGAGATAGACGCGGCAAAATTCCCGAAGGCACTATCATTCGACGATGTGATGGGTCAGCTTCGCGTTTTGTTTTTGGAGAAGCATGACTACAAGACGGTCGTCATCGACACGCTCGACTGGTTGGAACCTCTCGTCTGGCAGGCGACCTGCGCCATACACGGGGAGCCTAATATCGAGGGGATGGAAAAGAAGAGCGCATTCGCCTACGCGAAGGGATACCATTTCGCCCTCGACCAGTGGAACAGGTTGCTTTTTGCCCTTGATGAGCTCAGAATCAAAAAAGGCATGGCGATAATTCTCATCGGGCATGCCGAGGTTAAACGGTTTGATAGCCCGGACACTGAGCCCTACGACCGGTATCAGATTAAACTACATAAAACAGCGGCCCCGAAAATAATCGAATGGGGCGATGCCGTGTTGTTTGTTAATAATCAGGTTTTCGTCGAAAAGACGGATGTGGGATTCAATAAGAAAGTCGTGCGCGGCACCGGTGGGCAGAACCGACTGATGTACACTGAGGAGCGCCCGGCATACCGCGCGAAAAACCGTTACGGTCTGCCGCCGGAACTGCCGTTTATCAAGGGCGAGGCGTGGAACACATTAATTGCGGCGATAAAAAACAGCCGCACAACTAAACCAGAAGGAGAAAAATAACATGAGCGAATTAGGTTACAATGCAAACCCCGAACAGGATGCGGCGGGTCATAAGGGCGGCTTCGAGATAATAGAGCCGGGCTGGAAGAAGGTCGTCATAACAGCAAGTGAGGTCAAGGACACGAGCTCGGGTAAGGGGAAGATGCTCGTCTTCACCTATGAGTTACAGGACGGCACCGGCCGCACGGTGATAGATAGGCTTAACATTGTCAATCTCTCCGAGGTCGCACAGAAAATAGGCCGGGGCGCGCTCGGAAAGATTGCCGTCGCCATCGGACATAAGGACACCCTCAGCCGCACCGAGCCGTTACACGGCAGGCCGTTCGAGGCGAAACTGACGGTCGAGGACTTTGAATCGAACAAGCCAGAAGATAAAGACCCCGTAACCGGTAAAGGCAAGATGCTGAAATCTAATAAGGTAACGGACTACCGCGCGGTGACTGTCGCGGCACCCGTGTTGGCAGCGGACAAAACACCGGCAGCCTGGTAAGTAAAGTTTGACGCGCAATAACGGCCCGTTGGAACCCGACCGGGGTAGGTTTGACCTCGTTAGAAAGGCGGGCGCGTACATTGTCGGGTGCTCTGTACGCCGCGTCAAAATAAAGGAATACTATACTAAAGCCCGTTACTTTTCAGACTTCATAAGAGAACCGGAGTGGTTTCGTGGAATATAAGGATTACGAGCAGGAATATATATCCGGTGGTATACGCCTTTATCAAGCCGACTGTATGAAAATGTTATCTCAGATACCGGATAAATATTACTCGCTTTGCATAGTTGACCCGCCGTATGGGATAGGTGCAAGCAATTATACAAGAGGCGGTACTCAATATGGCAAAAGCAAGGCAACTTGCAAAGAATATGGACTTAAAAAGTGGGATTCTGAAACACCATCCTTGCAATATTTTGAGGAACTAAAGAGGGTGAGTAAGCAGCAAATTATTTGGGGTGGCAATTACTTTATTCTTTCACCGTCATCATGTTGGATTGTTTGGGATAAGGACAACGGCGATAACGGCTATGCCGATTGCGAGCTTGCATGGACAAGTTTCAAAACGGCAGTCCGCAAGATTAAATACAAATGGCATGGGATGCTCCAAGAAAACATGAAAAACAAAGAGTCTCGCATCCACCCCACCCAAAAGCCCGTCAAGCTCTACGAGTGGCTCCTAAAAAACTATGCTAAGCCGGGTGATAAGATACTGGACACACATTTGGGAAGTGGTAGCTCGGCTATTGCCTGCTACAATATGGGGTTTGCCCTCGATGGTTTTGAAATCGATGTTGATTATTTCAATGCCGCAGTGGATAGACTGGAGAAGCACAAGAGACAGGGTGTACTATTTACACCGAAAGAAATCTTTTAAAGTAGGAGGCCCAATGTACCCATACTTTCGCGTTACCGAGTGCGTTGAGAATTTCGATGGGGCATTACAGTTGTGGCTGGAGCATTTTAAAGTCCTCGGCATCCCTGCGTGCGTGGCGAGGACTGAGGGGATAATCAATCCGCAGGGAAGGTACGCTGGCAGGGGCTACGCAGTCTGGCGTCAGGGTGAGGAGACGGCGGCGATAGGACGGGAGCCCAACAGCGAGAAGCTGGACGGCGAGATTATCGAGTCGGTAAACGGGTTTCAGCATATAGTGATTTAAAGGAAAAAATATGGCAGACCTGACTTTTTTATATGAAGAGGACACTATCGCAACGGTAGATAAGGCCGTGGCGCTCAAGGCGCAATCGGAACCTCCGCGCGGATATCTGGGTATGAGCGAAATAGGCGACGAGTGTGTGCGGAGATTATGGATAAAGTACCATGCGGCGCCCATAGAGGAGTTCTCAGGCCGGATGCACAGGTTATTCGACACAGGTCATCTCATCGAGGCGCGCGTGGTGCGCGACCTGCGGCTTGCCGGGCTGAAAGTCAATCGCTCCGCGAAGGCGAACTCCTACTCGGACTTCGACGGGCTGTTCAGAGGTCATTCGGACGGGAGGATAACCGGACTCAAGGAAAGCAGTAAGACTCATATCCTTGAGGTCAAGTCCGCGAGTGATAAACGATTCAATGAGTTTAAAAAAAACGGCATCGAATCGGATGCTAAATACTTCGCTCAGGCACAGCTCTACATGGGGTATGCGAAGTTGGTACGGTGCCTGTTTGTCATCGAGAATAAAAACACTTCCGAGCGGATACAGGAGCGCGTCAAGTTCGACCGCGCTTTATTCGAGCGGCTGAGGGAAAAGGCCCGCCTTATCATCGAATCGAAGGAGCCGCCAAGGGGTATCAGCGATAGAGTCGATTGGTTTCAGTGCCGGATGTGCAATTTAAATAACGAAAAATATTGTCGGAAGGATTGGAGCGACGGGAAGGTGCCCTTTTGAAACCGCGCGCATACCAAGTCTCCGCACTTGAGTCAATCTGGCAGGCACTAAAGACTGAACATTCGGTATTGCTCGAAAGTCCGT
>Ga0210039_1002824_pt1 | contig 13925 bp, 14 predicted proteins | sample CryGeyCG2114_250_3_FD_185460 | JGI IMG/M metagenome (GOLD analysis project Ga0210039, IMG submission 185460) | Groundwater microbial communities from aquifer - Crystal Geyser CG17_big_fil_post_rev_8/21/14_2.50 (SPAdes) (version 2) | ecosystem: Environmental > Aquatic > Deep subsurface >...
GCTGCAAGATCGACTGGCGCAGCCGCTCAAAATCCCCGCCACTCAGAAGTCTAGGATCGAAGTTCATCCCGGGCAGGCTGGCAATGTTGGCCATCTGCGCCGGGGTCAGGTTGGAGATCTGCGTAGACGCGAGGCCCGGAGCGGCTACCGGGTTGGTGGCCCCGATCGTCGTCCCGGCGATCTGCGGCGCAAAAGCCTGGGGCGGAGCGGCTGCCTGGTTGGTGGCCCCGATCGTCGTCCCGGCGATCTGCGGCGCAAAAGCCTGGGGCGGGGCGAGAGCCGGGTCCGCAGCCCGGATCGTCGTCCCGGCGATCCGCGGCACGAAGGCCTGGGGCGCAAAAGCGCCAGGCGGCACGCCCGCCTGCGGCGTCGCGATCGTCGTGGTGGACGTGGGCTGCGGCCGAAGAGTCCCCGGCGGCGCCACGTTGAGAAGATCCGGGTTGATTACCATCGTGCCGTTGGCCCCCGGCTGAAAGGAGCCCCCAAGAATGGGCGCGATGGAGTTGAATACATCGACCACCTGTTTGCCGCTGATCGGCTTTGAGGTGGACTTTGGCGCCCCGAAGAAACCCCCTAGAAAAGCCATGAGCCGTCTCCTAGAACACCAAGACCTTGAACACCGCCCCCGGCCCCGCGGAAACCTGTAGATACAAGGTCTCCTTGTCGCTAGGCGTCGCCCCGTCCCAGAGCGAAATAGCTTCGGAGCCGCCGGCCAGCACGTACCCTGAAGGTACCCGGTCCAACCCGTGCTTGATCGAAAACTCGATCCCCGATCCCGGAGAAACTACGGTAAAGACGAACCGGCTGTCCACCGCCGTTCGGCAGATCTCCCCGACCTGCCGGTCGAGGGCCGCGTTGTCAGAAAACGTGACGAGCTTGCGGGGCATCGGGTCTTCCTAGGCAACACGTAGAAGCGTGTAGTGCACGAAATTAAAGCCGCCTACATCGGCAGGCTCCACATACACGTCCACGTAATCACTGGCGGCGAGCGAAAGCAGAAAATGGACGTGAAGCATCCCTAGTGGAAACGTGGCAGGACCGTAGACCGCAGAAGGGTCGTTCACCCCATTGACACGCGCACGGATAATGCTGCCGAAGGAGAAGCCATCCCCCACCTGGCAGTCGAAGGTCAACAGGTAGACACCTGTCAAAGAGACAGTCAGCCGCCAGTTTACGGTGTCTATGACGATCCCGTGACCGCTCCCCCCGGAAGTCGCACTCTGGAACTTGACCACCGCGGCGACGTTGATCATCTGAATCTGGGTCGAGTACACGCCGGCAACCTGCCAAAGGCCCAAGATCGTGGCAACCTGAGCCGCCGTAAGGTTCTCAGGGACTCCGGTACCCGCCGCGATTCTCCCCTTGAAGGTGGCGGTTGGCATACCGGCGAGCTTGACGTTCTCTATGGCGCTGTCCACGATCTTGCCATTCGTGACCGCAAGCGCCCCGATCTTGGCCTCGGTGACCGCGTTCGCCGCGATCTTGGTCTCGGTGACGGCGTTCGTCGCGATCGTCGTCACCAGCCCCACCGAGGTAACGTCCCCGGTGTGATTCTCCCCTTGGTGGGCACTGTCAAGCTTCGCCACGGCCGTGGTCAGGCCGGCGACCTTGCTCTGGTTGATCGCCGCGCCGGGTTTGATGTTGGCGTCGTCGAGCAGGCCGTTCATCACGGTCCGAATGCTCTCCAGGTCGGTCGCCACGTCGCTACCCTGGCCGGTATCAACGTCGTCCTGATAGTCCCCAGAAAAAGAACCGAGTAGCACCATCTTAGACTCCTGCGTCAACGTCCAATGGGTGGTAGTGCAGGGTACACGGCCCTAGGATCAGCGGCTCCGCGTCGGAGTGGCTCAGCCGAATCGCGTACCCCTGGGATGGCGGTAGGCCTTTGACGCCTTCCCTCACTGCCGACATGCTGTGCGAGCCACCCCAGATAAACTGGTTCCAGATCACCTGGTTCCAGATAGGCCTGTTGGTACCCGGCAGGTGCATCTGAATCCCCGCCGTGAAGCGCTTCCTGCTGTCCTGCACGGTAGCGGTCACGTCCCCGCCCCCGTACCCAAAGATCGACAGCCACCCCACCTGCTTTTTCACCAGCCCGTGGGAGTCCTGCCCCCAGGTAGGCGCCAGGTCCACCGAAGAGACGAAGGGCAGTAACGTAGTCCCCCCGATGCCGTCGGGAAGCAGGTCGGCAAACGTGCCGCCGCTGTACTCGTACAAGTACCCCTCGCCGTCCCCCACCACGATCTTTACCGCGTCGTCCGTCGCCGAGTAGGTCGCCCCCGAGAAGACCGCGATCGGCAGGGTTCCCGGCATCCACGGCCCCAAAACCTGCTCGTTCCTGAGGTTGGGCTTCAGCCCCGTGACAAAGAGCGTCCGGTTGTTCTTTGGCCGGATGTTGTGCAAGAGCCGGACACATCGCAAGCTGGGATCGTACACCGCGGTGCGCCGCTGAGTCCCGCCCCACGAGGTGAAGCTCTTGGGAAGCCCTGTGGACAGGTTGTGAAGCTGCCCGGTGTCCGGAAAGAAGGCATAGTAGCCATCGGTCGCCAAGAACAGAACCGCTCTCGTGGGCCGGTCTACCAGGATCACCGAGGCCCCGTCCACCGTGCCAATCGACGCCACCTGGTTTATCGAGATCGTGTCCAAGGACGAGCCGAAGACCTGCTGAATAGACCTGTCGGTAAGCACGAGCTGCGACTGCTCTAGCGGAAGGACCGCCTGGACGCTCTCGTTGTCCGCCCCGCACTCGACAATATCCACGTTGTTGAAGGAGGTCGCGTCACCCCGGGCCGAAAAGGCGCCCCAGTTGGGGTGCGACCAGGGAACCCCGGTTGCGTCCTTCGTAAGGTCCCAAACCCAGAGCCGCTCCTTGAACAGGGTGACCAGCCGCCCGTCGATGCCCGCAACCGCGGCGGTCGCCGTCCCGGGCAGGCCCGAGGTCCCGATCTTATACTTGCAGAGCTTGTCCGCCCCGCTTACCAAGAAGAGGGCCGGGCCGCTGCCATCGTGCCAGGCGGCTGCGCTGAACCGAACCGCCGCGAAGGTCAACCCCGCGGCTTCCGGCACCGGGGTCCTGGAAACCTCGTTGTAGGCGTAGAGCTTGGTGCCGGCCCCGATGAGCAGCTCTCGGCCGTTGCTGTTGATCCCGGCTACGCTGCCAGGTTCCGCGTTGTACCGGAAGAGAAAGTCCACCACCCGAGGCGTTGCCGTCTCGGTAATCTGGTGGTCGTAGTTCAGCACCTTCAGCCCGGATTGCTTGACCAGGTACCCGTTGAACCAGTCAAACCGCGAAGCGGCCACGATCTCGGTGCGCTGGGCGTCGTACGGGTTGTCCACCTCACGCAGCCCATCGGTCCACGGGCCGAGAACCACCGCCGTCTCCGCGTTCTTGAGCTGCTTCACAGGTGCGTCCCCGCCCACTCCTGGAGGTAGCTGTTGAACCTCTGCTGGGTCTCGTCCGCCAGCTCGTGGTTCATCCTGCCCTGCATCCTCAGCACGGTCCCTTCAACGATCCACTCGTACACGTGCTGCGGAAACTCCGGCGACGCACTCTGGTTAGAGAGGTCGTTCAGTAGCGTGGTAGGCCGCCGCAAGACCGGCACCCGCACCGCCAGCGGGACGGCTGGGGTAGGCACCGGGTAGAGCAACAAGTTCTGCTCCATGAACCAGACCGGAACCCCGGGCGCCGCGTAGAGCGACACGAGGGCAGCGTAGTCGTCGGCGGTGACCTTGAGGAGCGGCACTCCGGTGACCGCCGCCCGTGGGCGCCCCTGCAACTCCAGAACGTCGTTATTCAGACTGACGGCGACGGCATCGAGGGTGAGGTCGTCAACCCGATGAAGGTGCGGCCACGGGCGAAAGAGGGCAATCCGGCGCATGGTGCCGTTGACCAACGTCGCCAGGATTGAGCGCGTCCCTGACGAGGTGTCCCCAACACGCTCGGCCGCCTGGTCGAGGATGTCAGAGAAGGTGAGCAGGCCGGCCACTACCACTCCTCGTAGCCATCAACGTTGGCACCTCCCACGCTGAGCTGCTGGAACCTCTGCTGCTGGTAGGTGGCGACCTCGGCGTTGGCCGCTTTCAACAAGCGCTGCACCAACCTGGCCTGGGCCTCGGTGGCGTACTGCTCGGCAAGCTGCGCCACGAGTAGCCGGTCAAAAGGAGGCGCCAAGTTGGTCACCTTGGCCGTAGGGTCGGAAGTCGGAACCAAGGTGCCGTCGTCCAGCACCGCCCGAATCTCGTAACTCGCCCCTGAGGCTACCGCGTCGTCGTAGCCCACCAGCACCACCTCTTGGCGCCCTGCCCCGCTCGTGCCTAGAAGGGTCTTGACGTAGAACCCGCTGTCTCCCTGGTCATAGGGCCAAGTCAGAGAAGGCACGTCCTGGCCGGCCACGCGCACCCGCAAGGGAACCTTGAGCAACTCGGCAGGAAGGGCAACCGAGTCGGCGGCCAAGACGCCGGAGATCACCGTCTCTTTGTCCGTCCACGATACCGGCTCGTCCACCGTCCAAAGACCTGCCCGCAGATCAGTAGCGAGTTGCAAGAGCTGGTAGTCTGACGGCACGCGGACTGCACCAACGTGCCGCCAGACCGACTCCAGAAGCTCGACTACATTCACCTACGCCGGCCCCAGCACACTGAAGGGATACCGCTGGATCTCTACCGGCATCTTGACGGTCGGGCGGATGCCCGCCTCGTCTATCTTGTACTGCTCGGTCTCGATCTTCGCGTGCTTGAGGATTTCCACCACGCTCTCCGGGACCGCGACCTCCTTGCCCCGCTGAATGTTGTAGATGTAGCCGTTGATCACCACCGGCACATCCGAATCGTCCAACACCCCGTTGCTCTCGGTTGCCTGAATCAAAACCTTGAACTTTGGCTGGGCGTCCAGAGCTTTCTTGATCTCCAGAAGCCCGCGACGATCCGACTTGGTAACCTTTTCGGCCTCGAACGCCTCCGCGTACTCCTTGTCTACCTGCACGTTGAGCACGGTCTCGTTGTTGCCAGGGCGAACCAGGGACACCGCCTTCTTCACCTTCAACCCACCAGAGATTGCCACCTTGAATCTCCCTTCTCAGCTAACGCCACGCCGTGACGTACAGGACCTCGTTGTTGACGTTCAGATCAACATCCGTCCCCAGAGTGATCCCACCCCCAGAACGGGTATACCGGTAGCCCTTGACGTTGGTCGAGGTGGCGCTGGCGGGTTCGGAAACGGTAGCGGCCGTGTTCGAGGCTATGGAGTCCACATGCAGCTCGTCAGGACCCACCTTGATCAGGTCGCCGACCTCCAGCTCCCAGGTAAACTTCGACGAGGCTCCGGTGAGGTTCCGGGTGCCTGCAACCGTGGAAACCGTGCCCGAAAGCGCCTCGCCGTCCCCGGCACCCGAGTAGGGCGTCACCCCCTGCACGGTGACAAAACTGATGTCGGTAGCGCCAGCCCCGGAGTCCACAACCTTCTGCATCGACGCATCGGGCATCAGGTCGTTCCAGTACCCTATACAGTTTCCGGTGGTGTTGTTGAGGGTGACCGCGTGCGGAACGAACCCAAAGTTGAAGTTTATCGCGGCACCCGTCCCGGTCCTCATGATGGCCGCCACGTGCGGCTGTCCTTGGCTCATGTTGTTCTCCTTGTAAGATGGGCAGTTTTACGAGATGCCCGGCTCCGTGAACTACAGGTTGGCAAAGTCGCTGGCGCCCGTCTCGTAGCGGATCATGAACAGCTCCTGCAAGATCCGCGCCGTGGTCATCGCCTTCCAGCCGCTGGTCCCGCGCTGGTTGAGAGGATCCGCCGCGCCGGCCGATCCCAGCGGCTTGCGGATGTTCTCCATGGCGTGGCCCTCCAACGGTACGATCCCGTAGGCATCACGGGCGTAGATCAGCGTGGCGTAAACGTCGCACAACGTGCCTCCCGTACTAACCAGCACGTTACCATCGGCGCCCCCGGCATCTGGCCAGATCTTGGCGTTGGTGGTCTCTACAAACCGCACCCCGCGACTGAATGCCCCGACCTCGTGCTCCATCACCTGGGTCTGCGCCGCGTACTTCTCGACCGGGGTCCAGAGGGTGGAGAAATCCTCCAGGTCGGTCACCACGTCCGGGTGCGTGATCGCCCAGTAAGCCGGGCGAATCGGGGTCGATCCGACCCCGGTCCCCGGTCGGATCATCGAGGTCCACTTGCGGGTATTCGCGCGCACCAGAGTACGAACCGCCCACTTGAGATCCTTCTCGTTGGCGATCCCCGTGGCCGCCCCGGTGATGTTACCCCGGGCAGCCACGTTGTTGGCGTACATCACGTTGGTGCCGCCTACCAGCCGGTCGCGGTAGATCAGGTCCAGCGTCTGGCCAGCCTGCTCGCCGAGAAGCTCGGCGGTCTCCATAAGAACGCTGTCTTCGTTCACCCACGTCACCACGTCGGTGACGGTGACAAAGTCGCCGTATTGCTGCACCGTAGCCGTGATGTCCGTCTTGCTGAGCTGCTGCCCGGCCGGCGTCACCCCCTCCTGGAGCGGCACGGTGTTCGTGGGCAGCGCCGAGAACTTGCGGAACTTCACGGTGCGCCCGCTGTTGCTTTTGAGAGGCCGGCGCTGCCCGAACCGGTCATGAACGAGATAAGGAAGGGCACGCTCAAGAAGCGTGCGGTCGTACATCGCATCGACAGCCGGGTCGATCTGCCCGGTGGTGGTAATGGTGTCAGCCATGTTAGGAGGTTCCTAGTTTGGCGCCGGCATCGTTAAGAATCTTGACAGCCTGCGCAGTTTTACCCGCTTCAAGCGCCGCGCGGTACTGCTCAAACTCGGCCCGCGGCATCCCTTGGATGATCGACCGGGCCCGCTCACCGCGGTTGCCCGTGTTGATCCCTTCCTCAACCCGGCTTCTCCCTAGAGATACCTGGGTGTTGTGCGTCGGTTTCGCAGCCGGGCGGGCCTTCTGCCCGCCGTACATCTTGGCGCGGTGGTAAAGCAGCTCGCGGCCCAGTACGTTGTTCATCGACTCGGCAACCACGGGGTTCTGCTGCCGAATCGCGGTAAGCGCCTGCTCAATCACCGGCTCAAACTGATCATAATCGACGAACTGCTGCTTGAGAAGCGCCACGTCCTTGGCAGGACGCAACTCCCGCAGCTCCCCGACCACCGCCTCAAGCTGCTGCTTGAGAGGCTTGAAGACCGGGTCCACGTACTCGTGCCGAAAGTACCCCTTGGGGTCCTGCTCAGGGTCGGGGACCTGGTCCGGCGGCTCTGCCGGGGCGCTCTCCCTAGCAAGCTTCGCCTCACGAAGACGAAGCTGCGCGTCGAGCTGGTTGAGCGTGTCTTCACGGGTCGAAAGATTGGCAACCTGCTGCTCAAGACGGCTCGCCTGCTGGGCCTTGGCAACCATGTCCCCGAGGGTCATTTCGGTGCCGTCCACCTGAAAGGACTGGCCCAACTGCTCCTCGGTAAGCTGCCCAGCCGCGGGCGCGGACTCGGTTTCTGGGGCGGGCGCGGACCCGGTTTCCGGTGCGGCCTCCAGCGCGGGATCGGGGCCGCTACCAGGGGCACCCCCGCCCCCGTCGTCTGCCGGGGCAAAGTAGAACAGAGACCGTTTCAGCCATCCCATAAGGTTCTCCTAGTCGATACTATCGAGAGTTGCAGCTACGTTATCAAGGGCCGCGTTTAGCCGGTCGCACGTCGCGCGAACCAGCTTATCGAAGAGGTCCGGCAAGGTCGCCAACGCCTGGAGCTGCGCAATCCTCCCCGCCTGGGTCGGGTCGGTCGAGATCAGCTTCATGGTGGCCACCCGGCCCACCGTCGCGGCAAGCTTTTTCAGCTCACGGAGGGCCGTCGAGGTAGTCAGCTCCTCCAGGATCAACCGGGCGTCCCCGATCTGCGCGTTCCACTCCAACAGGTCAGCCAAACCCTCCTGGCCGAGTGCCTGCTCTAGGTCATGAAGCGCATCAAAGGTGTGCTCAGCGCTCACACGTTACTCCCGAGACCGGGCACGCCAGAAGACGCGGCCCCCATCAGGGCGTCCAACGGCAGCTCAGGACCTCCCACCTTGGACACGGTGGCCGGCCTTCCCCCTGCCGTTGGACCTTCTGGTCCGCCGGGTGGCACGCCGCCTGCCTGGTGCGGGGGTAGAGCTGGCTGGGCGGCCGGCAACCAGTAAGCATCAGAATCGGGGACGTTCTGGAGGCGCATGATGTCGTCTACGAGCTGCTTGATGTTCGGCACCACCAGGGTACCATCCGCCGACTGCAACGGGGTGCCGGCGATCTGCATCATCACCCCTAAGAGCTGGGTCAGCTCGGTCGTCTTGATCACCGAGTCGTTGGGCCCGAACGCCATCGTCACGCGCAGGTCGTAGGCCATGGTATCGGCGTTGGGAAAGAAGCTCGTCGTCTGGCCGGATTTCGACAGCTCGTTGGCGATTCTGAAGATCTCCTCGTCAGACTCGTACTTCGCCACGTAGAGCGCCAGCTTTTTGAACGCGGGCAGGAAGAGAGTGTGCACCAGCGCGTTCATCAGATAGCCGATCCGCTGGCCACTCTGCTGCGCGCTCTGCACGCTCGTGGTCGCGGGAGCCGAGGCAGGAATCTGCGAGCTGCCAAGATAGGTGCTGGTAATGCCCAGCCGCTCGTCAATCTCCTGCTCGTCGTCCTTGATGCCCGTGAAGAAGGTCTGCGGCACCTCCTGGTGGTCACGAGGCCGCACCGAGTTGATGTCGTCCGTGGTGGTGATGTACCGCGAGGTCGCGAGCGCGGCCACGTCCGTGTTGGACCCGTTCTCCACGATCCACCCCTGCTCCACGATCATCGCCAGGGCGTCATCCAGCCGGTTCTTCTTCGAGTTCACGCTGGCCTGCAAGTCGGCAATCTGCTCGGGGATGTTCTCGCCGTGCACCCGGTAAGCGCGCGGGATCGCCGTACCCACCACGATGTTGAACAGACGGTCCGGCCACGGGAGGGGAATGGGGTCGGTGAGCAGCTCGTCATAGGCCGGCGCGTAGTAGTACCACACCTTCTCAGGGTACCCATCCCCGTCGAGGTCGAGCCTGGTCTGCACCTCGGCAACCTCGATCCCCTGCTCTTGGGACAGGGCCCCGAAGGTGTAGCCGCGGGTCGAGTCGCGGATCTCCGCCTCGGGAAAGCGCATCGGCTCCACCCCACCCCGATCCAGCTCGGCCCCCTCCTTCTTCTTGCGCGTGTACTCCCCAACGATTCTCTCGACCACCTCGGGGTTGAACAGCCCCTGGGCCGCCGCTGCCACCAGGTCCTGCGTCACGTACCACTCCGAGTGAGATAGGAACCGGCAATCCTCCCACGGCACCCCGATCGCCGTGGTTTCCGGGTTCCAGCGCAGCCGTTCCAGAGGAACCGCCTTGCACACCGGCTGGTCCTCTACGATGTCGTCCACCTGCACGTCCTGCGTCGTTCCGTCAGGAAGGTCAATCGTCTCGTTGGAGCTGGTCTTTACGTAGCGCCAACCTACCTTGATGGCCGCCGCGTTGCGTAGCTGCGCGTCTTCCCCCGTGTCCACGAACAGCCCGAAGGTGTTGATCGTGTTCCGAAGATGCCAGTTCACTACCTCGTGCAGAACCCGGACCTCGGCGCTGTCCTCCAGCCCTTGCCGCCGCAGGTTCAGGATGTTCCGGCCGGCCGAAAACGCGGCGTTGATGATCTCCCCCTGGAGCGCCTGCACCCGCTGTCGGGTTTTCTGGTAGTAGATCCGGCGACGCTTCTTGGGAGTCAGTCGGGTGGGCAGGTCCCCGCGGTACTGCGCGTTGGCCTTCAAGACGGCCGGGAAGAGCACCTCCTGTCGGAACGTGTCAGCCTCCACGATCGCCTGCTTCGTGTAGGCTTTTACCCGGTCGCGAATGTCGTTTTTCTTGCTACGACGCGCCATGGCTACCAGCTATCGTCATCCAACAACGTGGCGTGCACGGGGTCAAAAGGCTCCGCCGATCCGAAAACATCCTGCATCACCCGGACCGGCCTGGGCGAAGGTAGTACCGTATCTCCTAGAATAGCAAGGGCCGAGGCGATCACACCATCGTCCAGGCAACCCTGCTGCGCTCCCAGGCTCCCGTCTCCTCGGTCTACGTAGGTCATGCACTGGCCGATCACCGAGGTCGAGGGCTCATCGAAGTCGTGGTTCCGAATCGCGTCCATGTACCCACTGATAAGCAGCTTCTTGGTGCGTGAGGAGGTCTTCCACCCCAGCTCCCCCTCTCCCGTACGCGCCATGAGACGCGGTTTTCCGCCCTTCTTGTCCTGAATCAGGTTGGTCGCCCGTCGGTAGATCCGCCTCCGAGGGTAGTCGTTACGCACCTTGACGATGGCGGCGAGACCAGGGGCGTTGGCCTCGGGCACGATAAACGCCTGCTCGTACCAGTAGGCCGCCTTGACGATCTCTTCGCCGGCAAGCTCGGGGTCCATCTTGTTGGTGTGCATCTGCGCCACAAACCGACGGGCATTCCGGTCGAACACCCGCACGAAGGTCTCGTCCATGCCCAACCCCTCAGAAAAGTCAGCCCCGATCACGTACTCGTGCCCGGAAACCGGCCGCTCCCAAATCTGCCACGGACCGCGGGCCGTCAGGTCTACCTCCACGCTCTTGTGCTTCTGCACCAGCTTGCCGTGGTACCCCACCCCGAGAGTCGAGGCCTCCGCGAACATCTTCTGCAAAACCTCGATGTGAAAGACCGGGTTGCCGGAGGTCAGAAAGGCGCGCTCCAGGGAGTCCGGGTACTCCTCGTCGAATACCCGAGGATCTCCGGCACACTTGTTCTCGATCGCCCACCGCCTCCACTGCAACTGCTCAGGATTGCACCCGGCACGTAACAACCACTCCTCGCGGGCGTCACTCGGCGCGGTCCACCTGTCGTAGACGCGCATGGTGTACTCCTCGACCCACCACCATGGTACGAAACAGACCGCCCAGTCCGTAGTGCCCTGCACCGCCCGCGTGACTTCCTGGTGGAAGTAGTCCCCGACCCCCTTGCAGGTGCTCTCCACCATCACGAAGGTGTCCTCGTGATCCGGCACGGTCGCCAGCACCGAGTTCAGGGTCCCCTTGGGGTCGGGGAACCGCGTGATCTCCGAGACGTGGACGGTCTGGAAGGTGAAGGACCTCGCCGCCGAGTCGCGCTTGTCCGCCGAGTCCACCACGATCCTGGACTCGCGGTCCTTGAAGATCAGCTCGCGGGAGTTGGAGACCTCCAGCTCATACCGCAGATACTCAGGCAGGTAACGGTGAAACCGCCGCGTCATGCTGTAGAGATTCTTCCCCTTCGACACGTCGTCCGCGATGATGTACCCGTTGCGGCCAATCCGCTGGCTGCAATCCCCGTAGATCACGCTCTCGGCGTAGGTTGACCCCCCAAACTGCCGGGCCTTCGGGTTGTAAATCCTGACCGGCAACCCGCGAGCCTGCATCAGCTCGATGGTCCCCCGCAGCGCCCGCTGGCCCTTGTTGAGGGTCAGCGTCACAATCCGCCCCCGCTTGTCTTGAATCTTCAGGTAGCCGGAGTCCACCAGGCGGAGCGGAGCCTGCATGAACAGCGCCCGCTCCGCCTGATTCACGTCGTCCGTGGTCGTGGTCATCGCGGCTCAGAGGGCTTCCCGCGAGGACCCAGCTCTTCGCCACCACCCTCAGGCTCGCCCGGATCGAGGGTGGTCGGGTGCTCCGGCACCACCACGTGCTCCCCCGGATCGAACCCCAGCGCCGATACCACCTCCTCCGAACGCGGCGGTACCACGTCGATCACCTCCAGGTGGTGGTGCACAGGAAGAACCCGCCGCGCCCCTACCGCCTGCCGCTCGTGGACCTGCTGCCACTGCTGCACCACCTTTTCCAGGCGGCGCATGATATCTGCCTCGGTCTCCTCCCCACCCTCCCCCAGCCCCGCCAGCCGGGCAAATACCTCCTTGGGAACGAAGTCCTTGATCAGACGCAGGGTCCCGAGCACGTCCTCCTCGAAGGACTCCTCCAAAAGAGCCTGAAGCCTCACCCGGCCGCGCTCAGGATCTGTCGCGCGGTTGACCGCCGCCAAGATCCTTCTCGCCACCACGTTAGGGTTGGTTGAGGTCTTGGGTCTCGCCATGGGTCAGAGGGTGGAGGATAGTGGCAGCCAAGAAACCCGACGGCGGGTTGATGAGACCACGCCATCCTAGGAGGGGAGGCAAGATCGGGCCCTTAGGCTGCCACTACCCTCTAGCAGTCTACCACAACTTTCAGGTTTTGGGAACCTCAAAAACCGCGGCAAGCGCCTCGACGGTCAGCGGGACCCACAGCCCACCACGACTCCGCATCCCGTAGCGCACCTCCCCGCCCGGCCAGACCATCGCCGCGTCCCCAGGGAACCCCACAAGCAGCCAGGAGTGGCGGGGGCAGGCGTTGAGAAAACTGACCTGCGCCCCACTCAGCCTAAGGGGCCGAGCAGGCCGCTCCTGGAACTTCACCTCGATGAAGCCAGGGGCACCCCCGCGCAAGATCAGAAGGTCAGGGACCCCTAGGGTTCCCCGCACCTCCAACATCCGACAGTCCTCGCAGCACTCTAGGAGGAGGGGCCGCAGCACGTTCACCACGAAGGTCTTCTCGCGCGTCACGTGGATACTCTAGCACATTGGCGCGACAGAAAAGCACCAAGAAAAATGGGAAAAACTGCGCGGGGGGGTTCAGTATGTAGGAGACGTCTTTGCGATCCCGAGGGGCTTCAAGGTTTCCCTGTGGCATGGATCTTGCTTGATTGCCTTGGCACGGCTCTTGCTAGATGCACACCACGTGCCACCGGCTGGCACGGCTCTTGCTAGATGCACACCACGTGCCACCGGCTGGCATGGTTCCTGCTAGATGCACACCACGTGCCACCGGCCGGCATGGTTCCTGCATCTAGCATCCCCTGTGCCACCAGCATGGGGCAGAATGTCCCACCAAACCATATGAATATGATGGTCTTTACCAGGATCTGACCACTTTGTGGCCACCTAGGGCAGGTTTTCAGCCAAGACCGTCAAGGACTTGACGCTTCTGGGACGTTCTGTACCAGACAGGGGACAGGGTGACAGCAATACTTGCGCGCGCGCGTAGCAGATTCGAGCTATTCTGGTTCATTCTGTACCATATAGGGGGTCAGCGTGGGACATTCTGCCCCGTAATCCTGACCTAGGAGGCTCCTAATACCCCACAAATATGGGGACATTTGCAAACAAGGGTCCTTTTTCAGTGAAAAATGTCACGCCGCAGCTACAGAGACTTGGAAGTTCATGATTCCATTGAGACAAACGTTACTTGTAGCTGCAAAAACCGTTGCTGATAATCACTCTCAACATTAATGTTTTCAATAACTTGCATATTAGAAACAATGACTTACGCGATTTTGGAGATAATTTCGAACCATATTTTTTTCTTTTTTTTTTTCATTTTTTTTTTTCGCCAATCCATTCTTCGCGAATCGCGTAACTCATTGTTTCTAATCTGTAACCCATTGAAATCGTTGATGTTGAGAGTGACTATCAGCAACGGTTTACGCAGCTACAAGTAATGTTTCCACCTTTAGATTCAACAACTTACAAGTCTGTGTAGCTGCGGCGTGACATTTTTGTTGGAAATCGGCCCCGAAAATGGGCCAAAAACGGCGAAAACTGCCCCACCGATAGTTTGTCCCCGCCGCTAGTGGGGGCGTAACCCCGCACCATTGTTACGTTTGACAACTACGGAAAAGCAGGTATACTCCTCCCATATCGACGCACCACCCACCCCTAACCCTGAGCCGGCATTGTGCCGGCTCGCTTTCCCAGGAGATCCCATGAGCACCACCAGCACCACCCCTACCCCTATCCCCACGAGCACCCCTACACCGAACCGCGACGCGATCCGCGAGGCGTACCGCGCGATCGCAACCACCCAGGGGACCCTCGACGCTGCATATCACGCGGCGGAGCGTGA
>Ga0210039_1002826_pt1 | contig 13918 bp, 10 predicted proteins | sample CryGeyCG2114_250_3_FD_185460 | JGI IMG/M metagenome (GOLD analysis project Ga0210039, IMG submission 185460) | Groundwater microbial communities from aquifer - Crystal Geyser CG17_big_fil_post_rev_8/21/14_2.50 (SPAdes) (version 2) | ecosystem: Environmental > Aquatic > Deep subsurface >...
AGATCGACCGCGACGCCAAGGCGGATGCGCCAGGCGATGTCGGCCTTGGCGGCCGCCATCGCCCGGGGCGTCTGATAAAGGTAAAGGCAACCACCGCCGTGCAGCAGGTCGGCCCCACCGATCCCGCCTGCCAGCGCCTGCCAGCCGGGCGTGGCCGTGGCCAGCAGTGCGGCCAACGCCTGCGCGTTGCGCCGCGCCGCTGTCGGCAGGCACTGGCGTGCGAAACGCGCCAGCCATGGGGCCAGCACCGGCAGGGCTACGTGGCGGATCGCCAGCGGCGAGTTGCGGTCAAACAGCAGCGCGGGCAGGCCTTGAAGCACCGCAGGCGTGCCGACCGGCAGCACCGCATAATCGGCGATGGTGCCCGCGTTGCCGTAAGACGCGCCCATGCCCGGATCATCCGGTTCGATCAGCAGAACCTCGCGCCCGTCGCGCGCAAGCTGCAAGGCGGTGGTCATCCCCACCACCCCGGCACCGATCACGGCGATTTCGGTGCGGATATGTCGTGTCATGGTCAGGCTCCGGCGCTGCCTGGGTGCGGCGCGCACCCAGCCAGCCCGTTCCTACATGCAGGCGTCGAACAGCGCACGCGTGTTTTCGCGCGTCATCACCACCGGGTTGCCGCCACAGCTTGGGTCTTCCAGCGCCATCTCGGTCAACTCGTCCAGCCGCGCGCGTTCCACCCCCAGCGCGGTCAGATTGGCCGGGATCGAAAGCAGCGCCCGCAGGTCCATCACCGCCGCGCGAAAGCCGTCGAAGCCGCCCGCGATGCCGAGATAGGCGGCCAGACGGTTGATCCGTTCCTCGATTTCGGCGCGGTTGAAATCCAGCACCATCGGCATGACAACCGCGTTGGTGGTGCCGTGATGGCTGCCGTAAACCGCGCCCACCGGGTGCGACAGGCTGTGAATGGCCCCGAGGCCCTTCTGGAACGCCACCGCCCCCATCGCCGCCGCCGCCATCATGTGGGCGCGGGCGTCGAGATCGTTGGGGTTGGCATGGACCTTGGGCAGGTTCTCGAACACCAGCCGCATGCCCTCGACCGCAATGCCCTGCGACATCGGGTGGTAGAACGGGCTGCAATAGGCCTCAAGACTATGGGCCAGCGCGTCCATCCCGGTGCCAGCGGTGATGAAGCGCGGCATCCCCACCGTCAGCGCCGGGTCGCAGATCGTGACCGCGGGCAGCAGCTTGGGGTGGAAGATGATCTTCTTCTTGTGGCTGGCCGAGTTGGTCAGCACCCCGGCGCGCCCCACTTCCGAGCCGGTCCCCGCGGTGGTCGGCACCGCGATGATCGGGGCGATCTTGCTGGCGTCAGCGCGGGTATACCAGTCGCCGACATCTTCCAGATCCCAGACCGCCAGCGCTTTCGGCTGATGCGCCATCAGCGCGATCATCTTGCCCAGATCAAGCGCCGAGCCGCCGCCAAAGCAGATCACCCCGTCATGCTTGCCGGCCAGATAGACGGCAATGCCGTCGGCCATGTTGCGCTCGTTGGGGTTGGGGTCCACTTCGGAAAACACCGCATGTCCCAGCCCGGCCTTGTCGAGCACCGCCAGCGCGTTGGCGGTGATCGGCAGGCTGGCCAGCGCCTTGTCGGTGACCAGCAGCGGTTTCTTGATGCCGACCGATTGGCAATGTTCGGCCAGCTCGGCAATGCGGCCGACCCCGAACTTGATCGCGGTCGGATAGGACCAGTTCCGGTTGGGAACGTGATGGGTCATTTCGTCACCTTCTTGAGATGGTAGGATTTCGGCCGCGTGACCGAATAGTAGCCCAGAATCGACAGGCTGCCGCCGCGCCCGGTGTCCTTGCAGCCGGTCCAGCACAGCGCGGGGTCGAGGTAATCGCAGCGGTTCATGAACACCGTGCCGGTCTCGACCTGCGCCCCGATGGCCGCGGCGGCTTCGGCATCTTTTGTCCAAATCGAACATGTCAGGCCGTAGGGGCTGTCATTCATCAGGGAAATCGCCTCGGCGTCGTCTTTGACTTTCATTATTCCAACAACGGGGCCGAAACTTTCTTCCATCATCACCCGCATCTTGTGGGTGACGTTCACCAGAATCTGCGGCGCGAGGTAAGCCCCGCCGTCATCCTCGGGGAACAGCTTGGGGTCGATCAGCGCGCGGGCCCCGGCGGCAATCGCCTCGGCGGTCTGGGCGCGCACCACGGCGGCAAAGCGCTTGTTGGCCATCGGACCAAGGGTCGATGCGGCGTCGAACGGGTTGCCGAGTTTCAGCTTCTTGACCCAGGCCACGGCTTTTTCGACGAAGGCGTCGTAGAGGCTGGCGTGGACGTAAATCCGCTCGATGCCGCAGCAGCACTGACCGGCGTTATACATGGCGCCGTCCATCAGGCTGTCCACCGCCGCGTCCAGATCGGCGTCGGCGCGCACGTAGCCCGGATCCTTGCCGCCCAGTTCCAGCCCGATGCCGGTGAAGGTGCCCGCCGCCGCGCGCTCGATGGTCTTGCCGCCACCGACCGAGCCGGTGAAGTTGATGAAGTTGAAGGCGCGGTTGGCGATCAGGTGCTCGGTGGTGGCGTGATCCAGCACCACGTTCTGGAACACGTCCGCTGGAATACCTGCGGCATGAAACGCCTCGGCCAGCCGCTCGCCGACCAGCAGGGTCTGGCTCGCATGCTTCAGCATCACCGCGTTGCCCGCCATCAGCGCCGGGGCCAGGGTGTTGATCGCGGTAAGGTAGGGGTAGTTCCACGGGGCGACGATGAACACCACCCCGACCGGCTCGCGCGCCAGGCGGCGCTCGAAGCGATCCGAGGCCTCGACCACGATCGGGGCCAGCGCGCTTGCGGCGATTTCGGCCATGTAGGCGGTGCGGTCGTTGACGCCGCCGAATTCGCCGCCGTAGCGCACCGGGCGGCCCATCTGCCAGGCCAGTTCGGTGACCAGCACCTCTTTCATCTCGTTGAGCCTGGCCACCCCGGCCTTGACCAGGGCCACACGCTCGGCCAGCGGCCGCGCCGCCCAGGCCTTTTGCGCGGCACGCGCGCGCGCGGCGGCGGCCATGGCTTCGGCTTGTGAAAGCGGCATCCGTTCGGCGTAAACCGAACCGTCCACCGGCGTTATCAGTTGGATAGGTTTTGTCATGTCGTCCTCGTTTCGCCCTGCGCGCTTCACGCGCGTTCCAGCAGGCGGCTGATTTCAAAGTCGGTCACCACCCGGTCATGCTCGCGCATCTCCCACTCGGCGGCGTGGTGGTAGTGGTCCACCACATCGTCGCCAAAGGCGGCGCGCAGCATGGCCGAGCCATGCAGCAGATCGGCGGCGTCGCGCAGGGTGTGGGGAATTTCGCGGATACCTTCGGTGTGATACATGTCGCCCACCATCTCGGGTTCCAGCTCGAGCTTGCGGTCGATCCCGTCCAGCCCGGCGGCCAGCAGCGCCGCCATCGCAAGATAGGGGTTCATGTCCGAACCACCGATCCGGCATTCGACCCGCACCGCCTTGGTGCCATCGCCGCAGACCCGGAAGCCCGCCGTGCGGTTGTCGCGCGACCATACCGCCTTGGTGGGCGCGAACATGCCGACGCAGAAGCGTTTGTAGCTGTTGATGTAGGGCGCAAGGAAACAGGTGATTTCGCTGGCATGGGCCAGTTGCCCGGCCATGAACTGCTTCATCAGCGCCGACATGCCGTGCGGATCGGCCGCGTCGCGAAACGCCGGTTGGCCGTCAAGCGTCCACAGCGATTGGTGCACATGGCTGGCCGAGCCCGCCTTGCGGTGGTCGTATTTCGCCATGAAGGTGGCCGAGCGCCCCTTGGACCAGGCGATTTCCTTGACCGCGTGCTTGGCGATCGAATGGGTGTCGGCCATGTCGAGCGCGTCGGAGTAGAGCACGTTCAGCTCTTCCTGCCCGGCGTCGGCCTCGCCCTTGGTGCATTCGACCTTGATCCCCGCGCCGTAAAGCCCGTTGCGCACCGCGCGCATCACGTCGTCTTCCTTGGTGGTCTGGAAGATGTGGTAATCCTCGTTATAGGCCCCGATCGCGCGCAGCCCGCCAAACCCGTTGTCGCGCAGCGATTCATAGCTGTTCTCGAACAGATAGAACTCCAGTTCCGTCGCCATGAAGGGGGCAAAACCCATGGCGCGGGCGCGGGCGATCTGGCGTTTCAGCATGGCGCGCGGCGAGTGCGGAATTTCAAGGTGGGTGTGGTGGTCCAAGAGGTCGCACAGCACCAGCGCGGTGCCCGGCAGCCACGGCACCAGGCGCAGCGTCGCCATGTCGGGTTTCATCGCATAGTCGCCATAACCCGCCGCCCATGAGGTGGATTTGTAGCCCTGCACCGTGGTCATTTCCATGTCGGTGGCCAGCACATAGTTGCAGCAGTGGGTTTCGCCGCCCGCGCCATCGACGAAGAACTGGGCGTGAAAGCGCTTGCCCATCAGGCGGCCCTGCATGTCGATCGCGGCCACCAGAACGGTGTCGATCTCGCCGGCGGCCACGGCTTTCTTCAGGGCATCAAGGGTCAGGTTTCCAGGCATGTCGGATCTCGTTTCATCATAGGATTCAGTGCCCGCCGCAGCGGGCCGGGAAAGGGCGCCTGTTGCGCGCCCCGAACGACCTCAGCGCTGCGCGGCGCTGTGCCCGACAGCCCCGCCGAATTCCGGCTTTCGGGTCTCGAAGGGGGGGCGGCGCGCGCCCGTTTGCGGCGTTCCGGCCCGGTTTGATTGGCGTGGCGGTCGCATGGTGTCTTTCCCGAAATTCTGGGGGTGGGGGGCAGAGTGCTCTGCCCCCCGCAGTGGTTCAGAAGCGGTAAGGCACACCGGCCTTGACCATGGTTTCGTTGTATTTCTTGATGATCGACACGACCTTGGCCTTGGTCTCGGATATTGCCGCGATTTCATCCCAGAACTTGGCGGCTTCGGCCTCGACGGTGGCCCATTCCGCATCCGGGATGGTGGTCAGCTTGAGCTTGCTTCCGTTCACGCGCAGGCTGGCCTCGCCCGCCCAGTACCAGTGCTGGCGATAGTAGTGCGACTGCTCGAAACACACTTTCACCAGCTCTTGCAGGCGCGGGGTCAGCTCGTTCCAGCGGTCCATGTTGGCAAAGAAGTGGCCGATCCACGCGCCCGAGATGTTGTTGGTCAGGAAGTAGTCGGTCACATTGGCCCAGCCCACGGTGTAGTCTTCGGTGATGCCCGACCACGCCAGCCCGTCCAGTTCGCCGGTTTGCAGCGCCACTTCGACATCTTCCCAGGGCAGCGTTACCGGCACCACGCCGAAGCGTTCCAGGAAGCGGCCCGCGGTCGGGAAGGTGAAGATGCGCAGCCCTTGCAGATCGGCCAGGGTGTTGATCGGCTTCTTGGTGGCAAAGTTGGCCGGATCCCACGACCCTGCCGAGATGTGCTGCACCCCGACCTTGGCGTATTCTTCTTTCCAGATCTCATCCAGCCCGTAGGTGTTGAACAGCGCGGGCACGTCCAGCGAGTAGCGCAGCGCCAGCGGGAAGTAGCCGCCGAACACCGTGACTTCGGTGGGCGAGGCCATCGAGTCGTCATCCGACTGCACCGCGTCGATGGTGCCCGACTGCATCGCCTGGAACAGCTCGCCGGTCGGCACCAGTTGGTCCGAGAAGTAAAGCTCGATGTTCATCTCGCCTTCGGCGATCTTGTTGAAGCTGTCGATCGCCGGTTTGATGACATGCTCGCCCAGCGCCGGGCCGGCATAGGTTTGCAGCCGCCATTTGATCGGTGCCTGCGCCAGCACGGCGGGCGCGGCCAGGGTGGCCGCACCGGCGGCCAGCGCGCCGGTGGTGAGGAACTTGCGTCTTGTGGTCATTGTAGCCTCCGTCAGGTTGGGGTTTGCGGGGGCGGTTGTGCCCGCCCCTCGGGGTCATTTGGCGTAGATATACTGCGGCAACCAAAGCGCGATCTGCGGGAATATGATCACGATCGCCAGCGCGAAGGTCATCACCAGCACGAACGGGATGATCGAGCGGTAGATGTCGAAGATGGTGATCTCGGGCGGGGCCATGGCGCGCATGAGAAACAGATTATACCCGAACGGCGGGGTCATGTAGGCAATCTGACAGGTGATGGTGTAAAGCACACCATACCAGATCAGATCGAACCCCAGTGCCCCCACCAGCGGCACGTAAAGCGGGGCCACGATCACCAGCATCGCGGTATCGTCAAGAAACGTGCCCATGATGATGTAGCTGAGCTGCATCATGATCAGAATCTGCCACGGCCCCATCGCCAGCTTGTCGATGAACAGCCCCTCGATCGCCTTCACCGCGCCCAGGCCGTCGAACACTGCGCCGAACGACAGCGCCGCGAGAATGATCCACATGAACATGCAACTGATCGCCAGCGTGAGCCGGGTCGAGGTCTCGAACACCACCCAGCTCATCCGCCGCTTCCACACCGCGGCGATCAGCGTGGTGACTGCCCCGATCACCGAGCTTTCGACCAGGCTGGTGTAGCCCTTGACGAAAGGCACCATCATCACCGCAAAGATCACCAGCGGCAGCGCGCCGGCCCAGAGCAGGCGGTATTTCTCGGCCCGGGTGATCTCGGCGCGTTCCTCAGCGCTCAGCGGTGGCCCGATCTCGGGGCTGATCTTGCAGCGGATCCAGATGTAGAGGGCGAACATCGCCGCCATCATCAGGCCCGGAAAGATCCCCGCCAGCCACAACTGCCCCACCGGCTGGCGCGCGATCAGGGCGTAAAGCACCAGCACCACCGAAGGCGGGATCAGGATGCCAAGGCTGGATCCGGCCTGAATCACCCCGGTAATCATCACCTTGCTGTAGTTGCGCCGCAGCAGTTCGGGCAGCGCGATGGTCGAGCCGATCGCCATCCCCGCCACCGACAGCCCGTTCATCGCCGAGATCAGCACCATCAGCAGGATGGTGCCGATCGCCAGCCCCCCCGGCACCGGCCCGAACCAGACGTGGAACATCCGGTAAAGGTCGTCGGCCAGGCGTGATTCCGACATCACGTAGCCCATGAACACGAACATCGGCAGGGTCAGCAGCGGATACCATTTCATCAGCTTCATCGCCGCCGAAAAGCCCAGAGTCTCGCCGCCGGTGCCCCACAGCCCCAGGGCCGCGACCACCGACACGAAGCCGATCACCCCGAACACCCGCTGCCCGGTCGCCATCAACAGCATCATGGTCGAGAACATCAGCAGGGCGATCATGTCATGCGGCATCAGATCGTCTCCCCGCGGATGACCGCAATATCGCGGAAAAAGGCCGAAAGGGATTGCAGGATCATCAGCGTGAAGCCCACGCACATCACCAGCTTGATCGGCCACAGGTAAGGCCGCCAGGCGGTCGGGCTGCGCTCGAAATAGGTGAGGGAATAGGTGGTGCTGTCGATTGCCCCCCACAGCATCACGGCCAGATAGAAGATCAGCGCCAGCACCGTGAAGGCATCCCACCACGCCTTGCGCCGGTCGGTCAGGCTGGCATAGATCAGGTCCATCCGCACGTGGTGGCCCATCTGCATCGCATAGGGCCCGCCCAGGATGTAGTAGGCGACCATGAAGAACTGCGCCATCTCGAGCGTCCACAGCGACGGCTGACCCGCCGCCTTGCTGATCGAGGACCACAGCAGAATCCCCATCAGCACGAACAGCAGATACATGGCAAACCGCCCGATGCCGTAGTTCATGCGGTCAACGATACGGACGAATGTCACGATGATCGGCGGCATCCGGGTCTATCCTGCCTTGGCGGTGGGGGCGACAGCCGCCCCGGTTTCAATGGTGGCCAGCGCCTGCACCAGCACCGGCGCAAGGTGCGCGGCCATTTCGGCCTGCGCCGTGGGCGTGGCGATCAGATCGTTGCGAATCTCGAGCATGACGTTGGCCAGGCCGTAGGGCGTGGCTTGCAGGCGCAGGGTGTGGGTTACGTCATCGACCGCCGAATAGGGCGCGTTCAGCTCGGCCCGCAGGCTGGTCTGGGCCAGCGCCGCAGCAAGGACCGCGCGCGCCAGCGTCGGGTCGGCGTCATGGATCACCCCGAACTCGACCGCGCGCCGTTGCCCCATGTAGATCGGCGTGAACGAGTGAATCGTCACCATCACCGGGGCCAGCCCCAAGGCAAGGCGGCGCGCCAGCAGGCCGTGCAGTGCGTGGTGGAACGGCAGATAGACCGCCGCCGCCCGCGCCGCCCGCGCCTCCGGGCCGAGCGCCGCGTTGCCGGGCACGTCATGCACTTCCGACCGCGCCGCCATCGCGCCGGGTTGGTCGGGTGCGCGGTTGCAGTCATAGATCAGGCGGCTGACCGGGGCATGCACAAGGCAGCTCTTCAGCCGTTGCGCCAAACCCTGCGCCAGCCCCAAAGCCCCCGGATCCCAGGCGATATGCGCCCGTTGCTGCGCCGCAGTCAGCCCCAGATCGCCCCAGGGCGCGGGAAATTCGTTCGAGGCATGCTCGCACACCAGCACGATCCGTCCGGCACCGTCCGGGCGTTCGATCCGGGCTGGAAAGCCGATTTGCGGTGTATTCCCATGGGCCGTCATTGCTGCGAGTCATCCCTTGTTGTTGCTCCAGCGTCCACCGGCAGAGCGGTTTTTGTCAAGAACTATTCTTTCAGCAACTTTCTGTTACAATACTTTCTGAAACGGTGCAGTATGCCGCAGGCGGCGCGCTCATCCACCCTGCCGGGCGTCTTCGCTGGCTCGCGATGACCGCCCGCGAGGGCGGGAAGAGCGCCGCCTTTGGGACGTGCGAGGAGGCAACATGAAAGCGGCAATCACCGTCGAGGATCAGATGCGCATGGCTCTGCCCGCCCTGACCCGGGCCGAGCGCCAACTGGCCACTCATATCCTGCGGTCTTACCCGGTGGCGGCCCTGGGCTCGATCACCGCGCTGGCCAAGGCCGGCGAGGTCTCGACCCCCACCGTGGTGCGACTGGTGCAAAAGCTGGGCTTCAAGGGCTACCCCGACTTCCAGTCGTCGTTGCGCGGCGAGGTCGAGGCCATGCTGATCTCGCCGCTGGCCAAGCACGACCGCTGGGCGGGCGGGGTGCCTGACACCCACATCCTCAACCGCTTTGCCGACGCCGTGGTGGCCAACCTGCAAGCCACCCTCAGCCAGATCGACCACGCCGATTTCGACGCCGCCTGCGCCCTGCTGGCCGACCCTGACCGCCGCCTGTTCGCGATGGGCGGGCGCATCACCCACGCCATGGCCGATTACTTCGTGACCCTGATGAAGGTGGTGCGCCCCGAGGTCACGCTGCTGTCCGACATGTCCAGCACCTGGCCGCCGGCGCTGCTCGACATGGCGCGCGGCGATGTGCTGCTGGTGTTCGACATCAGGCGCTACGAGAACTCGGTGCTGCAACTGGTCGAACTGGCGGTCGAGCAGGGGGCCGAGGTGATCGTGATCACCGACCGCTGGATCTCGCCCGCCGCCAGCCATGCCCGCCACACCCTGTCGTGCCATATCGAGGCCCCGTCGGCCTGGGATTCGACGGTCTCGATCCTGGTGCTGGTGGAAACCCTGCTGGCATCGGTGCAAAGCCTGACCTGGCCGGAAACCGAGGGCCGCCTCAAACGTCTCGAAGAGCTTTATGCCCACTCGCGCTTCTTTCGCAGGCACCGTTAGCGCCAGAGCCAGGCGTGACCGGCCAGCCAGCCCTGCGCCTTGGCCAGCACCCGGTTGCCCCAGCCGGGGGCAGGCACGGTGCCTTGCGCCAGCCGCTCGACCACCACCTCGGGCGGGCAGGGGCGGCGGCTGACCGGATCAAAGTAGCGCGGATAGGCGATCAGCGCGGCATGGGCCAGCGCCAGCCGATCGGGGCGCGGCAGCGGGGCACCATCGGCGGCATGCAGGCGGCGCTCGGGCACCGGACCCAGATCGCGGGTCAGGCCCCAGCCGGCGTAGAACGGGGCGCCAAGGCAGGTCACCGGCTTGCCGCGCAGCAGCGCCTCGAAGCCCATCAGCGAAGTCATCGTCCAGACTTCATCGCAGGCGGCGATCAGGGCGATCGGGTCGGCGTGGCGCGCCACCGCATCGGCAAGACCGGCCAGATCGGGGTCACTGATCCGACCGGGGCGCAGCCCGGCCTCGACATCGGGGTGGGGCTTGTAGATCAGCACCGCGTCCGGGTTGGCCGCGCGGGCGGCCTGCACCAGGCCCAGATTGCTGCGCACCGCCCCCGCGCCCAGCCGGATCGAGGCGTCGTCCTCGACCTGACCGGGGATCAGGATGCGGTGGCCGGGGGGCAGATCGGGCAGGGTGGCGGCGGCGAGATTGTATTTCGACAGGCCCGCCGCGATCAGGCTTGCCACCAGACGCTCGGCCCGCGCGGCCCCAAAGGGCAGCAGGGGGGCGGCCATCAGGCGCTCAAACCGGCTTTCGCGGCGCGGGTCGTAGTAGATGCCCAGGTCGTCGGCCACCAGCGACAGGGGCGGCACCAGATCGGCCCCCAGCCCGGTCGAGCGCAGAAAGCCATCTTCAACCTGGCGGATCACCGGCGCGGCCAGCCCGGCGGATTCAGTGCCGGCCCAGACCAGCAGACCGCGCCCTTCGGCACCGGCCAGCGCCACCGCGCGGGTCGGGTCGTCGATAAAGCGCAGCGGTTTCTCGCCCCCGAACATCGCCTGCAACCGCCCGCGCTTCCACAGCCGCATCCCGAGCGCGACGTGACCAAAGCGGTCTTCGCGAAACGCGCGCACCTCGGCTTCAAGCTGATCCACCGCCGCTTCAAAGCGGCACAGCCGGTCGCGGCAGGGGTCATACCAGGTCGGGGCAAGGATCATCGCGGCGGCAAAAAGCTGGACCTTGGTCAGGGCGCGGTGGCGGCGCGGCGGCGGATGCTCGTCGTTCGACAGCCCCCAACCGGCATAGAACGGCTGGCCAAAGACGCGCGGGCGATGGCCGGCCAGAATCGCCTCGAACCCCAGTTGCGACGATACGGTATAGACCGCCACGGCACCCGACAGCAGCGCCCAGGGCGAAACCGCAGCGGTCAGCAGGCTGACCCTGCCGGTGGCATCGGCGGGGCCATAGTGGCCCGGTCGCAGCCCCAGCGCGGTTTCGGGATGGGTCTTGATGATCACCCGCGCGCCCGGGTTTTCTTCCTGTGCGATCACCAGCATGTCGCGAAAGGTGGCGGCGCTGGCCCCCGAATGGCGGATCGAGGCGTCATTAAGGGTTTGATCGACCACCACCACATAGCCCGGCTTCGGCAGCGGCAGCGCCTGGTCGTGAATGTTGTATTTTGATAAGTCCAGCGCCATGATGCGGCTAATTCCGTTGCGTGCCCGCTGCAAAAGGTTCGAATCATCCAAGGGGTGGGTGGCGAGCAGGCGCTCCAGCGCGGACGGTGCGGTGCTGTCGAAGTGTACACCCACGGGGTCGATCAGCAGGCCAAGCGGCGGCGCGCCGGTTCGGCCCGGACGGACCGAGCGTAGAAAGGCGTCCTCGATCCGCACCAGTGGCACGCCGCGCCGGGCGGCGATGGCCTCGCCGCGGGCAGCAACGGGGCTGCGGCCCCAGACCACCACGCCATCGCGCGGCCCCGGCAGGCCAAGGCGCAGCTCATGCCCGGCCAGGGTCAGGATGCGCCGCAGCCGGGGCTGGCGCACAAAGCCCGCGTTGTAAAAGAACAACCGCCGAGGGTTGGCCTCGGCGGGGTTCGGGTCAGGGTCGGGCGTGGTCAAGCGCGCCTCAGATGCCCGCGGCTGACGTGACGGTTCTGGCCGCCCCTGCGGTGCCGGTGATCGCGCCAAGGGTCTTTTGCCACTGCACGAAGGGCGCTTCGGTGACATAGACGGTGTCGCCGTCGCGGATCAGGAAATCGCGCGCCTCGAACATGCCGGTGGGCTGGGTCAGATCCAGCACATAGACAAAGCGTTGGTCGCCGGTCAGATCGTTGCGCCCCAGCACCAGATTGGCGATCTCGGCCGACTCGTTGCGAAACACGAAAAAGCCGGTCGGGTCGGCCAGCGAGGTGCTAAGGCCGCCGACCTGGGCGATTGCCTCGATCGCCGACATGGTCTGGGTCTGGAACGGCACGCGGTTCTGTGCGCCGGTGGCCCCCAACGCCACGAAAGCGCGCTGATCCTGCTCGATCACGATCTGATCGCCGCCGCGCAGGGCAATATCAAGGCCGGGGTTCTGGTAAAGGTCAAGCAGCCAGACCTTGCCGGTCTGGCCAGCCCGGGTGACACGCACGATCGCAACGGCAGGCTCGATCGCCACGCCGCCGGCCTTGGCCAGCATCGCCGACAGGGTGCGGGTCGGGCGCTCGATCGGATAAACCCCCTGGGCATTGACCTTGCCGGAAATGGTCACGGTCGTGCCGTCGCCCGCGACGCGCTGCACCGTCACCTGCGGGTCTGGGGTCTGGGGGTCGAGCTTGCGGGTGATCGCCTGGCGCAACCCGTCGGGGGTCTGGCCGGCCGCGCGGATCTTGCCGGCATAGGGCATGAAGATGTAGCCTTGGCCATCGACCTGCACCTGATCCAGCACCGAGACGCGTTGGCCGGTGTTGCCCAGCAGCGGGTCCGCGGTGACGTTTTCAAACACCGTCAGCGCCAGCACGTCGCCGGGTGCGATCATGTCCGATCCCACCACGCCTGCGTTGCGGAAGTTGGCGCCAAAGCCGAACGCCGGGGTGATCGAGGTGGCGCGGGTGACTTGCGCGTTGACGGTCACCACGAACGCGTCGCCCTGCTGCAGCACCGAACCGGCGAAGATTTCCTGCTTGTTGGGGCCGGAACGCGGCAGGCCACATGCGGCAAGCACGGCAACGACCACGAAAAGGGCCAGCGATCTGACCCCAAGGGACGCTGAAAATTTCACTGCCCGGGCTCCTTTATGGAATTCTGCCTCAAGTTTTTCCACCAAGCTACAGAAAGCCCACAAGAAATGCCAGCACTGCCTGACAAGATCAGTTGACGATTCGCAACTGTTGCCGTGGTGCCGCTGTGCCCGAGGTCAGCGCGTCATAGGGATCCTCGGTCGCCAGCACCATGTCCACCACCTGGCGCAGCAAGGCGCGTCGCCCGCGCGCCGAATAGAATCCGCCCGGCACCTGCGAGGTTTCCAAGAGGTAATGGCGAAAGGCGCGGTAGGCGCGGCTGTCGGGGCGCACCGGTTGGGCAAAGAAATCGGGCAGGCTCTGGGCCGAGACGAACTCGGGCTTGGCATAGACCGCCGCGCCAAAGGTTTTCAACGGCAAGCCGCGCCACAGCACCTGCTGGCCGGCGGTGGAATTGACGGTGACCGCCGAGCGCGCGTGGTTCAAGAGTTGCGCGAGCTTGCCGCCGCGCACGAAATGCACCCGCTCGGTGATGCCGTGGGCGCTCGCAAGGCGGGCGATTTCGTGGGCCACCGGCACCCTTCCATCTTCCAGCGGGTGGGCCTTGAACACCAGATGGTGGTGGGGCGCAGCCCCGGCGGCAAAACCCTCGATCACCAGCGCCAGGAATTCGGTCATGGTGGTGAACGGGCTGTGCATGCGGAAACTGGCGTCATGTTCCAGTTGCAACAGCACCAGATGATAGGGAAAGCCGCCGTATCTGATCTGCAAGGTGGCCGCGATCCGCCCCGCGCTGTGCCACGGCAGCAGCAACAGGCGCTTGACGTAAAGCGCGAATTCCTGCCCGACCGACAGCGCGCGGTGAGGCTGATAGGCGGGATATTCCCGAGTGCCGGTCAGAATGAGCCAGTGATAAAGCGCGCCATAGAAGATATGCTCGCGCATGTCGCCCCAGCGCGCGGGGGCGTCGGGCAGATCCATGTCGCTGTGCGCGAGCGCGGCCTGCATCTCGTGCACCGGCATCTGCATCAGGCGCGAATGGCCGTTGGCGCCGCCGCGCTCGTAGGTCACCCAGTGCGGCCGCAGGTAGCCTTCCTCGAACACATGCACGGTAATCCCGGCGGCCTTGGCGATCGCCACGGCGGTGGCGTGGATCGGGCGGGTGTCGC
>Ga0210039_1002842_pt1:0-12500 | contig 13838 bp, 8 predicted proteins | sample CryGeyCG2114_250_3_FD_185460 | JGI IMG/M metagenome (GOLD analysis project Ga0210039, IMG submission 185460) | Groundwater microbial communities from aquifer - Crystal Geyser CG17_big_fil_post_rev_8/21/14_2.50 (SPAdes) (version 2) | ecosystem: Environmental > Aquatic > Deep subsurface >...
TCGGAATCCTCATGTATTTGCATATACACTCCGGGTCCTGCGCGCCGGCGGCCACCACCCGCCACCCGCTCGCTACGCGCTGACGGCATTTCCTGGCGCTGATGTCTCCAGTTCGGAAAACCACTGCGCGGGAAGCGGGCGGCGTCCGGCGGTGCTCGGAATCCTCATGTATTTGCATATACACTCCGGGTCCTGCGCGCCGGCGGCCACCACCCGCCACCCGCTCGCTACGCGCTGACGGCATTTCCTGGCGCTGATGTCTCCAGTTCGGAAAACCACTGCACGGGAAGCGGGCGGCGTCCGGCGGTGCTCGGAATCCTCATGTATTTGCATATACACTCCGGTTCCTGCGCGCCGGCGGCCACCACCCGCCACCCGCTCGCTACGCGCTGACGGCATTTCCTGGCGCTGATGTGTCCAGTTCGGAAAACTACTGCACGGGAAGCGGGCGTCCGGCGGTGCCGGCTGCAAGGGCCTCATGAACCGGGGCGATTTCGGGGCGCGTGCCGGTGAATCGCTCGAAGGCCAGCGCAGCCTGCTCGAGCAGCATGCCGAACCCACCGTGGACCACAATTTCACTGGACTCGCACCAGGACCGGAACGGCGCGAACGCGGGACCGTAGTTGAGGTCGTAGGCCGTCGTTGATCGCTCCAGCCAGCAACGCTGCACGGGCGGGCTGGTTCCTGCATGACCCAGGCTGGTGGCCTGGATCAGCCGATCGTAGCGACCGTCCGGACCCCGTTTCAGCGACGCCGGGGCCAGTTCGACCCGACGTTCCAAGGCCAGGTCGGCGAAGCATCCGCATAGCTGGCGAGCGCGCTCGAGATCCCTATTGATCACGCAGATCGCGTGCGGTTTCAGGCGCAGTAACGGCCCGAGGATTCCGGCCGCTGCCCCGCCGGCACCAATGATGAGCACGCGTCGGTTGCCAATGTCGATACCCAGGCGCTCAAGATCACGCACCAGGCCCGCACCGTCCGTGTTGTCGGCATGCCAACCGCCCCCTGAACGCAACGTCAGGGTGTTGCAGGCTCCGGCTTCGCGCGCAGCCTGCGTCCATGACGCGGCCAGATCCAGCCCCTCGGCCTTGATCGGCACGGTCAGGTTGCAGCCACGACCACCAGCGATGCGAAAGGCCTGCAGCGCCGCATCCAGGTCGCCAGCCGGGCAATCGATTGCGCGGTAATCGATCTCGATTCCGCATTGCTTCGCGAACAGAGCATGAATCTGCGGCGACAGCGAGTGCTTAACCGGGTGGCCGAAGACGGCAAGCTTCAGCATTGCTTGCTCATCTGCGGTTTCAGTTCGAATGATCTTTCCGCAGCCACTTCGCGGCGTCCAACGCGTGATAGGTGAGGATGCCGTCGGCGCCGGCGCGCTTCATCGACAACAGCGCCTCGAGCACACAGTTGCGCTCGTCAAGCCAGCCGTTGGCCGCGGCCGCCTTGAGCATGGCGTATTCGCCAGACACGTTGTAGGCGAAGGTCGGCACACCGAATTCGGCCTTGACGTCGGAAATGATGTCGAGATAGGGCAAGCCGGGTTTGACCATGACCCAATCGGCACCCTCGTCGAGATCGAGTTCGACTTCGCGCAGCGCCTCATCGCGGTTGCCCGGATCCATCTGGTAGGTTTCCTTGCCACCGGCACCCAGGTTGGCGGCCGAACCCACTGCGTCGCGGAACGGGCCATAGAAGGCCGAGGCGTACTTGGCCGCGTAGCTCAGGATGAGCGTGTTGACATGCCCGTCGGCCTCCAGCGCCTCGCGAATGGCGCCGATGCGCCCGTCCATCATGTCCGACGGTGCGACCACATCGGCACCCGCGTGCGCGTGCGACAGCGCCTGGCGAACCAATGCCTCGACCGTGACATCGTTGAGCACATAGCCGTGCTCGTCGATGATCCCGTCCTGCCCGTGCGAGGTATACGGATCCAGCGCGACGTCGGTCATGATGCCCAGCTCCGGGAAGCGCTGTTTGATGGCTCGAACTGTTCTGGGCACCAGACCGTCGTCGTCCCACGCTGCCTCGGCTTGCTCGGACTTGAGCTTGCGATCAATCACCGGAAACAGCGCCAACATCGGAATGCCGAGTTCCAGCATCCGCTCACAGGTCTGCAACAGGACATTGATGCCCTGGCGCTGCACGCCTGGCATCGAGGCCACCGGCTCGGTCGCCGAGGATCGGTCGAGCACGAATGCCGGGTAGATCAGGTCGTCCGGATGGAGGCGGTTCTCGCGCATCAGACGGCGGGAAAACTCCTGCCTCCGGGCACGGCGCATGCGGGTCATGGGAAAGGTCATCTCGGAGCCTCGACTACAGTGATCGAATGAGGTGCTGCACGGAGTGAGAGTAGCGCAGTCGGACCACCGTCGCAGCGTTGCGCGACCTGTCCCCGGCAGCGTATTCGATCACCGCGTGCCACCGGTCTCAAGCAGCGGTAGCGGTACGTCGAGGACACCCGCAACCAGCCGCAGCAGTTCATATTCAGCCACCTCGACGACGCCGTCGTGGTGCGCGCATTCGAGCATTGCGGCGATCAGCCCGGCACGCTCGTTCATGTCCAGGCGTTCAAGAGCGCGGAAGGCGTGATCGAGACGCTCTGGCCAAGCCGAGCCAAGCGGACCGGATCGTGGCGGCAGCCCCTGCAACGGGGCGCGCGCGGCCGTGTAGGCAGATGCAGCCATGGCATCATCCTCCGCGTGGCCGTGAGAGGCCAGAATCCACAGCAGGTCGGCGGCCTCTTCGGCAACATCCGAAATTACCGCGGAGCCGCCCGGCTTGCGCCGAGGCGGCTGCAGCAACCTCGAAATTTCCAGCGCCAGCAGACGTGCCAGGACGAACTCGAACAGCTCGACCTTGCCATCGGCCTCGACCAGTTCATCGACCAGTCGCATCAGGCCGATCAACTCCGGCTCCGGTCGGCGTCGCAGCGCCGGAAAGGCCAGCTCGAGCAAGGGCAGGCGCAAGCCACACTCCAGGCCCGGAGCGATTTCAACCAGCTGGCGCACCCGGGCCTCGCTTTCAGCATCCCGCCGACCGGCGATCTGCAGCAGCTGGTTCTCGCGAATCTCGACGTCGTCCGACAGCAGCAGACGAAGCAGCAATTCCGGTGCCCAACCATCGGAGTGCGCCGCGCGCGTCAGCGGGGCCGGGATCGCATCCAGCAGTGCCGCGACCGTCAGAACCTGAGCCAGGCCCGGCTCGCCGATCCGTTCGATCAGGCTGACAGCATCCAACTGGATCGGGGCGGACCGGGCAGCGCCGGATTTCCCGGCGGCTTCCGGCCCTGCTCCGGCCAGCTCGGCAGCCGCGGCACTGGCTTGATCGCGCTGCAGTTGCAGCGCGATATCGCGGAACTCGGAGGCATCGAATGTCGGCTCGATCTTGCGAATGCGCTGATCAAGCGGCGGATGGGTTGCAAACATCTGGCCTGTCAGTCCCCTGGCAAAAAGCATGTGACCGACTTCGTCGGTATTGGTCTGCAGTGCCGATCCGCTCGAAAGCGCACCGATCTTTTTCAGCGCACCGGCAATTCCAGCCGGGTAGCGGGTGAACTGGACCGCAGATGCATCGGCAAGGTATTCACGCTGGCGCGAGACCGCGGCCTGAATCCAGCGACCGAAGAACAGTCCGATGTACCCGATCAGCATAATGCCGAGGGCAACCAGTATGATCGCACCGCCGTTCCTGTTACGACTGCTGCGGCCGGCGAAACGCATTGAAAACAGCATCCTGCGCCCGAGCAGCGCGATCACCAGGATTCCGAACAGCACGCCCATCAGGCGGATGTTGAGCCGCATGTCGCCATTGAAAACATGGCTGAATTCGTGCGCGATCACGCCCTGCAACTCCTCGCGGCTGAGCTGCTCCAGCGCGCCACGCGTAACGGCGACCGCGGCATCGGCAGTGGACCAGCCGGCGGCAAACGCATTGATCGCGGATTCCTGTTCCAGCACGAAGACCTGCGGCACGGGAACACCGGAAGCGATCGCCATTTCCTCGACCACGTTGAGCAGGCGGCGGCGTAATGGATCGGTGGTCGAACCATCGATCGGTACCCCGCCGAGTTCAGTTGCGACCCGGCTGCCACCGCTGCGCAGCTGCGCAGTGCGCCAGGCGCTGGCGATCGCGATCACCAGGACGGTAACAATGCTGGTCGCCGCCGCAGCGGGCCAGACCCGGCTCCATTCGAGCGGCTGCTGCACGGTGGTGCCGCCCTGGTCGAACATTCCAAACGCAAACAGCACCAGTGCGTTCATCGCGATCACGATGGCGATCACCGCCAGCACGAAGGCGATGATCAGCCGGCGTGTCTGGGTGCGGGCACGGTCCTGGTTCTGGAAGAAGTTCATGCGCGGATTCGCTGGTTTTCAGTACTCAGCTTTCAGTTTTCGGCTGTCAGTTTTCGGCAGGCCGCTCGATTGGCAACACAGGATGTAGCCTGAATCGGCCGCTGAAAAATGAAACCTGAATGCTAGTGTACTGTCCTGTATCAATTGATGATATCCACGAGTTGCCAAGCGATCAGCTACGCGGCGCGCGCTCTCCGGAAGGATGATCCCCTTTCAAGAGCGCGCAACGCCGCAGATGGCCGCTCCGCGGCTCGCCGAAGGGAGCCCCGCAAAGAGCCCGCAACGGTGCGCCAGGCCTTGGACACTGCGCACCTTTGCCCCTGCGACTCGCGCCTTTTTGCAGACCCTTTGCAGTGCTCTGATATCCTCCATCAATACCAGGCAGTACACTGGAGTCAACCGAAGTCCACCTTGACCGCCTCGCGCTTGGCCGGGTCCTCGATGTCAAGCAACTGTGCCGGGGTAAAGCCGAACGGACCAGCGATGAAGTTGTTGGGCACGCTTTCGCGCAGGATGTTGTAGCTCATCACCGCATCGTTGTAGGCCTGGCGCGAAAACGCCACCTTGTTCTCGGTGGCCGTAATCTCTTCGGACAGCTGCATCATGTTCTGATTGGCCTTGAGATCCGGATAGCTCTCCGACAAGGCAAACAGTCGACCCAGCGCACCGGACAAGCCCTGCTCTGCCTGGTTGAGTTGCTGCACCGCGGCCGGGTCTCCCGGATTGGCGGAAGCCTGCTTCAAGCCGGTGACGGCAGCATTTCGTGCCTGGATCACCGCCTCCAGGGTGTCCTTCTCGTGGGCCATGTATTTGCGAGCCACTTCGACCAGATTCGGGATCAGGTCGTAGCGCCGGGTCAACTGGACATCGATTTGGGCGAAGGCATTCTTGTACTGGTTACGACCCGCGACCAGGCGGTTATAGATTGAAATCGCGTAAACGACGAACAGCGCAATCGCGCCGAGAAAAATCCATTCCATTTGCCGAACTCCGTCTGAGGACGGTTGGAAGTGTAGCGGATTCGCAGCGCCTGGCCCAGCCGCTACGCTTGTTCCAAAAGTCCGGGCAGTGAAACGCCGGCTGCAGCTCAGCCGGAAAAGGAATCGATCCTGGCCCAGGAATCGCGCAGCGTTACGGCGCGATTGAACACTGGTCGACCGTCGGCCGCCCTGGCATCGGGGACGAAGTAGCCGATGCGCTCGAATTGAAACGAATCCCCGGATTGTGCCTCGGCAAGGGCGGGTTCGAGCCGGGCTTCGGCCAGGATCTCCAGCGACTCCGGATTCAGGTGTTCGATGAAGTCGACCGACTTGTCGGCCGCCGGAGTGGGGACACGGAACAGCCGGTCATATAGGCGAACCTCGGCGGTGCAGGCGTGCTCGACCGAAACCCAGTGAATCGTGCCCTTCACCTTTCGTTCCGCACCGGGCTGGCCCGAACGCGACTCGAGGTCGGCGGTGCAGTGCAGCTCGATGGGCTGGCCGGCTTCGTCTCGAACCACCTGGTCACAGCGGATGATGAACGCGCCGCGAAGTCGGACTTCACCGTCCGGCTTGAGACGAAAGAACTTGCGCGGCGGATCGAGCATGAAATCGCCCTGCTCAATCCAGATTTCGCGGCTGATCGGCACTTTCCGGTTCCCCATTTCAGGGTTCTGCGGGTGGTTCGGCAGTTCCAGCCATTCGGTGTGATCTGCAGGGAAGTTCGTCAGAACAACCTTGATAGGGTGCAGCACGGCCAGTCGGCGGGGTGCGTGTTCATTCAGATCATCGCGCAGATTCCGCTCCAGCACGCTGAATGGAATCACGCTCTCGGACTTGGTGATACCGATTTCATTACAGAAGTTGCGAATCGAGCGCGAAGTGAAGCCGCGACGGCGTAGTCCTGCAATCGTCGGCATCCGCGGATCGTCCCAGCCAGCAACATGATGTTCATCGACCAGGCGCGAAAGTACCCGTTTCGAGAGCACCGTGTAATCAAGATTCAGGCGCGAGAATTCGATCTGTCGGGGCTGAGCCGGCACCGGCAGGTGCTCGATCAACCAATCATAGAGGGGCCGATGATCCTCGAACTCGAGCGTGCATAGCGAATGCGTGATGCCTTCGATTGCATCGGACTGGCCATGGGCGAAATCGTAACTCGGGTAAATGCACCACTGATCGCCGGTGCGCGCATGGTCCTGGTGACGGATACGGTAAAGCACCGGATCGCGAAGATTGATATTGGCCGCTGCCATGTCGATGCGCGCGCGCAGCACATGGGCACCATCGCCAAATTCACCCGCACGCATGCGCCCGAACAGATCAAGGTTCTGGGCGATCGTTCGTGCCCGGTGCGGTGATTCGATTCCGGGTTCGGTCAAGGTGCCGCGCTGGGCACGAATCGCCTCGGCATCCTGACTGTCGACGTAGGCAAGGCCCTGCTCGATCAGGTGGACGGCCCAGTCATGCAATTGCTCGAAGTAGTCCGAGGCATAGCATTCCCTGTCCCACACGTAGCCCAGCCAAGCTACGTCTTCGCGAATCGAATCGACAAAACGCTGCTCCTCGCGCACCGGATTGGTGTCGTCGAAGCGAAGATTGGTCTGGCCACCGAATTCGGCCGACATGGCGAAATTCAGCACGATCGACTTCGCGTGACCGATGTGCAGATAGCCATTCGGCTCAGGCGGAAAGCGGGTAAGCACAGCGGACACCTTGCCTGACTCGATATCCTGACGAATACGGGTTCGAATGAAATGGTTGGGCGTTGAAGCCTCGGACATGACGCGTTGTGGCCGAAAGGATCGGGCCCTGATTGTAGCCGATCACCCTGCCGGGACGGCACCGGCCCCGAATTGATTGTTGATGTCAGATAGCACGCGCGTCGCGGCAGACGCGTTTCCTTTCGGTCGGTCGATCTGAGATACTCCGGCGATCGGAATAACGGGCTACCTTCACATGAGTGGGAACCATTTCGACCATCGCGCGCTCTCCAACCGCATCCTGGCGGGCCTTGGACTTGGTCTGCTGACCGGTCTGGTGCTGAATCTGACCGTGGCCGAAGTCCTGTGGATTCGCAACTACCTGCTCGACGGTGCCCTGGCCGTAGTTGGGGAAATCTTTGTTCGCTTTTTAAGCATGCTGGTTGTACCCCTGGTCTTCGTCTCACTGGTCAGCGGTGTCAGCGCGTTGTCGGATCCGAAGAAATTGGGCCGCGTCGGCGGCAAGGCCCTGGCCCTCTACATGTTCACGACCGGTATTGCGGTCATTCTGGCGCTGCTCGCGGCAAGCCTGGTTCAGCCAGGTATCGGCGCCAATCCGGGTGAGCTGGTGGCCCGCGAGATCACCGCGCAACCCTCGTTCGCCGAGGTCATTGTCGATATGGTGCCGCGCAACCCGATCCAGGCGATGGCGGATGGCGCCATGTTGCCGATCATTGTGTTCTCGGTGCTGATCGGTCTTTCGATTGCAGTCGCTGGCGATCCCGGAAAGCGCGTGGGTCGATTCTTTTCCGATTTCAACGAGGTGGTCATGCAACTGGTCGGTTTCGTGATGCTGCTGGCACCCTACGGAGTGTTCGCCCTGATCACGGTGTTGGCTGCGACAACCGGCTGGGCGACCTTTGTTGGCGTACTGAAATATGTGGTGCTGGTCATTATGGTGCTGGTCGCCCATGCTGCGTTCACCTACTCTACAATCTTGCGGGTGCTGGGGGGCCTGAGTCCGCGCATCTTTTTCAGCAAGATGCGCGCAGTGCTTGCGTTCGCGTTCTCGACCGCGTCGAGCGGGGCAACGATTCCGGTCACTCTCCGTACCGTCGAAAAACGCCTGGGCGTCGACAATCGCGTTGCTTCATTCACGATTCCGCTTGGCGCCACGATCAACATGGACGGCACCGCCATCATGCAGGGCATCGCGACCGGATTCATTGCCCAGTATTACGGAATCGACTTGTCGTTCAGCCAATATCTGATGGTTGTACTGATGGTGATCATGGCCTCGATCGGGGCTGCCGGGGTTCCTGGGGTCGGTCTGATCCTGCTGGCCGGGGTGCTTTCGTCCGTTGGCCTGCCCGCCGAGGGAATTGCCCTGATTCTGGGGGTCGACCGGCTGCTCGACATGACACGTACGGCCGTCAACGTATGCGGCGACGCCATGGTGACCTGCGTCGTGGCGCGTTCCGAGAACGAGCTCGATCTGGAAATCTTCCATGACCTGAGCGACGCTGAGCCAACCACTGTCGCATCAGGTTGATGGACCCGAGTCGTCCAGCGTGAGCAATCAGAAAACCAGCGGGAAGCGCTTTTTCTCAGGATTCCGGTTGCGCGTCCAGCTGGTCCAGGGCGATACGAATCCGTGATGCCCAGAATGGCGCCCGACGTTGGGCGCGCTGAGCATGGTTGAGTTCGGCGGGCAGCTCAGAGCTTTCCGCCATGAGTTCGTACAGGTTGAAGACCACCTGCTGGTTCCGATCGAGAATGAACAGTCCGGGCGTTCCCTGAACCCCCCACTGCCCGGCGACCTCGTCGGCATCCGGGAAAACGATAAAGTCGAAACCGCTACGGTCGATGTACGCCTGCGGGTCCCCTTCATCCCGGAAATTCAGCGCGTAAATCGTCAATTCGGATCCGAACTCGTCCTTCAGGCTCTGCAGGTGCGGCATCAGGGCCCGGCAGTATGGACACCAACTCGCCCAGAAGAAATAGATCGAAACACCGTTCTGCTGGTCCGGGAGTGTGAATTCACGGCCATCGGTGCTCGAAAGCACGAATGATGGACGTGGCTGAGTTTCGCCGGCATGGGAATGACCAGCCAGCAAGAACAGCGCCAGTAGAAGAAGGCGAAACATGGGGGTCATCGAGTTCATCCGTCCCTGCTGTGTATGAATCCTGACCCAAGGGACCGGCGCCGGATGGATCCGCTTGCAACAACGATGCGCCCAGATCTGCCTGTGCGATCACGCGCAGAAGCGACAGCAGGCAGACAAATCTCGCGCAAGCCGCGTGGGGTTGGGAAGGATGGCGATGGCTTTCCCGAACACAAAAAAAACCCCGAGTCCAGTGGACTCGGGGTTCTGAATAAATGCCTGGCGGTGACCCGGCTTGCGTGTGCCGGTACGCGCAATTGAAATCCCTCGGCCGAAGGCCGTACTCAATGGCCCTGTGGGCCTTCACGCGCAGCGGAGCCGGAGCGCGAATGACAAGGCTCCGCCAGCACACATAAAAAAACCCCGAGTCCACTGGACTCGGGGTTCTGAATAAATGCCTGGCGGTGACCTACTCTCACACGGCTAATGCCGCACTACCATCGGCGCTGCTGCGTTTCACTTCCGAGTTCGGGATGGGATCGGGTGGTACCACAGTGCTATTGCCACCAGGCAAGCTTGATCGTACGCCATGCCCTTAAGGACCCGGCGCTGGAATTCTGTTCAAGAGCGTGTCGTGTCAGCCGGAATGAAACCGGCGACGAAGCTTGCTTGTGCGCAAGCAAATTGGCTTGGGGTTATATGACCAAGCCTCACGGGCAATTAGTACTGGTTAGCTTCATACGTTACCGCACTTCCACATCCAGCCTATCAACCTGGTAGTCTTCCAGGGCCCTTCAGGGACCTCTAGGGTCCAGTGAAACCTAATCTTGGGAGAGGCTTCCCGCTTAGATGCTTTCAGCGGTTATCCCGTCCGATCGTAGCTACCCGGCAATGCATCTGGCGATACAACCGGAACACCAGCGGATCGTCCACTCCGGTCCTCTCGTACTAGGAGCAGATTCCCTCAAGTTTCAAACGCCCACGGCAGATAGGGACCGAACTGTCTCACGACGTTCTAAACCCAGCTCGCGTACCACTTTAAATGGCGAACAGCCATACCCTTGGGACCGGCTACAGCCCCAGGATGTGATGAGCCGACATCGAGGTGCCAAACACCGCCGTCGATATGAACTCTTGGGCGGTATCAGCCTGTTATCCCCGGAGTACCTTTTATCCGTTGAGCGATGGCCCTTCCATACAGAACCACCGGATCACTAAGACCTGCTTTCGCACCTGCTTGATCCGTCGATCTCGCAGTCAAGCACCCTTGTGCCTTTGCACTCACCGCACGATGTCCGACCGTGCTGAGGGTACCTTCGTGCTCCTCCGTTACTCTTTGGGAGGAGACCGCCCCAGTCAAACTACCCACCACACATTGTCCCCGACCCGGATTACGGGCCTGGGTTAGAACTTCAATTACACCAGGGTGGTATTTCAAGGTTGGCTCCACGCAGACTGGCGTCCACGCTTCAAAGCCTCCCACCTATCCTACACAGGAATAACCGAAGTTCAATGTGAAGCTATAGTAAAGGTTCACGGGGTCTTTCCGTCTTGCCGCGGGTACGCTGCATCTTCACAGCGAATTCAATTTCACTGAGTCTCGGGTGGAGACAGTGTGGCCATCGTTACGCCATTCGTGCAGGTCGGAACTTACCCGACAAGGAATTTCGCTACCTTAGGACCGTTATAGTTACGGCCGCCGTTTACCGGGGCTTCGATCAAGAGCTTCGCCGAAGCTAACCCCATCAATTAACCTTCCGGCACCGGGCAGGCGTCACACCCTATACGTCCACTTACGTGTTTGCAGAGTGCTGTGTTTTTAATAAACAGTCGCAGCCACCTGGTCACTGCAACCCTCACCAGCTCCGAGAGCAAGTCTCTTCACCAGCAAGGGCGTACCTTCTCCCGAAGTTACGGTACCATTTTGCCTAGTTCCTTCACCCGAGTTCTCTCAAGCGCCTTGGGATTCTCACCCTGCCTACCTGTGTCGGTTTACGGTACGGTCACGTGTTACCTGAAGCTTAGAAGATTTTCCTGGAAGCATGGCATCAATGCCTTCGCCCCGCATGGGGGCTCCCCATCACACCTTGGAATATGAACCCCCGGATTTGCCAAGGGATTCTTCCTACATGCTTGGACCGGGACAACCAACGCCCGGCACACCTAGCCTTCTCCGTCTCTCCATCGCAGTAACACCTGGTGCAGGAATATTAACCTGCTTCCCATCGACTACGCCTTTCGGCCTCGCCTTAGGGGCCGACTCACCCTGCGCCGATTAACGTTGCGCGAGGAAACCTTGGGCTTTCGGCGGGAGGGTTTTTCACCCTCCTTATCGTTACTCATGTCAGCATTCGCACTTCCGATACCTCCAGCATGCCTCTCGACACACCTTCACAGGCTTACGGAACGCTCCTCTACCATGCAAGTAAACTTGCATCCGCAGCTTCGGTACACAGCTTGAGCCCCGTTAAATCTTCCGCGCAGGCCGACTCGACCAGTGAGCTATTACGCTTTCTTTAAAGGGTGGCTGCTTCTAAGCCAACCTCCTGGCTGTCTGGGCCTTCCCACATCGTTTCCCACTTAGCTGTGATTTGGGGACCTTAGCTGGCGGTCTGGGTTGTTTCCCTTTTGACGACGGACGTTAGCACCCGCCGTCTGTCTCCCGTGATTGCACTTCCTGGTATTCGGAGTTTGCAATGGTTTGGTAAGTCGGTATGACCCCCTAGCCATAACAGTGCTCTACCCCCAGGAGTGAGACACGAGGCGCTACCTAAATAGCTTTCGAGGAGAACCAGCTATCTCCGAGTTTGTTTAGCCTTTCACTCCTAGCCACAGGTCATCCCCTAACTTTTCAACGTTAGTGGGTTCGGGCCTCCAGTAAGTGTTACCTCACCTTCACCCTGCCCATGGCTAGATCACTCGGTTTCGGGTCTACTCCCAGAGACTAATTCGCCCTATTCAGACTCGGTTTCCCTTCGCCTACCCTAAACGGTTAAGCTTGCCACTGAAAGTAAGTCGCTGACCCATAATACAAAAGGTACGCCGTCACCCGGATAAATCCAGGCTCCGACTGCTTGTACGCACACGGTTTCAGGTTCTATTTCACTCCCCTCTCCGGGGTTCTTTTCGCCTTTCCCTCACGGTACTGGTTCACTATCGGTCGGCAGAGAGTATTTAGCCTTGGAGGATGGTCCCCCCATATTCAGACAGGGTTTCACGTGCCCCGCCCTACTCGATTTCACTTATGGCGCTTTTTCGCATACCGGGCTATCACCGTCTATGGCCGGCCTTCCCAGGCCGTTCTGCTAAAACACCAAAAGCTTAAGGGCTAGTCCCCGTTCGCTCGTCGCTACTTAG
>Ga0210039_1002845_pt1 | contig 13824 bp, 15 predicted proteins | sample CryGeyCG2114_250_3_FD_185460 | JGI IMG/M metagenome (GOLD analysis project Ga0210039, IMG submission 185460) | Groundwater microbial communities from aquifer - Crystal Geyser CG17_big_fil_post_rev_8/21/14_2.50 (SPAdes) (version 2) | ecosystem: Environmental > Aquatic > Deep subsurface >...
GTCGATAATAAGAGCGAGTTCTTCTTCGTTATGAACGAGATATTGTTTTTCTCCAAGAAAAAAACTATGAACGACGGATGATGTCATAAAATTATAATTGGTAATTGTTTTCGAGATTTTTTATACGATCATCGAGATCTGGATGGGACATAAAAAGTGTCATGAATCCTTTCTCAGAATGTATTTTGAATGTCGCGAGTTTCCCATCATCGACGATTTCTTTATTGGTCACGATGTACTGAAGTCGCTTGAGTGCGAGAATCATCTTGTCCTTCCCAACCAATCGAGAACTTCCTTCGTCAGCACGGTACTCACGATATCGAGAAAATGCCATAAGTACGAGCGATGCAAGAATACCGAGGATTATTTCAAGGACGATCACAGTAATAAAATACCCCCATCCGTTTCCTTCTTCATTTTTGAAAACCGTTTTATCAATAATACTTCCGATAATACGAGCGAAAAATATGACGAATGTATTGAGAACTCCTTGTAATAAAGTCATTGTTACCATATCCCCATTCAGGATATGACTCATCTCGTGAGCGATAACTCCTTCGATTTCGGGAGCGGTCATACTTTCGAGAAGTCCGGTCGAAACAGCAACAAGTGATTTATTCTTCGATGGACCCGTTGCAAAAGCATTCGGATCTGCACTCTCATATACTCCAACTTCCGGCATATCGATACCGTTTTGTTTCGCAATTGTCGAAACGGTCGTATATACCATCTGTGTTTTAGAATCATAATCCATGAGCCGGGTCTCAGAAATGAGTTGTATATCGTAAGCTCTTTTTGCCATCCATCGAGAAATCGCGAGACTTATAAAAGACCCGACAAAACCGAAAATGAGAGCAAAAACAAAAAGTCCTCCGTATCCGTTAGATACACTAGATGAGATATGGAAACCGAAATAACGTTCCAATACGAATATAATCGCTGTAATTACGAGGATGATTGCGATATTGGTCGCAAGGAAGAGGAAAATACGTTTGAAGAAGTTCATATTAAAAATAATTAATTTTTAAAAGGGGAAGTATATCGAAGAATTTTAAAAAATCAAGAGTCTAGAGAAAATGTTCCAATGTCACGATTTTTTCGTCCGGCACTTCAATGATATCTCGAATATGCGGAACAAGAAAAGCGGATGGAACAATGTGGATATTAATACGTTTCAATAGTTTCCTCAGAATCAAAACTTGAAAATATTTACAGAAAACCGCCAGATAGACGATGGGATTTCCAGAATGGACCGAGGAGAAAAAAGCTCCGAGACTCGGGTTCTTCGGAATCATTTCTTCGCTTTCAACTCGAGATGGAAACGGAGAGAGGAGTCCGAGATCATGATAGGTTACAAGAGTTGAAATTTCTTTATTTTTCCTCCAATCCGCTACCTCACGAACCGTGAGTGGTCCCAAGAATCGGCTCACACTATGGAGCCAGACAACGTCCGGTTGGAATTCTCGGATTTTCTTTCGGATAGCGAGTGCAGAGGTGATATTACAGAGAGAATATACAAGTCCCATAAGTCGAAGCACTTTCGTCCATCGTCATTTTGTTATATCCCAACCGAAAATTTCGACCTCGTACCCCTGTTGTCTGAGAGCTCGAGCAATCGTCTGTACGTGCGTCTCGATTCCACCGAGGAGAGTCGTATAATCGCTCGCGAGAAGGATTTTCTTCGTACCACTTGGTAACATATCCTGAACTTGTCGTATCCATCGCCCTTCGGTGTAACCATCCGCGATACGTCTAGATTCGTGTGAAAGTATTTCCCAATCGGATTTTTCTTCTTCCATAAGAGCAGAAAAAGAAGAATATTTCTCGGAAATTTCCACAATTTTATTCGCTAAAGCTTTGGTATTCTCGTTATCGTTTTCGAAAAATGGAATAACGAGTTCCTTAGAAATAAAAGGAATAAGTCCTCCTTTCTGGAAACCGATTACTGGAACTCCTTCGGAGAGCGATTCGAGTGCTGCGAGTCCAAAAGTTTCGAGGAATCGCGACGGTATAAGCGAGAAGTGGGATATCTCCAAAATGCTTCGTAAAATCGCTTGCGATTGCCATCCGAAGAAGTAAATTTTATTGCCCCCTTGATAAAGGGGGGTAGGGGGGATTTCTTCATTACAACCTATCTCTTCATATTCAAGATTACTCAGAAACTCTATTTTCTCGAGGATTTCCTCTCCCGAAAGACTGGAGCAGTCCTCGAACAAGGTATTGCCAGTAAAACTCTGGAAGAGTTCTTTTTTCAGATCTCCTTCTCCAAATATGAAGACATTTCCCGGGAGTTCCCCGGTTTTCTCTACTATCTCCGAAAGCGCCCCAACCACGAGGTCGAAGCCCTTTTCTCGAGCGAGTCGTCAGAAAAATATGAAGTTCATAGAGAGTTTTTTATTACAATTTAGTGGATAGTGCTGTGGTATCAAATTTTTCGATGATATGAGTTTTTAGCTTTGTATAGAGAATAAGTTAGAGATATGCTCATATAGTTATGAATTCATATTTTCATAGAGTAATTTAAATAACTCGATGTTAATATAGAAACTTTCCCGTCAGATTTTTTTCTTAGAAAGAATATTAATTCGTACCAACTCTTCCAGATAGCGCGTAGCAGTTATACGACTTACTTTCAAGTCCTCCATGACGTATTCTATCTTTGTATACGGATGATGAAAGATATTATTCAGCAGATCGTGACTATATATCTTTGGGAGCTTTTCTCGTATGCTTTGTTTGTGCGATTGCATGATTTTTTTGATTTCCCGAATATATTCTATTGTAGAAAGAGCTGTTTTGGAGATACCCTCCAGGATAAATAGAACCCAGGAATCCCAGCTTCCCGTATCGCGAGTCGATTGAAGGAGCTTGTAATATTCTTCCCTATGCTGATTGATATAGCCGCTCAGATAGAGAATGGGTGATGATAAGAGATTTTCTTTTACAAGATATAGGATATTAACAATACGCCCGGTGCGTCCATTTCCATCATAAAATGGGTGAATACTTTCGAACTGATGGTGAATAATTGCCATTTTTATGAGTGGATCCCAATCACAAATTGTCGCATCGTTCATAAAAATTTCCAGATTCTTCATAAGTGATTCAATCTCATCGATATGTTGAGGTGGAGTATACACCGTTTCATTCGTACGATCGTTCCTGAGAACAGTTCCTGGAAGTCTCCGAAATCCTGCGTTATTTTCTTCTATAATAGACTGGATCTCCAAGATATGAGAAACAAGAATGAGTCCATGTTTTGAAACAAGCCTATTGCCATGAAATAAAGCTTCTTTATAAGCATAAACTTCCTTTGCAGCAGCCGAAGAGAAACGTTTCATAGCATAATTACTTTGATACAGTTCATCATGTGTGGTTATAATATTTTCTATTTCTGAACTATCTTTTGCTTCTTGCAAAGAAAGTGCACTTATAAGAATCGATTTATTTGGGAGAATATCTTCACTCCCTTTCAGTTCCGCAAGCGCCTTATGAGCCTTTGTGAGTGCCTTTAAAATAGCAACCGTGTCAAAGTTATAATCAAATGGGAGTGGAGAAATATTGTGTGACATAGAACAGAAAGCTTAGAAAACTCTACACATAGTATGAAAATATATAGAAAAGTCAATATTTCTATATATGTATCGGGAATATGTATAGATTATCTCACGATGTTTTATATGTCTGAAATTTGATAATGATTTTTATGGTTTTTTGAAAATAAAGAGGTGTTCGTGCATAATGAGGAGGAAATTATATTTCTGTGAGCTCGTTTTCCAGTACCCCGTCGCTTTGCAGTTATGTTGCACTTTTACGATATCTTCTTTGAGAGCGAAACCGACTCTGAGGAATCGTTCCATAACCTTGAATGCCATCGGCTGATACATCTTTTCTCGACGAGTATCTCCGATAAGAATCGCACAATAGTTTCATGTTTTAAGTGTTCGGAAACATTCTCGTGCAATCTTCTCCATTTCGTCGGCAAACTTGTCTATATCATGAATATTTGATAAATCCTCAGGGATTTTTCACTCACTGCACTTGATAATATCGGCATAAGGTGGATGATGAAGAATAAAATCCACACTTTCATCCCCTATTTTTTTCATGAGTTCTCTCGCATCGCCTTGTACGATGCGTATTTTCGCAGATGATTCGCACTCGAAATCAAGCATACTCTCCGAGAGTTCAATAGATGCAGGATTTACATCGAAAGCAATAAGATTTCGATTCAGAAGTTTGCATTCAATAGCCGTCGTTCCTCCGCCAATCATCGGATCGAGAAGAGTATCTCCTTCTTTGGAATAACGAACAATCAAGTTTCGCACCACATCTGGCGACCAATTTCCACGATACTTACTATTGTGTGTAGCCCAGTTTCCACGTCGTGGAAAAGACCAAACGGTCGTGCATTCTTGGTCGAACTCTTCCGGTTGGAGTTTCTTTACTTTTTTAGGCATAGATTATGAAATTTCAAGAATTAAAATGATCATAGTCTATGTATTCAAGAGGTTGTTTTGATAGAGTAATTAATCTTACATTTTCAAATGTATCGCATTTATCTGCATTTGTAGATATCAAATCAGATAAATAGTACCCACCCTCTCAACCTATCATAACTATATGTTCAGGATTGATCTTTTTTCAAGTATTCTTAACAAATTCATTGTAATCAGATTCGGAAATATAATACAACTTTGAAAAGAAATCATTTTTTGGAGCATATTGAAGAAATAGTTCTCGATTATTATAATCCAAATCTATAAATCTTTTCTCATCATACTCGGTCGTCAGTACCACATTTTCGAGACATTCCAATTCGGAATCTCGATTCTTTCTACAGAAATAATAATCCCAATTATTTCCACAGAATACGAAATAATTTATATTCGTATTTTCTCGCATTCTATGACCTGGAAGACAATACAGTTTTTTGAAGTGTTTCATGTTTCTCTTGTAATGAAATACAAATTTCCAGTCAGAGAAAGTCGAGGATTTTTTGGAGACTTGGATTATCAAAGTTCTTCGTTCGGATAGCCTTGTAGAAGTTCTGCTTTGAAATACCAAGTTTCAGATAAATATCTGATTGCTTCAGATTATTTTTTTCCAAAAAATCTTTTATTTCTTTCTCTAACATAAAACATTGTATTCATTTTTAAAATAAGTCAACTAAATTAGTTTACTTTTTATTTAATAAGTTTATTTAAAATCCCTTCTTTCAACATAGCGAGATTATAAATATTTCCATTTGTGGCAATATAAGCATCTTCTAACGGACGAAGGGCTTTCTGCCAACCAAGTCCGTCAGTTACCCAGAGAAGGTTTATATCTTGCTCCTGAAGAGTTTTATAGAGTCCTGTAAACTCTCCTGCAACTGCTTTAAGTTTACTTCCACCACCTCCGTAGAAGTTCGTCTCTATAAGATACACCTTCTTTCCAGTAAATATTGCAAAATCAAATCTTCGTGCTGATTTATCGCTCTTTACTTCTACTCCCCAAGTTTCCTTCATCCATTTTGCTGTTGCCTGATCTTTGTACTGAAACTCTTTCTCTTCACAAAAATCCTTCACAAATTCTAAAACTAAATTTTCCATCATTGTGCCACTTCTGTTTTTTCGTGCATTACTATCCAGTCCTGTTTCGATTCCGAAAACATAATCATTCAAATTTGAGATTTTTTTGTTTTCAAATATCTCTTTTAATCAAGATTCATTAAAGAATTTCAACAAACCCTGCTCTATTTCTGATGTCAAATAGCAATTTTTGTCGAAAAAATATGACACGTCGAATACTTCCTTTGTTTCCGAATCGAGAACAAGATGAAAGTTTCATCGTACCGCCAAAAGTATAGGCAAAATCTCTCGCGTTTCAGGATAACTCCTGATAATCTCAATAAATTTCTTTTCGATACTACTTTCTCAGAGCAACGAATTTAAAATACCTAACTGAATTTTAACATTGAAGGCATTTTTATGAATTTTCTGGAAATCAGAATAAAACCCCCAAGTGAAGATGGTGGGTGTAAAAGATGTAGTAAGACTTAAAAACATTTTTAACAATTATTAAAACTTAAATATTTCCCAAGATTTTTCTTTCAGTTCATTTGTTCTATTAATTATATCATCCTTTCCCCATCAATTCTGAGTAATATAATCTGCCAATTCTTTTGTCTTATTAATTTCTGAATTTTTATAATAATCAACCTTATCTATAGGTATTTTATTCGATGCATCTCTATTAAACTTTGGTCAAAGCATTGTTAGATTACCTATTGAATGAAGTATGATTGAGTCATAACTTTCTCAACTACTTGGTTTTTGTGGATAAATGTGTTCGATATTAATATGCTCAAACTTTATTTCATTAGTTCAAAAATAACATTTATCGAAAAAATAAATAAGAACCTCTTTATCTTTCTTGTTTTTCGTATAAAATACCTTCTTTTCGAGATTTGCAAGATATTCTTCTTTCTGTGGCATCATATCATTAATTCTTTCCTTAGATTTTCTAATTCTCTCCTCAAATTTCACTTTTGAATCTATATCATTAAAATTTGCTGCAATCTCTGAAAAAAGTCATTCCAAAGGAGATGGAGATTTTCAGGAAATTTTATAAACAAATGTAAAATGTTCGATTGCTTTTATTAATTCAAGTATCTTTGAAGTTGAAACTGACGGGAAATTATCACTTTTTATAATTCTAATAAGAGCCAAAATAGCTGGATATGGCTGAGTAACTCATAATACCTTAATATTTTGAAGAAAAGCATAAAAAGGCTTTAGTATTCACTGAAAATTATTTTCATTTGGAAATAAAATCTCTCAGTAAAGACACGAATTATATTCTAAATCAGAAACAAACTCATCATAAGATTTATATTTTTTAGTTTTTGTTTTCTGATCAATCTTGATACTATCTTTTATCGCTCGATACAACTTTTTATCTGTTACTTTGCCAAATTTTGATAACCAGAAATATCTGATAAATTTCGTAAGATCAAATTGCTCATCATTATTTTTTAAATTCTCAATTATTCAGTTCCAAATCTTATCAATATCTACAGGAGAATAGGAAGTGTCTTTAAATACTAAATTTTTTAAAACATCAGCAGTTGATAACTTCATTCATGTTGCATTAATAGTTTCGAAAAATGTAAAAGCATCTTCAGGAGTACTAACTTCAATATAAACCAACTCCATATTTTTAATCTTCTCTCTAAGTTCTGATAATTTTTGAGATTTTCTTTCTTCAGAAGTATCTTCAATATATTTTTCAACTTTACTATAAAGTATATTATAGTTTGTTAAGACTCTTTTTTCCTCATTAGTTCAAGGGATTGATTCTCTAATTCTAGAATCCTTATCTTGTACATTTTTTCTAAAGTACTCAGATAATGATTTTCATGGAACTATCTTATATCAAATATCAACATTATCATCATTCACATTCGATATATAGTTCTTATGGATTTGTTCTGACTTTCAAACTTCTTTTAATTGTATAAATATGTCTCTTATAATAGAAAGAAGTATAGTTATAGTAAGCAATCTTTGCTGTCAATCAACAATTTCTTTATATTTTTCCTTGTCCAAAAATTCATTATTAAGTACAATGGTTCAAAGAAAATAGTTATCATCAATATCTGTAAGATACTCCCAAAAGTTATCAATATATTCTTTTTCCCATGAATATTCTCTTTGATTAATCGGTATTTTATAGATTAAGTCTTTCTTTGTAAATAGTTCTGATATTGTAATTTTATCTGCGGTAAATTTTTCCATATCAAATTAATAATTAAGAACTACAATCTCCTCAACTTCTCCTCTTCCACCCGCATTACTATTTATAGCCCTTCTCGCCTTCACAATCTCGAAACGGAATCCTTTAAAAATCTCCCGGATAAATGGAGTATTATGATTGGAGAGCATAACTTTGCATCCACGAGTATCGAGTTCACGAAAAACTTCTGCAAGTTTTCTTTGCATATCACGACCGAATTCAGTTTTGTTGTAACTCGTAAAATTGGCAGTTTCTGTGAGAGTATCATACGGAGGATCGAAGTATACAAAATCTCCGCTTTGAGCTTTCTTTGTTACTTCTTCGAAGCTCTGCAATTTGATGTCCGCTTTCGTTTGTTTGAGAAGTTTTGAAGTATTCAAAATATTTTTTTCTTGTACAAAATCAGGATTTTTATATGCCCCCATTGGTACATTAAATTCTCCACGAGAATTCACTCGATGAAGTCCATTGAAACAAGTCCGATTGAGGTAGATAAATCGCCCCGCTCGTTCAATTTTTGAGTATTTTTTGAGTCCATCTGTTTCTCTATCCCAAGCCCGAATTTCGGTATAACACTCTTTTGTGAATTTAAGAGTTTTGAGAAAATCTATAAGTTCCTCAGGATGGGTCTTGATAACCTGATACGTATTTATCAATTCTTCATTTATATCGGACAAAAACGACTTTTCTTTCTGGACATTGAAAAAAACCGCTCATCATCCGACAAATGGTTCAAAGTAATTGTTGTAATTTTTTGGGAAAAGAAGCTCGAGTTGTTTGATGAGTTGTCTTTTTCCTCCCACCCATTTTACAAAAGGTGTTGCCTTAATATAGGGAAGATTTTCGTCAAAAAACTTAATAGCAGAAGGTTCGTCCCGAAGAGATCTGGATTCAATCCAAGACTTAACCACAAGATAGGTAAGTCAAAAACGGTACGCGAGAGATTGTATAGTCTCAGTAGTCATAAGTGATTTTTAGAAGTTTATCGAATTGTAGTGATTTTTGAGAAAAAGCAATGATTTGTTTTTGTAATCACCAAGATTTATAAAAATTGCGAAAAATGCAAAATAGCTTTAAGAAGCCAAAATAAATCACACTATTATTGATTCTGAAGCAAAAAAAACCTAATTTTTCCCCTTCCTCTTCCCCACAAACAACCCGAGTATTAGAAACAAAATGAGTGAGATATATACCGATTCGAAACTATGGAGAAAGAGGTTCATGGAGAGGACGGCGACGAACGAGGCGAAGAGGGTTGGTGAGAGTGGGAATATGAGCCAGGCGATGGTTCCCATGATGGCACAGAAGAGGACGAATGCGACGATTCCACCTTCTACGAGTTGCTGGATGTACCAACTCTCGGGGATGTAATAATCCTCGGTATTTTTTATTTCCCCGCCATAGATAGGATTTTCGGAGAGTTTCACGACGTAGCGGTAGGCTGGTCCGGCGGTTCCGAGTCCTTGTCCCATCGGATGTTCGCGGAATCGTTCGATTCCCGTCATAGCGCGGTCGAAATGCCCCTGAGATGAACCGGATCGGAGAATGATTCGGTCAATAGTTCCTTCGTATCTGAGGTAAAAAAGTCCGGAAAGTACGAAGAAAAAGAGTACGACAAAGAGACTTTCTTTTTTATATTTTCGCCAGATGGTTCTGAGGGAAAATACTACGAGCGCGAGACACCCGAGCACGATTCCGATGAGTGCACTTCGTGAATAGGTGAGGAAAACAAGTCCAAGTAGGACTATGGACCAGATTCCGATGAGGAAATGGTACTCTTTTTTGGTTCGAAAATAGTGGACGAGGAGTCCCAAATAGACGATGATAAAATAGGCAGCAGGGTTCGGTCCGTCAAATATTCCTTGGAATCGTTTCACTCGAGCTCCGTCTATCCCGTGGTAAATCGGGGGAGTTCCTCCGAAACTCCAGTTAGAGAGATTTGGAGAAAATCCAAAGTGAAGGAGAATTGTTTCGTGGAATACGAATCGTACCAAGAGTCCTGCAAACAGAGCAATACTTGCCGAGAGGAGAAATATTTTCAAATACTGTGAAACACTTCCGACAAGGAGATTGCTTCCGTGTTTTGCAATAAGGAAAGCGATAAGAAATTCGAAATCGTACCGACCACCGTAGACGAGCGATGCAAGTCAGAGTCCATTTACCAGAGTGATAACCACGAGGTATCCAATATACGAACCAATAAGATAATCGAGGATATCGAGTTTGGGTAATACCCATCTTCGCCCTCCTGACAAGGAGGGATTAAGGGAGGTTTTCCAATAATCCCAAGCGAGCACGAGTACTAAGAGAACGAGAAATATTTCTTTAAAGAAATTGATTCCGGGAATCCCGAGCTTGTTCCCGAGGAATACGCTCCCAAGAACACTCCAAGGAAGGAGGACAAGAAACACTCGAAAAATACGGTCGAACATATATTAGTTGTTAGTTACTAGGAATGAGTTGCTAGTTGATAGGGAGAAAAAATGTGAGTGAGAGCGAATAGGATTTTAATTTCGATGTTCATATGGCCTTGGAAAATTTTCGTAAATCACTGGCTTCATATGGACAAGAAAGAAAAACCTATTCGCGAACCTGTAAAATCGACAATTTTTTACTTGCGTATCTTAGTGAAATCCATACAATACGCAAGCAAAAATTTTATTACATTACTTTCAAAAAATGACTCAAATCGACCCAAAAAAAATCAATCCAGTAGAAATCAATAAATCTATTGATCCTGCAAAAGTTGCGGAAGTTGCTGCAACTCTCAAGAGAAAACCAGTTGTATCAAACGCTTGTATCGGTTGTGGTGCTTGTGTAGCAATCTCTGGAGATGTATTTACCCTTAACGATGACGGATATTCTATCGTCCTTGAGATTCCCGATTATGAGGGGAAAGACGTGGATGATAGTATCGCCGCATGTCCCGTAAGCGCTATTAGTTGGTCAAAATAATTACTTTTTAAATATTAGAAAATCTATGAATGCAGTAACTGATTTATCCGAAGTTAGTCAAGTCAAGAAATTAGAGAATCCGAGCTTTTATCATCAAGCAGAAAATGAATTCTCTGAGATTCTCCGTCTCTTGGAGAAAAATGATATCAATATTCAATATCATCTGCATATGGGGAGAGACTTTATAGAAGGAATGATTCTTGTCGTACAAGTCCATTTCCCAGTAAATGCGAATCTTTTCCGTACGGCATATTCCAGACTTTCCAAGAAAGACAGAGAAGCTTTCCGTATTGCACATATTCAACCACTACTCCTCGCGCCTTTCCGCAAAAGAACACAGGAGCTCCTCGCTCATCGAGGATAGAAAAACGACAAGTTAAATCCCCGCCACACGTAAGTGGGCGGGGATTTTTGTTTTTGAATCAAAAAAAACCCGCGAATTGCACGCGGGTTTGGTTTGTGATAGTTCGCAGACGTCTTTGTCATCCTTCCGGAAACACAGACTATCCCTAAAACACCACTATTTCTTGTTTCAGTCTTGGAATTATGATATATTCCTTCTTAACCCCATGACGTTTTAATTTATCAGATAAAAGTCGAGAACTATCTTTCTGTACTCCATGCACAATAGAAAGTTTCATTCTAGGAGCTTTTGGTAAATTCATGTACCAATCAAGGATATCATCCTCGTCAGCATGCCCGGAAAAGTGGGTATAGTGATTGATTTTTGCTTCAACCCTCAATTTCACGGTAGACAGAGAAACTTTATCCTCCTTCATACTAGAAGATTGATTCTCTTCATTCTTTTTACCTCCTTTCTTTTCTGTATCAATCTTAAAGTCGAGATATTCTGGCTTTTTAGCCGCCGTAAGTCTCCATCCGTCAGTACCTGTGGCCATATATCCAGGAAAAGAAAATTCAACCCGGGAATTTTTAAGCCATTTAAACAGATATGTACGAATGAATCCTGCTTCTGCCATACCGGAACAAGTAATGATAACGCGAAACTTTTCATTTTTATCCTTCAGAACCGTATCACGCATTTCCTTACTTGTAATAACATCAACTCGCTTCATATTATTTCGGAACTCTGCATCCTCAGCGTAGACAGAATACAAAGCCGTATACGTCATAGCCAACGGGGAATCAAGGTAGATTGGAAATGTCCATCCATTCTTCTTTTGTAAAATCAAGAGTTCATGGAGTACCCGCTGTGCACGATCGAGTGAAAAACAAGCAAAAACACTTGCAAGCTTTTCCGTAACGGCTTTTTTGAGGTCTTTCTCAAGATTGGACATACCATGTTCGAAATCTCCCCTCACAGTGCCACCGTAAGTACTTTCTGTGGTAGCAAAAATCAAAGGAAATTCATCACTTGGAACTTCAATCCTACCAGCTGGTTTTGTTGGCCATTTGTATGAACCAATATCACCAGAAAAATACGCATACTCATTTTTCTTTGATCCTTTCTGGACAGAAAAGAGGATACTCTTACTCCCCAAGACATGCCCAGCGTTGTAAGGACGAACACTAATTCCTGGAAGGATTTCAGTAAACATACCATCCGGAAGAGAAATTACCCCTTCTATCGTTTCCTTTTCTGTCTTTACTCCTTCCATCATTTCGAGAACATCCTCTTTATTAAAGACAGGAGGAAGTGGTTTATTATCCTTACTCCATGCTTCCACGGAACCATTGTAAGGAGAAAGGATTGTTTTTGCCTTCTCGGGTGTTATTTTCAGTTCCTTGGATTCTTGAATTACATAAACTTGTCCTTTCCTTTTACGAGGTGAAGTGTCAGTAATGCGCATGTTATTGCCACGACGTTTATCTTGATTTTTTCGTTCTCTCGTTTGCTTACTCCTATCGTTTGTTGGGTTATCTTTCTGAATCTCCTTTTCCTCTTTCAGCGCTTCCTTTAGCGCCTTGTATGTTTTTTCATGGACTTCTTCCAAAGCTATATATTTCTTCATGAGGATATTGGCAGCATCGAGAAGCGCTTCGGTACCAACCAATTTCGTCAGGTGTCCCATGTAGATTTTACCCTTCTTACCACGAAACTCCGGATGTTTCCATAAAACAGGAAGACGTCCGATATGATCCATATGAGCATGGGTTATGACGACCGCATCAGGAATTACTTCCACCTGGGAATTAAGGTTATAGTCGTCACCAGAACCTTGATGAGCACCGATATCAACACAAACACGATAAGTAACTTTTTTGGTATTAATGAAAGTAATCACATGAAACGAACCGGTAAGATTCTTACCTGTTTCCGGATCATCAATCCCACCGTAACTCGTGACACTCATATTGTGAATATTTGGATGAACGGTATTATTAAGCATGTCTTTCTCCTAAAATAGATTTGAAAGAAAAAATAGTGATGTTAAAGAACTAAGTTTGTTATACGTATTTTTTAAAAATATGCAAGAAGATTATTTATGTTTTAATTAAGAAAAGTACATCTTCGATTTTCGACAAAATAAAAAGGACGCCGTAACGCCCTTTTATTCCTTTGTTTAGGTGCCCTCTTACCATACGATTCTTTGCACTGGGATTAGCCAGACAGGGGCGGGAAGCACGTCTCACCCTGTGAACCGAGATAGGTTGATCACCTCCTTCAGAAGTTGAGATAGAAGCACTGTGCACCGCGAACAGTACTGGTTTTCATAATCTTTCTCCTCAATGAAGTCTTTCGGCGGAATTGCCACCATCTTATATAATCATATATTCTTTTTAGTCAAATAATTTTAATAAAAAAATAATTAGCTATAATCAAAATCGAAGTGCAATAAAAAAAAATGGTAGCATGTGATTGCTTAAACCCACATAACCCACCATTTCTATGCCACAGTATACATATATTTCCGAAAAAGAGCGAGAAGAAATATATTTTATGCTCCAATCTGGAACAAAACAAAAAGATATAGCCAGAATGCTCTGAAGAAAGCCTTAGGTGTAAAACTTAATCAGGTTGTGTAGAAAAGAATTACGAGTAAAATACGCAAGTCCAGTCGCGAATTTTAACTTCATAATCCTTTTCCAGTATGCACAGCCTAACGAAGATTACTCCTTTCATCAGAA
>Ga0210039_1002846_pt1 | contig 13822 bp, 14 predicted proteins | sample CryGeyCG2114_250_3_FD_185460 | JGI IMG/M metagenome (GOLD analysis project Ga0210039, IMG submission 185460) | Groundwater microbial communities from aquifer - Crystal Geyser CG17_big_fil_post_rev_8/21/14_2.50 (SPAdes) (version 2) | ecosystem: Environmental > Aquatic > Deep subsurface >...
GGATTATGGCAACAAGGACCAGCGCCTGCCGGTATACAAAATGCCGCATCTTGAGGGCTGGGCTCAGTCTGGTAATTATTTATTTGTACCGGGAGTCGGTCACCATCAGGTACTGGTAATTGACAGTGATACCTGGCAACAGGTGGCACATATTCCGGTTGCCGGACAACCTGTATTTGTTATGGCCCGTCCGGATGACCGTGAAATATGGGTCTCTTTTGCTTTCCCCGATAATAATCAGGTACAGATTCTTGATGCGGAAAACTTCAGTTTATTACGCACCATTAATCCCGGTACTGCTGTGTTGCATATGGAATTTTCTCCCCGTGGTGAGCAGGTCTGGGTATCGGTCCGGGACGATCATCAGGTACAGCTTTATGACACTGCCACCTATGAGAAAAAAGCGACACTGCCGGTTCACAGTCCGAGTGGTATTTTTCTGACCCGCCGTGCTCATGTCATTGGTCTGTAAGAGGAGATGAGTATGACGGTTCCGGCTCTGACGGATTTACAGCGGGCCATTATTGATGGTTACCAGCAACACCTGCCGTCATCACTGACGCCATATCAGGATATAGCCAGCGAACTGGGCAGCAACGAAGCCGATGTTATTGCTGCTATAGACGATTTAATTCAGCGGGGGCTGATCAGACGTCTTGGCCCGGTATTCGATCATCACCGTGCCGGAGCCAGTACGCTGGTGGCAATGGCGATTCCGGCCGACAAGCTGGAACAGGAAGCGCTCAGCCTGAATAGCTTTGCCGGCATCAATCATAACTATGAGCGGGAGCATCAATACAATCTGTGGTTTGTGCTGACAGCCAGCCATGATCAGGCTTTGCAGCAACGTCTGGAAGCCATATGTGAGCGTCATCCGTGGCCGGTACTGGTGCTGCCAATGGAGCAGGCTTACCACATCAACCTCGGATTTCCGCTGAATTGGAATGGAGGCGCGGATGATGTCTGTGCAAAACGCTGAGCAACAACTGAAATTCCTGCTGCAGCAGGGATTGCCTCTCGACTCCCGCCCGTACCGGGTATTGGCGCAGCAAACAGGGCTGAGTGAAGAGCAGGTTCTGCAACGGATTCAGCAATGGCAACAGGAGGGGCTGATCAGACGTATGGGGGCCATCGTCGATCACCATCAGCTGGGCTACAACGCCAATGCCATGCTGGTATTTGATATTCCAACAGAGCAGGTCGATATGGTTGGTGAAACCATTGCAGCCAGTGGCCGGGTGTCTCTTTGCTACCGGCGTCCGCGGCGTCCCGGCTGGCATTACAACCTGTTCTGCATGATTCATGGCCGCTGTCGCGATCAGGTGTTGCAGCAGATTGCGCAGCTGCGCCAGAGCCTTGGCCTGTCGGTTTTCCCTTTTCAAATATTGTTCAGCCGGCAGCAGTTTAAGCAGTGTGGTGGCGACTATTTTGAGCCTGATGCAAAAGGTGCGGCCAATGGTAACTGAAACATATCAGGCGTTGCTCAGCGATGAGCTGAACCGGGCGCTGATCAACCGTTTGCAACAGGGATTACCTGTTTGCTCGGAGCCCTTTCAGCAACTGGCTGAAGAACTTCAGACAACCGCGGCGGTGATTCTGGAACGCATAACGCAGTTTCTCGACTGCGGCCTGGCCACCCGTTTTGGCCCGATGTTTCAGATTGAACGTGCTGGTGGCGCTTTTACGCTGGTTGCCACGCACGTTGATGAACACCGATTTGACGAGGTTGCTGCAATTGTTAATGCCCGCCATGAGGTTGCCCATAACTACCGGCGTGAGCACTGGCTGAATATGTGGTTTGTGCTGGCCTGCGAACAGCCGCAGCAGGTTGCCTGTGTACTGGACGAGCTGGAAAAAGCCAGCGGTTGCGAAATGCTGAATTTTCCCAAGGAGCAGGAGTTTTATGTGCAGCTCTATCTGCCGGTCTGAGTCTGCGCTCAGTCCCCTGATGCAACGCCTGATGCAGCTGACCCAGCAGGGGCTGCCGCTGCATGAAAAACCCTATCTGCAGCTGGCCCGGCAGTTAGGTGTCAGTGAGCAGGAGGTTCTGGATAGCCTGCAGCAAATGCAGGATCGCGGTGTGATCCGGCGTATTGCGCTGGTGCCGAATCATTACGCTATCGGCTACCGCTTTAACGGCATGAGTGTCTGGGAAATTGATCCGCAGCAGCTGTCCGCAGCCGGAGCCAGACTGGCCGCCAGTGGCTATGTCAGCCACTGCTATCAGCGTCCGGCCAAAGGTGAACAGTGGCCCTATAACCTGTTTGCCATGGTACACGGCACCAGCCGCGAACAGGTTGAAGAACTGGTGAGCCGCATCCGCACTCTGCTGGGGGACAGCTGTCATCGCCATGATGTGCTGTACAGCAGTCAAATTCTGAAAAAAACCGGTCTTCGTCTGGCCGGCACATCGCAATAACCGGAGGTTTTTATGTTCAGACTGACTCAGCAGATGGAGTGGCTACTGTCGGATCAGCCGCTGCCTCCGGCACGCAAGCCGCCAGGCCCGGTGGTGATCTGGAATCTGATCCGGCGCTGCAATCTGACCTGTAAACACTGCTATTCAACCTCGGCTGACACCCACTTCCACGGCGAGCTGAGCACAGAAGAAGTATTCCGCACACTGGAGGATCTGCGCCAGTTCCGGGTACCGGCCCTGATACTTTCAGGCGGTGAACCGCTGATGCGGCCGGATATTTATGATATTGCGCGGAAGGCGCGTGAGCTGGGTTTTTATGTTGGATTATCCACCAATGGCACACTGATCAACCGTGACAATATTCAGCAGCTGGCGGCGGCGGGGTTTGATTACGTTGGCATCAGTCTGGACGGCGATGAAGAAACCCATGACCGCTTCCGGCAGATGAAGGGAGCTTACCGTGCCTCTCTGGATGCGATGGCACTGTGCCGTGAACATGGTATCCGGGTGGGCGGGCGCTTTACCCTGACGGAAGAAAATGCACCACAGCTGCCCGCCATGCTGGATCTTATGGATCAGCTGGATATCGACAAATTTTATTTATCCCACCTGAATTATGCCGGACGGGGAGGGCGTAACCGTAAACAGGATGCCTTCCTGAACACTACCCGCAGGGTAATGACGGATTTATTTGAACGCTGCCAGAGCGAACTTAAAGCCGGTAAAAACCGTGAGTACGTCACGGGTAATAATGATGCCGATGGTGTCTGGCTGCTGATGTGGGCACGGCAACACTACCCTGAACGTGCCGATCTGCTACAGCAGAAGCTGGTGCAGTGGGGAGGAAATTCATCCGGTGTGAATATCGCCAACATCGATAACCTTGGCCAGGTTCATCCGGACACCTTCTGGTGGAAACATAATCTCGGCAATGTCCGCGAACGCCCCTTCAGTGATATCTGGCGCAATACCACCGATCCGCTGATGCAGGGAATGCGTCAGACCCCCCGCCCGCTGGAAGGGCGCTGCGCCACCTGCCAATACCTGAATCTGTGTGGCGGAAATACCCGTGTACGTGCCTTTCAGATGACAGGAAATCCCTGGGCTGAAGATCCGGCCTGCTACCTGAGTGATGACGAAATTAATCCGCATCAGCCCGTGCAGATTCCGTTGCTGCAGGCCGAAGGATAACTGGAGACTAATTATGCACCCGCCAATCCTTAATCAGATGTTGTCCTCTGTGCCTGATGATTCACCACTGCAACCGGGCGAAGTCGCGCTGATCGGTGCCGGTCCCGGAGATCCCGGATTACTGACACTGAGGGCGCTGCGCCTGCTTGCCCAGGCCGATACGGTTATTTATGACCGCCTGGTCGGGGCCGGCATCATGGCACTTCTGCCGCCGCAGTGTCAGACCATCTATGTGGGCAAAGCCGCCGGAGACCATGTTCTGCCACAGGAAGAAATCAACCAGTTGCTGGTTCGTCTGGCCCGTACCGGAAAGCGTATTGTCCGCCTTAAGGGAGGGGACCCTTATATTTTTGGCCGTGGCGGGGAAGAGATTGAAGATCTGCGTCATGCCGGACTTTCTTATCGGGTTATCCCCGGCATTACCGCCGCCTCCGGCTGCGCCACATACGCCGGTATTCCTCTGACCCACCGTGATCATGCGCAAAGCTGCACGCTGGTTACCGGGCACCTGAAAAAGGATGGCGAGCTTGACCTGAACTGGCAGGCGCTGGCCCAGCCCGGACAAACCCTGGTGTTTTATATGGGGGTCAACAGTGCGGTTGTTATTACTGAGAATCTGACGGCCGCTGGCCTGGCAGCAGAGACGCCGGTTGCGGTTATCGAGCGTGGCACGACAGCACAACAGCGGGTCCTGCGCTCCACTCTGGACGATCTGCCACGGCTTGTTGCCAGCGAAGATATCCGTCCACCATCACTGCTGATCATTGGCAGCGTTACTGCTCTCGCCTATGACGAATTCCAGCCGGTTGTACAGGAGTCAGTCGCATGTTGAACCCTCTTTCCCGTTGGCTGCTGCCATTGCTTATCGGCAACCTGAGCATTCTGACCTGTGTGGCGCAGACCAGCACGGCGGCAGACTCTGAGGCCCTGCAGATATATCAGGATCATTGTGCCGGTTGTCATGGTGCGCAGCGCACCGGAGCCATGGGGCCGGCACTGCTGCCGGAAAGCCTGGCACGTTTGCGTAAAGCAGAGGCACTGAATGTTATGCTGCACGGTCGCGTCCTGACTCAGATGCCGGCCTTTGACAGACAGATTCCGGAAGAAAAACTGCAGCGGCTGATAGAGCTGATTTACAGCCCGCCGGCCGAGCCTCCGCGCTGGGAAGAAAAAGATATTACACAGTCGCGGGTAAGCTATCCGGTTCCTGATAACGACAAACCACTGTTCAGTGCAGACCCGCAGAATCTGTTTATTGTGGTGGAGCTGGGTGATCATTCCGCCACTCTGCTGGACGGCGATAAATTTGAAGCCATAACCCGTTTTAAAACCCGTTTCGCCCTGCATGGCGGCCCTAAATTTTCACCGGATGGGCGTTACGTTTATTTTGCTTCCCGTGATGGCTGGATCAGTAAATACGATATTTACAACATGACCTATCTCGCCGAAATCCGGGTTGGTATCAATACCCGCAATCTTGCCATTTCGGCAGATGGACAATACCTGATTGCCGCTAATTACCTGCCGGGTAATCTGGTTTTACTGAGCAGTAAAGATCTGAGCCTTATTAAGATTATTCCGGCCAGCAGTGGTGATACAACCTCACGTGTCAGTGCGGTATACACCGCACCACCGCGCCACAGCTTTGTTGCAGCACTGAAAGATATTGCCGAAGTCTGGGAAATTACCCCGTCAGATACCGATGCCCAAATACGCCGCATTCCGACCAGTGAATACCTGGATGACTTTTTCTTTGACCAGAATTATCAGTACCTTATCGGCTCTTCAAGAAAGGGTAACAGTGCTCAGGTCGTGAATCTGGATTCCGGTAATACGGTGGCAGACCTCAGCATAGAAGGCATGCCGCATCTGGGGTCAGGAATTACCTGGAAATACCAGGATACTGAAGTCCTTATGACGCCAAACCTGAAAGACAGCCGCTTAACCATTATTGATATGAGCAACTGGAAAACCATTCGCCAGCTTGATACTCAGGGGCCGGGTTTCTTTACCCGCAGTCATGATGGCAGTCCTTATGCCTGGTCAGATGTGTTCTTTGGTCCGCATAAAGACCTGATTAATATTATTGATAAAAAGTCACTGGAAATTGTTAAAACCCTGCGCCCCTCTCCGGGAAAAACATCCGGCCATGTCGAGTTTACCCGTGATGGTCGTTATGCCCTGCTGAGCATCTGGGATGATGATGGTGAGCTGATTATTTACGATTCCAAAACACTGGAAGAGGTCAAACGCCTGCCAATGAAAAAACCATCGGGAAAATACAATGTTTACAATAAAACCCGCTACGTCCGGGGAACAAGCCATTAGCCGGTTAATCATGGATTAACCGGCAGATCAGCAGTGCTTAAATCATTGGTTCTTGCTCTTTATGGTAATGAATCCTGCAGTCTCGGATAAAAAGACAATATATTATCCTGTGGCTTAAGCCCCGCGCGGGCGAGGGTTTTCAGCGGCTGAAACTGCAGGTCGGCAATACGCACTTCGGTATTGTATTTGGCGCTGGCATTTAAAAATTTCAGCAAGGCCGCCAGGCCGCCGGCATCTATCACGGGGACGGCATCCATATACAGAATCACGGCTTTTTTATCGCGGCTGTGAATCGCCAGTTCAGAGAAAATCCGGTCAGCGGCGGCAAAAAACAGCGGCCCGTTTATTTTATAAACTGCCCAGCCTGCAGGCAGAGGTTCGCTGATTAATTTGCTGTTGTCGCTGATATCGCTGACCTTGGTCATCTCGGAAATATCGCGCATAAACAACAGCGAGGCGAGCACGATACCAACGCCAATGGCGATCGCCATGTCGAACAGTACCGTCAGGCTCAGGCAGGTTGCCAGCACCATAATGTCGCCTCTGGGCGCGGTGCGGAAAAAGTGCAGCACTTTCTCGGCCTCACTGATATTCCACGCCACCAGTAATAACAGCGCCGCCATCGAGGCCATGGGCAAATGCGCCAGTACCGGTGCCAGTACCAGCAGACCGGCCATTACCACCAGGGCATGAACCATTGCCGCGATTGGCGTTTGTGCTCCGGCGCGGAAATTGGCGGCCGAGCGGGCAATGGCGGCGGTGGCGGTAATACCACCAAAAAATGGCACCACAATATTGCCGATGCCCTGACCCAGTAACTCGCTGTTGGCGCTGTGGCGGGTATTGGTCATGCCATCGAGCACCACGGCGCAGAGCAGGGATTCAATCGCGCCGAGCATGGCAATGGAAAATGCTGCAGGCAGTAATAACTGCAGCAGCGACCAGGACAAACCAATCGGCTGGCCGTCGGCGCCGGGCTGTTCCCAGGGCCAGAAAAATTCCGGCAATATTGGTGGAATACCGTTGCCAACCGAACCATCCGGTAATAAATAACTGAAACGGCTGCCGATGGTGTCGACTTCGTGGCCCTGTAAGCCCAGCAGCCAAGCGGTTAATACACCAACCAGCAGCGCCGGAATATGGGGCGGCAGGCTGCTGATTTTTTTCCACAGCAGCAGAGTCGCAAAGGTGGTGAGGCCGACGGTCAGGCTGGCACTATCAAAGCCGGGTAACGCCTGTGCCAGGGAGTGTACTTTTTCGACATAGGTTTCCGGGTATTGAATAGTCAGCCCGAAAAAATCCTTTAATTGCAGAGTCGCAATCACGATGGCAATACCGGAGGTAAAGCCGAGGGTTACCGACTCGGGAATATATTCGATAAAACGCCCAAGGCGGGCAAAGGCCATGGCAATCAGAATCAGGCCGGATAACAGGGTGGCAATCAGCAAACCTCCGAGGCCGAACTTTTCCGCAATGGGATAAAGAATGACCACAAAGGCCGCGGTCGGGCCGGAAATGCTGAAGCGTGAGCCGCCGGTCAGGGCAATAATAAAACCGGCAATCATGGCGGTGTATAGGCCGTATTGCGGCGCGACTCCGCTGGCGATTGCCAGTGCCATCGACAGCGGAATGGCGATAATACCAACGGTGATACCGGCAATAATATCTTTGCCAAAACGTTGTGCGGTGTAGGGTGATTCTTTCAGGGATTCGCGCAGGGCATTGGCGATGCGCAGGGAAAATAAATGAGCGCGGTGCGGCATTCAGGGGCTCCCGGCAGGAGATAAGAGGGCGGCACTATAACACAAAGAGTGGGGTGAACACCACTGAGATATTCCAACAACGAACTACGCGATAATTACGGGAGATAGTGGGAAGTACGGGGGAATATCGGGAACGCTTTTGCAAAAAGATTGCAGCCTATGCAAAGCCCAGATAGCGGGGGATGATGTCGTTGATGCTGGTTTGATCTTCCTTTGATAGACCCACAACCTTGCGACCAGGAATCTTTCCCCACGGAACGCCTTTCCCGTATTGGCCCTTCTTCGCACCGAAGTGGAACGTGCCTGAATAGATCAGAGGCGATCCGACCTCCAGAACGCCATTCTTTACGTTGTAGAAGATCTGAGTCTGCAGCTGTTTGGTCTCACCAGTACCAGGCAGCTTGTTTGCTATTCGCTGTCGGCCTTTCTTCGATATGCGGCCACTCTTGGTAAACGAGGTCTTAAAGCGGGAGGCATAGTTGATCAGTGTCGACTCAGCATTATCTTCCCACTGGGTTCCGTCTGGTGCGGTAGCTGTCTTAAAGCGTTGTTTGGTGCTGTCGACCAGCACCTCACCGATTTCCTTAAGTGCGGGATCAATGTTCCCCAGCGCATCATAAAGCGACTGTAAAGCCGTACCGACTTCGCCGTCGTTCACCTCAATGCTGATACTCATCGTACACGCCCCAGCTCCGCCCGCCAGGCATCGGCATAAGCTCTGGCCAACACTTGCGGAAGTTGTAGCAGTTTACGCTCAACGATTAGCCGAATCTCCGCTTCTGAATTTGCACCAGGTGCATAATCCCACCCTTCACCGATATCCCCCGGAAGGTCTGCTGGCGGTGTTTCAAAACGACCGCCCATACGCTCTGCTGTTGCGCGGGATACCGCAATCACATAACAACTGCAGCCAAAACCATTCGGCGTGTAATGGGTATCCCACCAAGGGTCTGTTGCGGGCAGGGTAATTTTATCCCACTTCAAATGTTCCAGGCGTGGTTCGGCACTACCTCCATGCCGATACATACGGAATGGCGCCACTGCCTGCAAATCAGGATCATTGAGCTGGGATAAGCGCCCAGCGTGGTAACTGCTGCTCATGTTGGTGGAATAGATAACCCGCGTACGCCAGTTACGCTCGCCATTGTATGACCAGCCAGTCCGATCAATGATCGCGTCAAAGTCAGCACGGAACGACTCAATGGTTCCGCCATTTTGAATGGCTGTCATAACTGCGCTGGCCAGATCATTCAGCAGATCCGCTTTCTTTGCTCCAGCGACAACAAAGGCCCGGTCATGCGCGTTCTTCTGCAGATCTGTCCAGCGCTTTGTTGGCACAAGATTTCGCAGACGGATTTGCAGAGCCGCCAGCTGCTCGGCAAACACCGCCGTTGGTTCGGCGAAGGCATACCCCATAGACTGACCGGCTTCAGTCGCCACGTCCTCAATACCACGCGCCTGAGCCACCATGAATCCAGATTCAAACAGCGTCCTCATGCTTTCAGCATCAAGGCTTTCATACGCTTCCAGCAGCTGCGTATGCAATGCATCCAGATTACCGGCAGCGGCTGCCAAACCACGGATAACTTCCAGCCAGGCGCGAAGAGGATCGGCAGCAGCCTGCATCAATTGCTCTGACAGCTCAGCTGTCCGCTTGCGTACCGGGTTGTCATTTGCGGGATCACCTTCTGCAAACTGAACCGCTGGGGCCGGAGTTTTTGGTTCAACCTTTACGGTGTCTTCCAGATCGTCATCATTCAGATCATAAGTTCGCATCCAGTATCTTTTGGTAAAGCGAACACCGGCACCGGTAAGCGACTGGTCTCGTTTTGCCTGAACATCATCAATCTGCTCTTGCTCCCACATATCAAACTTGGGTGCAGGGCCAGACATTCCATTGGCATACATGATCCACTCAATCAGAGTATTCATTGTGCTGCATACCAATCCCGCATCGCTGTCGCGCAGATCATCCGCAACCTCAAGGCCCGCAGTTGCACTGGCGTTTGTGCTGTTCGATTCCGTGGTCTGATTCTGGCCGAGCAATGCGATATTGATCTCAGATCGGCAATACTTCAGCAACTTCTCATACGCATCAGCCGCCCCCGCTTTCGATCCGGCCTCAATAATATCGACGCTGGAGTCATCCGGTACCACTGCGATCGCATCCTGAATCATGGCCTCCAGATCAGCTGCCAGATCATTTTTCACAGAACGGTTAGTGTTGCGGGGAACCTTACCGACCAGCCATGGAGTGCCGTATTTTTCCGCAAACTGAACCCAGAAGCGCAGGCCGCCTTTCATAAATGTGGCTGGCCAGAACACCATACTCAGATCCGCCACACCCCACGGGTTCTGATACGTTGCATCGTTGCGCGGCAGCAGGAATTTACGTTCCGGCAACGGCTCACCTTCCAACGGAGACTGGCGGCTTCGGAACCGCAATTCATTTTTAGTGCTGAAGGTAAACCACTCCGGCGGCTTAGCAATTAACTCACCAGGGATCGTCCAGCGCTGGCCTTTGTTCCACAACAGCTCAATCGGCTGAAAACCATAAAGCGTGGCTTCCAATACATCGCGTGTGAACTGCACGACGTCGATATCGTCGATAATGGCTTTAATATTTGCCTCAACGCGTGCCGATGCATTACCTCGCTTAACACCCGACTCCAACGCAGTTACAGCGGCCTTACGGCGACGAATAGCACCACCAACAGCCGCATGCCCGCGCAAACTGCGATAGACCGACACATCCTTACCCTGAGCCTTCAAAATAGGGTCAGGGTTAGGCAGATAACTACCCAGGCCAGAAAAATCAGGTGCCCGATCGCGGGTCACAATGTGATCAGAAAACCCAGACGCTTTTTCGCCGAATTGCACAAACTGATCAGGGCTAATCCAGATGCCGTTATTCATACATACCCCTCAAGTAAACCAGCCGTCTGGCGGCGGTGGCGACTGGCCACCTCAACCGGCCCCTGACGCATTTCAATGCTGGCGAAATTTGCCAGCGCCAGAGACGGCGCAAAGTCGCCGTGGCGGTAAGTGTCAGGATCTTTTAAATCCTGTCGGCGCTGTTTGCTCACCAACGGAATACCATCAACCTCCTCAATGGCGCGCAGATCATTCGCCAGATCCTGATCTTTCGGAACCTGAATCGTACCGTCCTCAAATTGCTGAATCATTTTTGGCATCCAGCTGCCGTACCAGCCCCGGTTCAATTTCACCTGAGCAATCATGCCGCTGCCGTATTTATCCGCCGTATATTCCGCCAGAGTTTCACCAGAGCCTGTGGCATCCATCGCGCCGCCACAAAATCGCGGAAGCCGATCAAGGATGTACCAGATAATTTGCTCCTGCTGCCGCGTTGGTACCTTATGCATTTCAAAAACGAAGGGGCAGTAACGATGCCGCCCTGGTTCAATGGCCAGCGGCGTGAAAATGGAATAGTCGCGATGGCGGGCAAAATCGTGGCCGAACACATGCAAATGCTCTGGCGTGCAAAGTGCCAACACCGGGTCGATGTAACGTCTGATCCAGTCAGCCGCCCAGTCCTCACGTTCATCTACAGGCTTCTGAGCAAAGTCATCTGCCAGTGCCAGGCGAACGACGGGCCGATAAGGTTTATCCGGCATTGCATTATCAATCCAGATACCCGGCATGCTCGTACCGGTGCCGTCGCGGGGAATTGCGTCCAGCTCTTCGCGCATCTGAGCTTTACGTGGGCCGTACGCATTGCGGATGGTGGCATACCATTGCTTTTTGCCTTCGATGGTTGGCTTTTCGCCTTTCATCATGCACACACGTTCATACAGCCCATTGGCTACCGCGTCATCGAACGTGCAGGTAAATACCTCAGCACTGTCACCGTAACGGCCGTCTTCAATATCTTTAATCAGGCTATTAAATGCGTTCGCACGACCATTGTGCGTACTAATAATAGAAACGCGACCACCCCAAATCAGCAGCGCGGTTGCAGCATCAATAACTGCCGCGACGTTACGATGGAATGCCGCTTCATCAATAATAACTTTACCCTGCAGACCACGGATGTTCGCAGGGTTGCTGGACAGCGCGACAATTTTAAAACCCGAAGCAAAGCGGATGCGGTAACTGGTGATGTGTTTTGTTGTGCCGTCTTCCTGCTGATCTTCAAACAGAAATTCTTCAATTTCCGACATACCACCGGCCTGTGCCTGCGCGATTGTTTTTGCAAACTTCGCGCAATAGCCGATAAATTCCAGACCTTTCTCTTTGGTATCGCCGATATAAAAAACATCCATGCCGCCAGCCGCTTTCGTTGCACCAGCGGTTAGCGGTGAATCCAAACCTTCGGCGAAGGTAATCCCAGTTCGGCGGCCTTTTGAGCAAACTTTGATAGGTGCAGTGATGCGCAACCACTTCACCTGGTGCTTCATCAAAACGCCTTCAGCAGCAGGGTTAAAGCCGTCGGGAATGTTGCGCGCACTGGCGGGCAACTCATCCCATTCAACGCAGCGGATAGTATCGGCGCGGGGTTTAATCGCCATGGGTTAAACTCCCAGAACCTTGTTACGCCAGAACGTTACCTGGTCTTCATCCATACCCTGAGCGCGCGCGGTTTCTTCAGCGTTTTTCGCTGCTTCCTGCAATGCCTCTTGTCGGGCCTGCTCTTTAATTTTGGCTTCGCGGTTCGTGGTTTCGCTGACGGCTTTTTCCAGCTTCTCATGGCTAAACGCTAAATCCTTAACCATCTTAACGGCACCCGCGACAACCTCTGGATCAGACTCACCCATCGTGATGCGCTGAATCGCCAGCGATAAATCAATCAGCGAGTTACGGATAATCTCCGACGTAAGGTTAGCCACCTTACTTTGCGGGGCAGCACCCAGCTTACCGATCCAGATATCGGCCATCTCCCGGCTTTCCCGGATAGCACGTCCCACCTGATCCATGCTCATCTTGTAGCGGTTTACCGCAGATTTACTGATAGGATCTTCGCCGCGTTCTTCCAGAATCTCGTTAATACGAGCCGTCGCATCCAGCTGATTAATACGCGGATCGCGCAGCAGCTCATTCAGCTTATCCAGCAGATCCGGAGCCAACTGTTTAATGCTGGATTGACGACCCATGTCAGAACACCTCTTTACGTGGTTTCTCAATGCCATCAACAGACATCGCGCCACTGACAACATCCGCGCCACGCTCAGTAATGCGGACGATCATGCCTGTGCTGTCCAACAGCGATGGCTCAAGTTTTACCAGCCATTGGCGTTCCAGCCAGCGCAACTGATCTTTTAAATCCTGTCCTGAAATTGTCTGGCCGACCGCCGCCATAGACTGCTTCAGTTCGTATTCAGTAACAGCGTTGTCGGCATCCTGCATTAACAGTTGCAGAACAATCAGCCGCTCACGGGCAGACACACGGTCTGAGAAATTCATGATCTTCACCCCCTGGATTTGGATTGGTCTAACAGATGCTGATAAATCAGACTGCTTTGCTGATTCATCGTATTCATAGCGCCTTCAACTTTTGACAACGATCGGGATATTCCGCCGATGCGAACATGAATATCCTCAAAGTCTTTATGTCGGGGCAGGTGTTTTAATTCGGCTTCAACTTTAACCAGGCGCCTGTCTTGCTCTGCCAGAATCTTATCCTGAGCACTCTTCTGGCCCTTCAGATCGTTTTCCAGCTTCTCAATTGATCCGGCAATTTCGGTAGTAAAGCCTTTGAAATCATCAGGGCTTACGGTCGCTTTACGAAATGACCATGCAACCCAAACCGCAATGAAGTTAACAATGGTGATCAGTGGCACCCACCAATCTTTAAGTGCATCCATGATCCCCATGATGTAGCCTCAAACTAATTTCCCTCAGTGTACCCACCTGTTTATAAGCAATATTTTAAAGTCCTTTAAAAGATTGCCCCGCGCGAGCCATGCAAACTGACCTCACTCGGTTTTAAAAACCAAAAGCTGTTTTAAAAATCAGAACCAGCAAGGGGGATGTTATGTAATGGATCGCCATCAACTATCAGAAAACTTTTACCTGGACGAATTTACCCGCAGCCAAACGGCTGCGCGGTATGGCCTGGATAACAGCGTGCGTATCGGCGGCGTGATCTACACCCGAATACATC
>Ga0210039_1002853_pt1 | contig 13778 bp, 11 predicted proteins | sample CryGeyCG2114_250_3_FD_185460 | JGI IMG/M metagenome (GOLD analysis project Ga0210039, IMG submission 185460) | Groundwater microbial communities from aquifer - Crystal Geyser CG17_big_fil_post_rev_8/21/14_2.50 (SPAdes) (version 2) | ecosystem: Environmental > Aquatic > Deep subsurface >...
GCCAGCGAGGTGTAGCGGGTCTTGGCGCTTTCGGCGATGCCCACCAGATCGGCCATGCGGTGCAGCGAGCTGTCCTTTCCCGCCGCCGTCACCCGCACCAGCAGGGGGCCGGTCAGGTTGACCTCGCCCGCCGAGACCACGCTGCCGGGGCCGGCAAAATCGGGCAGGCTTTCGCCGGTCAGCAACGCGCGGTCGATCTCGGAGCTGCCTTCCACCACCACCCCGTCAACCGGCATCCGGCCACCGGGGCGCACCCGCACCAGCTCGGCCACCGCCAGTTCGGTGATCACCACCACCACCTCGACCCCGCCCCGCAGCACGGTGGCACGTGGCACTTCCAGCGCCGCCAGTTCTTCGGCCGCCGAGCGCGCCACGGCCCGGGTGCGATGATCGAGATAGCGCCCGGCCAGCAGAAAGAAGGTCAGCATCAGGGCGGCGTCGAAATAGGCGTGCTCGCCCGAGTGGAAGGTCTCGTAAAGCGAGATCGACGAGGCCAGGATGATCGCCAGCGAGATCGGCACATCCATGCCAAGGTGGCGCGCCTTCAGCGACAGCCAGGCGTTCTTGAAAAACGGCTGGCCGGCGAAGGCCACCGTCGGCAGCGCGATCGCGGCGGAGATGAAATGAAACATGTCGCGCGTGGCGTCGGCTGCGCCCGACCACACCGCCACCGACAGCAACATGACATTCATCATCGCAAACCCGGCCACGCCAAGGCGCATCAGCAGCTCGCGCCCCTGGCGGTCGGTTTCGGTCGCCGACAGCAAGCCGGGGTCAAGCTCGTGCGCCTCGTAGCCAAGGCCCAGCAGCGCGGCCTTGACATCATCGGCGGTGATTTCGGGGTCGGCCTCGACCGATACCCGCCTGAGCGTCAGGTTGACCCGCGCCGAATGCACGCCGGGCATGGCTGCAAGCCCGCCTTCGACGGTGCTGATGCAGGCCGCGCAATGCGCCGCCGGGATCGACAGCATCAGGCGCGCCGAGACCGGCACCGACAGTTCCGCCAGCCGCTCGGCCGAGGGGGCAACCCCACAGGCCGGGCAGGCCGAGACCGGAACGTGACCGTCGCCGTAGGCTTGCTCGCTTGCGATGCGACCGGCGACGGACATGCCTCAGCCCTTGACCATCAGGTCGATACGCTGCCGGAACAAGGTGCCGTCGGCGGCGTAAGCCTCGACATGCAGCATCCATTTGCCGGGGCTGAGGGTGACCGGTGCGGTAAACACGCCCCCCTCGCGCAAGAAATCTGGATGCTGATCGTCGCTGGCCTCGGTCGTGCGCCCGACCAGAACCTTCACCCTTGCCACCGGCGCGGGTTGGCCCGCCGCATTGGTAAAGTTCAGCCGCAGGGTTTTGGCGGTGGCATCATAGTCGGTGACCAGAGCCCAGCCCAGCGCCAGTTGCGCGGCCTTGTCGCCATCAAAGGTCTGGCTGGCGACGTAAGAGTTGGCAACTTCCATACCCGGAAAGGTCGAAAGCGCCTTGTAGGCCATCACGCCGTTGACGCCGATGATCACGCCGAAACACGCAACCACGACGACAAGGAACTTGCGCCCGGTAAATTCGGCCATCTCAGTCGTCCTCTCCGTTGAAGATCGTGTCGTGATGAACGCGGGCGCTGCCGGTGGTTTCCTCGGCCCAGATGTCGATATCGGTGCGATCGTCCGTGGCCGCCTCGCTGCCCCGTGGTGCCATCACGTAAAGCCGTTGCGACAGGGTTTCATTGGCAGGCACCCGCACCACATCGCCGGTGATGCCTTCAAGGGTGACGGCAAGATCGGCCTCGGACACCACCGAAATGCGGAAATCGCGATCCGAGCCCAACTTGTTGCGGATGCGCAGGTCGTAGGTGTTGCGGATGCTGCCGTCCGACAGCATGACATAGGTCGGATTGCGGATCGGGGTCACGTTCAGATTGACATCCGCGCGCACGAACAGCGCCACCACCAGGCCGATGCCGATCGCCGACCAAAGGCTGGTATACATCACGGTGCGCGGCCGGAAGACGTGTTTCCAGATTGATTTCGGCGGCTTGCCGCTGCGCTCGTTGGCCTCGTCGGTCAGCGCCATGTAGCTGATCAGGCCGCGCGGTCTGCCGATCTTGTCCATCACGTTGTCACAGGCGTCGATGCACAGCGCACAGGTGATGCAGGCCAGTTGCTGGCCGTTACGGATGTCGATCCCCATCGGGCAGACGTTGACGCAGGCCATGCAGTCGATGCAATCGCCCTGATCAGGATGCAGCTCGCCCCGGCGCAGCTTGCCGCGCGGCTCGCCGCGCCACGAGCGATAGGCCACGGTAATGCTGTCTTCGTCCAGCATCGCGGCCTGAATCCGCGGCCAGGGGCAGGCATAGATGCACATCTGCTCGCGGAAGAAACCAGCGAAGTGGAACGTGGTATAGGTCAGCACCGCGATCGTCGAATAGGCAACCGGGCTGGCGTTGAGCGTGACCAGATCGCGCAGCAGGGTCGGCGCATCGGCAAAATAGAACACCCAGCCACCGCCGGTTGCCAGCGCGATCAACAGCCAGATCACGATCTTGAGGCCGGTCTTGCGGATCTTCTCGCCATTCCATTTCTGCCGGTGCAGGCGCAACTGGGCGTTGCGGTCGCCTTCGATCCAACGCTCGACCAGCAGAAAGAGGTCGGTCCAGACCGTCTGCGGGCAGGCATAGCCGCACCAGATGCGCCCCGCCGCCGAGGTGAACAGAAACAGGCCCAACCCCGCCATGATCAGCAGGCCCGCGACGAAGTAGAACTCGTGCGGCCAGATCTCGATGGTGAAATAGAAGAATCGCCGGTGCGCGATATCCAGCAGCACCGCCTGATCGGGCAGGTTCGGCCCGCGATCCCACCGCACCCACGGCAGCGCCCAGTAGGTTCCCAGCATGATCGCCATAAGCCACCACTTGAAGGTGCGGAAGCGACCCTTGACACTGCGCGGGAAGATCGGCTCGCGCTTGCCGTAGCTCGGAAGTGGATTGGTATCGGGGGCTGTCACGGCGCGGTCTCCGGCTGTCGGGTGGTGGGGCGGATCAAGTCCTGCGATCTTGGATATAGCGTGACCTTTATCAAATCCGTATTCGCAATACACCTATTACCTGCGGCATATCGACCGGAAATCGGCACGTTCGCTCAAATGCAAACACCGGCACCCCCGCAAATTCAACCAGTGGGGGTGCCGGCGCAAGGACCGGGGCGGCAAGCAATGCCGCCCCGGCAAGCATCGTCTTACTCGCCGCCACCAAGACCGTGGACGTAGAACGCGACCGCGCGGATTTCGTCTTCCGACAGCCGCGGGCTCCAGTTCTGCATCACGCCGAAGCGCGAGAAGGTCACGGTTTCGGTCAACTTGGCCACGTCGCCACCGTAAAGCCAGATCGCATCGGTCAGGTTGGGCGCACCGAAGTCACGGCCACCCTTGGCGTCTTCGCCATGGCAGGCAGCGCAGTTGTCGGCAAAGATCTGGGCCCCGGCAGTCGCCAGCGCCGCGTCATTCGCCTGCCCCGAGACCTGGCGCACGTATTGCACAACCTGCGCGATTTCCTCGGGCGACAACTGTTCGCCCCAGGCCGGCATTTGCGAGAACCGCGCATCCTCGTCGGTGGTGTTGCGGATGCCGTGGGTGACGGTGGTATGGATCGACTCCATGTCGCCGCCCCACAGCCAGTCGTTGTCGAGCAGGCTGGGATAGCCCTTGCCCTTCACACCCGCAGCCCCCGAACCATGGCACTGCACGCAGTTGGCGCGGAACACCGCCGCTCCGGCGTTCTTGGCATAGGCCGCCAGCGCCGGATCGTCCTTGATCGCGGTCAGGTCGGCGGCAACCAGTTTTGCCTTGATCGTGGCATTGGCATCGTCGAAGCGCTTGATCTCGGCTTCCACCGCCCCCCGGTTCGAGAACCCGAGCAGCCCCGGCGTGGCACTGTGCACCAGCGGCCAGGCCGGATAGGCGATCATGTAGCCGGCGGCAAACACGATGGTGGCGTAGAAGCACCACACCCACCAGCCGGGCAGCGGCGTGTTCAGCTCCTCGATACCGTCCCAGCTATGACCGGTGGTTTCGATCTTGCCGGGTTCTTTTTTTCCATGACGTTCGCTCATTTCGATGCCTCCTTCAGTTGGGCGCCGGTGGTGGGGTCGATCGGAAAGCGGGCGGGCCGCTTTTCGTTGCGAAAGATCGCGGTGGCAGCCACCTCGTGAACCTTGCGGCTGCCGGGGCGGAACGCCCAGAACAGCACGCCCACGAAGAACACCACCATCCCCACCAGACCCCAGGTATCGGCAAAGGTGCGCAGGACGGTGTAGGTTGAGTCATCCATCTTGCACCCCCTTACCGGCTGGCGTCAGGCGTGAAGGTCGAGAAATCGACCAGCGTGCCCAACATCTGAAGATAGGAAATCAGCGCATCCATTTCGGTCAGTTGCGGCTGGCCGTCAAAGTTGCGCACCTGCGCCTTGGGATAGCGCACCAGCAGCGCCTCGGTATCGGCATCCGGGTCGGCCTGAGCCTTGAAGTCCTCAAGCCCGGCGGCCATCATCTCGTCGGTATAAGGCACACCGACGAACCGGTTGGTCGCCATTTCTTCCTGGATATAGCGCCCGTCGATCACAACCTTCGACAGGAAGCTGTATTTCGGCATGATCGATTCCGGCACCACCGACTGCGGGTTGGTCATGTGATCGACATGCCAGGCGTCCGAGTAACGCCCGCCGACCCGGGCCAGATCCGGCCCGGTGCGTTTGGAGCCCCACAGATAGGGGTGGTCATACATCGATTCCGCCGCCAGGCTGTAGTGGCCATAGCGTTCGACCTCGTCGCGCAGCGGACGGACCATCTGGCTGTGGCAGTTCATGCAGCCTTCACGGATGAAGATGTCCTTCCCCGCCAGTTCGAGCGGGGTGTAGGGACGCATCCCGTCCACCTTCTCGATGGTGTTGTCGAGGTAGAACTGCGGCACGATCTGCACCAGGCCACCGATCGAGACCACCAGCAGGCTGAGAACCATCAGCAGGATCGCGTTCTTTTCGATGATCGCGTGTTTGTCAAGAAAAGCCATGATTCCCTCCGCTCATTCAGCCGGGACAACCGAGCCGGCCGTTGCCCGGGAGGGCGCGGTCGTCACGGTTTTCCACAGGTTGTAGGCCATGATGACACCACCGGTCAGGTAGAACAGCCCACCCACCATGCGCGTCACCAGCAACGGATGCTTGGCCGCCACGGTGTCCGCGAAGGCGTTCACCAGGAAACCGTTGGCATCGACTTCACGCCACATCAGGCCTTCCATGATGCCCGACACCCACATCGCCGAGATATAAAGCACGATGCCGATCGTCGCCAACCAGAAGTGCCAGGCCACCAGCTTGACGCTGTAGATGCCGACCTTGTTGAACACCATCGGGGTGATGTAATAAAGCGCCCCGAAAGTGATCATGCCGTTCCAGCCCAGCGCCCCCGAGTGCACGTGACCGACGGTCCAGTCGGTAAAGTGCGACAGCGCGTTGACCGAGCGCACGGCCATCATCGGGCCTTCAAAGGTGGACATGCCGTAGAACCCGATCGCCAGCGCCATCATCCGCAGGATCGGGTCGGTGCGCAGCTTGTCCCATGCCCCGGAAAGGGTCATCAGGCCGTTGATCATGCCACCCCACGACGGCATCCACAGCATGACCGAGAACGTCATGCCCAGCGTCGTGGTCCAGTCCGGCAGCGCGGTGTAGTGCAGATGGTGCGGCCCGGCCCAGATATACATGAAGATCAGGGCCCAGAAGTGGACGATCGACAGCTTGTAGCTGTAAACCGGACGTTGGGCCTGTTTCGGCACGATGTAATACATGATGCCAAGAAAGCCGGCGGTCAGGAAGAAGCCCACCGCGTTGTGGCCATACCACCACTGCGTCATGCCATCCTGCACGCCCGAGAACAGCGACACCGATTTCGACCCGAAGATCGACACCGGAACCGTCAGGTTGTTGCCCAGATGCAGCATCGCCGTGGTCAGGATCATCCCCAGGATGAACCAGTTGGCGACATAGATGTGCGGCTCCTTGCGGGTCAGCAGGGTGCCCATGAACACCACCAGGTAGGCCACCCAGACGATCGTCAGCAGGATGTCGATATACCATTCGGGTTCGGCATATTCATGCGCCTGGGTTGCGCCCAGGATGTAGGACGAGGCCGCCAGTACGATCACCAGGTTCCAGCCCCAGAACACGAACCACGCAAGGTTCCCGCCCCACAGCCGCACCGCGCAGGTGCGCTGCACGATGTAGAAGGCGCACATGATCAGGGCGTTGCCGCCAAAGGCGAAGATCACCGCCGAGGTGTGCACCGTGCGCAGCCGCCCGAAGTTGAGAATCCCCATCGACCAGTCGGGGTTGAGCCAGGGCCAGGCCTGCTGGCTGGCGATGGTCACGCCCATCAGAAATCCGACCACCCCCCAGCCCATGGTGGCGATCACCCCGGCGCGCACCACGTCGTCCATGTATTCCAGTTTCGACGGTGCCACTTTGGGCCCCGTGTGCCGCAGCACCCACAAGAAGGCGATACCAGCGGCAATCATGATCTCGATTGCGTTCACCTGATAGGCCAGATCGCGCGCGTAACTGGCGGCGATCGCGGCAAGCACCGCGATCGCGCCCAGCGCGATCAGTTTGACGTAATCCCACATTATGCGTCCCTCCACTTTTTCCCGTTCCCGACTCGAGGCGGATCCCGGCCGGAATTATTGTTGTTGTCTCACTTCTGACGGCCCAGCTTTATTTGGCAATGCGACAAAGCGACCTTGATCTATGTCAAGTACTGACCTTGATCCATGTCAAATAATCGCCGCACCGCCGTTGATCGAAGTCAAGGCACGGACAACCTGGGCGCAGTAAACTGCGATCCGGTGAAGTTGGCAAGGAGTTCCGCATATGGCCTACAAGTCTTTGACCACCATTGTGACATCGGCCGACAAGGCCGGGCCCGCAGTCGCAGCGGCGGCGCAACTGGCGCTGGCGCTGGACGCGCATCTTGACGTGCTGGCCCTCGGCATCGACCGCACCCAGGTCGGCTATTCCTATGTCGGCGGCGGCGCGGTGCTGCTGCAGGTGGCAACCGAGCGCGCCGAGGCCGACGCCAAGGCCGCCGAGGCAGCGGTTCGTGCCGCCCTTGACAGCCAGCCGATGGGGCTGCGCTGGACGGTCGAAAGCGCAATGGCCCAGCTTGGCGGGCTGGTCGATCTGGTGATGCTGCGGGCGCGGTTCAGCGATCTGGTAGTGCTGCCCCGCCCCTACGGCCCCGGTCAGGGGGTCGAGGCCGAGACCATCGTCGAGGCGGCGCTGTTCGAGGGTCAGGCCCCGGTGCTGATTCTGCCGGAGGGTGGCCTGCCGGGGGCAAAACTGCCAAGCCGGATCGTGATCGGCTGGAACCAAAGCCGCGAGGCCATGGTGGCCGTGCGCCGCGCCCTGCCGTTCCTCAAGCGGGCCAGCATCGTCGATATCGTGGTGATCGACCCGCCGACCCATGGCCCGGAACGATCAGATCCCGGCGGCGCGCTGTGCCAGATGCTGGTGCGTCACGGCGTTCATGCCGAAGTTTCGGTGCTGGCCCGCACCATGCCGCGGGTGTCCGACGTGCTGGCACGCCACGCGCTGGACGAGAACACCGATCTGCTGGTGATGGGGGCCTACGGTCATTCGCGCTTCCGCGAGGCGATTCTGGGCGGGGCCACCCGCAACATGCTGGAACACTCGGCGGTGCCGGTGTTCCTGGCGCACTAAAGCAAGATGGGGTCAAGTGGAACCGCAGACTTCTCTTGCCCGATTTGACACGCGTCAAATCGGGCCACGCCTGCCTGCCCGTGGCAGGCGCGAAAACGCGCCCGCCCAGCCAGGCGCGGCCTAGCTCAGCATGCCGCCATCGCTGTCGTCGCCCGCCTCTTCCAGCAGGCGGTCAAAATCGGGCACCGTGACATGGCGCTTGCCGACCAGCACGATCACCCGGTCGCGCTTCAGCGCCGAGACCTGGCGGCTGACGGTTTCCAGCGTCAAACCCAGATAGTCGGCCATCTGCTCGCGCGTCAGGGGCAGATCGAACACCATCTGCCCGCTGGCCGCCCGCAAGCCCAGCGCGGCATCGCGCCGCGCCACGATCGCGATCAGGCTGGCGATTTTTTCGCGCGCCGTCTTGCGCCCCAGCAGCAGCATCCACTCGCGCGCCGCATCGAGATCGTCGAGCGTCATTTCCAGCAGCCGCTGGCCGATATGCGGCAGCGCCAGCATCATGTCCTCGAACGGCTTCTTGCGAAAGCAGCACATCACCATGTCGGTGGTGGCGGTCACGTCATAGGCAACACCGGGGCGACCGGGGCGACCGACGAAATCCGACGGCAGCAACAGCCCGACCATCTGGCGGCGACCATCCTCCATGGTCTGGCTCAGGGTGGCGATGCCGATCACCACCGAAGCCACAAAATCCATCCGGTCGCCCGCCCAGATCACGGTCTGGCCGGCCTGATAGCTGCGGTAGTATTTCATCGCCTCAAGCTGAGCCAGCTCGTCCACCTCGCAGCGCGCGCACACCGCCCGATGCTTGATCGGGCAATCGGTGCACTGCACATGCACCATTTGGGGGGCGGGAACCGACATGCTTGAGCTTTCGTTTGATCTGCATCAAGGTAAGGACTGATTTTTGCATATCAGTGTGGAAACATGAATATAGAATCGCAACTGAAACAGCTTGGGCTGTTCGATGCCCGGGTGCCGCGTTACACGAGCTACCCCACCGCGCCGCAGTTCGGATCCGGGGTCGGCCCCGGGCTGTTCGGCGCGTGGGTCGACGCCATCCCGGCGGGCAGTTCCATTTCGCTTTACCTGCACGTGCCGTTCTGTCGGCGACTGTGCTGGTTTTGCGCCTGCCGCACCCAGGGCACCAGCAGCGATGCCCCGGTGCGCGCCTATGCCAAGGTGCTGAAGGCCGAGATTGCCCTGCTCAAAGCCCGCCTCGCGCCGGGGGTCACGCTGTCGCGGCTGCACTGGGGCGGCGGCACCCCGACCTTCCTGCCCGCCGAAGTGATCCGCGATCTGGCCGCCACCATTTTCGATGCGGTGCCAATGGGCGCGGGGGCCGAGTTCTCGGTCGAGATCGACCCCAGCGAGGTTGACGACGCGCGGCTCGATGCGCTGGCGCAATCGGGCATGAACCGGGCCTCGATCGGGGTGCAGGATTTCGACCCGATGATCCAGCAGGTGATCGGGCGCGAGCAAAGCTATGAACTGACCTGCCAGGTGGCCGAGGCGATCCGGGCGCGCGGGGTGAAAAGCCTTAACGCCGATATCCTTTACGGCCTGCCCCATCAGACCACGGCGCGAATCAGCGACACGGTGCAGAAACTGCTGGCGCTGTCGCCCGACCGGGTGGCGCTTTACGGCTATGCCCATGTGCCGTGGATGTCGCGCCGCCAGCAGATGATCCCCGCCGATGCCCTGCCCGGCCCGGCCGAGCGGCTGCACCTGTTCGAGATCGCGCGCGAGCTGTTCACCGCCGACGGCTATGTCGAGATCGGCATCGACCATTTTGCCCGGCCCGACGACGGCCTGGCGGTGGCGCTGGCGGGCGGCACCCTGCGGCGCAATTTCCAGGGCTATACCGATGATACTGCCCCGGTGCTGGTCGGGCTGGGGGCCTCGTCGATCTCGCGTTTTCCGCAAGGCTATGCCCAGAACGTCTCGGGCACCTCGGATTACACCAAGGCGATCCGCGACCGGCAGTTTTCCACCCATCGCGGTCACGTCTTTGTCGGTGAAGACCTGCTGCGCGGCCGCATCATCGAGGCCCTGATGTGCGATTTTCACGTGCGTCGGGCCGAGCTGATCCGCGACTTTGGCACCGATCCGGCGCGGATCGAAAGCCTGTTCCAGACGGCGGCGCAGGGGTTCCCCGGCATGGTCACGGTTGACGGCGAAGGCTTTCACATCCCGCATCCGTCGCGACCACTGGCGCGGATGATCGCGCGGGCGTTCGACGAATACGACCAGAGCAAGGCGCAGCATTCGGCGGCGATCTGAACCGGCGCTCTTCCCTTCCTCGCGGTCGGTCATCGCAGGCCAGCGAAGAGGCCGGTCACGGGCGATGAGCGGCTTCGGGTGGGGCGTGTTTTTCGACGAATTCCACCATGCGCGGCAGGCAGATGCGGCGCAGATCGTAGCCTTGCTCGATGGTTTGCCGCGCCGCCCGACGCAGGTCGGCAAAGCGCTCGGGGTGCGCCAGGGCTGCGGTCAGCAGCTTTGACCAGCCCGCCACGTCGAAGAAATCGACCAGCCGCCCGTTCACCCCGTCGCTGATCAGTTCCTGCACCGGCGCGGTGCGCGAGCCCACCACCAGCGCGCCCGCGGCCATCGCTTCAACCATCGACCACGACAGCACGAACGGATAGCTCAGGTAGGCATGCACGCGCGCCACCTGCATCAGCGCGGTGAAGGTGGGATAGGGCACCCGGCCCAGAAAATGCACCCGGCCAAGGTCCAGCCGACCGGCCACCTCCGCAAGGAACACCTGCTTCCAGGTGGTGCCCGCCGGGGCGGCGCGGCCATAGCTGACCTCGTCGCCGCCCACGATCACCACCTGGGCCTCCGGGCGCGCCGCCAGCACCGCAGGCAGGGCGCGCATGAAGATGTGGTAGCCGCGGTAGGGTTCAAGATTGCGGTTCACAAAGGTCAGCACCTCGTCACCCGCCCGCAGCACCCGCCCCCCCGGCAGGGTCACGCTGGCCTGCGGGTTGGGCTGCATCACCGCCGTATCGACCCCGTCGAAGATCACCTCGATCTGCTTTCGCAGCGCGGGCGGAAAGGTGCCGGCCTGCCATTTCGTCGGCGACAGCCCGGCATCGGCATGCAGCATCGCCTGCCCCAGATGCGCGGCACGGGCCTGCGCGATCATCACCGGATCAAACCCGGGCGGGTCGAACTCGGGGTCAAAGCCGACATCGGCACCCTGGCCGCGATAGTAGAATTCGGCATAGACCAGCAGTTTTGCCGCGGGCCAGACCTCGTGCAAAAACAGCGTCTCGCCCCAGCCGGAATGGCCAAAAATCACGTCGGGCCGGTAGCCCTTCTGGTCGCGCAATTGCAGCGCCGCGCGCGCCACCGTCACGCCGCGGTCGCTCATCTGGGTGTAGTTGCGCCCCAGCCTTGTGGCAGCGGGATCGACGGCAGGGGCGACGTGGCGGTATTTCACCACCGGAATCGCCGAAGCGCGGCTGTTGGCGGCATCGGTCAGCGCCAGACAGTGATGGCCGCGGCGCTGCAACTCGGGCGCCAAGTGCAGGAACTGGCCGGGGAAATTCTGGTGCACGAACAGGATTTTCACCGCCCCGGCCCCCTGGAGCAAGACGCCCCTTGATGGGAACGGCGTTTCTTGTCTTTTTTTCTTGCCGGATTTGGCCTCAGACAAATCAGGCCGCGCCTGCCTGCCCCGTGGCAGGCGCGAATTGCGCCCGCCCAGGCAGGCGCGGCCTGATTGCCCCGGCCTCGGCCCAGCCCAACCCCCCTTGCCTTGCGGCCTTTGGCCTTCAGGCAAGGGACCGGGCGTCCTTGCCCCGCAAGGCCGCAGGTCCGGTCCCGGCACCCAATACCGGAGGTCTGGTGGGTTGCAAGGTTCCCGACCAACCGCATCATGCCCTAACCCGCTGCCCCGAACGCCGCCGCCATCAGGGTGCGGGTGTAATCGCTTTGCGGCGCGGCAAACAGCGCGGCCGCCTCGCCGGATTCGACCACATCGCCCTCGCGCATCACGATCACCTGATGCGCCAGCGCCCGCACCACCCGCAGATCATGGCTGATGAACAGATAGGCCAGCCCCCACTTGCGCTGCAATTGCCGCAGCAATTCGACGATCTGCACCTGCACCGTCATGTCCAGCGCCGAGGTCGGCTCGTCCAGCACCAGCAGTTTGGGGCGCAGGATCATGGCGCGGGCGATCGCCACCCGCTGGCGCTGGCCACCGGAAAATTCATGCGGATAACGCGCCATCGTCGCGGGGTCCAACCCGACCTCGACCATGATCTCGGCCACCATGTCATGGCGGTTGCGCCCCGGTGCCACGCCGTGCACCCCCAGCCCTTCGGCAATGATCTGTTCGATCGTCATGCGCGGCGACAGGCTGCCGAACGGATCCTGGAACACAATCTGCATGTCGCGCCGCAGCGCCCGCATCTGGCGCGCGTGCCAGCCCTGCACGTCCTGCCCGAGAAACACGATCGGCCCCTGCGCCGGGATCAGCCGCATGATCGCCAGCGCCAGCGTGGTCTTGCCCGAACCGCTTTCGCCGACAATCCCCAGGGTCTCGCCCGCCCGCACTGAAACCGAGGCGTCGTTGACCGCCTTGACATGCCCCACGGTGCGGCGCAGCAGGCCGCGGTGGATCGGAAACCACACCCGCAACTTGTCAGTCCGCAGAATCTCGGGCGCGTCCTCGGGCACCGGATCGGGGCGACCGCGGGCCTGCGCTGCCAGCAGTTTGCGGGTGTAGGGATGCTGCGGGCGCTCGAAGATCTCGGTCGCCGTGCCCTGCTCGACAATCTCGCCCGCCTGCATCACGCAGACCCGGTCGGCGATCCGCCGCACCACCCCCAGATCATGGGTAATGAACAGCAGCGACAGCCCCTCACGCGCCTTGAGTTCGGCCAGCAATTCCAGAATCTGCGCCTGAATGGTGACATCCAGCGCGGTGGTGGGTTCATCCGCGATCAGCAGTTCCGGGCCGTTGGCCAGCGCCATCGCGATCATCACCCGCTGGCGCTGGCCACCCGATAGCTGATGCGGATAGGCCTCGAGTCGGCTTTCGGCCTCGCGGATGCCGACCTTGAGCAACAGATCAATGATCCGGGCGCGGGCCGCCGCCCCGGTCAGACCCTGATGCAACGCCAGACTTTCGCCCAACTGGCGCGCGATGGTGTGCAGCGGGTTGAGGCTGGTCATCGGCTCCTGAAAGACGAAGCTGATGTCATTGCCGCGCACCTTGTGCAACAGCGCCGCATCGGCCCCGATCATCTCCTGCCCGAGGTAGGTGATCGAGCCCGACACCTCGGCACTGTCGGGCAGCAGCGCCACCGTTGACAGCGCCGTGACCGACTTGCCCGAGCCCGACTCGCCCACCAGCGCCACGGTCTCGCCCCTGGCCACCGAAAAACTGACCTGCTTGACCGCGTCGATGATGCGACCGTCCTGACGAAAACGCACCGAAAGGCCACGCACGTCAAGCACGGTTTCCGGCGCGCTCATCGGAAGGTCTTTCTGGGATCGAAGGCATCGCGCACACCCTCGAAGATGAAGACCAGCAGCGACAGCATGATGGCAAAGGTGAAAAAGGCGGTGAAGGCCAGCCACGGCGCTTGCAGGTTCTGCTTGGCCTGTTGCGTTAGCTCGCCCAGGGATGGGGCCGAGGACGGCAGTCCGAAGCCCAGAAAATCGAGCGCCGCCAGGCTGCCGATGGTGCCGGTGATGATGAAGGGCAGAAAGGTCAGGGTCGCCACCATGGCATTGGGCAGCACATGGCGCAGCATGATCACCGGGTCGCGCACACCCAGCGCCCGCGCCGCCCGCACGTATTCGAAATTGCGCGCGCGCAGGAATTCGGCCCGCACCACCCCGATCAGCGAAGTCCAGCCAAACAGCACCATCAGCCCGACCAGCAGCCAGAAATTCATCTGCCAGATCGCGCTGACGATGATGATGATGTAAAGGCTGGGGGTCGAGCCCCACAACTCGATCAGGCGCTGGAAGAACAGATCGACCA
>Ga0210039_1002859_pt1 | contig 13745 bp, 13 predicted proteins | sample CryGeyCG2114_250_3_FD_185460 | JGI IMG/M metagenome (GOLD analysis project Ga0210039, IMG submission 185460) | Groundwater microbial communities from aquifer - Crystal Geyser CG17_big_fil_post_rev_8/21/14_2.50 (SPAdes) (version 2) | ecosystem: Environmental > Aquatic > Deep subsurface >...
CCCCCCTGAATGGGGGGTAATTCTGGTTGAGATGACGGCAAGATTAGTGATAGAATGCGCGCCGCATCGGAATAGTCCGGTGTAAATTTCCCGCTCGCACAAGTTGGGGTGCTCGAAAGAGTCAGGCTGGCGAGTGGTAGTTTTAACCCTTACGTTAGGAATAAATATGGCTGTAACAATGCGTCAAATGCTGGATGCTGGTGTTCACTTTGGTCACCAAACTCGTTTCTGGAATCCCAAGATGGCTCCGTACATCTTCGGTCATCGCAACAAAATTCACATCATCAACCTGGAAAAGTCCGTCGCGCTGTTCGCTGAAGCGGAAAATTTCGTGCGCAAACTGTCTGCCAAAAAAGGCACTGTCCTTTTTGTAGCGACTAAACGTCAAGCGCGCGAAATTCTTCAGGAAGAAGCGGAGCGTTCAGCTTCGCCATTTGTTAACTATCGCTGGTTGGGCGGTATGCTGACCAATTACAAGACGGTTCAGCAATCCATCAAGCGTCTGCGTGACCTTGAGGCGATAACAGCCGAGGGTGCCGAAAATATTTCCAAAAAAGAAGCGCTGGTTTTGAAGCGCGAACTGGAAAAATTGAATCGCAGTCTGGGTGGTATTAAGGATATGCCAGGTTTGCCAGACGCGATTTTTATTATTGATGTCGGTTATCAAAAGGGTGCGGTTGTTGAAGCGCAAAAACTGGGTATCCCCGTCATCGGTATTGTTGATACCAACAATTCACCTTTGGGCGTGGACATGATCATCCCGGGTAACGATGACTCGACACAGGCTATCCGTCTGTATGCTCGCGGCATCGCAGATGCGATTCTGGAAGGTCGTGCGCAAGCCTTGAACGATTTGGTTCAACAAGTTGCCGAACAAGCACCGGAAGAACAAGCTGCCTAAGTAGCAATAAGGCGCATAAAGGGGCGCAAGCCCCTTTTTTTGTAGGTTTTTATCAGAATTCAGGAGTTAGGTATGACAGCAATTACCGCAAGTATGGTCAAAGAACTGCGCGAGGCAACGGGTCTGGGCATGATGGAATGTAAAAAAGCCCTGGTTGAAGCGAATGGCGACATGAAAGTTGCTGAAGAACAGATGCGTATCAAGAGCGGTGCCAAGGCCAGCAAGGCCTCTTCTCGCGTGACCGCCGAAGGTGTGGTGGGCGCATTTATCGCTGCTGACGGTAAAACCGGCGCGGTCGTTGAAGTGAACTGCGAAACGGATTTTGTGGCCAAAAATGATGATTTCATGGCATTTGCCAGGAATGTTGCCGAAACCGTGGCTAACAGCAATCCTGAAGACATTGCAGCCTTGTCGGACGTGGCAATGGCCAATGGTTCGGGTGCGGTTGAAGAAGTTCGCAAGGCTTTGGTGATGAAGCTGGGCGAAAATATCACGATCCGTCGTTTTGAGCGTTATGAAACAACGACTGGCAATCTGTCCAGCTATCTGCACGGCAGCAAGATCGGTGTGCTGCTGAATTTCACCGGCGGCGATGATGAGCTGGGGCGTGACATTTCCATGCACATTGCAGCCAGCAAACCCAAGTCGGTTGATGCTTCTGGCGTGAATCCGGAAGAAATTGAAACCGAACGTCGTATTGCGATAGAAAAAGCGCGTGAAGGCGGCAAGCCTGAAGCGATGCTGGAAAAAATTGCTGAAGGAACAGTCAATAAGTTCCTTCGCGAAGTGACCTTGATGGGGCAGGTGTTCGTCAAGGCGGAAGATGGCAAGCAAACTATTGAACAATTACTGAAGAGCCGTGGCGCTTCGGTGACAGCGTTCCAGATGTTCGTGGTGGGCGAAGGTATCGAAAAGAAGGTAGAAGACTACGCGGCTGAAGTGGCTGCAACCATCGCTGCGGCTCAGGGTTAATCGTCATGAGCGCACCTGTTTATAAACGCATTCTACTCAAGCTCTCCGGCGAGGCGCTGATGGGCGATGATAGCTATGGCATCAATCGTGCGGTGATCGAGCGCATTGTGGCCGAGATTGCTGAAGTCGTGGCGATGGGTGTGCAAGTGGCGATGGTGATCGGTGGTGGCAATATTTTCCGTGGCGTGGCTCCGGCTGCGGTGGGGATGGATAGGGCGACTGCCGATTACATGGGGATGCTGGCCACGGTGATGAATTCGATGGCTTTGCAGGACGCGATGACGCGTGCCGGTCTGGATTGCCGGGTGCAGTCTGCCTTGAATCTGGAGCAGGTCGCCGAGCCGTTTATTCGCGGCAAAGCCTTGCGTTATCTGGAAGAGGGAAAGGTCGTCATTTTCGCGGCTGGCATCGGTAGCCCATTTTTTACGACTGACACTGCCGCCGCTTTGCGCGGAGTGGAAATGTCTGCCGAGGTGGTGATCAAGGCGACCAAAGTGGATGGTATTTATACGGCTGATCCTAAAAAGGATCCGCACGCGATCCGCTATCAGTCCTTGAGTTTTGATGAGGCGATCAGCAAGAATTTGCAGGTGATGGATGCGACGGCACTGACCTTGTGTCGCGATCAGAAATTGCCGATTATCGTCTTCAGTATTTTCAAGTTTGGTGCGCTCAAGCGGGTGGTGCTTGGCGAAGGTGAGGGTACGCTGGTGCGCGTTGAGTAACGCGGTATCTTGTCCGTCATCTCTATAGGGCTGTATAACTACCGGTAGTTGTGCAGCTTTTGACATTTTCAGATAGGAGTAAAACATGATTGCTGAAATCACAACAGATGCCAGACAAAGAATGGTCAAGTCGCTGGATTCGCTGGGCGCTAACTTGGCTAAAATTCGTACCGGTCGCGCGCATACCGGTTTGCTGGATCATGTGACGGTGGATTATTACGGTTGTCAAACCCTGATTACACAAGTCGCCAATATATCGCTGGTTGATGCACGCACCATAGGTGTTCAGCCTTGGGAAAAAAATATGGTCGGCAAGGTCGAACGCGCCATCCGCGATGCGGATATGGGGTTGAATCCCGCCACCAATGGCGACCTGATTCGCGTGCCAATGCCGATGTTGACCGAGGAGCGTCGCCGCGACTTGATCAAACTGGTTAAGTCCGAGGGTGAAGATGCCAAGATCGCAGTGCGCAATATCCGCCGTGATGCGAACGGCTCCTTGAAGGAGTTGCTCAAGAATAAAGAGGTTTCTGAAGACGATGAGCGTCGCGCACAAGATGACGTGCAAAAACTGACGGATCGTTTTGTGGTGGAAATTGATCAAATGCTAGCCGTTAAAGAAACCGATTTGATGGCTGTGTAATGGCTACGCTACCCAGTTCGACGCGTAGTATTCCTGATGTTTCCAGTGTTCCACGCCATATTGCCATCATCATGGATGGCAACGGTCGCTGGGCCAAGAAGCGTTTTATGCCTCGTGTCATGGGGCATCAACGTGGGGTCGAGTCTTTGCGTGAGGCGGTGAGAGTGTGTCGTGATTTGGGCGTGGAATATCTCACGGTATTTGCGTTCAGCAGTGAAAACTGGCGGCGTCCGGTTGATGAAGTTTCTTTCTTGATGTCGCTGTTCCTGAAGATGCTGGAACGCGAGATCGTCAATCTGCATAAAAACAATATTCGTTTGAAAATCATCGGCGACCGGAGTCGTTTCGACGATGCGCTGCAACGCACCATGCAGAGTGCCGAACAGTTGACCGCTGGCAATACCGGATTGACATTGACCATCGCTGCCAATTATGGCGGGCGCTGGGACATGATGCATGCGGTGCATGGCTTGTTGCGGGATCGTCCCGATCTGGCCACTACGTTCAGCGAAGAGGATTTAATGCCGTATCTGTCCATGAGTGAAGCGCCTGAGCCGGATTTGTTCATCCGCACTGGGGGCGAGAAGCGCATCAGCAATTTCATGCTGTGGCAACTCGCTTATACCGAGCTGCATTTCACTGATACCCTGTGGCCGGCATTTGACCGCAAGGAATTGGAACGAGCCATAAGCTCTTATCAGCAGCGCGAAAGACGTTTTGGACGTACCAGCGAGCAGTTGTCCGGCGCGCAAGAACAGATTCCATCCAAACAAGGAAAGCCGCGTGCTTAAGACTCGAATAATTACTGCGGTTATTTTGGCGTTGCTGCTGCTGCTGGTGCTGTTCGTCCTGCCAGATGCATGGTGGACAGGGTTGGCGGTGGCGGTAGTGATACAAGGCACACTGGAATGGTCGAAATTGTCCCGGCTTTCCGGCAGAGGCGCTTACATTTATACCGCTTTGACGTTACTCGTGATGCTGGCGTTGGTCTGGTTTGATGCCAGCCACACTGAAATGGCGCAAGTGTTGCCTCATTTGTTGGTATACGCAGTTTCAGCTTTGCTTTGGTTGATCATCGTGCCGACCTGGCTGATTGTTGGCTGGAAGGTCGAGAATCCGCTATTGATGTGCCTGGTCGGCTGGGCGGTGTTAATTCCAACGGGGCTGGCCATGATGGACCTGCACGATGTCAGTCCGTGGGTGTTGTTGTTTGTGATGTGTCTGGTCTGGGTTGCTGATATTGGCGCTTATTTTGCGGGACGAAAATTCGGTAAAAACAAACTTGCCCCCAGTATCAGTCCCGGTAAAACCTGGGAGGGGGTGGCAGGCGGCATGTTGGGTGTAACGGTATATGTACTGGTCGTAAAGGCGCTAGGCCATTCGTCGGGACAGGGTGTGATATTGCCGCTCTTGCTGCTGGCATCCTGGTGGTGGGTGGGGCTGGCGGTAATCGGTGATTTGTTTGAGTCGGCAATCAAGCGCCATGCAGGGGTCAAGGATAGCGGTGCGTTGTTGCCGGGGCATGGCGGTTTGCTGGATCGTATTGATGCGTTGACCTCAACCTTGCCGCTGGCCGCCATGGTGATTTTGTTGCAGCAATAACTCGCTGTGAAAGGTGAAACGATGCAGCGCCTTTACTTTTCGCTTTTCACCTTTAGCTTTTCACGGATTGAATCATGCAAAATTTAACAATCTTGGGTTCTACTGGCAGCATCGGCACCAGCACGCTGGATGTTGTCGCACGCCATCCTGACAAGTACCGGATTTTTGCATTGACAGCGTTCCGCCAGGTTGACCTGCTGTTCCGCCAATGCCTGCAATTCAAGCCTGATTTTGCGGTGTTGCTGGACGAGGCGGCTGGGGTACAATTGCGCGCCTTGTTGCGCGAAGCGGGTTCAACGACCGAAGTTTTGAGCGGTGTAGATGCGCTGGCGCAGGTTTGTGTAGCCTCGGAAGTGGATGCCGTGATGGCCGCTATCGTCGGGGCGGCAGGGATGCGCCCAACGCTGGCAGCGGCTCAAGCGGGTAAAAAAATCCTGCTCGCCAATAAGGAAACGCTGGTGATGGCGGGCAATGTGTTTATGGATGCCGTGCGCGTCAGCGGTTCGACCCTTTTGCCGATAGACAGTGAACATAACGCGATATTTCAGGGTTTGCCGCGTGGCTATGACGGCGATATGGCAGGTTCGGGGGTGCGGCGCATTCTGCTCACCGCATCGGGCGGGCCGTTTCGCAATACCCCACTGAGTGAATTGCAAAACGTCACGCCGGACCAGGCTTGTGCGCATCCCAACTGGGTGATGGGGCGCAAGATTTCGGTGGATTCCGCCAGCATGATGAATAAGGGGCTGGAGGTCATTGAGGCACATTGGTTGTTCAATGCCAGCGCCGAGGATATTCAGGTGGTGATCCACCCGCAGAGCGTGATTCATTCGCTGGTCGAATATGTGGACGGTTCGGTGATGGCGCAACTCGGTAACCCCGATATGCGTACCCCGATTGCCTATGGGCTGGCTTACCCGGAACGCATTGCGTCCGGTGTTGCACCACTGGATTTGTTCAAGGTTGCCCGGCTCGATTTCGTTGAGCCTGATTTCGAGCGTTTCCGCTGCCTGGCTCTGGCCTATCAGGCATTGCGTGTCGCAGGCACTGCGCCCGCCATGCTGAATGCCGCGAATGAGGTGGCTGTCGCGGCTTTTCTGGACAACCGGATTGCCTTCCTGTCTATTCCTTATGTCATTGAAGCCGTGTTGAATACCTTGCCCGTCGAGGTTGTTGGCAGCTTGGATGATGTGTTGCTCGCCGATACCCTGGCGCGCAATATTGCGCAGCAATATGTTTTGCAACTGAGCAAATGATTACCTTATTGGCTTTTGTGGGTGCGCTAGCACTGCTGGTAGTGTTCCACGAATATGGACATTACTGGGTCGCGCGTCGTTGCGGGGTGAAGGTGCTGCGTTTCTCGCTGGGGTTCGGTAAGGTCATTTACCGCAAGCAGTTTGCGGTAAATGGCACGGAATGGGTGATTTCCGCGATTCCGCTGGGCGGCTACGTCAAGATGCTGGACGAGCGCGAAGGCGAAGTGGCCGCCGCAGAATTGAGCATGGCGTTTAACCGTAAGCCAGTGTTGCAGCGCATGGCGATTGTTGTCGCTGGACCGCTGGCGAATTTGCTGTTGGCGGTCTTGTTGTATTGGGTGTTGTTCATACACGGCTTGCCGGGCTTGAAACCTGTGTTGGGCGAAGTGCCGACAGGAACGCCCGCCGCCAGCGCACAGATGCAAGCGGGCGAGACCCTACTCCGCGTCAACGGTGTTTTTGTTCCGAGCTGGCAGGAAATGCGCTGGGAGTTGATGACTTTAGCCCTGCAAAAGGGCAAGGTTAAAATCGAGGCGCAAAGCGCCGACGGACGGCATTTGACTCATCTTTTGGACGTGAGCAACTTGCAAGCCGATGATCTGGACGGCGAATTTCTCGATAAGCTGGGCATTCATTGGTATCAGCCCACTATCTTGCCTGTCATCGGCAAGCTGGTTGCAGGGGGTGTGGCGCAGCGTGCCGGCTTACAAGTGGGTGACGAGATTGTTCGTGTCAATGACCTGCCGGTGGCAGATTGGAGTGCGCTGGTTGAGGCGGTACGCTCGCATCCTGGCCTATCCCTGATACTGGAAGTGAATCGGGCTGGTTTGGCGCTCAGGCTGGCAGTTGTGCCACAAATAGTTGAAGAGTCGGGTGCAAGGGTGGGCAAGATAGGTGCCGGGCCGAAAGTGGATAAGGCAGCCTGGCAGGCAATGTTGACCGAGGTGAGTTATCCACCAGGGGAGGCATTCCACCAGGCTTTGCGCAAAACCTGGGATACGGCTGCTATCAGCTTGAAAATGATGGGGAAAATGTTAGTTGGCGAGGTTTCCCTGAAAAATCTGAGTGGTCCGATTACCATCGCCGACTATGCTGGACAGTCCGCGCAAGTGGGGTTGGTATCTTATCTGGGATTTTTAGCCTTGATCAGCATTAGTCTGGGGGTGCTGAATTTGCTGCCTGTTCCCTTATTGGATGGCGGTCACTTGCTGTATTATGTCGCCGAATTGCTGAAAGGTAGCCCAGTCTCGGAACGGACTTGGGAAATTGGTCAAAAAATAGGCATCGCATTGCTGGGAACTTTGATGGTCTTTGCCATCTATAACGATATCAATCGCCTCATTTCAGGTTAGTAATAAATGAACAAAACAAAGCTTGCAGGACTTATTTCTCTATTATTCATGACACCCGCCTGGGCGATCACGCCATTCACTGTCACAGACATCCGCGTTGAGGGTATACAGCGTACCGAAGCCGGTACGGTGTTTAGCTATTTGCCGGTCAAGGTCGGCGATACGATGAATGATGAGCAGGCAACGACTGCTATTCGCGCCTTGTATGGCACGGGCTTCTTCAAGGATGTGCGCCTTGAGGTAGAGCAAGGCGTGTTGATCGTGCTGGTCAAGGAGCGTCCTTCCATTGCCAGCATACAAATCAATGGCATTAAGGATTTCTCCAAAGATCAGCTTAAAGACAACATGAAATATGCGGGGCTGGCCGAGGCGCGCATCTTTGACCGGGGTGCGCTGGAAAAAGCGACACAGAATTTGAAACAGCAGTATGTGGCGCGCGGCAAGTACGGCGTGACAATCAAGACTCGGGTTTCCGAGTTGGATCGAAATCGTGTCGGCATTGTATTTGACGTGGTAGAAGGCGACGTTTCCAAAATCAAGCAAATCAATTTCGTGGGCAACAAAGTCTATGAGGAAGATGATTTGCGTGACATGATGAAGCTCAGTACCCCGGACTGGATGAGCTGGTTCAGCAAAAACGACCAATATTCCAAGCAAAAACTTTCTGCCGACCTGGAGGTCTTGCGCTCGTACTACATGGATAGCGGTTATCTGGAGTTTGCGATTGATTCGACGCAAATTTCCATTACCCCTGACAAGCAGGATATTTACATCACGGTCAATCTCACCGAAGGCGATAAATACACGATTTCCAACACAGCGGTGTCAGGCAATACTCCCGTCGCCAAGGAAGAAATCGAGAAGCTGGTGCAGGTAAAGGCGGGAGATGATTTTTCCCGCAAGGCGTTGTCGGAAACCACTAAGCTGATCGGTGAACGCTTGGCCTCGGAAGGTTATGCGTTCGCTAACATAAATGCCATTCCTGATATGAATAAGGAAAAACATCAAGTAGCGTTCAATTTCATGATTGATCCGGGACAGCGCGTTTACATCCGTCGTATCAATATCAGCGGCAACACCAAGACGCGAGATGAGGTCATTCGCCGCGAGTTTCGTCAGGTTGAAAGCTCTTGGTTTGATGTGAAAAAAATTAAGCAGTCCAAGAAACATGTTGACCAACTAGGTTTCTTCGAGGAAGCCAACATTGAAACTCCGGCTGTGCCAGGTGCGGCTGACCAGATGGATGTCAACGTGTCAGTAACAGAAAAATCTACCGGTAGTTTTACGGTTGGTGCCGGTGTCGGTAGCGGGGAAGGGCTGGTGTTGACGGCCGGTGTTTCGCAATCCAATCTGTTCGGTAGCGGCAGCCATCTGTCCACGCAACTCAATACCGGAAAAATTAACCAGAACATTTCTGTTTCTTATACCAATCCTTATTTTACTGATGATGGAATGAGCCGGGGCTTTGACGTTTATAAGCGTAACTCTAATGCTACAAATACGACCCTAAGCCAATTTACTTCATCCACCGCAGGGATCGGCGTACGGTTTGGTGTGCCGATTTCGGATGATTCTAATATTTCATATGGTTTGACGATCGAGAATTCAAATATTGGACTGACAGCACTGAGTCCGTTGCGTTATACCAGTTATGTGAATACGTTCGGCAGTGTCAATACCACGGCGCTCGGTACGGTAGGCTGGACGCGTGATAGCCGCGATAGCGCGATCTACACCACCGAGGGAACGATGCAGCGCGCCTATGCTGAAATTGCCCTGCCTGTGATGGATATGCGCTATTACAAACTGAACTACGAGCAACAATGGTTCTACCCGCTTTCTTCAAACTTTACCTTTATGTTGAACGGGATAGCTGGAGTCGGTGCTGGTTATGCGGGCAAGCAAATGCCATTTTTCAAAAATTTCTATGCGGGAGGCAGCGGTTCAGTACGCGGTTTTGAGCCTAGCTCGCTGGGTCCGCGTGATATTAACAATTTATCGCTGGGCGGCTTGCGTCGCATTGCCGGTAGCATGGAAATCATGACAACCATGCCGGGAATCAAGGATAAGTCGGTGCGTTTGAGTGGCTTCGTGGATGGCGGTGCTGTGTATGGCTCGGGCGATTTACCTGGTAGTGCCGGGATGCGTTATTCGACTGGCGTGGCCTTAACCTGGTTATCACCGATGGGGCCACTCAAATTTAGTTATGGTTTGCCATTGAACAAACAGGCCGTTGATAAATTGCAGGCGTTCCAGTTCACAATGGGTTCGATGTTCTGATGTAACTAACCGATTGTCAGATAATTAAACAACGCTTGCCAAGTAGTTGATTGTGACGAATGAGGGACGGATGATGAAGACGATGACAATGAAGGCGATTCTGTTAGCGGTATTGCTGGGATCAGTATCTGCTATGGCTGGAGATTTTAAGGTGGGTGTGGTGGATACCGAACGGATTCTCCATGAGTCGGCACCCGCGATGAAGGCGGCGCAAAAGATTGAAAAGGATTTTTCCTCGCGTGACCTGGAGATCAAGAAAATGATGAAGCTGGCCAAGGAGTTGCAAGATTCTCTGGAAAAAAATCCCGCCGCAATCAGTGAGGTTGAGCGTCGCAACAAGGAGCGTGAGCTGAATGCGCTGAACGTCAATCTGCAACGCATGCAACGCGAGTTTCGTGAAGACTTGAATCTACGCAAGAACGAAGAGTTGGCAGTGGTCCTGGAGCGCGCCAACAAGGCGATACAGGCGATTGCCGAATCAGAAAAATATGACCTGATTTTGCAGGAAGCAGTTTATCGCAATCCGAAAATTGACATCACTGACAAGGTCATTAAAAACCTGGCTTCCGACAAGGCCGACAGCAAATAAAGAAGAGTATGGCTTTGACTTATTCATTGGCGGAAATTGCTTCTCGTTTGGGCGGTAGCGTGTTGGGAGACGGAGAGGTGCGTATTTCCAGTATCGCCACGCTGGAACATGCCGATGCGACGCAAATCAGCTTTCTGACCAACAGCAAGTATCGCGGCAAACTCGCCGAGACGCGGGCGGGCGCATTGATTTTGGGCGAGGCAGATGCCGATGCGAGCGACTTGCCGCGCATTATTGCGGCCAATCCCTACGCTTATTTCGCCAGAGTGTCAGCGCTGCTGAACCCTTTACCTGAAATCCAGCCTGGCGTTCATCCCAGTGCGGTGGTGGGCGAGGGTGCCAGGATTGATCCAACCGCCAGCATTGCCGCCACCGCAGTAATAGGCGCGGGGGCGGTCATTGGCGCGCATTGCGTGATCGGCGCGGGATGCAGCATAGGCGACCATGTGGTGATAGGTAGCCATGCGCGCCTGTATCCGCGCGTGGTGATTTATCACGACTGTGTGATCGGCGACAACCTGATTGCGCATTCCGGTGTGGTAATCGGCGCAGATGGTTTCGGCATCGCAATGGATGAAGGTCGCTGGATCAAGATTCCACAAATCGGTCGGGTGGTGATCGGCGACGATGTGGAAATAGGCGCGAATACCACCCTGGATCGCGGCGCGCTGGACGACACGGTGATCGAAGAGGGGGTAAAGCTGGACAATCAGATTCAAATCGCGCACAACGTGCGCATCGGCGCACACACCGCGATTGCCGGATGCGTGGGGATCGCGGGCAGCACCAGCATCGGTAAATACTGTCAGATTGGCGGCAGTGCAGGCATCCTGGGGCACCTGAAAATCGCTGATCGAGTGGTCATCTCGTCTTTTACACTGATCGGTAAATCTATCCGTGAGGCGGGGACATACACAGGGATATTTCCTTTTAGCAAGATGGACGAGTGGAAGAAGAATGCCGTGCAGATGCGTCATCTTGATGAAATGTCCAATAGAATCAAGGTATTGGAAAAGTTGTTGTCAGAACAGAAAGTAAAGGAAGAATAATGAGCGTCGTCATGGATATACATGCAATCCTGGAGTGTTTGCCGCACCGTTACCCGTTCTTGCTGGTAGATCGGGTATTGTCGTTAGAGCCGGGCAAAAACATCGTCGCGCTGAAAAACGTCACCATCAATGAGCCGTTTTTCCCCGGACACTATCCGCATCATCCGGTGATGCCGGGCGTGCTGATTATCGAGGCGATGGCGCAGGCGGCTGCGTTGCTGTCATTTCAGTCTGTGGGCGGCAAGCCGGACGAAAAGTCGGTGTATTACTTCGCGGGTATAGATGGCGCACGGTTCAAACGTCCGGTGTCACCAGGCGACCAGTTGATTCTCAAGGTAGAGCTGACGCGCAGTATGCGCGGGGTGTTCAAGTACAAGGCGGTGGCCGAAGTGGACGGCCAGCTGGCGGCAGAAGCTGAATTGATGTGTACCGTTAAATCGGTGGCCTGATGCGTCATCCAACAGCCATTATTCATCCCGATGCGCAGCTCGCCGACGATGTCGAGGTGGGCGCGTATTCCATCATCGGCGAACATGTCGAAATCGGCAGCGGCACGGTAATCGGATCGCATGTGGTGATAGGCGGTCACACCAAAATAGGTCAGCACAACCGTATTTTTCAGTTTTGTTCGCTGGGCGAAATCCCCCAGGACAAGAAATACGCGGGTGAGCCGACCCGGCTCGAAATCGGCGACCACAACACCATCCGCGAATTTTGTACCTTCAACCTGGGTACGGCGCAGGATGTCGGCGTGACGCGCATCGGCAACCACAACTGGATTATGGCTTATGTGCATCTGGCGCACGATTGTCAGGTCGGCAACCATACCATTTTTGCCAATAATGCCCAGTTGGCGGGGCATGTAGAGGTGGGGGATTACGCGATTCTGGGCGGCTTCACCGTGGTGCATCAGTTCGTGCGTATCGGCGCGCACATTATTACCGGCATGGGCACGATCTTGTTGCAGGATGTGCCGCCTTTCGTGCTGGCTTCGGGCAACCCTTGTGTGCCGCATGGCATCAATAGCGAAGGGCTGAAACGGCGGGGTTTTTCCAGCCCCGCCATCATGGCAGTCAAGCGCGCCTACAAGATGCTGTACCGGTCCGGTTTAAGCCTGTCCGACGCGCAAGCAGCCATTCAATTACAACTGGCGGAACATGCCGAATTACAACCATTGGCTGATTTTCTGGCCAGTTCAGAGCGCGGCATCGTTCGCTAACAGGTTTCTTCATGGCGCAGCAAAAAATTGTTATCGGTATTGTCGCGGGCGAAGCATCGGGCGATCTGTTAGGCCATCATTTGATGGAAGCGCTGCAACAGGTGCGTCCTGATGTGGAATTCATCGGTATCGGTGGCCCCAGGATGCAATCGGCAGGCTTACAGGTGTTGTTCCCAATGGAAAAACTGGCGGTGATGGGCTACGTTGAGGTATTGCGTCATTACCGCGAAATTGTCGGTATCCGCAGCAATTTACGCGCCTATTTCCTGAACCATCGCCCCGCCTTGTTCATAGGAATTGATGCGCCCGATTTTAATCTTGATCTGGAATTGACACTCAAGCGCCAAGGTATCGCCACCATCCATTACGTCAGCCCATCCATCTGGGCGTGGCGCGGTGAGCGCATCACCAAAATCAAGCGTGCGGTGTCACATATACTGGCGCTGTTCCCGCACGAGCCGAAAATCTATCAGGCTGCCGGGGTGCCAGTGAGTTATGTCGGGCATCCACTCGCCGACCTGTTGCCGGAGCAGCCCAATCGCACCGAAGTGCGTGAGCAGATGCACCTTCCGCTCAATATAAAAGTTTTTGCCTTGCTGCCCGGCAGCAGGCGCAGCGAAGTCAATAATCTGGCGAAAACCTATATCGAAACCGCCAAACTAATCCTGCAACAATTGCCTGATGCGCGTTTTCTGATACCCTTGGTCAGCCGTGAAACACGAACAATTTTTGAGCAGGCGATGTATGACTGTGACGCGCAGACACTGCCGATGTCCTTGTTGTTTGGTCATGCGCAGGAAGCGATGACAGCGGCAGATATTGTCCTGGTAGCCTCCGGCACGGCGACGTTGGAATGTGCCTTGCTCAAGCGCCCCATGGTGATTACCTATCGCTTGCCTGCCTTGACCTGGTGGTTGATGAAGCGCAAGAGCTATCTGCCTTACTTCGGCTTGCCAAATATCCTGTGCGAGCGTTTCGTCGTGCCGGAATTGATACAGCACGATGCCACACCGGAAAATTTGTCTCAGGCTTTGCTCAACCTGCTGAATGATAAACAGGCAGTCGAGCAGATCGAACAGACTTTCACCCAGTTGCACCATACCTTACGGCAAAATACCGCGCAAAAAGCGGCTGCTGCCGTCCTGCAATATTTGCCA
>Ga0210039_1002869_pt1 | contig 13714 bp, 18 predicted proteins | sample CryGeyCG2114_250_3_FD_185460 | JGI IMG/M metagenome (GOLD analysis project Ga0210039, IMG submission 185460) | Groundwater microbial communities from aquifer - Crystal Geyser CG17_big_fil_post_rev_8/21/14_2.50 (SPAdes) (version 2) | ecosystem: Environmental > Aquatic > Deep subsurface >...
GACCTTGGGCATCACCTCGCAGGCAGCGCAGCGCAGATCGCTTCCGAACCACGCCACCACCAGCGACACCGATCCGCAATTCGGCAACTCGGCGCGCAACTGGCTCAGCGAGGTCGCAAAGTCGGTTGCGCCGGAAGGCGAATGCACATTGGCCGAGCGATTGACCCCCGGCTCTTCGCTGTAATGGACCTGCGTCGTGGCCAGCGCGTATTCCCCGGTCCCCGGTATCAGCGCCACCGCCGAAATCGCGCGCTGAAGGTCCATCACGCTATCCGCAAAACCCCCCTGCGCCGCGCGCACGACCTCGAACGAGAACTGCGGCACCCGGTTGCCGAACGGTGCCAGCGCAAGATCCTCGATCACCACATAGGCAATGCCACGATAGGCCGGGGCCATTCCAACCCCTTCAACTGCTTCGATCCTCGGGTCAGGCAACTGGTCCTCAGCGCCATCATAAACCCGCAGGTTGATCGAGTTCGGCGCAAGCTCGACCCCATCCGCCCAGATCCGGCCGACATTGGTGATCCGGCCCAGACCCAACGCCACTGCCAGACTGACCGAATAGGAATACTCGGTGGTGCGCGGTTGTGGCACGCCCTTGCCCCCACCCGAGGTGGTGGTGCTTTCCTGAAACTGGGTCGCCCAGATCACCTGACCGGCAATCCGCGCCCGCCCGAAAACCTGCCCGATCGCGCTGCCCTCACTCGCCCCCATCAGGCGAAAGCGGTCCACCCGGCCGGTTTCAACCACTTCCGACCCGCCGCCCAGCACGCGCTGGTCGATCACCCGGCCCAGAGTCGCCCCGACCGCACGCCCGATCACCGCGCCCGAAAGGCCCATGATCGTGCCGCCAAAGCCCGAGCCGATGGCCGCGCCAACAGCCGAAAGCAGGATGGTTGCCATTCAAAGCTCTCCTGATGGAAATTCAAAGCGCGCCGCGATCCGCCGCGCCCAGGGGGCCGACAGCGGGCTTTCGATCACGCCATGGCCGGTGTAGGCGTGCACGAAACTCGCCTGCGGCCCGATCTGCGCTGCAATCCCCAGATGCTTGGCCACCCGGCCCTCGCGCATCCGGAACAGCAACAGATCGCCCGGTGCCGCATCCGCCAACCGCTTGCGCTGCAACCATCGTTCGGCAGCCACCAGCAATTCTTCCCGACCACTCGGTTCAGCCCAGTCCCGCGTATAAGCCGGCACCGCTTCCGGCTCGACGCCGTAAAGCGCGCGCCAGACCCCCCGCAGCAAGCCTAGGCAATCCGTCCCGGCCCCGCGCGCCGAACTCTGGTGCACATAGGGCGTGCCAATCCAGCGGCGCGCCTCGGCCACGATCCGCGCCTGAAACGCACTCATCGCCGCAGACTCCCGCCGTCATTGACATCACCTGAAGACGGAAAGCTGGTCAGCCAGTCTTCACCCGGAATATGCGGAAAACCTCGGAAGTTCATAAAATTATGAAACTTTTCACGACACGTATCGGCCCGCCGGTCACACCCTGCCTCAAACCGCACCAGGTCGCCCACTGCCACTTCCGGCCCCAGGGCCTGCCACAGCTCGATCTCGCGTCCGCTCGGGCCAATCCGATCATTCTTGATCACCCCGATCGCACCGGCCGATGCACCGGAAAGCACCACCATCCGCCCGCGTTCGAACCAACGTTCGTCAAAGCCGGGGAAACTTGCGAACCGGAACAGACGCCGCTCGATCACCACCTCGACCGCACGCTCTGCCGCATAGCCCGGCTGGCTCAGATCGAACCGGCACTCGTGATCCCCCAGCACCGCCGCGCAACTGCGCTGATAGGCCCGCCCCTGCGGCTGGTTCAGCGCCTCGGCAAGACCGCGCAACTCGGCCTGAAACGCCCCCCCGGATCGCACGATCTCGCCCAGCGTGCCGCGAAACTGCAACACCCGGTCCTCGACCCGCGCCCAGTTCACCGCCCAGGTCCGCACTTCGGCCCCATCATAGCGCCCGGCCAGCAGATCTCCCTCCGTCACGGCCGCATCCGACAGCGCCCCCATGGCTTCCGAGTTGTCCACCGCCAGGCCGGTCGTCTGCTGCAAGGCCCGCGCCGTCATCCCGCTGCTCGCGCGAAAGGTAATCCCCTCGAACCCCAGGTCCTGATCGTGATCGGTAAACCCAAGCACCATGCCATCGCGCCGCGTCACCGCCCAGGCGCGGCAGGCCGTCGTGGCCCCGCTGGCCAGATGCGCGAAAAATCCCTCTGCCCCGGACATCATACCCGCACCTCCACCACCGGAACGCTTGGCACATCACCCGCCTGGAACGAGGCCACCGAAGTTTGAATGCGGTCGGTATCAAACCGCACCGGCACATCGAATTCGAATCCCGCTGTCACCCGCACCCCGACATCCGGCGGATCCACAAAGGTAACTTCGCCGGTAGCGGTATTGACGCTGAAATGCAGCGCTTCGACCTTGGGGTTCCCCGCAAGCGCCACCTTGACCGAGCCCTGCACCGGCTTCAGAATCGGGCGGGCATAACTTTCGCCACCCGAGACATAGGTTTTGGCCAGCACGAACACCCGTGTCGCGCCGTCGCCCAGCCCGATGACCTGATCCCCGGGCGCGACCGCTTTCGAGGCCGCGCCGGATTTGTAATCGGCCCAGTCCTTCCAGCGAAATCCAAACAACTGCCCACGCCGCGCCTCGAAAAAGGCAATCAGCGCCTCGACATCGTCGAGACTGCGCAAGCCCACCCCGGCATCATAGCGCCGACGCGAATGCGCCCAAGGCGTGTTGCGCTCTTCAAAGCCGTTGGCCAGCGTCACGATCTCGGTGCGCCGCTCGGGCCCGCCAACCGAGCCGAAGCTCAGGCTGGCAGGAAATCGAACCTCATGAAATGCCATTGTCTGCCCTCACCGGTTTCTTTGCCCGCGCGCCAGCGCGCGCGCCGCCTGCGCCGCAATCTGGCCTTGACTGCGTTGAAATCCCTGCACATCCGGGGTCGAGACGTTCATCACCACCGTGATCGGCCGCCCGCCGCCTGCCGTCTGCACCCCCAGTCGGCCATCCGCCCCGCGCGCCAGCGGCATGATCGCCTCCGGCCCCGCCTCGCCCATCAACCCAGCACCCCCACGCATCGGAAAGCTGGTGGGACTGGAAACAATCCCGCCCTGCGCAAACGGCATCACCCGGCCTTGGGTGAAACTGCCCCCCTTCTCGAACGGCATCATGCCGCCCAGAACGTTCTGCAACCCATTGGCCACCAGCCCGCCCAAGGCGTTCTGCACCGGCTTCATGGCGATATTGTAAACCGTGTCGATCATCGCCTGCGCGACCCCCTTCAGCGCATCCGACAGCTTCATGCCGTCGAACACCAACCCATCGAAGGCCTGCCGCAAGCCGCTGCCAATGCCGCTGGAAAGCTGGTTCACCTCACGCCCGGTGAACACCAGCGACTCGCGCAGAGCCGCCAGTTCGCCCTCGAACGCCCCCACCATCCCGGTCGCACTGCCAAGTGTGGTTTCAAGCGCCGTCACCTGATCCTGCAACGTCTCGATCGCCGCCATTGTCCTGCCCTTTCCTTGCATCCGGAAATGCCGCTGCCAGCTCTGCCAGCCGCGACCGCGTCAAAGGCGGGGCAGCACTTTGTGCCCCAAGCATGATGCGCAACTCCACCGGCGTCAGCCGCCAGAACGCGTCGGGTGCCAGCCCCAGCCCCCGCAACCCCACCCGCATCAGTCCCGACCAGTCGATCGCGGCGCTCATGCCTCACCCGGCACCGCAAAGGCCCGCGCCAGCAGTTCCGCCGCCGCCCGTGCCGCCGCGATTGGCCCGCCGCCGATCTCGACCGTGCGCAGATCGGCAGCATGGCCCTGCCAGCCCCCGCCCCGCAGCCCCGCCACCACCAGCGCCAGCACGTCGCGGGTGGAAAACCGCCCCGCCTCAAAGCGCTCGACCAGATCAATCATCGAGCCGCTCTCCAGCGCCGCTTCCATCTCGGCCAGCGCCCCCAGCGTCAGCCTGGCGACATGGCGCTGGCCGTCGAGCAGGATCGCCACCTCGCCCGCAAAAGGGTTCACCATCACAGCGCCGTAAACGTCAGCACACCCGCCGAGGCCAGCGTCAGATCATAGGTGGCCTCGCCGTTGTAGCTGCCGGAATACTCGATCGCGGTAATCTGGAACGGCCCCTGCACCACCCCGAAATTCGGGATGATCACCTGGAAATCCGGCACCTCGCCGCCAAAGAAGATCTGGCGCGCGCGTTCGTCGGTGTTGGCATCGCGAAACACCCCCGCGCCCGAGATCGAGGCCGAGCGCACCCCCGCCCCCGCCAGCAACTCGCGCCAGCCACCCGCGCTTTCGAGGCTGGTCACATCCACCGTTTCCGCGTTGAAACTGATCCGCGTGGCACGCAGCCCCGCGATGGTCTCGAACTGCCCGACCCCGGTCAGGTCAAGCTTGATCAAAAGGTCCTTGCCGTTCTGGACAGCCATGCTCGTTCTCCGATTGCTGTATGGTCAAAGCCCTTAACCAAGGGCCGGATTTCACCCCGAAGGGGTCAGTCTTCCACCCGCGCGCGAAACCGCAGATCAATCCGGCGCGCTTCGCCTTCGCTCAACCGCTTCGCCACGGCTTTCAGAAATTGCAGGCTCACCAGATGCCCCCGCGTCAGCACCAGCGCCGCCCCCACCAGCGCGTCCGAGATCGCCACCGCAATCTCCTTGGCCGCCAGAAACCCGGTAGCATCCGAGATCACGCTGACCACAAACCGATGCTCCGCCCCGCCGCCGGTCTTGTCGCTGGCATCAACCGCCTCCTCCGGGCCCAACAGCACGAAAGTCCCATCGCCCGCGCCGGATGGCACCGCGTCATAAACCGGCACCCCGACCAAGGCGGCCGCCAGCCGCTGATACACCGCCGCCTGCAAGGCGGCTGCCACACCATAGCTCATGCCGGATCCTCCTCGCGGGCGAAACAGACCAGATAGCGCCCGCCCGGATCGCGCTCGCTGACCGCCGATATGTGAAACACCCGCGCCCCATCGCGAAACCGCTGCTCGGGGCGCGGGCGCGAGGGCGCGCCCTGCGGCGCCCCGCGCACCGTGATCCGGTAGGGCACCGAGGCCAGCGTGACCTCCTGCCCCGCCACCTCGCGCCCCGCGCCAGCCACCACTTCGGCCCAAAGCGTGCCCAAAGCCACCCAGGTCTCGGCAAACCCGCCCGCGCCATCGGCCACCCGCTGCGGCCCCTCCAGCACCAGCGTCCGGCTCAAGATCGGCCGCGTCATGCCGCACCTCCGCCCAGCACCCGCACCGTGCGCCAGCGCTCGATCAGCGTCACCACCCCGAACGGCAGCCCGCCTTCGCGCACCCCTGCTTCGTGCCTGCGCTCGTAATATTCCGCCGCCAGCAGCAGCACCGCCTGCGCCAGATCGGCCGGCACCGCTGCCCAATCCACACCAAACCCTGCGTCGAACACCACCTCGATCCGGCCATCCATCGGCACCAGCGGCAACAGCATCCCCACCGCCACCAGCCGCGGACGGTGGGTGTCCTGCACCAGCCGATAGCGTGCCGGGTCCAGCACCGCCGCCCCGCCCGCCGCATCGACCAGCGCCACCGAGATCACCGCACTCACGGGGGCCACCGGCAACGCCTGCTGATCGGCCGAGCGCCAGTCCTCCAGCGTCCACAGAAACCGCCGCGCAATCAGCACCTTGCCGATCCGCCCCTCGATCGCCGCCAGCGCCGCGCGCAGATAGCTTTCAATCAACGCGTCCTGCATCCCGTCATCGGCAAAGCCGCTGCCAAGCCGCAAATGGTCTTTCAACACCTGAACCGGCAGCGCCGCCCCTGGCACTGTGGTCTGCTCGATCAACATCATCGTCATTCTCCGACCCCCCGGAAAATCATGGACGCGCGCCCCGTGTCGCTCGGACGGAGGGGGAGCAGCTAGACGGCACGGCAAGGCCGGCGCGCGTCCAGGACCCGCCCCGATCAGGGGCAGACCGTCACGCCGGTTGTCAGACCAGCGCGAACTTCAACAGCTTGATCGCAGCAAAATCACTGACATCGCCGCCCACCCGCTTGCTGGCATAGAACAGCACGTGCGGCTTGGCCGAGAACGGGTCGCGCAGCACCCGCAGATCGGGGCGCTCGGCGATGGTGTAGCCGCTGGCAAAATCGCCGAAAGCCATCGCATAGGCATTTGCCGCAATGTCAGGCATGTCCTCGGCGATCAGCACCGGATAGCCCATCAGCCGCGCCGGTTCCCCCGCCGCCAGCCCGTCCGACCACAGGAAACGCCCGTCGATGTCCTTCATCTTGCGCACCGCGCCGGCGGTTTTCGAGTTCATCACGAAATTGGCGTTGGCGCGGTAGCTGGCATCCAGCGCATAGACCAGATCGACGATCACGTCGGCCGCGTTGACGGCGGCAAAATCGCCTGCCGCCCCCGAGGCCACATAGCCCAGGTTGCCCCAGCTCCAGACCGATTGTGCCACGGCGGGATGGGAAAGAAAGCCCTTGGGCTTGTCGATCCCGTCCCCCGTGACAAACGCCGCCGCTTCCGACCGCGTGAACTTGTCGCTGATCCGCCCCGCCAGCCAGCCCTCCACATCGAACGCGCTGTCATCGAGCAGCCGCTGGCTGGCCTTGGGCATCGCGCTCAGCTCGTGCAGCACGATCGAGATGCGCTCGATCTGCGGCGTCGCGGTCTCCGTCACCGCGCCCACTTCGGTCTGCCAGCCCGCGCCGACATCGGTGTGGTCGATCAGCACGTCGAACGAGCTGGCCTCCACCTGCACCACATTGGCGATCGCCCGGATCGACGAGGTCGATTTCAGCGCGCTGCGGATGGTCTCGGCGGTCTGCGGGTCCACCAGATAGCCGCCCTCGGCCGCCACCGCGGTGTTCAGCGCCTTGCCTTCCAGCACCAGCCCGCGCAGCCCGTCGTCATCGCCCGACCGCAGATAGGCGTCGAACGCCTTGGTATGGGGCACCTCGATGTCCGCAAATGCCGAAAGCGCGGGGCGCCCGTAAGTCATGGTTTTCCGATCCAGCATGGTCAGTCGCTCTTCCTGTTGTTGCAACGAAGTCTTCATGTCATCCTGAAAGCCTTTGAACTCTTTCAGAAATCCGGTCATCGCGGATTTCACTTCCGCACCCGGATCAAGGGCTGGGGGCAAACCTGCCCCGGCCCGAGCCTTTGTCTCGGTCATCTCGTCTTCCTTTGGGTTTCAGTCGTGAAAGGCCGCGGCTCAGCGCTCGGCCAGCTCCCGGCGCGCATCATCAAAAATCTGCGCCAGTTCGCGCCAGGTCTCGGCCAGATCGTCGCTCTTGGCCGCCACCCGCGCCTCGGGAAGCATCGGGAAGGTCACCAGCGACACTTCCCAAAGCTCCAGCTCGGCAAGCAGGCGCTGCCCCTTGCCGTCGCGTTCCGCCCGCAGCGTCCGGTAGCCGATCGACAAGCCGTCGATCGCGCCTGCTGCCAGCAGCGCCGCCGCCTCGCGGCCACGCTCCACATCCATCAGGATCCGGCCCTTGACGTAAAGCCCGGTGGCATCCTCGCGCACCTCGTCCCAGACCCCGATCGGTTGTGCCGGGTCATGCTGCCACAGCATCTTGACCCGCCGCCCCGCCGCCGCCAGTGCCTTCAGGCTGGCCCCGTATGCCCCTGCCTGCACCACATCGCCGCCCTGATCGCGCCGCCCGAACACCGAGGCATAACCCTGAACCAGGCTACCGTCAGTCACCACCAGCCCGGCCTCCGGCCTGTAAAACTTGCGCTCCGGGGCCCCGAAATCATTCGCCATTTCCATCTTTCACCTCATTGCCGCTTGCAGCAGTGCCTCGGCCCCCTGCGCCAGCAGAAACGCCGCAACCCCGTAAACCCCGAACCAGATGCGCCGCTCCAGCCGCGCAAGGGTGGTCTCGATCTGCCCCAGCCGGTATTCCAGCGCCGCCCAGCGCTCGTCAGCTACCCGCTCGTTGGCCTCGATCCGGGCCGAGGCCGCGTCGAAACTGTCGTAAAGGAACCGCGACCCGCCGGTCTCATGGCGAATGTTCATTGCCCCTCCGTCAGTCGTGGCAACCCCAGCAGCGCGCGCTTTTCGGCCATGGTCAGAAAATCCGCCGCCCCCACCCGCGCCCATTGCTGATCGCGCTCGACCGCCAGCGCCGGCACCTGATCGAGATCGGGCTTCAACTCGACCGCCGATGCGCTGAACCCAGCCAGCCAGTGCGACACCGCCGCCGTCACCTTGGCCGCCAGCGGCAGCACCGTAAGGCGAAAGAAGGCGCGGTTGGCCTCCTGGTAGTTGGCATAGGTCGCATCCCCCGGAATCCCCATCAGCATCGGCGGCACCCCGAAGGCGATCGCAATCTCGCGCGCCGCCGCCTCCTTGGTTTGCTGGAACTCCATGTCACTGGGCGAAAACCCCATCGGCTTCCAGTCCAGCCCCCCCTCCAGCAGCATCGGCCGCCCGGCATTGCGTGCGCCCTGATGGTTGGCCTCCATCTCGCTCACCAGCCGGTCGTATTGATCCGGCGTCAGCGCCGATTGCCCGTCCGCGCCGCGATAGATGATCGCCCCCGAGGGCCTTGCAGCATTGTCGAGCAGCGCCTTTGACCAGCGCGAGGCCGCCACATGCACATCCACCGCCACCGCCGCCGCCTGCATCGGCGAGAAACCGTAGTGGTCGTCCTGCGGATGAAAGGTGCGGATATGGCAGATCGGCGACACTTCCGCCGTCATCTCGAAGCGATGCCGACGGCTGCCCACCGTATAGTCATAGGCCACCGGCCAGCCGTCCGCCCCGGGCACCAGCGCCATGCGGTCCGAGCGCAGCACATGCAACTCGCCCGGCAAGGCCCCCGCCCCCGGCACCGCCTCCAGGTAAGCGTTGCCCGACAGCAGCAATTGCCCGTAAACCGCCTCGAACAACTCGGCCCGCCCCTGCGCCGGATTGGGTTGCCGGATCAGATCCAGCACCGGGTGCACCTCGTAGCGCCGGTCGCAATCCTGCAACACCAGCGGCAGCGCCGCCGCCGCTTCGGCAATCAGCGTGACCGCCCGAAACCCGATCGGATTGCCCAGAAAACCCGTTTTCGTCAGCGAGATCACGTCGCGCGGCGACCACGCCACCCGCCCAGACCCCTGCCAGGCAATCACCGGCCCCGCCGCCGAGGCCTTGTGCTCGGGCGGCTGCTTCTCACCCCGCCGCAGAAAATCGAAAACCATCTCGGATCGCTCCTTCGCGTCAGGCCGCAGCGGCCAGCGCCGCGCTCGTCACGTCGCGGCAGGTTCTTGGTTTCATTGAACTTTCATTTTCACACTGGCGCAAATATCCCCGCCGGAGGCAACTGAACCGACCGCCGCCTCCGGCGGGGATATTTGGACCAGCAAGAAAGTGCTAAAGCATCCGCACCTGCGGCCTGCGCCAGCTTTGCGCGGGCTCGATCATCAGATCGGTCAAGGCCCAGACCAGCGCATCCACCCGGTCGGGCGAGCCGCGCCCCTCGTAGCCGCGCGCGGTCATCTTGCACATCTGATCCTCCAGCGCGCCAAGGCCGCGCAGGTGCGACACCCGGCCCTGCTCGTAAAGCGCCGCCACCGGCTCGGCCCGCGCCACCTTGCCGCGCGAGGCCCGCACCGCCCGGAACGGCACCAGCGGATCAATCTGCCGGATCACCGATTCCACCAGATCGCCGCCCTGATTGACCTCGGCCACCAGGCGGTCCGCGCCGTGGCGTTCCAGCGCCGCAATCGCCGCCCGCGCCCAGGCGTCGGGCGAGGCCGCCGCGACGCTGGCATCCTCCAGCACCACCGCGCGCCAGTCCTGTGGCGGCCCGGCGGTGATCGCCCCCACCACCACGATACCGCATTGATCCGAGGCCGCCTTGCCGGTGACCGGCGGATCCACCGCCACCACCACCCGGTCAAGCGGCGGGACGACGTCCAGTCGTGCCGCCTCCAGCGCCCGCGTGGTCCACAGCGCCCCTTCCGCGTCCTCCAGCAGCACCCCGTCCAGCTCCTGCCGCCCCAGCCTGGTGCCGGCATAGCGCGCCCGCACCTCGTCCAGGAACGAGGCCGCGAGATACGCCCGGTTGGCCTCGGTCGGGGCATGGGTGATCACCGTCGAGGGGTTCTTCAGGATCGCTTTCAGCACCCCCACGTTGCGCGGCGTCGTGGTCACCACCTGGCGCGGATTCTTGCCCAGCCGCAGCGCGAACTGCAACATGTCCCAGGCATCCTCGGCGCGCTTCCACTTGGCCAGCTCGTCCACCCAGGCGGCGTCGAACTGCGGCCCGCGCAGGGCTTCCGGCTCGTGCGCCGAAAACACCTGCGCCACCGCGCCGTTCGGCCACACCAGCCGCTTGCGCCCCGCCTCCCAGTCGGGCTTGCGGTCGGGGGGCGAGCACGCAAGAATGCCGCTGTCGCCAAACACCATCACCTCGCGCACCTGATCGACGGTTTCCCCCAGCAGCGCCACCCGCCGCGCGCGCCCAGGGTCACGCGGCCCCGAGCCTTCGACTTCGGCGCGCACCCACTCGGCCCCGGCGCGGGTCTTGCCCGCGCCGCGCCCGCCCATGATGACCCAGCTTTTCCACGCCCCCTCGGGCGGCAACTGGTGCGGCAGCGCCCAGAACTCGAACAGCCACGGCAAGGCCATCAGCGCCTGATCGCTCAAGCCCCCAAGAAATTCACTCACCACCTCCGGCGTCGCGCAGGCAAGCCAGGCGGCGCCCGATTTCATCCCTTGCGGCGTCGAAATCGAGACATTGCCCGCCTTCGGCTCCGCCAACCTGCTTGCGAAGTCTGTCAACCCGCGTCCTTTCTTCCATGGCCAGTTGAAATGCCGCCTTGAGGTCCTTGACCGCCGCCATCGCGGCCTTGACCTCGCCCGACTCGCCGCCACGCACCTTGCGCAGGGCGAGGTAGAACTCTTCGGCGGCTTCCCGGAACATATCTTCGGTCGCCGCGACCAGATCGCGCGGCGTTTCATCTCCAACCGAGAATACCATTGTCATCTGCTGCTGCGCCCGCCTCTCATGCCCGTCCGCACGAGCGAAATGAAAAAGCGGCACCGGGGTTGCCCCCGCGCCGCTTGCCCACTTCTTCTAGCATGCCCGAAGGTATACCCTCGAGCGTTCGCAAAGTCAAACGAATTCTACAGCCGTTTCAATGGCTTGGCGCGCGCCGCGTTAACCTTTGCGTAACCGTCGCAAAGCTCAGTTGCCCTGAACACCGCCAGCGTCGGTCGCACCCTGCTGCGCCTCGATCGCACGCCATTTGGCCACGTTCACATTATGCTCGGCCAGGGTCTCGGCAAAGACATGCCCGCCCGAGCCATCGGCCACGAAAAACAGATACTTCGTGACATCCGGGTTCAGCGCCGCCTCGATGCTCAGCCGCCCGGGGTTGGCGATCGGGGTCGGTGGCAGCCCGTCGATGACATAGGTGTTGTAAGGGGTCTCGCGGCGCAACTCGCTTTGCCGCAGCCCGCGCCCCAGCGCCCCCTGCCCCTTGGTGACGCCGTAGATCACGCTCGGGTCGGTCTGCAACTTCATCCCCTGGCGCAGCCGGTTGATGAAGACCGAGGCCACCTGCCGCCGCTCGCCCGCGATCCCGGTTTCCTTCTCGACGATCGAGGCCATCACCAGCGCCTCCTCGGGTGTGTCATAGGGCAACCCATCCGCCCGCGCCGCCCAGAGATCGGCCAGCACCTGGGTCTGGCGCGCCTGCATCTGGCCAATCAGCTCGGCCCGCCCCGACCCTTGCGCCACCTCATAGCCTTCCGGTGCCAGACTGCCCTCGGCAGGCACCTCGGCCACCGTCCCGGCCATGAACTCGGCGCGCTTCAGGGCTTCCACCACCTGCCAACTGGTCACCCCTTCGGCCAGCGTCACCTGCCAGCGCAGATCGGAGTCCAATGCCGCGTTCACATAGTCCGCCGGGGCGGCCTCAAGGGTGGGGTCAAACTTCAGCACTTCGACATAGCGGTTGGTGGTGGGGTCAAGCTCGCGCAGCACCACCTCGACCGCCTGCACCCCGATCCTGAAATTGACCTCGCGCCCGCAAGTCGATTGCCCGCCCGCCGTCAGCACGTCCAGCACCTGCGCCATCGAGGCCCCGGTCGGCACCAGATAGCTGCCGAACTTCAGCCCCGCCGCGCGCCCCGAATAATCGGCACCGATGCGAAAGATGCGGGCATCACTCACCGCCCCCTGCGCTTCCAGCGCCCGGCTGACGGCGCTCAGACTGGCCCCCTTGTCCACCTTGACGCAAACCGGCTGCACCAATGGCCCCGGCCCGGTGAACTGCTGCCGCCCCCAGGCCAGCACTCCAGCCGCCACCACCAGCACCACGATGAACAGCGTCAGCGCGTTTGATGCGACCGAGCGCCACATCAGCCCTTCACCTTGCCCAGCACCAGACTGGCATTGGTGCCACCAAAGCCGAACGAATTCGACAGCGCGATGTCGATCCGCCGCCTGCGTGCCGCGTTCGGCGCAAGGTCAATCTTCGACTCCATCGCCGGATGATCAAGGTTGATGGTGGGCGGGGCCACCTGATCGCGCAGCGCCAGCACGCAGAAGATCGCCTCGATCGCGCCCGCCGCCCCCAACAGGTGCCCGGTCGAGGACTTGGTCGATGACATCGTCACCCCCGCCGCAGCGTCCCCCATCAGGCGCTCCACCGCCGCCAGCTCGATGTTGTCAGCCATGGTCGAGGTGCCATGCGCATTGATGTAATCGACATCCGACGGCTGCAACCCGGCCCGCGCCAGCGCTGCCGCCATGCTGCGATAGCCGCCGTTGCCATCCTCGGCCGGGGCCGTGATGTGATGCGCATCGCCCGACATGCCATAGCCCAGCACTTCCGCGTAAATCTTCGCCCCGCGCGCGCAGGCGTGCTCGTATTCCTCCAGCACCACCACGCCAGCGCCTTCGCCCATCACAAAGCCATCGTGACCTTCGTCATAGGGTCGGCTGGCGCGGGCCGGATCATCCGCCCATTTGGTGCTCAGCGCCTTGCAGGCGTTGAACCCGGCAATCCCGATCTCGGAAATCGGACTTTCCGCCCCGCCCGCCAGCATCACGTCGGCATCACCCCACTGGATCAGCCGCGCCGCATCGCCAATCGCGTGCGCCCCGGTCGAGCAGGCCGTCACCACCGCATGGTTCGGCCCCTGAAAACCAAAGCGGATCGAGACCTGCCCTGAGGCGAGGTTGATCAAGGCACCCGGAATGAAGAACGGCGACACCCGCCGCGGCCCCTTTTCCTTGATCAGCACCGCCGTTTCCGCAATCGACGACAGCCCGCCAATGCCCGAGCCGATCATCACCCCGGTGCGCCAGCGCTCGGCATCGGTTTCCGGCTCCCAGCCCGCATCCCGCACCGCCTGCACCGCCGCGCACATCGCGTAAAGGATGAAGTCATTGACCTTGCGTTGATCTTTCGGCTCCATCCAGTCGTCGGGGTTGAAGGTGCCGTCCGATCCATCGCCGCGCGGAATCTCGCAGGCGTATTTGGTCAGCACGTTGCTCGCGTCAAACCGGGTAATCAGCCCCGCCCCCGATTGCCCCGCCAGCAACCGGCTCCAGGTCTGCTCGACCCCGCAGGCCAGCGGCGTGACCATTCCCAGACCGGTGATTACAACCCGACGCATCCGCATTCTCCCTCAAACCCCCGCAGGGTCGTTGCCCGCAAGGGTGATACACGGCCTCATCCCGACGCGCAACAACCC
>Ga0210039_1002882_pt1 | contig 13672 bp, 9 predicted proteins | sample CryGeyCG2114_250_3_FD_185460 | JGI IMG/M metagenome (GOLD analysis project Ga0210039, IMG submission 185460) | Groundwater microbial communities from aquifer - Crystal Geyser CG17_big_fil_post_rev_8/21/14_2.50 (SPAdes) (version 2) | ecosystem: Environmental > Aquatic > Deep subsurface >...
AACTGACCGCAGACGGACATTTGCCCGCCGGCAGCCCGGCGATTGACGCCGGCGTCTGCGCGGGCGCGCCGGTCTCCGATTATGACGGCGATCTCCGTCCCCAGGGCGCCGCCTGCGACATTGGGGCGGATGAATTCGCATCTGGGACCGCGTTCGATCACTTTCTTTACTTGCCTATAGTTTATAGGGAATTGCCATGACAAATTTTAGGTATCATCTCAAAAAACTGGCGCAGTGGAGACTTCCGAAGTCTCGGAGACTTCGGAAGTCTGGCCTGCTTGTTTACCCAAACCTGCCCGTCACATAATCCTCCGTCCGCTTGTCTTTGGGGGTGGTGAAGATATCCCGACCAGGCCGGAATTCCACCAGTTCGCCTTGCAAAAAGAAGGCGGCGTGATCGGCGGTGCGGCCTGCCTGTTGGACGGAGTGCGGGACGAGGATGATGGTGTAATCCTTTTTCAGTTCCTGCAAGGCGGCTTCCACCTTGCCCGTGGAGATCGGGTCGAGACCTGAGGTCGGTTCATCGAGCAGGATGACCTCGGGTTGGAGCGCCAGCACACGCGCCAGGCAGACGCGCTGTTGCTGTCCGCCCGAGAGCGCGATGGCGGGTTCGTCGAGGCGGTCTTTCACTTCGTCCCAGATCGCGGCGAGACGCAGGCTGCGCTCCACGGCCTCGTCGAGGCGCGAGCGACGCGTCTCGCCCGCCAGTTCCAGCCCGTAGGTCAGGTTCGACCGAATACTCATCGGCAGGACAACGGGTCGGGCAAAGACCATCCCCACCTTGCGGCGCAGGGCGATCACGTCCGTTTTGGGGTCGAGGATGTTTTCGCCGTCAATCAGGATTTTCCCCGTCGAGGCGCGCACTTCGGTCAGGTCGTTGAGGCGGTTGAGACAACGCAACAGCGTGGACTTGCCGCCGCCCGCGGGTCCGAACAGGACCGTGATCTCGTTGGCGGGAATCCCCATGCTGACGTCCCGCAGCGATTCGGTGCCGTCGGAGTATTGGAGGGAGAGGGAGTCAATGGTGATCTTGTCCATGGTGAAAACGTGTTCTGCGTGTTGCGTGTTGCGTGTTCCGTGTGTACCTGTCTACCTGTCTACCTGCCTACATCTCAATACGGGTAATTTGAAAAGTTCCCGTTCGGGCCGAGCAGTTGGAATATTTTATCCGCGTCGCGGGAGAGTTCCAAGCCCCAATTGAGGAGGAGCAGGAGCGCGGCGAGCAGCGCAAGGGCGACAGCGATCTTTCCCGCGCGGGATTCCTGCCAGCGCGCCGCCAGGGACTCCCAGCCGCCGGTCCAGAAGAGGGAGGCCAGAACCGCGAAGAATGGGACGAGCGCAAGGTGGAAGCGGTCTTCTGCGAGGATAAAAACGTGTGGAAGGAGATAAGCGAAAAAGAGGAGCGCCAGCAAAACGGTCGGCGGATTCCAGCGCAGGAGGGAAGCGCCCAACGCGGCGGAGAGGCTGACGATCGCAAAAGGCAGGAGCATGATCAAAAACAAAGCCAGCAGGAATGGGAACGGAATAAAGCCGACAATGTTGTTCCCATAAAAATACATCAGGACGCGCTTTTCGAGGCCAAAGAAAAAGCCGAGACGGTTGACTGCCAACGGGACGAACCGTTCGGGCTGGGCGCGCAGGAAATCAATGGCTTTCTGCGTCCCGACTTGATCGCGCTCGGCGTCATCGAGGATGGTCAGCAAATCCAGCGAGGGGCCGAAGACGAAGGAGCCGTTTCCCTGCGGGTAATAACCGAGGTACAGGTTGTAGCCCATCGAGGTTTCAATGCCCGTCAGCTTGTGATGCAGGAGCGAGTTGCGGACGATCCACGGGGCGATGGTCAGCGCGAGGGCCAGGGCGACGAGGAGCGCGCCGCGTTTTTGTTTGAGCGCGAACCAAACCCAAAGTACAGCGAGTCCCGCAAACGGAAGGATGACGGAACGCGTCAATGCAGTCAGGCCGAGGAAGAAGCCGGCGAGAAGAAAGGATGAAAGATGAAAGCGATGCAGTTGAGTAGTTTTGTAGTTAGGTAGTTCGGTAGTTTTAAATCGCGCATCCACCTGTCTACGCGTTTCCGTGTGTGCCTGTCTACCTGTGTACCTGTCTACCTGTGTACCTGTGTACGTGTCTACCTGTGTACCTGTGTACGTGTGTGCCTGTCTACCTGTGTACCTGTCTACCTGTGTACCTGTGTACGTGTGTACCTGTGCGGCTTTGAGAAGAAAGAGGAAAGAGGCGAGAAGGAGCAGGAAGAAGGGATTCTCGGTGCCGAGGCCGAGGGGATAGGCCAGCAGGATGGGGTAGGCGGCGACAACCCAGGCGGAAATTTTCGCCGCCCGCTCATTTTCAGGAGATATTTTTTTTGCGACAAGATATGTCAGCGGAGCGAGGGCCGCACCGAGGAAGGCCTGGGCAAGACGCGCGGCGAAGAAACGGTTTGCGCCACTGCCGACGAGCAGGTAGATCAGCGACAGGAAGGCGGGATAGAGCGGCGCGCGGAAGGAGGTTTCCACGCCGCGCGCGGGGTCGTAGTCCACCGTGGTGAGGTCAAAGTCCACGTAGGGTTTGAGCAGTTCCAGGTCGGCGGAGGCGTACCAGCGGAATCCGTTCCCCGCCGCGAGGCTGCGCGCCAGCATGTCGTATTGGAACATGTCGTCCAGGCCGATGCCGAGGGAACGCGCCAGAAGGACGGGAATCAGCCTGAGGATGAGGGCGGCGCAGAATACGCCCAAAGGGAAGGAAACGCGAATGCGGCGGGACCCGGTTGAAGCTTGTGCTGAGCGAAGTCGAAGCATCATGGAAGGAGGCGGTTCTTTCGTCCAGAAAAGATGGCTGGATTATAGCAACTTCGGGGAGAGAGTCAATCTACAAGCGGTATAATCACGCCATCAAACCAAATTCGGAGGAACAACCATGAGTGACACCGCCCTTTTTCCATTGAACGATGAACATAAAATGATCCGTGACACCGCCCGCGATTTTGCGCAAAAAGAGATCGCGCCCATCGCGCCGGAGTTTGACGAAAGCGGGGAATTTCCCCACAACACCATCAAGAAGATGGGCGAGATGGGATTCATGGGGATCGAAGTCCCCGAAAAATACGGCGGCGCAGGCATGGATACCTTGTCCTACGTGCTGGCGCTCGAGGAGATCGCCAAAGCCGACGCGGCGCACAGCGTGGTCATGTCGGTCAACAACTCACTGTATTGTCACGGCATCCAAACCTTCGGGACCGAGGAACAGAAACAGAAGTTCATCCCCCCCGTCGCTTCGGGCAAGGCCATCGGCGCGTATTCGCTGACCGAGCCCATGTCCGGCTCGGACGCATCGGCCATGAAAAGCCGCGCCCGCCGCGACGGCGATTTCTACATCCTGAACGGGCGCAAGTCCTGGGTCACGAGCGGACCCGTCGCGGGGTATTTCGTCATCTTTATGATGACCAACCCCGAGAAAAAGGCCAAAGGCATCACCGCCTTCCTGGTGGAGGCCGGCACACCCGGCCTGACGTGCGGCAAAAAGGAACCGAAGCTCGGCATCCGCGCCTCAGCCACCAGCGAATTGATTTTTGAGGATTGCAAAATCCCAGTCTCCAACCGTCTTGGCGAAGAGGGTGAAGGATTCAAAATCGCCATGACCGTCCTGGATGTGGGACGCATCGGCATCGGCGCGCAGGCGCTGGGTATCGCCGAAGCGGCCTACGAAGCCAGCGTCTCGTATGCGCGCGAACGCGAGGCCTTCGGCCAAAAGATCGGGGAATTTCAGGGCACGGGTTTCAAGATCGCCGACATGAAGACGCGCATCGAAGCCTCGCGGCTGATGGTCTACAACGCCGCCATGGCCAAGGAACGCTCCAAGACCACCGGGGAACGTTTCACCCTGCAAGCCTCCACCGCCAAACTGTTCGCCTCCGAGACCGCCATGTTCTGCGCGCACGCCGCGGTGCAGATCCACGGCGGCATGGGCTACAGCCAGGAACTGCCCGTCGAGCGTTACTTCCGCGACGCCAAGATCACAGAAATTTATGAAGGCACCAGCGAGATCCAGCGCCTGGTCATCAGCCGCCTCGAATTGGAGTTGCGCTAACCAGCCGCGTACTGCGACATTCATGTCGCTTGCCGCAAGGCAAGGCGACATGAATGTCGCGATACCCTTTCATGCCTGACTCCACTCCCGAGCTTTCTGTCATCCTGCCCGCCTTCAACGAGGGCGCGCGCATCCGCGCCAACATCCTGCGCGTGTGCGAGACGCTGAAAGGCCTGCGCTACGAGATCGTCGTGGTGGACGACGGCTCCAGCGACGATACCTTCGCCGAAAGCCAGCGCGCCGCGGACGAGGGCTGCCCCGTCCGCACGCTGCGGCAGGAAATCAACCGCGGCAAGGGCGCCAGTCTCTTTCATGGATTTGAATTCAGCCGCGGCGAACTGGTGGCCTTCCTCGATTCGGATTTGGAGATCGCGCCAGGGAACCTGCTCACCCTCATCCAGGTCATGCAAGCCACGAACGCGGACGTGGTGGCGGGCGTCAAAGACCTGCAGGCCAGCCAATTCCCGCCGCTGCGCCGCCTGATGAGCCGCGCCTACCGCGCCATGGTCGCCTTCCTCTTCGGCCTGTCCATCACCGACACGCAGACCGGCATCAAACTCTTTCGCCGCGACGTACTGGCCGACGCCATCCCGCGCGTCTCCGCCCGCCGCTTCGCCTTCGACATCGAACTGCTGGTGGCCGCCTCGCGCTTCGGCTACCGCATCGTCGAACAACCCGTCGAGGTGACCTACCACCGAAGCGGCGGACTCGGGCGCATGAACCTGGCTGCCATCCTCGGCACTTTTGCGGACACGCTCGCCATCTTCTACCGCGCCTCGTTCTGGCACTGGCTCAACCCCGGCCTGCTGGCGCAAACCTGGATGGCGCTGTTCGTGCTGGGCGTCTTTCTCAGCGGCGTGGGATTTGCCAAACTGCTCACCCCCACCATCCCGCAAGGTTTTGCAAAACAATTCTATTACATCATGCTCCTTCAATTCATCTCCTCGCCGTTACGCGACTGGCTGATCCTGCTGATCGGCATCCTCTTCGTCGTCATCTCTCTCATCCAACTCAACAAGATCATCATGACCGCCTTCGCAAAACGCGATCGCGGCGGGCTCTCAGGAATTTTCCGCAAATGACCGTCACGCCTCCTTCTCTGGACCTCGAACCTGTCTCCTGCCCGATTTGCGGACGCGACCCCGCGCCAACTCTCCGCTACGACTTCGCCCCCTACCGCGTCGTCCGTTGTCCCCATTGCGGACTGGTTTTCCTCTCCCCGCGCCTGACCGAATCCGCCATCCTCAAACTCTACTCCGACCAGGAATATTATGTCTCCGAAGTTTCCGGCCAGGGCTACGATGAATATCTCGAAGTCCGCCACAATTGGATTAAAACCTTCACGCGTCGCCTGGAACAAATTGCCAATTACCAATCACCAATTACCAATTACCAATTACCAATTACTAATTACCAATTACCAATTACTAATTACCAATTACCCGGTCGTGTCCTCGACATCGGTTGCGGCCCCGGCTTCTTCCTCGAAGCCGCGCAGGCCAAAGGCTACGACGCCTTCGGCCTCGACCCATCCGAGTACATCGTCAAAGTAGCCAGCGAAAAATTTGGGGAGCGCATCCAGAAAGGCGTGATCGAATCCGCCGACTATCCCGCCGATCACTTCGATCTCGTGGTGGCCTTCGACACCTTCGAGCATGTCTACCATCCGCTCGAATGGCTGACTGCCGTGCGCCGCGTCCTCCGAAGTCCCGACCCTGCGTCGGGGAAACCGGGCGGCCTGCTCGCCATCACCACCCCCGACCCGACCAGCCCCCTGGCAAAAATCTCCGGCAGGAAGTGGGTCTCGTTCAAAATTCCCGAACACGTCTTTTACTGGTCGCCAGACACCATCCGCCGCGTCCTGGCCGAGGGCTGGGAAATTTTGGAGATCAAGCCTGCGGGACAATACGCCTCGCTCTCCTTCCTCTTCCGACGATTGTTCCGCCTGCCCTCCAACCCGCGCGGAATCATCAAATGGAAACTCGACCTTCTCAAAAAATTCAGCGTCTACAGCGACAACGGTTCGATGACCGTCATCGCAAGAAAGAGATGAAAGATAAAAGATGAAGGATGAATACGTGTTGCGTGTTCCGTGTTCCGTTGATTACCTGTGTGCGTGTGTACTTGTGTACCTGCTCCGTATTGCGTATTGCGCTCGTCGAAGATTAAGCGACCACGCGACTATGTGACCACGCGACTACGCGACCACGCAACTACCAAACTACAAAACTATCTAACTATCTAACTATCTAACTACCAAACTACCAAACGATCTAACTACCAAACTACGCAACTATGAAAGCCACCCTCTTCCGCCAGCACGGCGGACCCGAAGCGCTCGAATACACCGACTTCCCCACCCCGGAACCCAAGCCCGGGGAAGCCCTCGTGCGTTTACGCGCCGCGGCCCTCAACCGCATGGACGTGATGGTCCGCAACGGCTGGCCGGGACTCAAGCTTGACCTGCCCCACATCAACGGCGCAGACGGCTCAGGTGAGATCGTTGCCATCTCCCCTCTCCAAATGTACGGTGGTCGAGTAGGCGGTACTCCGCCGTATCGAGACCCATTGGGGGAGGGGCTAGGGGTGGGGTCAAGAGTTGTTATCAACCCCAACCTCGGCTGTGGACAATGCGACACCTGTCTCTCTGGCTGGGACAACAGATGCCGGGACTGGCATTTGCTCGGCGAAACCGTGCGCGGCACGTACGCCGAATACGTAGCCATCCCCGTGCGCCAACTTTACAAATTGCCCGACGATTTCGACTTCCACACGGCGGCCGCGGCCGCGCTGGTATACCAGACCGCCTGGCACTCGCTCATCACGCGCGGACGCTTGCAAGCGGGCGAGACCGTCCTCGTTGTCGGCGCGGGAGGCGGGGTCAACACTGCCAGCATGCAGATCGCCAAATTTGCGGGCGCGCAGGTCATCGTCGTGGGATCCAATGCGAAAAAACTCGCCGCGGCAGAATCCCTCGGCGCGGACATCCTGGTAGACCGCTCCAAAACCGAGGATTGGTCGAAGGCCGTCTTTACCGCCACCGATAAGCGCGGCGTGGATGTGGTGGTGGACAACGTCGGCACAACCTTCATGCAATCCCTGCGCTGTCTCAAAAAGGGCGGGCGCCTGCTGACCGTCGGCAACAGCGGCGGCCCGCGCTTCGAAATTGATAACCGCTACATTTTTGTGAAACACATTTCCATCATCGGCTCGACCATGAGCCACTTGAAGGATTTTTCCACCGTGATGGATCTGGTGATGGCGGGCAAACTCAAACCCGTGATTGACCGCACCTTCCCGCTCGAAGAGGCCGCCGCCGCGCAGGAACGCCTGTGGAAGGGCGAGAATTTCGGCAAGATCACGTTGGAGATTGGGTAGTTTGGTAGTTTGGTAGTTTGGCTTCGCTTCCTCGAAGTCCTGAGCGGAGGGCCGCGCTTTTCGTCCCGTAGTCGAAGGACGGATAACCAAAGCAACGATTGTTTCCTATGTACTTGCCCTTCGACTTCGCTCCCTCGACTTGCACCCGGTCGCTCCGCTCACATCGTCCCGATGCTCTTTCGGGAGGGCAGCGGATTGAATGAAACGGAACACGCAACACTTACTATTTACCAATTACCACTTACCTCATGTCCCCCCGCCTCTCCCGCCTCTTTGAAATCATCCTCGTCGCCATCCTCATGGCGATCTATCTTTACGCGGCGCTGGCGGAGGCGCACAACCTCGTCACGCAATGGTTCATCCGCGACGATGCCTTTTACTACTTCAAGGTCGCGCAAAACATCACTGAGGGACACGGCTCCACGCTCGACGGTATCAACCTCACCAACGGCTACCATCCGCTCTGGATGCTGGTCTGCATTCCCATCTTCGCCCTCGCCCGCTTCGACTTGATCCTGCCCCTGCGCGTGATGATCGTTGTTTCGGGCGCGATCAGCGCGGCGACGGGCGTCCTGCTCTTCCGTCTCGTCGGGCGGACGCTCTCCGCGCCCGCGGCCGTCCTGGCCGCCTCGTACTGGGTCTTCGACCGCGCCATCCATTACAACGTGACCATGTTCGGCCTCGAGACAGGACTGACCGCGCTGGCCATGTCCGCCTTCCTGCTCGCGATGGCAAACCTGAACACGCCGTCATTGCGAGGAGCGAACGGAGTGAGCGACGAAGCAATCTCTACTTCGTGGGGGAGATTGCTTCGCTCCGCTCGCAATGACGGTTCAAAGATATTACCTCTCGGCCTGCTCGCCGTTGCGATGACGTTCAGCCGCCTCGACACAGTCTTCCTCGCGCTTCTGGCGGGCGCGTGGATTCTCCTGCGCGGCACACCCATCCGCACGCGCCTGGCGCTGGACGTGGCCGTCATCGTCAGCGCAGCCTTCCTCAGCGTGGCCCTGCGGACGGGATTGCCCGATTATTTCGTCTACGCCAAATCCGCGATTGCGCTCGCCGCGTTGGGACTCGGAATACAAATTCCAGCGTTCTATTTTTTCGGGTTGTACCATCCTTCCCCAACAATAAAAATTACCAATTACCAATTACGATTTACCCTCGTCTCCCTCATCAGTTCGGGACTCGTCTCCAGCGTGATGATCGGCTTATTGTTTGCGAACCAACTGCCGGGTCTGCCGCGCAGCGCCCTGCCCGTCTACGCGGGATTCGTCCTCGCCGGCGCGGGGATCGTCCGCCTGCGAAGTGACAGTCACTTCCAAAGTGACTGTCACTTCGCCTGGAAACGGTTGTTGCGCGAGGGAGTGGTCTATTACGGAATCCTGGGCGGCGCGCTGGCGGCGTACATGCTGTTCAACAAAATTGTGTTCGGCGCGTTCATGCCTGTCAGCGGACTGGTCAAAGCCTGGTGGGGTTCCCTGCAAGGCTCGACCTACGGCAACCCGATTTCCACGTTCCCGGGCTTTCTCGGCCTCGAGCGCGAAGAGGGCCTGAACGCCTGGGGGCCGGCGGTTTACCTGCTTCACGATGTGAAAGACTGGCTGAAAATTAATTTGTGGCTGGCGCTCGGATTGCTGGCCGCGTTGGTTCTTTTGATTCTCCTTACACGGAAACAACGCGCGGCGCGCGCCTCTGTTTCACTTGGACTGCCGCTCCTGCTGGCGGGTTCGCTCGCGCAGTTGTTTTATTACAACGGACAGGGTTACGCGGGCGCCAAGGATTGGTATTGGGTCAGCCAGATGCTGATGTTCGCCCTGCTCGGCGCGTTGCTGTTTGACCTGCTCCTGCGCCCGTTGCAAAAATCCCAGCCCGGACGCGTAATTGCATGGACGCTCACCGCCGCGCTGTGCATCGGTTTCTATGCGATCCCGTTTGCAAGCGCCATCGTCCAGCGGATGCCCTACCGAAATGTTCCTGCAGATGTGCCTTACATGGATGTCATCCCCTTCCTCGAATCCAACACGGAAGAGGGCGCATTGATCGGTATGACGGGCGGCGGCAACATCGGCTATTTTATTCACGGGCGCACCATCGTCAACATGGACGGGCTGATCAACAGCGCCGCGTATTTCCAGTCCCTGCGCGCCGGCCGCGCCGATGAATATCTCGCGGCCATCGGCCTGGATTACATCTTCTCGAATCCCGACATTCTGCAAAACCCGCCGTATAATGGACAATTCGACGAGTGGTCGGAGACGGTCGCCGAGTTTGGACGCAAAGACCTGCTGCGCCATCATGCAAAATAAAATGGTTCGTCCCTCTCCTGTAACCACCCTGCTGTGGATGGTGTTATGCCTTACAGCCTGGAACGCCATCCGACTTTTCGCGGCCGTTGCGGATTGGAATTTGCTGGCGGAATTCGCGCCGCGCCCGGGCCCGCTCTACATTTCCTTGAGCGCCGCTTTCTGGACCTTGGGCGGGGCCGCGGCATGGATGGCGATTCGCCGCCCGGGGCGCCGCGCCCGGCTCGCCGCCGCGCTTTATCTTTCCGGCTACGCGCTGTGGTGGTGGGCTGACCGCCTGCTCCTACAGGCGCCGCGCCCCAACTGGCCGTTTGCCCTGGCCGCGACCATCGTTTTGCTGGCGCTGGCGGCATCCCTGATTTTCAATCGAAAGACAATTGCAGATCCAACAAAGAGAGACCCATGACCAAACACACACGGATCAAGACCCTGCGTGAACGAAAGACAAAATCCCGCCTCGGCGGCGGACAGGATCGGATTGACGCCCAACACAAAAAAGGCCGCCTGACCGCCCGCGAACGCCTCGACCTGCTGCTCGATAAAGGCTCCTTCCGCGAAGTGGACAATTTCGTAGTCCACCGCACCAGCGACTTCGGCCTCGACCAGCAGGTCTTCCCCGGCGACTCGGTCGTCACCGGCTGGGGCACCATCGAAGGCCGCCTGGTCTACGTTTTCTCGCAGGATTTCACCGTGCTGGGCGGCAGTCTCGGCGAAGTGCACGCGGAGAAAATCTGCAAGATCATGGACATGGCGATGAAGAACGGCGCGCCGGTCATCGGGCTGAACGATTCGGGCGGGGCGCGCATCCAGGAGGGCGTGGTCTCGCTGGCGGGCTACGCGGACATCTTCCTGAAGAACACGCTGGCTTCGGGCGTCATCCCGCAGATCTCGGCCATCATGGGACCCTGCGCGGGCGGCGCGGTCTACTCCCCCGCGCTGACCGATTTCATCTTTATGACGCGCGGCTCCTCCTACATGTTCGTCACCGGGCCGGATGTGGTCAAGACCGTCACGCACGAGGAGGTCTCGTTCGAGGATTTGGGCGGCGCCAGCGTCCACTCGGAAAAATCGGGCGTCTGTCACGTGGCCGCCGATTCTGAGGCGGACACGCTGTACCTGATCCGCAAACTGCTGGGCTACCTGCCGCAAAACAACATGGAGGATCCGCCCTTTGTCGAAAGCGGCGACGATCCCCTGCGCATGGAAGAATCGCTCGACAGCCTGATCCCCGACGAACCCGGCAAGCCCTACGATATCAAGGATGTGATCCACAAGGTGGTGGACAACGCCCAGTTCTTCGAGATCCACGAAACCTTCGCGCAAAACATCGTGGTCGGCTTTGCGCGCCTGGGCGGGCACTCAATCGGGATCGTGGCAAACCAGCCCGCATTCCTGGCCGGCGTGTTGGACATTGACGCGTCCGAAAAAGCGGCGCGCTTCGTGCGCGTCTGCGACGCATTCAACATCCCCATCGTCACCTTCGAGGATGTGCCAGGCTTCCTGCCCGGCACGGTGCAGGAACACGGCGGCATCATCCGCTCCGGCGCGAAATTGTTGTACGCCTACTGCGAAGCGACCGTGCCGAAACTGACCGTCATCACGCGCAAGGCCTACGGCGGCGCGTACGATGTGATGTCGAGCAAGCACATTCGCGGCGATTACAACGTGGCCTGGCCGACCGCCGAACTGGCTGTGATGGGCCCGGAGGGCGCGGTCAACATCGTCTTCCGCAAGGAATTGGAGAAAGCCAAAGACCCCGTCAAGCGCAAGGCGGAACTGGTGGCGGAATACCGCGAGAAATTCGCGAACCCCTACATCGCCGCCGAACGCGGCTACCTGGACGACGTGATCGAGCCGAAGGAAACCCGTCCGCGCCTGATCAACGCGCTGGAAATGCTCAGTAACAAGCGCGACGCCAATCCCGCCAAGAAGCACGGGAATATTCCGTTGTGAGGTAAACAGGAGCAAAAACCATGTAGTGACGACTCTGCGAAGCGCCCTGTAAGGGTCAGTCGTTTGACGATTGAAATCGTCACTACATGGACACAGGCCATGTAGTAACGACTTCAGTCGTTTGACGATTGAAATCGTTAGGGTGCGTTTCACGTGCGCATGCACTCCTTCGTCGCAGTGCAAGCAAATGAGTTGGAGATTTGCAACAATGATTCCCAACCCCGAAGGGGTGACCGGATTCTAGCCGGGAAGTCGTTCATCCATAACCCCGAAGGGGTGGCACGCTTCGCGTCCGCCGGAGCATGTCATCTGTTTCGACAGGCTCAACACATCGCCTTCGGGATTATAGCCCCAGGGCGGTTATCCGTTACAATCATGGCATCCCTTCGGGATTTAGGCTCCAGTAAATATCGAAGTTTGGATTTGCGTGAGAATCAAATGATCCTGGTCTTTTCAACTCAAATGAAACGCACCCAAATCGTTACTACATGGCATGATAACGGCTTCGGTCGTTTGACGATTGAAATCGTCACTACATGGTAATGACTTCAGCAGACCATGTAGTAACGACTTCAGTCGTTTGACGATTGAAATCGTCACTACATGGACACAGGCCATGTAGTAACGACTTCAGTCGTTTGACGATTGAAATCGTCACTACATGGACACAGGCCATGTAGTAACGACTTCAGTCGTTTGACGATTGAAATCGTTAGGGTGCGTTTCACGTGCGCATGCACTCCTTCGTCGCAGTGCAAGCAAATGAGTTGGAGATTTGCAACAATGATTCCCAACCCCGAAGGGGTGACCGGATTCTAGCCGGGAAGTCGTTCATCCATAACCCCGAAGGGGTGGCACGCTTCGCGTCCGCCGGAGCATGTCATCTGTTTCGACAGGCTCAACACATCGCCTTCGGGATTATAGCCCCAGGGCGGTTATCCGTTACAATCATGGCATCCCTTCGGGATTTAGGCTCCAGTAAATATCGAAGTTTGGATTTGCGTGAGAATCAAATGATCCTGGTCTTTTCAACTCAAATGAAACGCACCCAAATCGTTACTACATGGCATGATAACGGCTTCGGTCGTTTGACGATTGAAATCGTCACTACATGGTAATGACTTCAGCAGACCATGTAGTGACGACTCTGCGAAGCGCCCTGTAAGGGTTTGTCGTTTGACGATTGAAATCGTCACTACATGGTAATGACTTCAACAAGCCATGTAGTAACGACTTCAGCAGACCATGTAGTGACGACTCTGCGAAGCGCCCTGTAAGGGTTTGTCGTTTGACGATTGAAATCGTCACTACATGGACACGTATACATAACACGAAGAAATATCATGGAAAAAATAATTCCCTGGCTGCTTGAAGGTCCCGCGTGGGTGCAGTATCGCGCACGGGTGGACCTGCTCGGCCAATCTGAAAGCGAGGCCGAAGTACGCGCCGCGCGGCAAGCGATGTTGGCCGACCCACAGGTGCGAGGCTTGCTGGCGGAACTGGCAGAGTGGCCCGGCGAAGTGCTTGCCAGCCATAAATCCGCCGGGCTGTTGATGCACAAACTGGCCTTCATCGCCGACCTGGGATTGAAGGCCGACGATCCCGGCATCAAAAAAATCGTCGCGCGTATTTTCAAACACCAGTCGGCGGACGGCCCCTTCCAAATGCCGATGAACATTTCGGAATCCTACGGCGGCAGTGGACAGGACATGTGGGGTTGGGCGTTGTGCGACGCGCCGGTCACTTTGTATAGCCTCCTGAAATTGGGATTTGGCAGCGATCCGCGCGTACAAAAGTCCGTGGAGCATCTGATGGGTTTGGTACGCGACAACGGCTGGCCGTGCGCCGTCTCGCCCGAACTGGGCAAATGGCGCGGACCTGGCCGCAAGGATGATCCGTGTCCGTATGCCAACCTGTCCATGCTGAAAGCGCTGGCGCAAACCGAATGGAAG
>Ga0210039_1002885_pt1 | contig 13661 bp, 8 predicted proteins | sample CryGeyCG2114_250_3_FD_185460 | JGI IMG/M metagenome (GOLD analysis project Ga0210039, IMG submission 185460) | Groundwater microbial communities from aquifer - Crystal Geyser CG17_big_fil_post_rev_8/21/14_2.50 (SPAdes) (version 2) | ecosystem: Environmental > Aquatic > Deep subsurface >...
GGCAATCTGGATCGCGCCCGAGAACAGCAACAGTTTTTCAGTCAGCGTGGTTTTACCGGCGTCAGGGTGGGAAATGATGGCAAAGGTGCGGCGGCGGCGGGTTTCAAAGGCGTAGGTCACGGGGTTTTCTCGGGTCAAAGGCGCGTTAGGGATGGCGCTGGCAGCGTTGCAGCATGGAAAACTGCTGGAGTGGCTGATTTTAAAGGGGTCACACATGTCTGCTGCATGGCGATGGCGGTGCAATGCAGGTGTTGCGGGCGACATGCCAGGGCGAGGGTTGCATCACGGGCTTTGATGAATCAGCCGGGCGACGCGCTTTGCTACGTGTCCCCCGCCCGCTGCGCGGGCTCCGCCTTGACCTCCGCAAAGCGCATCACCCGACTGATTCGTCGCGGTTGTGGGCAGGCTGGCAGGGAAATGCAGAGCCAGCTTGGTCAGAAATGGGGGCCTAGTCGCTGTGCCGGGTTTGAAATGAAGACTGGGTTATCAGATGCCACACCAGTTTGAATCACGCTCATGAAGACGGATACGCAAGGAAATGGTGCTAAATTGGTGTCGTTTCAGCTGACCGAACGATCTGACATCATGGCCATCATCACTATCCCCACCCAACCGTTTGCAGGTCAACGCCCCGGCACTTCCGGCCTGCGCAAAAAAGTCACGGTTTTTCAGCAGCCGCGTTACCTGGAAAACTTTGTCCAAGCCCTATGCGACGTGCTTAACGGCCCGGATGCCAACGGTCATCCTGGTCGGTTGTTACACGGTCAAACGCTGGTGCTGGGTGGTGACGGGCGCTTTCACAATCGCGCTGCGGTGCAAACCATTTTGAAGCTGGCGGCGGCCAATGGTGTCGCAAGGGTGCTGTTGGGGCAGGGCGGCATTCTGTCCACGCCGGCGGCCAGCGCGGTCATCCGACGGCATCAGACCTTTGGCGGCATCATCCTGTCGGCCAGCCACAACCCTGGCGGGCCGTACGGCGATTTTGGTATCAAGTACAACGCCGGCAACGGTGGTCCGGCCAACGAGACACTGACCGAAGCGGTCTATGCCCGCACTCAGGTGCTGACGCAACTGTGCATCAGCGATGCTGCAGATATTGATATTGACACGCTGGGCATGCAGCAACTCGAGCAGATGCAGGTGCAGGTGATTGACCCGGTGGCGGATTACGCGGCGGTGATGCGCAGCCTGTTTGACTTTGACCTCTTGCGTGGCATGTTCAAAAAAGGCTTCACCCTGCGTGTGGACGCCATGAACGCCGTTGGTGGCCCTTACGCCCGTGCCATTCTTGAGGCCGAACTGGGCGCGCCTGCCGGGACGGTGGTCAACGCGGTGCCGCTGCAAGACTTTGGCGACCTTCACCCCGACCCCAACCCGGTTAACGCCGAAGACCTGATCGCCCACATGGCGGCATCTGACGCACCTGACTTCGGCGCCGCGATGGACGGCGATGCCGACCGCAACATGGTGGTCGGGCGCCACTTTGTGGTGTCGCCATCTGACAGTCTGGCGGTGATGACGGCGCATGCGAGATTGATCCCGGGCTACCGCAGTGGGCTACTCGGCGTGGCGCGTTCAATGCCGACGTCAGCTGCGGTCGACCGCGTCGCCAAAGCGTTGAACCTGTCTTGTTTTGAAACACCGACCGGCTGGAAGTTTTTTGGCAACCTGCTCGACGCCGGGCGCGTCACGCTGTGCGGCGAAGAAAGCTACGGCACCGGCTCAAGCCATGTGCGTGAAAAAGACGGCCTCTGGGCCATTCTGTTCTGGCTGAGTTTGCAGGGTGCCACCGGCAAATCGGTTGAAACCCTGGTGCGCGAGCATTGGCAAACTTATGGTCGCAACTATTACACCCGGCATGACTACGAGGGCATTGCGGTGGATGTGGCCAATACGCTGATGGCCGATTTGCGTGTCGCCTTGCCCGCTTTGCCAGGCCGGGTGTTTGGCCAACGTACCGTCAGCCTGGCCGATGATTTTGCTTACGTCGATCCGGTCGATGGATCGGTGTCCAAAAATCAGGGCATCCGGTTGCTGTTTGACGACGGCGCACGGGTGATCTTCAGACTGTCGGGTACGGGCACCGAGGGTGCGACCTTGCGCCTCTACCTGGAACGCTACGTGGCCGATCCGGCGCGACAGAACGAACCGGTGCAGCTTGCGCTGGCAGACCTGGCCGCCATCGCCGAACAAGTGGCTGGCATTCGGGTTCGCACCGGCATGGCAGGCCCCAGCGTGGCGACCTAGAAGAATGCCTGCAAAACCAATATTTTCAGGAGCAAACCATGTTTGAAGCAGTTGAAAAAGTTCCCACCACGCATCAGTTGGTGCGCCACACCGTCGCGCTGGTGCTCGCCGGTGGCCGCGGTAGCCGCCTCAAGCAGCTCACCGATACCCGCGCCAAGCCGGCGGTGTACTTTGGCGGCAAGTTCCGGATCATTGACTTTGCCTTGTCCAACTGCCTCAACTCGGGCATTCGGCGCATGGCGGTGGTCACACAGTACAAGTCGCACTCTTTGATGCGCCACATGCAGCGCGGCTGGAGTTTCCTGCGTGCCGAGCTCAATGAAATGGTCGACCTGCTGCCTGCCCAGCAGCGCGTGGGTGAGGAGCACTGGTACCGTGGTACAGCTGACGCCATCTTCCAGAACCTGGACATCATCCGATCGAGCAAGCCCGAGTACATCGTCATCCTGGCCGGGGACCATGTCTACAAAATGGACTACTCGATCATGCTCAAAGACCATGTCACCCAAGGCGCTGGTTGCACCGTGGGCTGCATTGAAGTGCCACGCGCTGAGGCCAGTGCCTTTGGCGTGATGGCGGTTGACGATCGGCGTCAGATCACCGCTTTCATTGAAAAGCCAGCCAATCCACCGGCCATGCCGGGTAATGACGCGGTGTCGCTGGCCAGCATGGGTATTTACGTGTTCAACGCCGATTACCTCTACCAACTGCTTGAAGAGGATCTGGCCAACCCCGAGTCGGAGCACGACTTTGGCAAGAACGTCATTCCGCGCGCCGTCGCCGATGGTCGGGCGCTGGCGCATCCGTTTGGTCTGTCATGCGTAGCCCGAGTCAAACGGGGTGCGCCTTACTGGCGCGATGTGGGCACGATTGACGCCTTCTGGTCGGCCAATCTTGACCTGGCTTCTACAGTGCCCGAGCTCGACATTTACGACACCGAATGGCCGATCTGGACCTACCAACGCCAGCTGCCACCAGCCAAATTTGTGCCCGACTTTGACGGCAACAACGGTGTCTACGTCAACACTGTGGTGTCAGGCGGCTGCATTGTGTCGGGCTCTTACGTGGCGCATGCGGTGTTGTTTTCGGAGGTACGAGTGCATTCGAAATGTCGCATTGAAGAAGCGGTGGTGCTGCCTGACGTTACCATCCACCGCAATTGCCGCCTGCGTAAGGTGGTGATTGACAGGGGCTGTGTGATCCCCGAAGGCCTGGTGGTGGGTGACGACCCGGTGCTGGACGCGAAGCGCTTTGAGCGTACCGAAGACGGTGTGGTGTTGATCACCCGAGCCATGTTGGCCAAACTGTAAACCGAAAGACTGTTGATGAATGTTCTGCAAGTCAGTGCGGAGATATTTCCGTTGCTCAAAACTGGTGGCCTGGCTGACGTGGCTGGTGCGCTACCCCAGGCGTTGAACGCCGCAGGCTGTGCTGTGCGGGTGCTGCTGCCGGGGTTTGCGCCGATTCTGGCCGACCTGCAAGACGAGCAGGCGCCCGCGCATCTGGTGGCGCCTTGGGGTGAGTCGGTCGCGTTGCGGCAGGGTCGCCTGAACAGTCTGAATTTACAGGCATACGTCATCGACGTGCCGCATTTGTATGGCCGCGAAGGCACGCCTTATGAGGACGAGCAGCGTCAGCCGTTTACCGACAACGACCGTCGCTTTGCGCTGCTGGGTTGGGTCGCCGCGCGGCTGGCCGCCGGGCTGGATGCGCATTGGCAGCCGCAGGTGGTGCACAGCCACGACTGGCACGCTGCGCTCACGGGTGCCTACATGGCATTTCTGCCGCCGCAGCGCGACCGGGTGGCCAGTGTCTACACGGTGCACAACCTGGCCTACCAGGGCTTGTTTGCGCCGCGGCACTTCTTTGAGCTGGGGCTGCCGGCTGCGGCGTTTTCTGTTGATGGGCTGGAGTTTCACGGCCAGCTGTCGTTCATGAAGGCCGGCCTGTTTTATGCCGACCACATCACCACTGTCAGCCCGACCTATGCGCGTGAAATCCAGACGTCTGAACAAGGCTGCGGTCTGGATGGCTTGCTGCGCACGCGGGCCCATGATCTCACCGGCATTCTCAACGGCGTTGATGAAACCGTGTGGGACCCGGCCCGTGATATGGTGATTCCTGAGCGCTTTGACGCCGTCAAGCCCGCAGGCAAGGTGGTATGCAAAGCGGCCCTGCAACAGCAGCTGGGGCTGACGGTACAAACGCAGGCGCCGCTGTTTGGTGTTGTCAGCCGTCTGACCGAACAAAAAGGACTGCATCTGCTGCTCGGGGTGATTGACGATTTGTTGGCGCGTGGCGGGCAGCTGGTGGTGCTGGGCACCGGCGAGGCGGCGCTGGAAGCGGCGTTTTTGCAGTGCGCGCGCGCGCACCCGGAGGCGATTTCGGTGCGTATCGGCTACGACGAACCCTACGCACACCAGATATTTGCTGCGTCGGACGTGACGCTGGTGCCCTCGCGTTTTGAACCCTGTGGCCTGACGCAGATGTACGGCTTGAAATACGGCAGCTTGCCATTGGTGCACCGGGTCGGTGGCCTGGCCGACACGGTGGTCGATTGCGCCCTGGAAAACCTGGCTGATGGCAGTGCCAATGGCTTTGTCTTCAACCGCTTTGACGTGCCGGACATGGCGCGCGCTGTGGCGCGCTCTTTTGCCTTGTACGCTGACTCCCGGCAGTGGCGCAAGGTCAGTACCCGGGCGATGCGCCAGCGCCTGGGCTGGGACCGGGCGGCACAAGACTATCTGGCGTTGTACCGACGTCTGTGCCACTGACATGACCACCAGTTTGCTCTCCCAACGCAGCGCTGGTGTGGTGCTGCACCCCACGTCCTTGCCTGGGCCGCACGGCAGCGGCGACCTGGGGCCCAATGCGTATTACTTTGTTGACTGGTTGCATAGCGCCGGTCAACGCCTGTGGCAAACCTTGCCACTGGGGCCGGTTGGGCCGGGCTACTCACCCTACATGGGTAGTTCGGCTTTTGCTGGCAACCCACTGCTTGTGGCGTTGGAGCCGCTGATGGCGAGGGGCTGGCTTTCTGACGCTGGTGTTATGGCCGACTTTGACCCGTTGCGCGTTGATTTTCAGCGTGTGCTGCCGTGGCGCATGGCGCGCTTGCGTGAAGCGTTTGCCGGTTTTACCGCGCAGGCGACAGGTCAGGAGCGGCAGGCACTGGCCGACTGGGCTGCGACGCAGCAACACTGGCTGGATGACTACGCGCTGTTCATGGCGCTTGATCAGGCCCACGCACCAGCACTGTGGCCGCAGTGGCCTCCGACTTTGGCGCAACGGGATGCAGCGGCGCTGGCGGCGGCGCGTAATTTGCACACGGCAGAGTTTGCGTTCTGGACCTTTGTGCAGTGGCAGTTTGATGTGCAGTGGCAGGCACTCAAAACCTACGCCAGCGGCAAGGGCGTTCGGCTGGTGGGCGACCTGCCGATTTTTGTTGCGCACCACAGCGCCGACTGCTGGGCCCGGCCTGACTTGTATTGGCTTGACACGCAGGGCCAGCCCAGCGTGGTGGCGGGGGTACCCCCCGATTTTTTCTCGGCCACCGGACAGCGCTGGGGTAACCCGCTGTACAACTGGGACGCCATGAAGCGGGATGGCTACGCCTGGTGGGTGGCGCGTGTCAAGCGCCAGCTCGCTCTGGCCGATGTCATCCGCATCGACCACTTTCGCGGTTTTGTTGATTATTGGGAAATTCCGGCAGACGAGCCAACGGCGGTCAAAGGGCGCTGGCAGACCGGGCCGGGCAAGGCCTTGTTTGCTGCGTTGACGCAGGCACTGGGTCAACTGCCGATCATTGCGGAAGATTTGGGAATCATCACGCCCGAGGTGCTGACGTTGCGCGAAGCAACGGGTTTTCCTGGCATGCGGGTGCTTGAATTCGCTTTTTCAGGTGACGCCGGGCATCCTTTCCTGCCGCACAACTTTGCACCCAATACGGCGGTTTATACCGGTACCCATGACAACGACACGGCTCTGGGCTGGTGGGCTGGCTGCAATGCGCATGAGCGCGCGCTGGCGCTGCAGTATCTGGGCTCGGATGGCACCGACATGCATTGGGCGCTGATCCGCGCTGCCTGGCTGTCGGTGGCCCGGCTGGCGCTGTGCCAGTTTCAGGATGTGCTGGGGCTTGACGGCAGTCACCGCATGAACACGCCTGGCACCATGGGCTGCTGGACCTGGCGTTTTTCCTGGGACTGGGTTGGCCCGCAAGCCGCAGGTCATCTGGGCAAGCTGACGGCGGTCAGCGGACGAGGGCGGTTTGACTTGCTGGGCTTGTGAGTCGACTTTTCCCCAGCCGCCAAACCGCATGGCGGTTGCTGAAATGACGCAGTTACATCCGTTGTCGGAGTGAAATCTGCTTGAACAGCACCAGGCTGTACGCCTGGACGTCGACCGACGCGCCCCAGGTCAAGGCGCTGTCGACCCACCCCCGCGGGTGATGGGTATCGAGCAGCGCTTGCCACGCGCCTGGTGGCAACACAAAGGGCTGCGCTTGGGCGTTGTTGTTGATCAGAACCATCAGCGGTGCCGTGGTGCCGCCCGGTCTGCCGATCAGGCAGGCCAGCGCATGGACATTGGCAGCGTGCCATTGTTCGCCTTGCAACACGCTACCGTTGGCGTTGTACCAGGATAGGTCGTAAATGCCGTCCACATCGGCCACACCGCTGTACCAGGTGTTGGCAAAGGGGTGCAGTTGCCGACGCAGCGCAATCACGAGGCTAGTAAAGGCCAGCAAGTCCTGATCGGCCTGCGCCCAGTCGATCCAGGTGGTGGCGTTGTCCTGACAATAGGGGTTGTTGTTGCCGTCCTGACTGTGGCTGATTTCATCACCCGCGTGCAGCATCGGTGTCCCCTGGGCGAGCAGCGTGGTGGCCAGCAGGGCGCGCTGCAACTTACTGCGCAGGGACTGGATGGCCGGGTCGCTGCTTGGGCCTTCGACACCGCAGTTGAAACTGTTGTTGTGGCTATGGCCGTCCTGGTTGGTTTCGCCATTGGCCTCGTTGTGCTTGTGCTGGTAGCTCACCAGATCGCACAGCGTGAAGCCGTCATGCGACACCACGTAGTTGATTGACTTGGCCGGTGGGCGCTTGCGGCGCTGGTAGACGTCTGATGACGCACACAGGCGCATGGCAAATTCGCCGCGACTGGCCGCCTCATTGGTGTTGGCGGCGCCTTGCAGCCAGAAGCGGCGCATGCCGTCGCGGAACTTGTCGTTCCACTCGTACCAGCCGCGCGGGAAACTGCCCACTTGGTAGCCACCGGGGCCAATGTCCCAGGGTTCGGCAATGAGCTTGACGCGTGACAGCACCGGGTCTTGCGCAATGGCGGCAAAAAAAGCGCTTTGCGGGTCGAAACCGCTGTCGGTGCGCCCGAGCACCGGAGCCAGGTCAAAACGAAAGCCGTCGACGTGCATGTCGGCGGCCCAATAGCGCAGGCTGTCCATCACCATTTGCAGCACCCGCGGGTGACTGAGGTTGAGTGTGTTGCCGCAGCCGCTGAAGTTTTCGTTCTGGCTCGGGTCGGACGGCTTGAGTCGGTAATAGCTGGCGTTATCGAGCCCGCGAAAACTCAAAGTTGGGCCCATGTGGTCCGCCTCTGCGGTGTGGTTGTAAACCACGTCCAGGATCACCTCGAGCCCGGCAGCGTGCAGACGGCGCACCATGCGGCGAAACTCGTCGCGGGGTGAGCTTGTTGCTACCTTGCTGACGTAGCGCCGGTCAGGGCAAAAGAAACCAATCGTGTTGTAGTTCCAGTAATTGGTGAGCCCAAGTTTGACAAGCCGCTCTTCCGACAGACCATAGTGCACCGGCAGCAGGGTCAGCGTGGTGATGCCCAATCGTTTGAAATAGTCGATCGACGACGCGTGCGCCAATGCAGCGAAGCTGCCGCGCAGCTCGGGGGGAACCATCAGCTGCAATTTTGAGAACCCCTTGACGTGGCATTCATAGAGGACGGTGTCGAGCATGCTCACCTGCGGTGACTTATCGCCGTGCCAATCAAATTCGTCGTGTACCACGCGTGCCTTGAGCGCCAGTGCGGCGTTGTCGCGTGTGGTCATGTGCCGGGGGTGGGCGGCGTCTGGCGTGAAGTGTTCGTCGCTCCAGATGAAGTCGCCGACGATATCGCGCGCATACGGGTCCAGCAGTAATTTGGACGCGTCAAAGCGGTGCCCCTGATCTGGCCGCCACGGGCCATGCGCGCGCAAGCCGTAAACCAGGCCCGGTTGCGCTTGCGGCAGGTAGCCGTGCCAGACATTGGTGGAACACTGCGGCAAGGTCAGGCGGCCGATCTCATGCGCGCCTTCGTTGTCAAACAGGCACAACTCGATGCCAGTGGCGTTGGCAGAAAACACCGCAAAGTTGACGCCCCGACCGTCAAAATGGGCGCCCAGCGGCCAGGGGCGACCGGGCTGCAACGCCGTGATCGTCAGCCGTTCCATTGCAAAAAGACGGTAGCCAGTGGGGGCAGCGTCAACAGCAGCGACTGCGGCTGGCCCTGCCACGGCAGGTCATCGCTGTGGCTGTTTGCCAGCGCAGGTACGTTGCTGCCGCCATAGACGGCAACGTCGGTATTGAGCAGCTCGCGGTAATTGCCCGCGCGTGGCACGCCTACGCGGTAATCGCGCCACACGTTGGGTGTGAAATTGCACACCACCACGACGAAACTGGCGCGCTCGCGCGACCAGCGCACAAAACTCAGCACCGAACGCTGGTTGTCGCTGTGGTCGATCCAGGCAAATCCGTCGGGCACAAAGTCTTGTTGGTACAACGCCGGTGTGGCGCGGTAGAGCGCGTTCAGGTCACGCACCAGGCGCTGCACACCAGCGTGTTGCGGCTGGTCGAGCAAATGCCAGTCCAGGCTTTGGTCATGGTTCCACTCGCGCTCCTGCGCAAACTCACAGCCCATGAACAGCAACTTCTTGCCCGGGTGGCCCCACATGTAGCCCAGGTACGCACGCACATTGGCCAACTGCTGCCAGCGGTCGCCTGGCATCTTGCCCAGCAGCGAGCCCTTGCCGTGCACCACCTCGTCGTGCGAGATGGGCAGCACAAAGTTTTCATTGAAAGCGTAAACCAGGCCAAAGGTCATCTCACCCTGGTGGTGTTGACGATAGATCGGGTCGCGCGCCATGTAACTCAGCGTATCGTGCATCCAGCCCATGTTCCACTTGTAGTGAAAGCCCAGACCGCCAGCGTAGGTGGGGCGAGACACGGCTGGGTAGGCGGTCGATTCTTCGGCCAGTGTGATCGCCTGTGGGCACTGCACGCCCACCACCTCGTTCATGCGCTTCAAAAAGTCGATGGCCTCCAGATTTTCTCGGCCACCATACGCGTTAGGTATCCATTCGCCCGCCTTGCGGCTGTAGTCGCGGTACAGCATGGACGCGACCGCGTCAACGCGCAGGCCGTCGACGCCAAAACGTTCCAGCCAGTACAGCGCGTTGCCGACCAGAAAGTTGCGTACCTCGGTGCGGCCCAGGTTGTAGATCAGCGTGTTCCAGTCCTGATGAAAGCCTTCGCGCGGGTCGGCGTATTCATACAAATGGGTACCGTCAAAGTTGGCGAGGCCGTGGGTATCGGTGGGAAAGTGCGCCGGCACCCAGTCCAGAATCAGGCCCAGACCCGCGGCATGGCAGCGCGAAACCAGCCGGCCAAAACCCGCCGCGTCGCCAAAACGTGACGTTGGTGCATACATGCCAATCGGCTGGTAGCCCCACGAACCGTCGAATGGATGCTCGCTAATCGGGAGCAATTCAAGGTGTGTGAAACCCATATCTTGTGCGTAAGGTACCAGCGTGTCGGCCAGCTCATCCCAGCTGAGCCAGCGGTTGCCATCCTCGCAGACGCGTCGCCACGAACCCAGGTGTACCTCATAAATGCTCACTGGTGCGTCCAGTGCGTTGGCAGCTTGACGGTCGGGCGTCGGCGGCAATTTGTCGGCCAAACAACCCACCACGCTGGCGGTGGCTGGGCGCAACTCGGCTTGCAATGCGTACGGGTCGGCGCGCTGCGGCAGCACCTCGCTGTGCTGCGTGCGTACTTCATATTTGTAGCGCGCACCGGGCGCCACGCCGGGCAGGAACAGCTCCCACACGCCGCATTCACGGCGCAGGCGCATGGGGTGGCGGCGGCCATCCCAAAAGTTGAAATCGCCAACGACGCTGACACGTGAGGCATTGGGTGCCCAGACCGCAAAACGGGTTCCGGCGACGCCCAGCAAGGTACAGGGTTGCGCGCCCAGCACCTCAAAGGGGCGCAGGTGCGTGCCTTCACCCAGCAACCAGACGTCCATGTCGCCGAGCAGCAGACCAAAGCGGTAAGGATCGTCGAGTTTGCTGCAATCACCGCTGGCCCATTGCACCTGCAAGCGGTACGCTGTGCTCAACTCACCTCGGATGTGGCCTTCAAAAAAACCGGCATCGTGGCGTGGTGTCAGTTTGCCCAGATGAAGCCCAGCATCATCGACGGCCGTGACCGCTGTGGCACCGGGTAAAAAGCAACGTACCGAGATCTGCGTTGTTGCTTTGGCGCCGCGCGCTGGATGCGGCCCGAGCACCGAAAACGGGTCGCCATGCTGGCCTTGGCAAATCTTGCTGATTTCAGGGAACGTCAACATGGCAAAACGCGGAGTTCAATCCGGGCAGGGTGAAACATGCCAAATCGTACGCGCATAGTCGCCAATGGTGCGGTCGGCGGAGAAGGTGCCCATTCCCGCCACGTTGGCCAGCGCCTTGCGGCTCCACCGAGAGGGCTCCCGGTAAAGCGTGTCGACCTGCGCTTGCGCGTCGAGGTAGGACGCAAAGTCGGCCAGCAACAAATAATGGTCGCCGCCCCAGACCAGCGCATTCACCAACGCGCTGTAACGCCCGGGTTCCTCCGGCGAGAATCGTCCGCTGGCGATCGCGTCGAGCACGGCCTTGAGCGCCGGGTTGCCTTCGTAGTGTGCCAGCGGGTGGTAACCGGCCAGCCGCAACGCGCGTACCTCAGGCGTTTTCAGGCCAAAAATGAAAATGTTGTCGTCGCCGACGTTTTGCCGTATCTCAATGTTGGCGCCGTCGTCGGTACCGATGGTCAGCGCGCCGTTGAGCGCCAGCTTCATGTTGCCCGTGCCTGAGGCCTCGGTGCCGGCGGTGGAAATCTGCTCTGACAGGTCGGCGCCGGGCATGATGACCTCGGCCACCGACACGCCGTAGTTCGGAATGAACACCAGTTTGAGCCTGTCGCCGACGCGCGGATCGTTGTTGATGGTCAGGCCGACGTCGTGGATCAGCCGAATGATCGACTTGGCCGCCTGGTAGCTTGAGGCTGCCTTGCCGGCAAAAATGACTGTGCGTGGCACCCAGTCGGCCTGCGGGTCTGCCAGAATCGCCAGGTAGCGCGACACCACATGCAGCACATTGAGCAGTTGGCGCTTGTATTCGTGGATGCGCTTGACCTGTACGTCAAACAAGCTGTCCGGGCTGACGACCACGCCAGTGGTTTTGCAGATGAGCTCAGCCAGCCGCACCTTGTTGTTGCGTTTGATGGCCTGAAATCTTTGCAGAAAAGCGGCGTCGTCCTGGTGTTGTCTGAGACCTTGCAACGCGTCAAGGTTGAGCCGCCAGTCCCGGCCCAGTGTCTCGTCGAGCAAACTGGCTAGCCCTGGATTGGCCTGCGCCAGCCAGCGCCTGGGCGTCACGCCGTTGGTCATGTTGGTAAAACGCTGCGGCCAGAGTGCGGCAAAGTCGGCGAAGATGGTGTGCACCAGCAAATCGGAGTGCAGCGCCGACACACCATTGACCCGGTGGCTGCCCACCACCGACAGATGCGCCATGCGTACACGGCGTTCGCCGTTCTCATCGATCAAGGACAGGCGACGCAAAAAATCTTGGTCACCGGGTTTGAAGCGCGCCGCCAGGTCAAGAAATTCCTTATTGATGCGGTAAATGATTTCCAGGTGACGCGGCAGCACCTGCTGCATCAGCGCCACCGGCCAGGTCTCCAGCGCCTCGGGCATCAGCGTGTGGTTGGTGTAGGAAAAGGTTTTGCCGCACAGCGCCCACGCCTTGTCCCACGGCATGTCGTGCTCGTCGCACAAGATGCGCATCAACTCGGCCACGCCAATGGCCGGGTGGGTGTCGTTGAGGTGGATTGCCACCTGCTCGGCCAGGTTGTCCAGACTGGGATACTCGGACAAATGGCGGCGCACCAGGTCCTGCATCGACGCGGCGACAAAAAAGTATTCCTGCTTGAGGCGCAGTTCGCGTCCGGCCGGTGTGCTGTCGTTGGGGTAGAGCACCCAGGAAATGTTTTCGTACTCGTTTTTGGCACCCGCTGCCCGTGCGTAGTCGCCGGTATTGAACGCGCCCAGGTCGATGTGGTCGGGTGCCACCGCCTTCCACAGCCGCAGGGTACTGACCTTTTCCGTGCCATGACCCGGAACGACCATATCGTGCGCCTTGGCTGCTACTTCGCCGGCGTTTTTCCAGATGACTTTGCCGGCTTCATGCACCACCCAGCCGCCAAAGCGCACCGTATAGGTGAGTTCCGGGCGTGGAAACTCCCAAGGCGTGCCGTCTTTGAGCCAGGAGTCGGGGTATTCGACCTGGCAGCCGTTTTGGATATCCTGGGCAAACATGCCGTACTCGTAGCGGATACCGTAGCCAAACGAAGGCAAACCCAGCGTCGCCATCGAATCCAGAAAGCACGCGGCCAGCCGGCCCAGGCCGCCATTGCCCAGCGCCGCGTCGGGCTCGCACGCCACCACGTCCTCCAGGCGCTGGGCGTGCTGTTGCAAGCCCGTAGCCGCGCCTTCGGTCAGGTCCAGCGCCGCCAGCGCATTGGAGAGCGTGCGGCCCATCAAAAATTCCATTGAAAGATAGACCACCCGGCGTGCCTTGTGACGCCGCTCCGTGCTTTGGGTGGCTACCCAGCGTTCAGACAACTGGGCCCGCGCCACCTGCGCTACCGCCTGCATCAGGTCGATGCGTGACGCGCGCGCTGGCTCCACGCCCACGGTGTGCAGCAAATGGGCATTAATCTGATTGGTCAGCGACTGGGAATGGGTGTGGTCTGGGATGGTCAATGTGAGGCCTCTTGGTGGTGCGGGTTGGCGGTGGGATTGTATTTTGCACGCGGGCGGACGTGGCTTTTACAGCGCCGTTACCAAAGCAATAAGAGTGCCATGCCGATCATGGTGAGCGCGATCACTGCGTCGAGCACACGCCAGGCAGCGCGCGTCTGGAAAAGCGGGACCAGCAAGCGCGCGCCAAAACCCAGCGCCGAAAACCACAACAGGCTACCAGCCATCGCACCCAGGCCAAACAACCAGCGACCCGGATCGTCCCGCTGGCTGGCGATGCTACCGAGCAAGACCACGGTGTCCAGATAGACATGCGGGTTGAGAAAGGTGAAGCCAAATCA
>Ga0210039_1002886_pt1 | contig 13661 bp, 13 predicted proteins | sample CryGeyCG2114_250_3_FD_185460 | JGI IMG/M metagenome (GOLD analysis project Ga0210039, IMG submission 185460) | Groundwater microbial communities from aquifer - Crystal Geyser CG17_big_fil_post_rev_8/21/14_2.50 (SPAdes) (version 2) | ecosystem: Environmental > Aquatic > Deep subsurface >...
GTTCGGCGGCTGCCTCGGCATCTACAACTCCTACTCGTGGGCGGCCATCAACGCCGCCACGCCCACCGTCTACGGTACGCTCGTCACCGGCAACCAGCGCCAGGACTGGCTCAACAGCCGTTACATTCTCATGTGGGGCTGGAACCCGGCCGAGATGCGGGATGGCACCAACAGCGATTACTTCGTCAAGCTGGCGCGCCAGAGCGGGGCGCGCGTGGTGTGCATTGACCCGCGTCACTCGCTCTCCGCGGCGGCGCTGGCCGACGAGTGGATCCCCATCCGCCCCGGTACAGACGCGGCCATGATGAGCGCCATGGCTTACGTGAGCATCGCCGAGCGGCTCTACGACGCCGGGTTCGTGCGCACCCATTGCGTGGGGTTCGACGCGGGGCAGATGCCGGCCGGAGCCGAGGGCGAGGAGAGTTACAGCGATTACATCCTGGGTGTGCGGGATGGCATCCCTAAGACCCCCGAATGGGCGGAAGCCATTACTGCCGTCCCCGCCGAGACAATTACCCGCATCGCCCGCGAATATGCCACGCTCGAGCCCGCCGTTCTCTACCAGGGCTACGGGATGCAGCGCCGCGCCTACGGCGAACAGGTGGTGCGCGCCGGATGCGTACTGGCAGCCATCACCGGCAACGTCGGCATCCCGGGCGGCTGGGCGAGTGGATTGGGACTGCAAGCCCCGGACGGCGGCCCGCAGTGGACCGTCTTCCCGGCTGGAGAGAATCCCGTCAAAGCGGCCATCCCGGTCTTTCTCTGGACCGAAGCCTGCCTCCGTGGAAAAAGCATGACCCCGGCTGACGGCGTCACCGGCGCCCCCCGCCTCGACAACGACATCAAGCTCATCTACGCCGTGGCCACCAATTGTCTCATCAATCAGCACGCGGATGTCAACCGCACGGCGGACATTCTACGAGATGAAACGAAGGTGGAGTTCATCGCCGTGCAGGATAATTTCCTGACCCCCACCGCCCGCTTTGCGGACATCGTCCTGCCAGCCTGCACGCAATTCGAGACGTGGGGCGTGGAGGACGGCTGGAAGTACGGCGACGAGGTCATCTTGCAGCCCAAGCTGGTCGAGCCGCCGGGCGAGTGCAAGAGCGATTACCGCATCTGCGCTGAGATCGCCGAACGGTTGGGCATCGGTGAAGCCTTTACCGAGGGCCGCGACGAGCGCGCCTGGGTGGAGTGGTGCCTGGACCGCTTCCGTGAAACCCGTTTCCCGGACCTGCCCACGCTGGAGGAGTTCATCGAACAGAACCTGGGGGTGTACGTCAACCCGGTGACGAAGCCGGCGATTGCTTTTGCCGATTTCCGCGCCGATCCAGAGAAGCATCCATTGAACACCCCCAGCGGCAAGATCGAGATTTTCTCGAAACAGCTCTACGATCTCAACAACCCTGATGAGATTCCAGCAATTCCCAAATACATTCAAGAATGGGAGAGTCCGTTTGAAAACCAGTACACGGATTACGCGGATTTACCCTTCGGGTACGATGTCACGGATTCTCACGGAAAAGAACAAAAAGAAAAAATCCGTGCTAATCCGTGCCCGTCCGCGAAATCCGTGTCTAAGAAGGTTTTTCCTCTTCAGGCCATCGGACACCACAGCCTGGCTCGTGTCCACTCCACGCACGCCAACAACGATTGGCTGGAGGAAGCTTTTCCTCAACGAGTCTTTATCAACCCGATTGATGCGGCTGCGCGCGGCATAAAAGATGGCGAGCAGGTCAAGGTTTTCAACGCGCGCGGCGCGCTGGTGCTGCCCTGCCGCGTCACGCCGCGCATCATGCCCGGTGTGGTGGACATCCCGCAAGGAGCGTGGTGGTCGCCGGACGAAAACGGCGTGGATCACGGTGGGAACGTCAACGTGCTCACCTCCCACCGCTGGACGCCATTCGCGTTTGGCACGGCGCAGCACACGATCATGGTTGAAGTTGAAGGTTCAAAGTCAAAAGTCGAAGAGCCTGCCCTGAGCCTGTCGAAGGGTCAAACGTCAAATGCGCGACCTTCGACTTTCGACCTTCGACGGAGGTCGTCATGACCTACGCCTTTTACTTCGATAGCCAATTCTGCACCGGCTGCAAGGCCTGCCAGATCGCCTGCAAGGACAAGAACCACCTGCCGCTCGGCGTGCTGTGGCGGCGCGTGTACGAGATCAGCGGCGGAGGATGGAAACGACAGGGCGGAGCGTGGACAATGGACGTATTCGCCTACAACCTGACCCTCGCCTGCAATCACTGCGAGCATCCCGTTTGCGCCGGGGTTTGCCCCACGCGGGCCTACTCCAAGCGGGAAGACGGCCTGGTGCTGCTCGACGCGTCCAAATGCCTCGGCTGCCAGTACTGCGCCTGGGCATGTCCTTACGGCGCGCCGCAATACAACCCAGAGGCAGGCTACATGACCAAGTGCAACTTCTGCGAGGATAACCTCGAGGCCGGACTGCCCCCGGCTTGCGTGGCCGCCTGTCCCATGCGCACGCTCGACTACGGCCAGCGCGCCGACCTGGAAGCGCGGCCGGGGGTGCTGCCAGCGGTCTACCCGATGACCCAAACAGCAGCGCGGGACCCAAATATCCTGATCAAGCCGCACCGGGCGGCGGAACGGGCAGCGCAAGAAAGCGCAGAAATAGCAAACTGGGAAGAAGTCGCGCCGCGCAAAGCGCAAAGGCCGGGAGAGGCTCCGCTCATCGCCTTCACGCTGATGGCGCAAATGGCAATTGGCGCGTTCTGGGCTGTGGCGGTGATCCTGTTCGGCCTGCCAGACCATTACTTGGGAGAACGGATCACCTTCGGTCCAATGCTGGCAGCCGGCAGCCTCATCGCCATGGCGCTGACGGCATCGCTCTTTCACCTGGGCGCACCAAAGAATGCCTGGCGGGTGCTGGCGCACCTGCGCAAGTCGTGGTTGAGCCGCGAGATTTTATTCACGCTGGCGTTTGCGGGATTATGGCTGCTGACGCTGTCCTCGCGGATGCACAGCAGCTCGAACACGCTGTTCCTGCGCAACGCGCTGACGATTGTCACCGCGCTGACCGGCGCGGCGGGCATCTACAGCATGGGACGTGTCTACCGCTTGAAGACCGTCCCGGCCTGGTGCAATTGGCGGATAATGGCCGGCTTTTTCGTCACGGCCTTCCTGCTGGGGCAATTGTTGGCGGCTTCTTTCCTGGCAGCAGACGTGTTGCGGGGATCGCCTGTCGCTTCCCATGCGGCGATTCTCGCGCAAACGGGGGTTAGCCTGGTATTGCTTCTCGGCATCCAATTCTGGCTGGTAATTTCCGGCGGGCAATCGGCTGACGTTACAGTACACAGGCTGAGGCTTGGCCTGATCGGGGCGGGGATGCTGGGGGCAGCCGCCCTGTCCATCGCAGGGGATAAGGCCGGGGCGTGGCTCACGTTCCCAATTTTCCTGATAATAATGGCCGAAGAAACCCTGGGGCGCTGGCTGTTCTACCGGTTGCGCCAGTGAAACTTATACGGTCAAGTTTGTGATATACTGCGAGAAATTCCTTGAGCGCTCGCGCGCCGTGAATACTAGATCATGAACTGGCAATTCTCCTTTTATTCAGTCATCTTATTCATTTCTGCTGTAACCTCAGCCTTCACAGCATACCTTGCCAGACGCCAGCGTGCTGCAGCCGGGGGAACAGCTTTGGCCTGGCTGATTGTCGCAATCATCGAATGGTCATTTGCCGCCGCGTTAGGAACCGCGTCGGTGGGCGTTCCAGTGAAAGTGTTTTTTTCCAAAGTAGAATACCTCGGCGAGGTCAGCGCGCCAGTTCTATATTTGCTTTTCGTACTGGAATATACCCGACTGGATAACCGGCTGACACCTCGAAAAATACTCTTGCTATGGCTGATTCCGGCTGTCACGTTCATCCTGGCCGCGACGAATGACTGGCACGGATTGGTTTGGAACAGCTTTACCCCAAGCGCCAACAATCTGCTGATTTACGGACATGGAGCCTGGTTCTGGATCTTCGCCGCGTACGAATACCTAATGATCGCAGTTGGAGTAATCATCCTGGTATGGGCCTTTATTCGCTCTCCAAGACAATTCCATCGTCAGATTGGCACTTTAATCGCCGGATCGAGTATGCCGATTTTGGGAAACGTAATCTACATCACGGGCTTGAGTCCGGTTCCTGGCCTGGACCTGACGCCGGTTATGTTCACATTGACCGGTTTGACTCTCACGTTGGGCATTTTCAAATTCCGATTGTTTAGCCTCATCCCCGTTGCGCGCGATGCCCTGGTCGAGAGCATGAGCGACGGCGTGCTGGTCCTGGATGAGCAAAACCGCATTGTGGATATCAACCCGGCCGCGCGGCAGTTGATCGGCTCCGCAGCGGGATCTGCTATCGGCCAGCCCGTCGAGGTCATTCTGGCGCCCTGACCCAATTTGATATCCAAATATAGAAATACGCTGAAAGCCCAGACCGAGATCTGCCTCAGCCGGGAACCACCCAATCATGCTGAACTACGCATCTCCCCAATTTACAACCGGCGGGGAGGTTTCACCGGCAAGTTGATCACCATTCGAGATATAACCAAAAGCAAACTTGCCCAGCAGGCGCTGGCGCGCAACGCTCGAGAAATGGCAGCGTTATATGAAACCTCGCTAGAGATCAACACCCAGCCAGACCTATCTTCTCTTCTATACGCTCTCGTCCAGCGCGCGACCAGACTGCTCGATACGACCATGGGCGGCCTATATTTGGTGCGGACAGACGGCAAATCATTGGAACTAAAGATCAGTTACAACCTGGGCAAGGATTACACAGGAACGATCCTACAGTTTGGTGAAGGCTTGTCCGGGCGCGTCACCCAGAAAAACGAAGTAATCGTGGTGGAAGATTACAACAACTGGGAAAACCGGGCCGCAGCCTACAGCGATATTGCGTTCAAGCGCATACTGGGCGTACCGCTTAGATACAAAGGGAATGTTATCGGCGTTCTCAACATCACCGACGATCAAAAAACCGGCTCTTTCACACAGGAGGAAATCCGGCTCGTCAGCCTGTTTGCCGATCAAGCCGCCATCGCCATCGAGAACGCCCGCCTGTTGGAAGAGAAGAACCGGCACGTTGAGCAATTGGGGATCATCAACCGCATCAGCCTGGCGATCACCGCTGGCCTGGATATGGATCACGTGCTAAAGACCCTGCACGAACAATGCCAGCAGGTTGCGCCGAGCGACGTTTTTTACGTGGCATTGTATGACGAGGCCAGTTCGCTGATCAACATCCCCCTTTACTACGAAGATGGACAATACCAGATCGGACCGTCGCGTGACATCCAAGACCAGCCTGGCACCCTCGGCAACGTCATCCAGGCGCGCCGGACCCTTTACCTGCACAAACAGTTCGACCCAGACACCCACCCACCCCGAACCACAACCGGACTGAGAAGACCATGCCGGTCCTACGTCGGCATCCCACTCACCCTGCGGGATCGGGTGATTGGCGTCATGGCCGTCCAGAGCTACAAGCCGAATGCCTACACGGAAGAGGATATACGCACGTTAGAGACCATCGCATTGCAGGCTGCCATCGCGATCGAAAATGCCCGCCTTTATTCTGAAGAGCAACGCCTGGCGATCATTGACGAGCTGACCGGCATGTACAATTATCGCGGCTTACTGGCATTGGGTGGTCGTGAAATTATCCGGGCGCGGCGTTTCAGCCGCAATCTCTCCGCCCTGTTCTTCGACATTGATGGCTTCAGGAACTTCAACAATCAATACAGCCACGCCACCGGCAACCTGGTGCTAAAGGCGGTGGCAGGACAGAGCCTGTCCAGTATGCGCTCGGTTGACCTGGTCAGCCGTTTCGGGGGCGATGAGTTCGTCATTCTGCTCCCAGAGACCACAATCGAAACCGCCAGGAAGGCCGCTGAAAGACTGCAAATGGAGATCGCATCCAGGCGGGTGAAAACGAAACATGGGGAATTTTCCGTCACCATTTCCATCGGCGTGGCCCAACTGACCGACGATATCCCCGACCTGGGCACGCTTATTGATCGTGCGAATCAGGCCGAGCATAAGGCCAAGGAAAAAGGCGACGGCAAGCTTGTCGTTTTTGGGGAGAGGTGAAGGAACCCGTTTTCTCGGAGAAAACGGGTTCCTGGTAAGGGGCTAATTACCGAAGAAGAGTTCCCACCAGATCTGCCAGTTTTCGAGCCGAGGGGGTGGCTGCGTCGGAAAAGGGATAGGTGTCGGCGTGGGGGTTCCGGCCGGGACGAGCTGCACGGGGATTTCCTCAGTCCTCACCATGCCGTTATCACGCGCATATTCTTCAGCGGCCTTGTCCGAGGTCGCGTAAGCGATTTTCGTGACCAACGCGGTCTGGGTTTGTATGACCGCCGTCCCTTCGACGCGGACGGTTGCCACTTGAGTGGATAGACGATTCAACCCCTCCAGACGCTGGTTAAAATCCATCACCAGCACAACCAGGAGAAACAAGCCGATGAGGATGCCGATGTGTTTCGGTTTGACAGGCCAGCGGTTCATAGGCATATTTTACCCCTTCTCGACCGGATTTGCAGGCAGTCCGCAGTCCCTGCGAAGCAGGTCGGCAGGCGTCTCGCGCGACTGGACCAGGTAAGCGTGACCGTTATCCAGCCACAAAACAGCCGGGCGTCGCGCGCCATTGTAGTTGCTGGACATGCTGAGCTGATACGCGCCGCTAACGGGGATGGCAATCAATTCACCCACCGCAACCTTCGGGAATGGCAACCCTGCGATGAGAACGTCGCCGCTCTCGCAGTAGGGCCCGGCCATCCAGACCGTTTCTTCGGCGGATCTTTCCGGACCTTGGGCCGGCAGCGCCGAATAACGCGCCCCGTACAACGCTGGCCGGGGGTTGTCCGCCAGGCCGCCATCCAGCAGCAGCCAGGTACGCTGCGCCGTCCGCTTGAGCGCGCCGAGGCGATAGAGCGCCACTCCCGCCCGCGCCACCAGGCTGCGGCCAGGTTCGAGTTGCAGGCGCGGCAAAGGAAGTCCGCGCTCCCGGCAGCCAGTCTTCACCCCTTCCGCTATAACGCAGACGTAGTCCGTCACATCTGGCTGCGGCAGGTCATCCTCGTTATAGGCCACGCCCCAGCCGCCGCCGGGCGAGAGAACCCAACCCTCGCCGAGATCAAGCGCCTGGGCGAGATCGAGCGTCTTTTCGATAGCAATTCCCAGCGGCGATGGATCGCGGAATTGCGAGCCTTGATGAAAATGCAATCCTTTCAAGGGCAATTCGTGTTGGCGGCATATCCGAGCCGCTTCGATAATTTCATCCCTGCCCATGCCAAACTTGCTGTCTGCCTGACCGGTCTGGGTGTAGGCGTGGGTCTCGACTGCCAGCCCGGGCTGGAAGCGCAGCCACAGGTTGGGGAGAGAATGACTGGTCGCCAGGGCAACCAGCCGTTCCAGTTCAGTCAGGTTATCTATCACGATGATCCCGGCATGGCGAATGGCGGCCTCCAGATCAGCCGGGGATTTATTCACCCCATGCACCACGATATGTTCACGCGGCACTCCCGCCGCGACGGCGATGGCGATCTCGCCCAGGCCGGAGCAGTCCAGCCATAGATCCTGCTGCCGGCTCCACTGGGCGATGGCCAGACACAGAAAGGCTTTGCCGGCATAGGTGAGTCCGCTCTCGGCAGGATAATGGTAGCCATGTTTCGGGCTGCCATAATGCGCATTTAACGCGCGCCGGTACACGGTCACGGATGCATCGAGCGTGGCGCGGTCGTAGAGGTACAGCGGCGTGCCGTATTCGTCAGCAAGAGCAAAGAGGTCGCAGCCGGCGATGGTCAAGGCGTCGTTTTCGATGGTGGTTGTATCGGGGAAAAGTTCGAGGCGGTTCATGCGCTTGTTTTACCACAGAGTTCACACGTGTGCCTGCGGCTCAGTGCAGGCAGAGAACACAGAGAAATTCTCTGTGCCTCAAGAAAAAGACTCTGTGCTCTCTATGGTGAAAATAAAACCCGCGTTTCCGCGGGTTGCTGTGCCGAAGGAGGGACTTGAACCCTCACGGGCGTAATGCCCACTAAGCCCTGAACCTAGCGCGTCTGCCAGTTCCGCCACTTCGGCTTGCGGTTTGTATTTTATCCGAAAAGGCCGTTTTGTCAACCTCTCGCTTTTCTACTACCCTTGCATGCGCCACACTCTCGATTTCCCTACCGACCGGTCGGTTGTTTTTTGGAAATTTACGATATAATAGGAAAAATACCCCTCTCGGAGAATAACCATGGACTTTGCCCTGACCGAAGAACATCTCATGCTCGAGCGCATGGTGCGCGATTTCGCCCAGAAGGAAGTCGCGCCGGTTATCAAGGAGTACGACCGCAAGCAGGAACCGATTCCCTGGGTGCTCGAACGCATGGGTAAATTGGGCATCCTGGGCATCTGCTTCCCCGTCCGGTACGGCGGACAAGGCATGGATTACATCTCGCTTGGGCTGGCTTGCGAGGAACTGGAAGCGGTGGATACCACCCTGCGCGTGGTCATGTCGGTGCACGTTGGGTTGTGCGCAGGGACGCTGTTCCAGTGGGGTACCGAAGAACAGAAACAGAAATTCCTCGTCCCACTGGCGAAAGGCGAAAAGGTGGGCTGCGGAGCGTTTACGGAACCCGGCATGGGGTCGGACGTGGCTGCCATGCGCACCCATGCGGAGCGGGATGGCGATCACTACATCCTGAACGGCGAGAAGATGTGGATCTCGCTTGCCAGCCTGGCTGACTATGCCTTGGTCACGGTGCGCACGGGATCGAAAGCTGCCAAACCCTCGGCAGGACTCTCAACCTTTATTGTTGACCTCCACTCGTCCGGCGTCAAGACCGGCGACATCCACGGCAAGCTGGGCGTGCGCGCCGGCTCCACCGGCTGGATCAACTTCCAGGATGTGCGCGTGCCGGTCGCCAATCGCATCGGCGAGGAAGGCGAGGGCTTCAAGATCACCATGTCCGCCTTCGACCGCGGACGTTACACCGTCGGCTCGGGCGCGACGGGTATCATCCGCGCCGCGCTGGAGGCCAGCGTGAAATATGCCAAAGAGCGGACAACCTTCGGCAAGCCGATTGCCGAGTACCAACTCATCCAGGAAAAGATCGCCCGCATGTCGCAGGGTTACGAGATTGCCCGCCTGCTGTACCTGCGGGCTGGCTGGCTGCAAAACCGGGGGGAGCGCTGTACGCGTGAGATTTCGATGTGCAAGAAATTCGCCGCCGAGGCCTCGTTCAACGCGGCCAATGACGCCATCCAAATCCACGGGGCGTACGGTTTCAGCGACGAATATGATGTAGAACGCTACCTGCGTAACGCGCGCGGGGCGATCATTTACGAGGGCAGCTCGGAAATCCAGACGCTCATCCAGGCCGGGTATGCCCTCGGTCAGCGCGAGGATAGGCCACTGCGCTGTGAGTGGCCGTCGTATAATGTAGAGGATTGGCAGTCATGAGTTACAAGTTACAGGTTGAAGGTCAAGTGTTGAAAGTCCCTGCGTTATAAGTTGCCGGCATGATGTGGAGGATTGTCAAAGTTAATGGTTGGAAAGGTAAGAGGACGTTATGATCACTAATACACTCGAACAGCATATTGAGATCATGCCAGGCGTGGCAGGCGGACGCCCGCACATTGCCGGGCACCGCATAACCGTGCAGGATATCGTCATCTGGCACGAGTGGCTGGGACGCGCCGCAGACGAAATCGCCACCGAATACGACCTGAGCATCTCGGATATATACGCCGCTCTTGCCTACTATTACGACCATCGTGATGAAAGCGACACGTCCATTCGGGAAAGCGAAACGTTCATAGAAATGCTGCGACAGAAAACCCCTTCCAAGGTCGGCAAGAAGATCCATGGCGATTAAGTTTTACACCGATGAGCACGTCTCACCAGCAGTCGTCAATGGGCTGCGACGCCGAGGAATCGAGGTGCTCACGGCCAAAGAAGCCGGAATGCTCACAGCCCCGGACAAAAAGCATCTGGAATTCGCCGCGGCGCAAGGCATGGTCATTTTCACCCAAGACGACGACTTTTTGCGCCTGCACGCCTCAGGTATCTCACACAGCGGAATCGTTTACGCACATCAGAGAACGCCCATTGGCCAAATCATCCAGGGGCTGACTCTGATTTACCAAGTTTTAACTCCCGAAGAGTTGCATAATCATGTCGAATTCTTGTAGATCCCTGCGCTGCGAGATGCCGGCGTATAATGCGGAGGAGTGGCAGTCATGAGTTACAGGTCGTATGTTGCAGGTTAAAAGTCGAAAGTCGAACAGTGCAACCCTCACCAAAACCATTCGACCTTCGACCTTAGACCTTCAACCTTAAACCGTAAAAAAGGAGGTTCCCTTGAAAATCGTCGTGTGTGTCAAACAAGTGCCCGACTCGGCGGCTAAAGTCGTCGTCGAGAACGGCAAGGTCTCATGGGGAGATGCACCCCTGGTCATCAACCCGTGGGACGAGTATGCGGTGGAAGCCGCTCTTCGACAAAAAGAAGCGCTGGGCGGCAGTGTCACTGCCATCACCATCGGCGGCGAGGGCAGCAAGGACGCCCTCAAACACGCCCTGGCCATGGGCGCCGACGACGCAATCCTGATCTCCGACCCAGCCCTGGTCAACATGGATACCCAGGCCACCGCCCAGGTATTGGCGGCCGCCATCCAGAAAATCGGCGGCGTGGACATGGCCTTCTTTGGCCGCCAGGCCATTGACGGCGACGCCGGCCTGGTCCCGGCGCAGACCGCCCGTCTGCTGGGTTGGCCAGCGCTGACCCTTTCCTCAGTCATCAAAGTGGATGGCGGATCAGTCAAAGTCGAACGCGGCATCGAGGAAGGGCGGCAGATCGTCACGGCCAAACTGCCGGCCGTCTTCAGCCTGACAAAAGACTTCGGCGAGCCGCGCTACCCCTCGTTCATGGGCATCCGCAAGGCCTCCCGCGCCGCGATCCCAACCTGGTCGCTGGCTGAACTCGGCATCCCCGCGCCGGTCTCGGTCATCGCCTGGCCGGAGATCATGAATCCGCCCAGCCGGGAAGTCACCTGCGAGGTCATCAGCGGCGGCAGTCCGCAAGAGATCGCCGAAGCGCTGGCCGATAAAATTCTGGCGGAGAAAGTCCTATGAACACCTGGGTTTACGTTGACCACTTCAAAGGCACGGCTCTCCCCGCTTCGTGGGAGGCCATCGGCGTTGGCAAGACGCTCGGAACGGTCAAAGCGCTGGTTTTTGGTTCCGGCGTGGAAGCGCTGGCGAAAACCGCGTTCGAGTACGGTGCGGACGAAGTGCTGCTGGCGGACGATCCCGCCCTGGCCGACTACCGCGCCGAGGCCTTCGCCGCCACCCTGGGCAAACTCGCTGCTTCCGGGACCCCGGACCTGCTCCTGTTCCCGACGACGACGCGCGGCCGTGAGCTGGCCGGCATGACCGCCATTGACTTGAAAACCGGCGTGATGGTGGACGTGATAGCCTTAGAGGCCGCGGACGGCAAGATTACCGTCACGAGGCCAATCTACGCCGGGAAACTGCTGACCAAGGAAACCTGCTCGTCCAAGCCGCAGATCATCACCCTGCGCGGGCGCGCCTTCCCCAAACCGGCGCAGCAGGCTGGGAAATCCGGCACGCTGACGAAGGTCTCGGCAGCAGCAGGCGACTTCCTCACCAAAGTGGAAGGTTACACCACCGCCGAAGGCGGCGTCAGCCTGACGGATGCAGGCGTGATCGTCTCTGGCGGACGCGGCGTGAGCAACAACCCTGCCCTCACTCCTCCGGCCGGCCTGGACGAGAAACAGGCCGAAGTCTGGAGAGCGCAGCAGGGCTTCGCGCTGGTTAAAGATTTGGCCTCGGTGCTGGGCGCAGCCGTCGGCGCCTCGCGCGCCGCGGTGGATGCAGGCTACATTCCCTACCCCAACCAGGTCGGGCAGACCGGCAAGGTCGTCTCGCCGGATGTGTACATTGCCTGCGGCATTTCGGGCGCCATCCAGCACCTGGCCGGGATGCGCACCAGCAAGGTGATCGTCGCCATCAACAAGGATGCCGAAGCGCCGATCTTCAAACTGGCGCGCTACGGCGTGGTCGGCGACCTGTTCCAGATATTGCCCGCCCTGACTGCGGCGTTCAAGAAGAAGTTGGGAAAATAACGCCTGGCTTCGGCATCACCTGTACCGGGGCGGCTTGCGCTGCCCCGGTATTGATTCTTGACAAAAAAGGCTGGCGGGGATAGAATACGCCCCATACCATCCTGATACCATCCATATGGATGGTACGGAGAATGCAATGGCAGACAGCGAAAAAATCACCATCAACATGTCCGCGGTGGACCTGGGCAAGATTGACCTGCTGGTGCAGGAGGGCCTCTACTCCAACCGCACCGATTTCATCCGAACCGCGATCCGCAATCTTCTGGATAAAAACAGCTTCGAGGTACAGCAATCCGTGTTGCGGCACTCTTACGCAATCGGTGTCTTCTCCTACAGCCATGCTGACCTTGAGCAATTTTCAGCAAAAGGAGAAAAGGTCAAAATCACAGTTGTGGGCTTGTTGCATCTATCAGATGACGTTTCTCCCGAACTCGCAGTTAATGCCATCGAGAGCATCCAAGTGCACGGCATTTTCCAGGCCAGTGAGGCTGTAAAGTCTGCTCTAGCCAAGGCGAATAAATTGGCAAAGTAACCCCCCACCTATAAAAGAGCAATGGAGATCGAAATGAAAAGATTCTTTCTCAGCCTTTCTTATTTACTCCTCGGTTATCCTCTCGGCGTCCTTTATTTCACTGTGCTGGTTACCGGCTTCTTTCTCGGAACAGGCTTGCTAATCACCTTGCTTGGTATTCCGATTTTGGGAAGCATGATTTTCATAACTTACACTTTAGCAGATATGGAACGCTTCTTCACTGTCAAACTATTGGGGATTCAAATTGCCAAACCCGAAGCCCGTCCACCAAAAAGCAATTCTGCCCGATCTATCCTGGTCGCTCAACTTGGAAGTCCAGGATTCTGGAAACAATTCCTCTATCTACTGTTTAAACTGCCATTGGGCACCTTTTCATTCATGGTTGCAATCACATTCGTTATGGCGAGCCTTGCTTTGCTGTCCACTCCCTTGTTCATCACACTGTATCCAACCGTTCCCGTATTTTTTTTCAATTGGCAAGTAAGTTCAATGGGAGAAGCGTTATTGTGCTCCCTGGCAGGTTTAGCATTAGGGGCGGTTTCTGTGCCGACGCTAAATGGCCTTGCTAATCTACTGGGCAGACTGGCCGATTGGACACTTGGAAAGAAATAGAAACTTCCCTTTTCACATATGACGGAAACCACCTCCCCCTCCACTATTTTCTCCAAACGCTGGGCTACCGGTTATTCACCATCTGGGGCGGGCAGGCTTTCTCGCTGGTCGGTTCGGCAATTGTGCAGTTCGCCCTGGTTTGGTGGCTGACAGCCAAAATCGGCTCAGCGACCATCCTGACGACGGTCGCGGCGCTGCCGGAGGTCCCGGCCATCATGAACATCGAGCAGAATCGCCTTCCAGCCTCCGAGAAGGCTGACGCCTGATCTGCGGGGTGTATCTGCTTTCCTATCGAATCAAATGAGCCGCCCTCACCCAGGCGGCTCATTATTCAGAGTTATCTCTGCATAAAAAGCCGGGGGCCATCAGGAAC
>Ga0210039_1002909_pt1 | contig 13608 bp, 13 predicted proteins | sample CryGeyCG2114_250_3_FD_185460 | JGI IMG/M metagenome (GOLD analysis project Ga0210039, IMG submission 185460) | Groundwater microbial communities from aquifer - Crystal Geyser CG17_big_fil_post_rev_8/21/14_2.50 (SPAdes) (version 2) | ecosystem: Environmental > Aquatic > Deep subsurface >...
CTTGACCCCTGGAATCCTTGACCCCTTGACCCCTGATGTCTTCACTCACTCTTTTGGAGATGATCCTTTTATTTATAAATTACTACAAACCGAGCTGCGTGAGCGCCTCTCCCAAATCCTGTGACTCTTGAACCAAGGCCTCATGCTCCTCTTGCCGTTTCTTATCCCAAATCTCGATCTTTTTGAACATACCGATCAGAACCGCATCTTTGGACAGACCGGCATAGTCCCGCAAATCCTGGGGGATCAGGATCCTTCCCTGTTTGTCAATGGCGCACTCAGCGAGTGAACTTAAAACCATTCTCAAGGTATCTTCCTGCGCCTGGTTTCTATACTGCTGGCTTTTTGACTTTTCGAAGGTAATCCATTCGGACAGGGGATAGGCGCGAAGACACCGGTTGTATTTCACCACAATCAGTTTTTCCTCGTAGTTGTTGGCAAGGACTTCCCGAAACTTGGCCGGGAAATTCAGCCGTCCCTTGGCATCAATGGTATGATTAAACCTGCCCCGGAACATCTATCCTCCACAAGATCCCACTTCACCCCACCAATGAGCGCAGTATACCCACCTGACTCGCACAATGTCAAGGAATTTATTGAAATTTTTTTGGCTTGGATAGACATCCGATTTGAAAAATCTTTCATGAAAAAACAGTTTGACAAAAAAATAGAAATCCATGATCAATATATTGTGTATGAATTTTTTCTTGGTGGATATATGGCATGAGCAGGGGAACCCTGCTTGCAGGAAAAAATATGGATCAACCCGTGGTAAAAAGTGGGAGGAAAATTTACCCCGTTACTTTTCCAGGAACCTTTCCAAGGTGTATTGTTTGGACCGGGATACGGCTTCATTCATGGAGCAGCCGAGCGCAAGATATCCGCAGAGGGCGGACGAAAAAATGCAGCCGCTTCCGTGAAGTTCTTTAGCCGCCCTGGGTCCCGGAAACGAGACAAAATCAATTCCGTCGTAAAGAAGGTCCATAGGATCCCCTGAGCGATGTCCTCCGGTGACAATCACGTCCCGGGGACCGAGGGCCTGTATGGACTTGCACATCCTTCTGATCCATGAATCCTCTTCCTCATCAGGAGAGCGATCCATCCCGCTTAAGATCCCGGCCTCGGAGAGGTTTGGGGTGACCGCTGCGGCAAGCGGGAAGAGGGCATCCATCATGACGGAGACGCCCTCTTCATTCAAGAGGGGAACCCCGTTCGAAGAGCGAATGACCGGATCGATCACCAGAATCCTGGGGGGGAACCGTTTCAAAAAATCCACTGTAATACGAACATGGTCCGCAGAAACAAGCATCCCTGTCTTGACCGCATCGATCCTGAAATCGCTGAGCACGGTTTCAAGCTGGAGGGAAAAGGCCTTTGGTGCTACGTGGAAGACCCCTCGAACGCCTTTCGAATCCTGAGCCGTGATCGCGGAAATCACGGAGAGTCCGTACAAACCAAGGGCATGGAATGTCTTGAGGTCGGCCTGGATCCCTGCCCCGCCCGTGGGGTCTGATCCGGCAATGGTGAGAACGATCTTATTTTGCACCGGCTCTACACGCTCCTTCTCCCTTGAATTCAATCCGGTTTAAAATCATATCCATGGGAACCTGAAAAATCAAGCAGGAAGAAAGCCGGCCTAAGAAAGGGATCGCGGTGTTGGGCATTATTCCCATCAAAAATGGAGATTTGAACTTGACAATAGGGCATAGGATAGGGTAAATTGAAATCATTCAGATAATTTTTGGGGCATACCATGGAATTTCGTCCTGCTGTTGTCGTTCATTATAAAAGTGGCGACATCAAAAAAGGGTATACCAGAAACTTCGCATTCTTCCGCAATACCTTTGACCTCACCGAAGTGGACAGCAAGACCCAAGAAGAGCTGCAGGCCACGCAAGTACAGGTTGAGGATCTCAAGGCGGTCTTCTTTGTAAAGAACCTTGACGGAAACCCTGATTATCATTCCCAACCCGATTCCGTTCCCGAACGGCACGGCTTCGGAGACCGCGTGGAGATCACCTTCATGGACAACGAAACCATGATCGGCTACACCCCGAGGTACAGGGAAAACAACAACGGATTCATCCTCTATCCGGCCGACTCCAAGATCAACAATGATATCGTCGCTGTGATCCGTTCCGCCGCACAAATCATCAAGCCGGAGCAGAAACATTCCTTTTTCTATCTTTAAACAGGTGACGAAGACACAGCCGTAGATTCCCGGCCACGCTCTTTTTGCTGTTCATGAGGTAGAGTCTCCGGCCGAATAAAAAAATCTCGTCCATCAGCCGGATGGTTCCCGGAGGATCCGAGCCCCGGCGTTCCGCACGGAGTCTCAATTCCTCCTCAAAGATCGGGACCAGCTTGTCCTTCATCCTGAGGTGCGTGTCATCGAAAAAGATCGCGGCGTGAGGGATCAGTTCCTCCACACGATCCAGAAAGGCCGAGACCTGATGCGCCTCGATCCCTCGGGGCGGAGAGGATTTCACCTCCATGTAAAGAAGCATTCCCTCGACGTCGGCAAGGATATCGTAGTCCCCGCTCTTTTCCGTGCCTTTGAAACGCACGCCGTAAAGGGCGGGTACGGCAAATTCGTCCCGGAAGAGGCGGTACACGTACCACTCCAGGGTTCCTCCGAAACTTCTGACCGGCTGCATGGCGCGGAACCGTCCCGGTTCGAACTCCTCCACGGCGCCGGCCTCGATCAGGAAACCAAGATACTCGGATGCGGCTTCGGGCGAGCAATAACGGACCAGATCGGAGACCCTTGCCTCGTTCTTGTGCCGGATCAAATCCCTGAGAAAGAGCCGGAAGGAGTAATGATGGAGCCTGTCTATGAACTCATCCCGGATCGATTCCGGAACCGAAGGCGCAAGGAGAAGATCATCCGAATCGTTCATTCTGAAGATCTTCATTCCCCGACGGTAAAGCATCCCCATAAGAGAATCCACATCATGGCCTTTGATCCCCTTCAACAAACGGTTCTCCCTGAGGAGCGCCCGTACCTTGTCGTTCAGTACACGGTTCTCGCGTTTTAGGTCATGGTCCATATGGATCCCCGCCTAAATGCCGTTCGATCTCTCTGAACGTATGATGGGCTCCGCTTCCCATATTTTCCCCCTGTATTAACCTTGATTCGTGAAACAGGTCAGATGCCCGTCATCATAAAAGATCCTGAACCCACGGCCTAAGAAATCTTTCAGGCAATCGGCGATACTGAAGATCGTAACCGGGCGCCGGACATGATCCAATTCCCGAGCAAAGCCTTCGTAGAATGCCCTCCCCTTGCCCTCGGGCCGCACCGGACGATAGATGTAGATGAAATCAAAATCGGCCGGCGGGACATCCATCACATTCTTATGGAGCCAATCCACTTTCTCTCCGGGGATACCCATGAAGGATTGCAGCCTCCTGCCGCTTTGGATCATCCTCGAACTCAGTTCAATCTGACAAGTCTTCTTGTGCGGATAGAGATGCTGGAAAAGGAGACCTTGGAAACCGTTCCCGGCGCCATAGTCCGCGAGCCGGGTCTTTTCCGTAATGAAAGGGCCGGCACGAAAAAGCGGGGAGAGCCCCCCGGCATGGCACCAGTAACCGCCGCAGGCATCCATCTCCTTCCGGTCGGAAGGGGAATAGGCGCTTCCGCTCCCGTGCAGATAACAATAAATCGCTGCAAGGTCATCCTCCAGGACCTCCGGATCGCCATGATCAAGGTCCTGACGGAACCTAAAAAAGAGCGGCGAAAATTCAGGATAGCTGTTCAGAAAATCAGGTTTTGATCCCAACGAATCAAAGAGCCGGATCAGGGAAGTTAGAAGATCGGTTTTTTCGCGGTCTTCCTCCCGCCCTTGTTTCATGGAGAGGAATCTCCTGACCAAATCATTCATCTTGACCCTGTCTCACTTCTGAAGTATATTGCTGAACATTTACTGTGCATGTTCAAATTGATTATAATGGTTTTCATCTTGTTCATCAAGTCCATCGGCATTGGCAGCCCCATTCCCCGGAATTTTAGCGGCGAGGAAGGAGGACGGGAAATCGAGCTGTAATATGATTCTTATCTATCCGCCTGTAGCAAAAGCATCCGAACCCCCGGCCGGCATGGCCAAGCTTTCAGGCTCGCTGAAACACCATGGGGTCGCATGCAGACTCCTGGATGCCAATCTCGAGGGCCTGCTCTATCTGCTCGGCCGCCCGCAGCCCTCATCCGACACCTGGACAAACCGGGCCGTCCGGCATCGTTCGGCTCATCTTGCCTCTCTGAAAGACCGGCGTACCTATCTGAATCCGGACCGCTATAAACGCTCAGTCCTGGACTTGAACCGAGTCCTTGAGAAGGCCGCCGATAAATATACGGCAACAGTCGGCCTCACAAATTATCAGGACAAGGAATTCTCACCTCTGTCGAGCCGGGACCTGATCCGGGCCTCGGAGCGCCCGGACCTGAATCCTTTCTATCCCTATTTCAGGAGCCGCCTGCTCGGACTTCTGCAGGAAAATCAGCCCTCCATCATCGGGTTCTCCCTGAATTACCTCAGTCAGGCCTTATGCACATTCGCCATGATCGGGTTTCTGAGGGAGGCATGCACTGGTCTGCGCCTGGTTCTCGGCGGGGGGCTGATCACGTCATGGATGAAAAGGCCCGGATGGCAGGATCCGTTCCGCGGACTTGTGGATCACCTCATTTCCGGACCTGGCGAGGCGCCATTGCTGACGCTCGCCGGCATGAATGAAATGCAGAACGGCGGCAGTATGCCCGATTATGCAGGGCTCCCGGTCCAGGACTATCTCTCTCCGGGTTTCGTTCTCCCCTACAGCGGGTCGAGCGGATGTCATTTCCGCCGATGCGCCTTCTGCCCGGAAAGAGCCGAATCCAATCCCTATGTTCCTGTGCCGGTGGAGAAAATAGCCGTCGAACTGAATACGTTCGTTCTCCCCTACAGCGGGTCGAGCGGATGTCATTTCCGCCGATGCGCCTTCTGCCCGGAAAGAGCCGAATCCAATCCCTATGTTCCTGTGCCGGTGGAGAAAATAGCCGTCGAACTGAATACGCTCACCAAAGAGACAAAACCGGCACTGATCCATTTCCTGGACAATGCCATGAGCGCCCCGCTGCTCAAATCCCTTTCGGATCATCCCCCCGGTGTGCCATGGTATGGTTTTGCACGGATCAGCCGGCTCCTGGCCGATATGGATTTCTGCATGGCCCTGAAGCGTTCAGGATGCGTGATGCTCAAGCTGGGTCTGGAATCCGGGGATCAGGACGTGCTCGACCGGATGGACAAGGGGATTGATCTTGACACGGCATCAAAGGCCCTGAAGACCCTGAGCCGCTCGGGAATCGCCGCGTATGTCTATCTTCTTTTCGGCACGCCGCCGGAGAGCCTGACTGAAGCGCAAAGGACCCTTGCATTTACAGTCAGGCACAAGGATGAAATCAGCTTCCTGAACCTCGCGATCTTCAACATGCCGGTTTCCAGCCCGGAAGCAGAAGGACTGAAAACCAGCGGTTTCTATGAAGGCGACCTTTCCCTCTACACGGACTTCGTCCATCCAAAGGGGTGGCACAGAAAAAAGGTCCGGCAGTTTTTAGAGCAGGAGTTCAAGCGCCATCCGGCCGTGTCAGGCATCCTGAAAAAAGAGCCGCCGCTTTTTACCTCCAATCATGCGCCTTTCTTTGTGATGGATCCTCCCAAAAACCCGTGCCGGGAAGGGTGACCGGCCGAAAAGTCTCTGCCTTTGCCCTTGCGGATTGCCATGCTCATGAATCTGGTATATCTTTGTCCTAAGTGGTCCTATTCGTAAATACGGTTGCATTCGAGTGCCGTAGGGCGGCCTCCTCGGCGTTCCGCTCCTTGCGGTGTACCAGAGGGGTACGCCTCAGTCGCGCGCCTTGATGAGGCCGCCCTACGACCTGTCTGCCGTGCCGGCACAGGCAGGCCCTCTCGGTACGTTACCATATTTACGAACAGGACCACTAAGAGACGAAACAACCGGACAGGATGGTTCATATGATCCCTATGCTCAGTGCAAGAGTCTTGTTCTTCCATGCAGCCCTGTGGATTTGCCTAATCTTCCCGCAGGAGGCCTCATCCCTTTCGCCCGCAGCAGCCATCCGGCATGTCTCGGTCCGCCATCCCATCTCTTCCCCTTATTATCCCGTGGTCCTCAAGGGCAAAGAACTCCCGCCCCTGCTGCATGCGCCCGCAGCAAAGATCTCTCTTTATGCCTTCCATGACCCTGAGGGATTGAAACCCATCCCCTTCCAGATCGACCGAAGGGACATGAACGGAAGATTTCTGATCCCGGCTGATAAAAAAGAGCAGGAACGGCAAGGGAGATCGCCCATGGACAAAAACGACGAGCTTGTATTTATGGCATCCGATGCCGGAGAGCAGACCCTGACCCGGCTGGAGGGAATGACCTTCTCCTCGGCCGTGGAAATAGAAATCCGTGATCCGATAAAAAATATCCGTAAATGGGTCTATGCATGGGTCCTGGATCACGAGACCTCTCAAGCGGGCATGCCGCATTATGTCTCCTACCGTCCCAAGGACGATGTGATCGAGTCGCAAACCTACCGGGTCGGATTCTCCAGGAAAACCCCTTTTGTCATGGATGCATTAAACTGGAAGGGGGCTTCTCCCCATGAATACGGCGCGAATCTGGCCGACAAGATGAAGGCGAGACACAGCGGGAAGTTTCTTCATAAACTGGACTTTGTAAGAACGGAAGAGGATTCCGAATCCAGGCTGACCGCCGTAAAGCAAGGCCCCGTGCGGGTCATCCGGTGCACGGTCAACAGGGCCAGGCTCTTCATGGGGCTTCGCACCCCGGCCATCACCATCTATCATATCCATTACGCCAACGCCTTCTTCTTGGATACCTTCATTGAGATCCCCTTCAGGATCGGCCTCTTTTTCTCGGACCTTAAGACCCTGATGACCATGGACGGAAACGACGGCCCTCTGGCGCCGCCATCAATGGAAAGATGTCCGCTGAAAAGGAAAAAATCAATGCCTCCGGTGACAAGGCCCTCGTTGTTTCCAGTCCCGATGGAGAAATCCTGGTCTCCATGAATCTTGGAAGGAATCTCCCGGTCCACTACAGGGTATACATCCTCGATGATGCGAGCCGCATGGACCCTCCCGATAACATCCCCGGACAATTCGGCAATATGGGGTTCATCTCCACGGGATGGGAAAACCTGGGCGACTCGGTCTACCAGATGATCTTCAGCGTTTACATGATCCGGGATATCTCCGTGGACCAGGGTTTTGAAATACTGGACAACGCCCCCGCTTTTGTGAATTGAGCATGGGCGGCTTTTTCGTATCATGGTCGGGCGCGCCCTCCACAAAAAAAATTAGATTTACAATTCCCATAAAAATTGATAAAAATGCAAAATATGGATACCGGTTTCTCCTGTCAAACACCTCTTATCCGAATCATTGCAGATGATCGCGAACAAAGAAGCGGCACAATAGAAGCGTTAAAGGTTTTGGAGGATGTCGAAGTTTTTGTACAACGTCTTGCTCTGGGGGATTATGAAGTAGAGGGTAACTTCCTTTTTGAGAGGAAGACCTTGTTGGATTTTACAGTTTCCATCCAGAATGGACGGCTCTTTGATCAAGCATGCAGACTTGCTTCCTCGCCGAAGCGTCCGGTCCTTATCTTAGAGGGAACAGCCGGTGATCTGGCCACAAGCGGAATGCGACGAGAAGCGATCCAGGGCGCTCTGATTACAATCAGTCTCTTTTTAGGAATTCCAGTTCTACGCTCACAGAGCCCGAAAGAAAGCGCCCAGCTCATATGTTACGCTGCCAAACAGATGAGAAGAATTTCCGTTGGTGCATTACCTCACAAGGGGAAACGACCCAAGGGTAAACATAGAACACAGCTTCAGATTCTACAGGGCTTACCGGGTATCGGCCCGGCGAAGGCCGGACGGTTACTGAAAACCTTTGGTAGCGTAGAAAATGCAATTTCAGCCCGTCTGGAAGAACTGAAGGAAGTTGAAGGGATCGGGAAAATGACCGCTGAGAATATACGCTGGATAGTCAGCGAACCAGAATCAGAGTATGGATTCCAGAATGCCGATTTGGATCTATGAAGAAATTGATATTAATCACAGATGAATAAGGGCTGCAGATCTCTAATCAATGGAATGCCTTCCTGAATGCATCCTCATAAACCTTAAGATCGTTTTCAGAAAAGAGCACAAACCGGACCTCGTCCATGGGGTGCTCCGTGAGAAAGTCCCGAACGGTTGAAAGGGCGATTCCGGCCGCCTCCTCGATGGGGAACCGGTAGGCCCCGGTGCTGACGGATGGGAATGAGATGGAGCGGATGTGATTCTCCTTCGCAAGCCTGAGGCTGTTCCTGTAGGCATCGGATAGAAGTTCCCGTTCGTTTCGACCCCCGCCGGACCAGACCGGCCCCACGGTATGGATAACATACCGGGCCTTTAGGTTTCCTCCGGACGTGATGACCGCTTCGCCGGTTCCGCATCTCCCCTGCCTGGCCACAATGGCCTTGCACTCCTCCAGGATCTTCGGGCCTCCGGCCCGGTGAATGGCCCCGTCCACGCCTCCGCCTCCCATGAGAGACGAGTTGGCCGCATTCACGATGGCTTCAGTCTCCGCCTGCGTGATATCCCCGCGCACCAGAGTCAGCCTGCTTTTCCCAATCTTCTTTTCCATATCGGCCTCCGTCAGTCAGAAGATAACCACAGGGAACAGAGAAAACAAAATTTTTCTGCCACGAATGAACACGAATCTGCATAAAAAAACGGCAGTTGTTTGTGCCAAGCGCCCTCCGCGCCTCTGCGGTGAAGAGGTCTTGGTTTTCGTTCTTACCTAAAAGGCCTTTCCTCTGCGTTCTCTGTGTGCTCTGCGGTGAAAAGGTTTTGCTTTTAACAAGGCGCTGCTTTTCTCCGTGTTCTCTGTGTGCTCTGTGGTATCCCTTTTCATCATCCCGGCTTGATCCGGACAATGGCCGCCCCCCACCCCCCGGACTCCGGAGGCGCCTCTGAAAAAGACCGGAAACGTCTTCGGTCTTTCAATCATTGGATCTTTTGTAACGGAAAAAGAGGATTCCGTCAAGCGGCCCCGCTTCTTAAACCCACGTGCGATTTCCTTCTTGACGGATGAACTCTTGTATGTTAGTTTTTCAATTCAATTTATTATTTCATATCTTGCAGGGTTCCCCTGTGGTTTACTCTCTTTGCATCAGCCGCGGTCAACGCAGGGGGCGCCTCAAGTGAGGGATGGACGGACGGTCTGCCCGTCTCCATGTGCCGTCCGGTCTCTTGGATGAGGATAAAAAAAAACATGAACCATGAACAGATCCGGCTTGGATTGACCTACGATGATGTGCTCCTGGTGCCGGCCCGCTCCAGCGTGCTCGCCACTCAAGTGAGGGATGGACGGACGGTCTGCCCGTCTACATGTGCCATCCGGTCTCTTGGATGAGGATAAAAAAAACATGAACCATGAACAGATCCGGCTTGGATTGACCTACGATGATGTGCTCCTGGTGCCGGCCCGCTCCAGCGTCCTCCCCAAAGATACGGACACCTCAACCTATCTCACGGAACGGATCCGGCTGAACATTCCCATCGTGAGTGCGGCCATGGATACGGTTTCCGAGGCGAGACTGGGGATCGCCCTGGCCCAGGAGGGGGGGATCGCCTTCATCCATAAGGCCATGTCCCTGGAGCGGCAGGTCATGGAGATCGACAAGGTCAAAAAATCCGAAAGCGGGATGATCGTGGATCCCATTACCATAGAACCGGACCGCAGGATCCACGAGGCCATGGCCATCATGGATAAGTACCGTATCTCCGGAGTCCCCGTCACTAGAGGAAACCGTCTGGTCGGGATCCTGACCAACCGGGATCTCAGATTCGAGACCCGTCTCGACCTCAAGGTCTCCGAGGTCATGACCAAGAAGAATCTGATCACGGCCCCGGAAGGAACCACCCTGGAGGAGGCCAAGGAGATCCTCCACCAGCACCGGATCGAAAAGCTCCTGGTCGTGGATCGTGACGGAAACCTCAAGGGATTGATTACCATCAAGGATATCGAGAAGAAGATGAAATTTCCCAATGCCTGCAAGGACGATCTGGGCAGGCTCCGGGTCGGCGCCGCCATCGGTGTGGGCGAGGAGGCCCTGATGCGCGCAGAGGCCCTGATCCGCTCCGGTGTGGACGTGCTCTGTGTGGACACGGCCCATGGCCATTCCGAAGGGGTGCTCGAGGCCGTCCGGCAGATTAAAAAAACCTATCCGGACAGAGATCTGGTGGCCGGGAACGTGGCCACGGCCCAGGGGGCCAGGGACCTGATCGAGGCGGGGGCCGATGCCATAAAGGTCGGGATCGGGCCCGGCTCCATCTGTACGACCCGCGTTGTCGCCGGGGCCGGAATCCCTCAGATTACGGCCATCATGGACTGCGCCAAAGTAGCCCGAGAGTCTCATGTGCCGGTCATTGCCGACGGGGGGATCAAATATTCCGGGGATATTACCAAGGCCATGGTGGCCGGGGCCAATTTGGTCATGATCGGCGGTCTCCTGGCCGGTGTGGAAGAGAGCCCCGGAGAGACCGTGCTCTTTCAGGGGCGAAGCTACAAGGTCTATCGCGGCATGGGCTCCATCGGGGCCATGTCTTCGGGAAGCAAGGACCGGTATTTTCAGGAACACGAGACCCTGGAGAGGAAACTGGTCCCCGAGGGGATCGAAGGCCGCGTCCCCTATAAGGGGTCCCTTGCGGAGAGCATCTATCAGCTTGTGGGAGGACTCCGCTCCGGCATGGGCTACTGCGGGTGCCGCACCATCCCCGAACTGCAGGAGAAAGCGGAATTCATCCGTATCACGGTCGCCGGATTCCGCGAGAGCCACGTCCATGACGTGATCATCACCAAAGAGGCCCCCAACTACCGCCTGGAGTAACCAACATTCTTGACATACATACAAAGTCTTTTACACGTATAACAAGTATAGAGATTGCAAGCAAAAAGGGTCCAAGGATTCCAGGGGTCAAGGGTTCAAGTGAACGGCGAAGAAAATGAGAGGAAACGAATCGCTTGACCCCTCGAACCCTTGGCCCCTGGAACCCTTCTTGGATGCCTAAAATCACAACTTCTTCTCCGCCGGCTCACAGTATCATTTGGGGTGTGCATACGCTATGTCCATACAGCAGAAAAAGATTCTGATCCTCGATTTCGGATCCCAGTACACCCAGCTCATCGCCCGCCGTATCCGAGAGCTCAAGGTCTACTCCGAGATTCGGCCTTTTTCCGAACCCCTGAAGGGGATCCAGGCCTTTCGGCCTTCGGGCCTGATTCTCTCGGGCGGCCCCTCGAGCGTATCAGATCCCGGGGCGCCGTTCCCTGATCTGGGAATCTTCTCTATGGGCATCCCCATTCTCGGCATCTGCTACGGCATGCAGTTGATGACGCAGATGCTGGGCGGCAGGGTCGCTCCGGCAGCACACCGTGAATACGGCGCGGCGGACCTGGACCTGCTCGCTGAATCGGAACTGTTCTCCGGCTTGGGGAAACGCCTCCGGGTCTGGATGAGCCACGGCGACCGTATTGATACACCGCCACAGGGATTCTCCCCTATAGCCGGCACGGAAAACTCCCCGGTGGCCGCGATGGCCGATCCAGGACAGGGTTATTATGCCCTGCAGTTCCATCCCGAAGTGGCCCATACCCCGCAGGGTATGGAAATCCTCAAGAACTTCGCCTACCGGATATGCGGGTGCGGGCCCAATTGGACCATGCACTCCTTTGTGGAGCAGGCTGTATCCGATATCCGGGCCCGTGTGGGAGAAGACCGGGTGATCTGCGCCTTATCCGGTGGAGTGGATTCCTCGGTTGCCGGGCCCGTGTGGGAGAAGACCGGGTGATCTGCGCCTTATCCGGTGGAGTGGATTCCTCGGTTGCCGCCGTGCTGCTCCACAGGGCCATCGGAGACCGCCTGACCTGCATCTTTGTGGACAACGGACTGCTTAGGCTGAACGAGGCTGAAAAAGTGGTCAAGACGTTCCGTGACGAGTTCCGCATCCCTCTGGTCTTTGTGGATACCGCAGAGAGGTTCCTTAAAAAACTGGCCGGGGTCACCGATCCTGAGAAGAAGCGCAAGATCATCGGGAACGAGTTCATCCGGGTCTTTGAAGAAGAGGCAGGCAAACTCGGCAAGGTTGATTGCCTGGCGCAGGGGACCCTCTATCCGGACGTAATCGAGAGCGTCTCCTTCAAAGGTCCCTCGGCCACCATCAAGAGCCACCACAACGTGGGCGGCCTCCCTGAACGGATGAAACTCAAGCTGATCGAACCCCTGCGGGAACTCTTCAAGGACGAGGTCCGGCTGGCAGGGAAGGAGCTGCAGATTCCCGATGAGATACTCTTTCGCCAGCCCTTTCCGGGCCCGGGTCTTGCCGTGCGCGTGCTCGGGGAAGTCACCAGAGATCGGCTCGAGATCCTCCGCAGGGCCGATGCCATCGTGATCGAGGAGGTCAAGGCCGCAGGGCTCTACCGGCAGATCTGGCAGTCGTTTGCCGTGCTCCTCCCGATCCGGACCGTGGGGGTCATGGGCGACGAGCGGACCTACGAGCACGTGATCGCCGTACGTGCGGTCACGAGTCAGGACGGCATGACCGCCGACTGGGTCCAGCTTCCCTACGACCTCCTGGGCCGCATCTCCAATCGGATCATCAACGAGGTCAAAGGGGTCAACCGCGTGGCCTACGACATCTCCTCCAAACCGCCGAGCACCATCGAGTGGGAATAAAATTTCACGCCTTCGTAAAAAGTGATATTTCACCTCCCTTGGTGGGAGGGGATGAAGGGGAGGGGGTAGGCTGAATTCACAGCATTTCTCACCCTCACCCATTCCCGCAAAAACACCGGAATCTGCGACAAGGGAGAGGGAGTTTTTGGACTTCCTACGAGTCCATCAAATTTACTCCTCGTCCTTCTGCGACCGGGTAATCTGGATTTGGGTCCCTTTCTTTTCCTTGTTTTCGGTCAGGACAATCTGTGTGGTGCTCCCCTGTTTATCGATGATGATGTTCACCATCTTCCCTTCGGGCATGGCCATCTCGTAGATCTTCGGATCATCCCCTTTCAGTTTTTCCTTGTAAAAGGCTGATACCTTGTCGATGGGGTCCTTTGAAAAGAGGACCGTTGCAGAGAAGTCGTTCTTTTTCTCCTTGTCCATTCCGGTCATGCTCCACGACTGCCCTTGCTCCGATTCCACACCCGGATAGACCGGGACACCCAAATCCTTGGGGATGGTGTCGGCGCCCATCTTCATCGTCGTAGTTCCCTCTCCGGTTTTTACCGTCATCTCATGGACATCCCCGCCCTGCTTCTTGGTGACCTCCACCTTCCCCCCGGGTGTGGAATAGACCTTGGTTTCCTCTTTCTTGCCGCACGCTCCGGATAAGAGGAGAAATATCATCAGTGCGGACACAACGATTGTTTTTGTTTTCATGGCCTCTCCTTTTCTTGCTGAATACCGGTTCAATAAGGATTGTCAGGTACTTCATACTATGCCCCGATGCCGTCTGTCAATCAGATCTTTTCTCCACATCAGACTGAC
>Ga0210039_1002911_pt1 | contig 13605 bp, 11 predicted proteins | sample CryGeyCG2114_250_3_FD_185460 | JGI IMG/M metagenome (GOLD analysis project Ga0210039, IMG submission 185460) | Groundwater microbial communities from aquifer - Crystal Geyser CG17_big_fil_post_rev_8/21/14_2.50 (SPAdes) (version 2) | ecosystem: Environmental > Aquatic > Deep subsurface >...
AATTCTAAAATTCAATTAGCAAAAAGAAGAGCAAGAGGTTTTAGAAATACTACTAACTTTATCAACATGATTTACTTTATTGTCGGCAAACTTAAATTTGATTACCCACTATAAACGACATAGACCCAAATATTTTATTAGAACAAAATGAACCTGCTCTTTTTTTTCGACGTTTCCTCCTTTCTAATTGATAATTTTGTATTAATTTTAGAAAACAGAATAGCCCTGATTTCATTTTAAATGAAATAAAAGGTTGCCAGCCTTAGGGGTTATCCTAATAGAGCAGGTAATGTTACATACAGCATTACCTGCCTTAATTTTAATTAGCTCTACTCTCCTTTGTTTAATTTTCCATGATAAATTAAGCTTAAATTAGTTTGAGATTCATTGACTAAGAAAAACACTTCATTCTCAAAAAGCGCTGCTCCATATATTTGGGTTCCGGATTTATTAAAGTGAAATAAATATTCCATATCGCTTCCATTATAGTGTGTTAGTCCATCTGTCATTAAAAGGAAAATATCCTTAGAGTTTCTTCCCCAAATACATTCATAAAAATTAGGATTATCAATTTTTAAAACAGTTTGAAATTGATTATTAATTCGTTTTGCTATTTCATTTTCTAAAACAAAATACACTTCGTTATTAATCAGGCTAATACTTGCCCAGGTTTTAGCCCAGATCGTACTATAAAGTTTAGTGTACTTTTCTCCTTCATATTTATAAATAAATGTGCTGTCATAAGTATGGCTGAATTTAATAACTTGCAGATAAATTAATTGATCTGTTTTATTTTTATATAGATGTTCAACTATTCCTTGTAAACCATCAGTATTAAGCATTGTCCAGTTATTATTAATAAAATGCGCTATTACACTATTGTTTGCTAAAAGTTGGTCATCGGGATAAGCTCCGAAAGCATAAAAATCATTGGGTGTTTCCCCCCACATGTTATCAAAAACAATGTCATTGTGCCCGTCTTTTGTTAATACTTCTATTTGACTCCAACTAACACCGTCATAATGCCAAATCTTCCCTCCTGATCCACCTATATAAATATCATTTCTTGCAAAACCCCAAATGGAATAAGGTAAAAGCAATCGAAATATTCCATCTGTTGACCATTTATTTCCATCAAAATGAAAAATTGATTCGTAAAAATTACCCCTGGTTGTTGCCCATACGTCTGTAGGTGAACTTCCCCAAAGTCTGAGCATAGTATCGTAAAAGTTTAGTGTATCCACTGTCCAGACATAATCTCTTCTACCGGGTTGTAAATTATCTATTGGTGGTTCTGTTGGGGTTTTCTTACAGCCAAGGTTACACAATACAAAACTCAACAGCACAAAAGCGAGGAAGTATTTTTTCATATTTGTTTTCCGGTAGAAGTTAAAGGAGAAGATAACAAGTGGAAAGTTGCAAGTATAAAGTATAAAGTTGAGTGGCATATATAGCGGCGCGAAACCACGTAAAGCATAGTTACAAGTGGAAAGTAAAAGAAGAAGAAGAAATTATTTTGTTCAGATTTAGAAAAATTACACATAAAAGCCACTCTTTTTATAATTAATTTTACTGCTTATCTGTCTTAAACAAGTTCAATAGGATAATTGTTCTTTCTGGCCAGAACTGAAAGAGAATTTATTGATAATTCTTAGGTTATCATTCATTTTTAACCTTACCCAAACAATAAAAACCTTTAACTTGACCTAAGCAGATTAGCAGTTTAATTTTTTCTGTTAGTATGGTAAAATAAATTAATGAGAAAGTCAAGAGGTTTTTAAAATGTTTTTATTTTTTTTGCACTTGAGGAAAGTAGTCAAGTTTATAATAATCCGGCTAAAGTTGGGGAAAAGGTTTGTCTCTGTTTTTCCTAAATTCCGGACGGTAAAATTTCTCACTCTCAAACTCCTGCGTCCATCCGTTTTTCAAATTGTATTTCTCAAGCAAATCTAAAACGCGTTCATATTCGGAAGCGCGGATAGTCCGGTTGATCAAAATTTCTTTTTCTGCTTTGTTCGATGGAAAGTATTGCGACATTACGGAAATGTGAATTTTCGGACTCAACTCTTTTGCAATAAACGCAAACACTTTTTCCGATTCAGATAGATCATTCGGCAGTACAAGATGGCGGATGATTAATCCCCGAACAACGATATCTCCTTGATAGATAAGCTCATCGCCGACCTGCTCATACATTTCTTTTACGGCAAGTTTAGCTTGTTCAAAATAATTATCTACTTTAGAAAGCTGTTTTCCGTATTCGCTGTTTCCGTATTTGAAATCGGGGAGATAAATATCGGCAACGTCTTTGTAAAGTTTTAACATTTCAACGGAATCATATCCGTTCGTATTGTAAATTATGGGAAGCCGCAAGCCTTTTTGCACCGCAAGGTAAATTGATTTCAGAATTTGCGCGGAGAAATGTGTGGGCGAAACCAATCCGATGTTGTGGCAGTTTCTGTTTTGCAGTTCGAGCATAATTTCAGCCAACCGCGCGAATGAAACTTCATGATCTTTTTCAACCTTCCAGTTTTGACTGATCTCAAAATTCTGACAGAAAACACACCGCAAATTACAGTTGCCGAAAAAAATATTTCCTGCACCGTTAGAACCGCTTAAAACCGGTTCTTCGCCAAAGTGCGCCGTGTAAGAGGAAACTATCGGAAGATAGCCGCTTAAACATTTACCGGGTTCATTAACCGTTCTATCGGTCAAGCAATTTTTCGGACAGCTTGCACAAGCTTTCAAAATTTCTTCCGCTTTTTGCGCGCGTTCTAAAAGTAAACCGGAAGCATTGAGTTTTATGTGTGATGGGATGAAATTCATAACACAAAATTAGCAATTAAAACGGCACAAACATGAGAATTGATTGACTTCCATAATCACATTAATTAGTATTGAACCGGTAAAGAAGTTTTTGTTATTTTACATGTGGAATTATTATTCAAAAGGAGTTTGAGATGGCAAATACGTTGGCTGTAAACGATATGCTGAAAGAGTTGATCAAAGAAGGCGTGCGTGAAGTATTAAAGGAAGAGAGACTTCAGATGTATCAGGCGGTTATTCCGGTTGTAACAAAAAAGGAAATGGCAGATATTGAAAAGCGGTTCGCTACTCCTGATGCTTCTAATGCAGACGAGTTTAATGATCTTACCTCCTGGATTACGGCATGAAAATTCTTTTTAGTAAGAATGCGCATAGGCAAACTTCGGATAATTTTCAAAATAGACAAACAAAACGATAACCTGCTGATATACGAAATTGATTTCAGAGGAAACATTTACAAATAATTTTTAGCATTACTTCCTTCAACTTACGATCACAAATCAATTGCAAATATTTAACATAAAGCTGTTTCCTGATCTTCAAATTCAGGCGACAAAACCTATCTATATTTCTCCGCTTTGCGGAGCTTCCAAAAGTTTTTTAATTAAAGAGCTTTTTGAAAAAGAAAATCAGATTGTGGTTCTGCTGCCAAGCGAGCAATCAGTTTTGGAGATGAATGTTGAACTGAACATTCTTGAGCTTAGTGAACATCTCATAACAATCACGGATTTTAAGACCGAGTCGCTTCAGGAAAAACTTACCGAACTTTCTAAGCGCGAAAAATTCATTCTCATTTCAACTTACGAATTACTTACTTGTACGCTTCCGTCAAAGCAAGTTGTCCAGCAGAACACAACTAAAATTACCGTCGGGGGGAGTTTAACGTACGGCGATTTAATTGAATATTTTAATTTACTGAATTATAACCGTGATAAATTTGTGGAAGATCCGGGAGACTTTTCCGTACGCGGTGCAATAATTGATTTCTGGTCTTACAGCGAAAAAATGCCGGTACGCATTGAGTTTGACGGCGACTTTATTGAGTCAATCCGCTTCTTCGATCCTGAAAGTCAGCGCTCGATTGAGAAGACAAGTGAAGTAACAATTGCAGGAAGTTTGGAAGTTGACAGTGAGGAGTCGGCGGTTGGCCGTCGGCAGTCACCAGCCGGCAATACGCAGTCAGACATTTTTGAATATTTGACAAATCCTGTTTTACTAGCTTCATCTTACGAACTCAATAATCTTGGGAAAGAACATGCGTCAAGCAATTCTTTTGTTTCCGAAAAAGAAAAAATGGAAGATGAGTTCATTGACATCCTTGAAGAACTTGAAATTGTTCAACCAACAACCGGCGACCAACCACTAACAACTAACCACTATCAACCAACAACTTCCTCAACTTCTGCCCGCTGGATCATTGAAGAAGAAATAGGTTCATCTGAAAATAAAATTGAGTTAGGATTTGCGGAAGCTCCCGTAATAAAATCGAATTATAAAATTTTGCTAAACACGCTTCTTCAATTTGAAAAAGAAGATTACAAAATTTTTATTGCCGCGGAAAACGATTTACAAACAAACCGGCTGAACGATCTTCTTTCCGATTTAAGCGAAACGGTTTCAACCTTTATTGATGAGGGCAAAATCAAGATTTTTTCGCTTGCGGTTAAAGACGGATTCATCAACAAAAAAGAAAAAATTCTGCTGCTTACCGATTACCAAATGTTCGGCAAACCATACCGCACAAAACTTCCTTCGCACAAACCACTAAAGAAAAACCGGAATAAAGAATTTGCCTCCATAAAACCGGGCGATTTTGTTGTACATGAAGAATTTGGGATCGGAAGATACGGCGGGCTTGAAACCATCAAGATCGGCGAAGCTGAACAAGAATCAATGAAACTTTTTTACAACGACGGTGGAGTGGTTTACGTCAATCTTAATTATCTCCATCTCGTAAAAAAATATTCATCAAAAGAAGGCATCACTCCATCACTTTCAACGCTTGGTTCAAACGATTGGAGCAACACCAAGAAAAAAACGAAGAAGAAAATTAAAGAAGCTGCACGCGAGCTTATTGTGCTTTATGCTAAAAGAAAAGCCGCACAAGGTTTTGCGTTCAGTGAGGATTCTGTTTGGCAGAAAGAACTTGAAGCTTCATTCATTTATGAGGATACTCCCGACCAGGCAAAAGTAACGGAAGAAGTTAAACAAGATATGCACGCCGTTAGCCCGATGGATAGACTTGTTTGCGGCGATGTTGGATTCGGGAAAACAGAAGTCGCCGTGCGCGCTGCATTCAAAGCGGTGCAAGATGGAAAGCAGGTTGCCATACTTGTTCCAACAACAATTTTAGCCGAACAGCATTACAATACTTTTATTGACCGGCTTTCACAATTTCCCGTAAAGATCGCCGCTCTTTCAAGATTTCAAACAAAGGCACATCAAAAAGAAATTGTTGAACAACTTGCGGAAGCGAAAGTTGATATTGTTATCGGAACGCACCGGCTTCTTTCAAAAGACATTAAATTTAAAGATTTGGGTTTACTCATCATTGATGAAGAACACCGCTTTGGCGTAATGGTGAAAGAGAAATTGAAAGCGTTGAAAGTCAATGTTGATACGCTCACGCTTACTGCCACGCCAATTCCACGTACGCTAAATTTGTCACTGCTTGGCGCGAGAGATTTATCACTCATCGTTACACCACCGCCGAATCGTCAGCCGATTTACACAATTGTATCAACCTTTGATATGGCGAAAGTGAAAACATGGATATTAAATGAATTGCATAGAAACGGACAGGTCTATTTTGTGCATGACCGAGTTCAGTCAATTGAAAAGTTTGCCTCATATTTGCAGCGTTTTATGCCGGAAATAAAAATCGGTATTGCGCACGGACAAATGAAACCTGCGCAGCTTGAAGAAATTATTCACGGTTTTCTCATCCGCAAATTTGATGTGCTCCTTTCAACAAAAATTATTGAATCGGGAATTGATATTCCAAATGTAAATACGATGATCATTAACCGGGCAGATAGATTTGGACTTGCCGAACTTCATCAATTGCGCGGACGCGTTGGCAGAAGCGACCGCCAGGCATACGCATATTTTCTGATTCCTTCGATGGAAGGAATAAATAAAAAAGCGCTGCGGCGTTTGCAGGCAATTGAAGAATTTTCTGAAATCGGCAGCGGATTTAATCTTGCGATGCGCGACCTGGAAATTCGCGGAGCCGGAAATCTTCTCGGAACCGAGCAAAGCGGATTTATCAACGACGTCGGTTTTGATCTCTTTGTTAAAATGATCAACGAAGCAGTCGAAGAACTGAAGTATGAAGAGTTCAAAGAAGTGTTTGAGAATCTTCCGAAGCCGCAAGAGCGCACGGATCCTACGATTGACGCATATTTTGAAATTGGAATTCCAACCGCATTTATGCCGGATCAAATGGATCGGTTGAGTTTCTATACTGCACTGTTCGGTATTAAAAAAACAAATGAGATTGAAGAAATAAAAGACGAAATAATTGACCGCTTCGGTGATTTACCGGTACTCGTCCGCCGGTTAATGGCTTTGGCGATGCTAAAATATTTTGCTTCGCGAGCATTATTTGAGCGGGTGATTATTCAACGCAAAATCGTTTTTCTTATTTTACCAAAAGGCGCGAAGAAAGATTATTACGAATTTCGTTTTATAGAGATGATGAGATACATTTTAGAAAATTATAAAGACAGAATAAAATTCCAGCAGCAAAAAGATTCGATGAAATTGGTGATCGAGAACAGATTTGAATCGCCCGAAAAAACAATTGAGTTTCTGTTAAAGTTCAGCAAAGAAATAGCCGGGTTGTTTAAGAATCTAGATTAGATTTACCCTGCAAATTAAACGTATGCTTTTTAATTTGTAAGGTAGTAGATGGGATCAGGAACTCTATTCTTATCTCGGAATACATTATCAGCCGTATCAAATGATTTCTTTTGCGCTTCCGCAAATCTTATTAAACGGATTTTCTCTATCTTGGCGACAGTAATTTAACATTTCATTTAAAGGAGCTCTATGTACGACATTCTTATTATCGGCGCCGGTCCGGCGGGCATCAGCATGGCAGTTGAAGCGGTGCATTCCGGTATTGATTCATCAAAAATTTTATTGCTTGAAAAAGCGGAAGAACATTCTTTCTCAATTAAAAAATATTATCCTGATAATAAATTAGTTACCGCAAATTTTAAAGGATTCGAAGCGAAATGCACCGGCGTGATGTGCATTGTCAATTCAACAAAACACGAAACCATTTCTTATCTCGATAAAGCGATCGAAGAAAATAATCTGCAATCAAAATATGGCGAAGCGGTTTGGAAGATTCATCAAAATGAAGATAAATCATTTATCGTTTATACCGACAAAGGAGAATACCACACAAAAATAATTACAATTGCGATCGGCATCCTCGGTAAACCGAATAAGCCTGAATATAAAATTCCTGCATCGCTGAAAAATTCGGTCTTCTTTGATGTAACCACAAAAGAAATGACCAATTCAAAAGTTCTTGTTGTTGGCGGCGGAGATTCTGCATCGGAATACTGTCAATACTTATCGCAAGCGGGCAATACGGTTTCGTTAAGTTATAGGAAAAAAGAGTTTTCCCGGATGAACGAAATTAACCGTGTGAGTATTTTAGCGCTTGAAGAAGAAAAGAAAGTAAATATTTTATTTGAGTCGGAAGTTCTTTCAATTGATGATAAAGAAGGGAAACCGTTTGTAACATTTAAAGAAGAAAAATATCCCGCACAACGTTATGACAATGTGGTTTTAGCTCTTGGCGGAACAACTCCTTCCAATTTTTTGAAATTGATAGGAATTGAGTTTGACGGCGAAGACCCAATTTTAAAAGAGCATCACGAAACTTCTGTGCAAGGATTATTTTTGCTTGGCGATTTAACCGCCGGAACAAAGGGCGGCTCCATTATTTGGGCGTTCAATTCTTCACGCAATGCGATGACAAAGATTTGTACGGATTATCTGAGCTGTAATATATCGTTGCAAGGTTGAGCTTGGAACAAATAGTTTGCAGTCGGCAGTAAACAGTACGCAATAAGCAGTGGAAATATTTGCTCCATTCATGCAATTATTCTCATTCATTCATGAGTCCAAGTTTTTTCGAGAAATCCTGATTTGACTTCTTCCCAACTTCGCCCTTGATTTGGATTTTCGTTATAAGACTTTATTCTTCTATCCAATTCCTCTCGTTGAGTTTGAGTAAGTTCAAAACCTTCATTCTCAATGGCAATACTGTCCCAAATTTCTTCAACTAAAAGAATTTTTTCCGAGAGACTTAAAGCGTTAATCTGTTTTATTAATGCGGTTTCCATTTTCATTCTTAATTATTATGAAATTTATTTTGCAACCCGTTGGCGAAAGTTTTACTTGAGCTGCGTTTGAATTAATTTTTTCAACGCTTTAACCCACGCATCGGAATCATTCAAACTTTCCACAAGCTGTACTTTTTCTCCGCCGTGTTCAACAAAAAGCTGTTGGTATTCATGGCCGATCTCGACAATGGTTTCAAGGCAATCTGCTACAAACGCCGGGCTGAAAACCAATATTTTTTTAGCTCCTTTTTTTGCAAGCTCTATTATGGTTTTATCCGCAAACGGTTCAAGCCAGTTTTTATCAAGCCGGGACTGGAAGCAAACGGTAATTTTTTCTTTCGGAAGATTAAGTTTTTCAGCAATCAATCTTGTAGTTGCATAACAAGTAGCTTTGTAGCAAAATTTATTTTCTTCAGTAATTTCATTTTCGCAATTGTGATCAGCGCAGGGTTTACCATCAACATGAACTTTATCAACTTGACGAATTGGCAATCCATGGTAGCTGAATAAAACGTGGTCGTATTCATCCAGATTATATTGCTTTCCTTTTTCGACAAAGCAATCGATAAATCCCTCACCATCATAAAATTGTGAGATGGTTCGGATTTCAGGAATTACCCACCACTTGCGGATGATCTTCATCGCTTTATCAATTGCCGAACCGCTTGTTGCAGAAGCATACTGCGGAAATAACGGAAGTAGAAGTACCCGCGAATAATTTTTCTTTCTCATTTCTTCCAAAACATTTTCCATGCTTGGATTTCCATATCGCATTGCAAGGTGTACAGCAACTTCATCAACAAAACTTGTTTGTAATTTTTTTTGTAAACTTTGGCTGTAAAAAAGAAGCGGCGATCCATTTATTGTCCAGAGTTGTTGATAAATTTTTGCGGATTTCGGCGCGCGGAAAGGAACGATTATTCCGTTCACCAGAAGAAATCTTGCAACAGCCGGAATATCAATTACACGCGGATCGTTGAGAAATTCAGAAAGATATCTCCGCACATCTTTAACCGATGAACTATCGGGAGTTCCAAGTTGAATAAGTAGTACGCCGGTTTTCATTTTTCTATTCCAAGTAAATTAAAAAAGAATGCGTACTGAAGCGCAGTTCTTTTGAATCGTTTAAATCTTCCTGAAGCACCACCGTGACCCGATTCCATATCGGTATCGAGCAAGAGAAGATTTTTATCCGTTTTCAATTCGCGAAGTTTTGCTACCCACTTTGCCGGTTCCCAATATTGAACTTGTGAATCATGCAGTCCGGCAGTTACAAGCAAATTTGGATACGCTTTCGCTTCAACATTATCATATGGTGAATAGGAAAGCATGTAATCGAAATAATCTTTTTGATCCGGATTTCCCCATTCGTCATACTCGCCGGTTGTAAGGGGAATTGATTCGTCGAGCATGGTGGTTACTACATCAACAAAAGGAACCGCCGCGGCAACACCTTTAAATAAATCAGGACGCAAATTTATTATCGCTCCCATCAACAAACCGCCGGCGCTTCCACCGTTTGCAAAAAGTTTTTGCGGATTTGTGAATTTCTGATTAATCAATTCTTCCGCGCAAGCGATAAAATCAGTAAAAGTGTTTTTCTTTTTGAAAAATTTCCCATCTTCATACCATTGTCTGCCGAGTTCCTGCCCTCCGCGGATATGAGCTATCGCATAGACGAAACCTCTGTCGAGCAAACTTAACCGTACTGAACTGAATGTTGGATCGGTACTGATGCCGTATGAACCGTATCCGTAAATCAGTAACGGGTTGTTCCCGTTTTTCTGCAATCCTTTTTTATAAACCAATGAAATAGGGATTTGAGTTCCATCAGTCGCGGTTGCAAAAATTCTTTCTGCATGATAATCTTGTGGATCGTATTTTCCAACAACTTCTTCCTGTTTTAACAATTTTCGCTTCTTTGTTTTCATATCGAAGTCGTAAGTTGAATTTGGTGTTGTTAACGAAGTATAACCAAAGCGGAAGATGTCAGTATCGAATTCCGGATTTGTGGAAGCATAAACAAAATAGGTTTGCTCGTCGAACGGGATTGAATAAGCATTTTTGTTTTCCCAATTTATAACGCGGATTTGTGCAAGTCCGTTTTTCCGTTCTTGCACAACCAAATAATTTTTGAAGATTTCAATTCCTTCAAGAAGCACGTCTTTTCGATGGGGAATAACTTCCGTCCAGTTTTCTTTTGTAGTTTTATCTGTCGGAGTCTCCATCAAACGAAAATTTATTGCATCAAGATTTGTAACAATAAAAAATTTATCCCCAAAATGATCAACCGAATACTCAAGATTTTTTTCGCGCGGATGAATTAATTTGAATTCACTCTCAGGTGTATCGGCATCTACAAATCGATATTCATTTGAAAGTGTAGCCCGCGAACCGATCACGACAAACTTTTCAGATTTCGTTTTATAAACGAAAGTACTGAACGTTTCATCCGCTTCGTGATAAACTAATTTATCGAGAGAAGTTTCTGTTCCTAAAATATGTTTAAAGATTTTATATGGGCGCAACGCTTCGTCCTGCATCGAATAGAAAATCGTCTTGTTATCGTTCGCCCATGTAATATTTCCTGTTGAAAGAGGGATATGATCCGGAAGCGTTTTTCCGGTTTCTAAATCTTTGATGTAAATTGAATATTTTCTTCTGCCGAGCGTATCAATTCCGTAAGCAAGCAAATTATTATTTGAACTCACTTCCAAACCAACCACCTGACAGAAACTATGTCCGACGGCAAGCTCATTCACGTTCAGCATTATTTCAGCTTTTTTATCTAACGATGAACCACCCTCTCTACAATAGATTGGGTATTCCTTTCCTTCATCGTATCGAGTATAGTAGAAATAGCCGTTGTGTTTGTAAGGAACCGACATGTCCGTCTGTTTTATTCTTCCAACAATTTCAGAATAAAGTTTTTCTTGAAAAGCTTCAGTTGGTTGCATCGCAACTTTTGTGTAAGCGTTTTCTGCATTGAGATAATCAATCACTTCCGAATTTTCCCGCTCATTCAGCCAATAATAGTTATCAATGCGTGTGTTGCCATGTTTCATTAATTCTTTTTTAATTTTTTCTGCTTTAGGCGGAATCAACTCTTTCCCTTTCATTTGTTGAGAATAAAGTATGTTTAACATAATACAAAACACAAAAATGACTGTGAAAAGTTTCTTCATTTAGCTACCTCAAGATTTTTTAGATGTTTATTGACCAAAACTATACGTTCTTTCCTTCAATTACAAAGAAAATATCAAGACAAGTTTAGGTTAGAAAAAATCTATTGAGGATATTTGAAGAAACGATTAGCAACTTTATTGAGAGAATTATGTACACCGCTTTTGAAACTGAAATCGCAATTCGTCCGGACGATATAGACCTAAACAACCATGTACACAACACAAAATATTTGGAGTATGTTTTTGCCGCTCGTTATATTCAAATGAGAGACGGCTATAAAATGTCGATGCAGAAATTTTGGGAACGGGAATTAAACTGGGTGATCAGCATTACACATATTGAATACAAGCGATCCATAAAACTCGAAGATAAAATAATTGTCCGCACGCAGATTGATTCCGTAAACGGCGCCCAGGCAAAAGTGCTTTTTTTTATTTTGAACAAAGAGACGAACAAAGTTGCCGCCGAAGGTTATCTTACGTACACAATGATCTCAACAAAAAGCGGAAGACCGGTGAGAATTCCCGATGACATTGTTGAAATGTATTCAAAGTAATGATGAACTTGTTGCCTCATAATTTTTTTTATTACCCGGTTCATAAAATTATTTTTTCGTAATTTTCAACAACAGAAAATTATTTCTAATCTGATTTGGAGTATGTATGGCAAATTATCCTTTAAAACGTTTACGAAGACTGCGTTATAATCCATTGGTTCGTGATATGATTCGCGAAACCATTCTCACAAAAGATGACTTCATCTATCCGCTTTTTGCAGTTTCCGGAAACAAAATAAAAAACCCGATTAAGTCTATGCCCGGTGTTTTTCAAATGTCAATTGATGTTTTAGTTGAAGAATGTAAAGAAGTTGCATCGCTCGGAATTCCTGCGGTGATACTTTTCGGAATTCCCGAACACAAAGATGAGGTTGGTTCGGAAGCGTACAGCCCGAACGGAATTATCCAACAAGCGGTTCGCGCAATAAAAGCCAACGTAAAAAACCTGCTGGTGATTACCGATGTTTGTCTTTGCGAATATACTTCGCACGGACATTGCGGAGTTTTAAATGGCGAGGATATTTTAAATGATGAAACCGTTTCGCTTCTTGCCAAAGAAGCCGTTTCACACGCTGAAGCCGGTGCAGATATTATCGCTCCTTCGGATATGATGGATGGAAGAATTATTGCAATAAGAAAAGCATTGGACTATAAAGGATTTACAAAAATCCCGATACTGAGTTACGCTGCAAAATATGCATCCGGTTTTTACGGACCATTCCGCGATGCGGCTGAATCAACTCCGGCTTTTGGCGATAGACGTTCGCATCAAATGGATATTGCTAACACGAACGAAGCTTTGCGCGAAGTTGAAGCTGATATTGAAGAAGGCGCAGACATTGTTATGGTTAAACCTGCCGGCGCTTACCTTGATGTAATTTATCGCGTGAAAGAAAAATTCGGTCTGCCGACTGCTGCCTATCAAGTTAGCGGTGAATTTGCAATGATCAAAGCTGCTGCGCAAAATGGCTGGATTGACGGAGAGCGTGTGATGATGGAATCTCTTATTGCAATTAAACGCGCCGGCGCCGATATGATCCTTACTTATTTTGCGAAAGATGCAGCAAAGTATTTGGACAAAACGAGAAAATAATAATTGATTTAAGAATAATGATTAACGATTTTTGATTTATGATGGTGATAGAAATCTTCGCAGTTCTTAAATCGTTAATCCTTGTTCTGAAATCAAAAACAACTTAGGAGTTGGTATGAACATTTTGGAGAATAAATCGGCGGCAAAATTAGTTTCTTTAGATAAGTTGAATTTTTGCGTTGACTTCATTGACGGACGAAAACTTTTTGTTCCAATCGCTTATTTCCCCCGCTTGCTTAAAGCTGCTAACGAGCAGAGACAAAAAGTAATTATCTCGGGCGGGGGCGGCGGATTGTACTGGGATGAACTTGATGAAGACATCAGTGTTAAAAATTTGCTTCTTGGATCTGGTGACACAACAAAATAGAAAATTCAAAATTATCAAGCTGCTTAATACACTATAATTAAAGAAAACATGAAAATTGCCTTTGCCGCTTCAGAAGCGTATCCATTTGCTAAAACCGGCGGACTTGGAGATGTTATCGGGGCTTTGCCGAAAGCGTTAAAAGAGTTAGGGGAAGACGTAAAAGTTTTTCTCCCCAAATATGCTCAGATAGACCACTCACTTTTTGATTTAA
>Ga0210039_1002913_pt1 | contig 13594 bp, 12 predicted proteins | sample CryGeyCG2114_250_3_FD_185460 | JGI IMG/M metagenome (GOLD analysis project Ga0210039, IMG submission 185460) | Groundwater microbial communities from aquifer - Crystal Geyser CG17_big_fil_post_rev_8/21/14_2.50 (SPAdes) (version 2) | ecosystem: Environmental > Aquatic > Deep subsurface >...
ATTTGTTTAAAAATTCTGATATTTAGCAAAAAATTATAAGCAACAAATAATGAAATTGTTAATTGGTAAAACAATAACGAAACTATTATAACATGGAACATTGAACAGTAGGCAGTAGGCAGTAGACAGTAGGCAGTAGGCAGTAGGTATTGTGGGTTAGCTCCCTTTAAAGCCTGTTCCGAACTTGTTTCATGAGATTAAAGGTGTGGGAAGGTAAACAATTCACCCCGTAGGATAATCCCTTTAAACAACAGAGTGAAAATAAAAACAAATATCCAACGGGGTAAACTTTTTTGAACAGTGAACAATAAGCAGTGAACTTAAACTAAAAACTTTTTTAAACAGTGAACAATGAATTTTTTAAACAATGAACTTAAACAAATATGAGTAAAAAAGAAGCTATTAACAACCCATTTAATATTATTGTTATCATTGCAGCATTAGGATATTTTGTTGACATTTATGATTTAATTTTATTTGGAATAGTTCGCGTTCCAAGCCTTAAAGGCATTGGTATTCCCGACGATTTGATTTTAAGCAAGGGCATCTTACTGTTAAATATGCAAATGCTCGGAATGTTAATAGGTGGAATTATTTGGGGCATTATGGGCGATAAAAAAGGGCGTTTACCGGTTTTATTTTTCACAATAACACTATATTCAATAGCAAACATTGCAAACGGATTTGTTCAAAACATAGAACAATATGCAGTATTAAGGTTTTTAGCAGGACTTGGACTTGCCGGTGAACTTGGAATAGGTATCACGCTTGTATCGGAAGTAATGAGCAAAGAAAACAGAGGATATGGTACAACAGTAGTTTCGGGAGTTGGAATTTTTGGTGCAGTACTTGGTTTTTTAGTTGCCGACATATTCGATTGGCGAATGGCATATTGGGCTGGTGGTGGTTTAGGACTTTTATTACTTATACTTAGAGCTTCTGTTTTTGAATCGGGAATGTTTGAAAAAACTAAAACAGAACATAAAAATGTTTCGAGGGGAAATTTTTTAAGCATTTTTACAAATAAAAAAAGATTACTAAAATATACTTATTGTATTTTAATTGGTATTCCTATTTGGTTTACCATAAGTGTTTTAGTTATTCAAGCTCCTGAATTTAGTAAAGCATTAAACATTCAAGGCGAAATTAACGGTGGTGCCGCAGTTATGTATCATTATATTGGTGCATCTGTGGGTAGTTTTATTTGGGGGCTTATTAGTCAGTGGCTTAAATCAAGAAAAAAAGCACTTTTTATAGCTTTGATTTTCCTCGTTATTTTTACATTTTTTTACTTTGTCTCTTTTAGATTTTCCACTACAATATTTTATGTAATTATTGCTATGCTTGGTGTAGCACAAGGATATTGGGCTGTATTTATTACTACTGCATCGGAGCAGTTTGGAACAAATTTAAGAGCTACTGTTACTACTACTACACCAAATTTTGTTCGTGGTGCAACAGTTCCAATTACTTCATTAGTTTTACTTTTATCAACTCATATTGGATTATTAAATGCCGGAATTATTGTTGGAACTGTATGTATTGCCCTTGCTGTTTTTGCTTTATTTTTATTAGAAGAAACTTATAATAAAGATTTAGATTATGTAGAATAATTTTTTTTATATATATTTGCTAAAAAATAATTTCATTAATATTTAAAATAACTATTCAAAAATGAAAACTTCAATGTACATTATATTATTAGCATTAGTGCTGTTTTCACTTAATAGCATGTCGCAGGATTTGATTTTTTATAACAATGCTAAAGATACAATCAAATGTAAAATCATTAAAGACAAAATCGAATTTATAGAATATCGCATTGTAAACGATACTAATGTTTATAGAATTTACCAGGAACAATACGACTATTATATTCAAAATAACGAAACTGTAAAAAAACAAGAATATATTATTCCAGATAACAAAAAGACTAAGCGTAAAAACAAGGACAAAAAAAATAAATAATTAACTACAAACAGAAAATAATGTAAAATATCAAAGTATAATGAACAGTGAACAGTAAATGAGTTGGCAGTTGGCAGTTGGCAGTAAGAAGTAGCAAGTAAACAATAAAAAAACAGAAATTCATAGAAATAAATAGAAATACATTGTAAAACCTAAAACTAAAAACCAGAAACTTTTTTTAACATATAACAATATTTTATTCGTACATTCGTATAATTCGTATTTCGTAAAGAACAATGTATGACAACTGAATGACAATGTATGACAACTGAATGACAATGTATGACAATTGAATGACAATGTATGACAATTGAATGACAATGTATGACAATTGAATGACAATGTATGACAATTGAATGACAATGTATGACAACTGAATGACAATGTATGACAATGAACAATAAACAATAAACAATAAACGAGTAGTTTCTAAACATTTAAAACAAATAATTATGAAAAAAATCATTATTCTTATTTTAGCAATTTGTGCAATTAACATTAATAGTAATTGCCAAATAAACAAAGATTCGGTTGTTAAACAAGTTAAAAACATTGAGACGTATGTTACTGTTACCGATAATCAAAACGGAGAAAAAAGTATAGTAATAGAATCGGAAGATGCAGGCAACAATTTACCTGCAAAATACTTAAAAAATCATTTCAAATCGAACAAACACGTTAACAGACATTTAAGCCATCTACAAAAAGCATTTGTGCTTATGCCGGTTATTTTATTTGCATTTATGCTTTTAATGATTTTCTTCTGGCTTCGTCGCGATAATTTTAAATTCAGCGAATTGTTTTCATCGAAATTTCAGGAAAGTGTAATTAAAACAACAGTAACTAAAGCCGACCCTAACGATACATCTAAAAGTATTACCGAAGTTCGTGAAGAACCTGTTTTTAAAAGAAGTTCGAGCCGGTTTATTGCATTATTAACAGTATTTACAATTCTAATTATTGTAATTTGTTTAGTAAGCTACTTTATATATTTCACAATAAGCGATTATAAGCCAATGCCGTATATTTCGGGATTATGGAAAATTCTTGCAGTATTATTAATTGGAATTATTCCTTATTCTATTAACAGGATGTTTAAAAAGTAATTTGATTTAGTGCTCAAAAAAATTGAAGGGATTGTTTTAAGAACAATAAAATACTCCGATAACTCTTTAATAATTCAGTTGTTTACTCGTGAACATGGGCGAATTTCGTGTATCGCTAAAGGTGTTCATAATAAAAATGCGAGATTTGCTCCATCTTTTTTTCAGCCATTAACAATTTTTAATGCTGAAATAATTTTTAACAATAAAAAAGATATTTCAATTATTAAAGAAGTAAATATCGAAAATTCTTTAGATAAAATTAGAGACGACCATTATAAACTAACTGTTGTAATGTTTCTTTCCGAAGTATTAAATAAAACAATTAAATATCAAAATACAGACGAAAAACTATTCGACTATGTAAAAGAAATGATTTATAAATTTGAGAACGATTCAAATTCGTCTGCAAATTTTCACTTGTACTTTTTATTGGGAATGACACATTTTTTAGGGTTTTACCCTGTAAATAATTTTGACAGCAATAAAATATTTTTCGATTTGTTAAACGCACAATTTGTAAATAATTTTGCCGAATCCCAGACTGTTGATAAAGAATTTTCGGCTTTAATTTCTCAAATAATGAAAATTAAAAATAACGAATGGTGGTCATTAAATTTGAATTCATTTCAAAGACATAAACTTATTGAAATATTACTGAATTATTACACTTTACATACAGGTATAAACATAAAAACAAAATCGCTTGATGTGCTTACTGATGTTTTTAGTTAATTTTTTTTAATAAATATCTTGGAGTAATATGCTTTTACTCTGCCATTTATATCTTCGCTTACTTTTGAGAAGTAGATTAACAAACTAAATATTACAAATATCAAACTACTTCTAACTATAATATCAATAATAAAATTATCGAGCTTTGGTAAAAAATATCCTGCAAAATATGCAATAGCACTAATAAAGAACACTATTAAATATTTATAGTTAAAAGGCTGAAAATCAAATTTAATCCACAAAAAAAGCCATCGCATTAAATTAAACAAAAATAAAGAAATAGCATTTGCCATACCTGCACCAGTAATGTTATAATAAGGAATAAAAATATAATTTGTAACTATTATTATTAAAACAAACAATGTCATAAAAATACTTTGCACTCTATAATATTTTGATGTTGCAATAATTGAGCTATTAATTCCTGTTGACATATCAATAAAACTTCCCAGACAAACCCAAAAAATAACAAATTTACCAGCTAAATAATTTACGGGTAAAATATGAAATACGTTATCAATATTTGCCCATATACCAATAAATAACAATACAGAAAATATCATCTGATTTAAGCAGCTTTTATAATAAACATTTCTGATAGTATTAAAGTCGTTGTTTTTCCATGCATCTGCCACAATTGTAGAAGAAATTTTTGCTAAAGCTCTCGAAGGCATCGAAATAATAACCCCAAAAAAGAAAGCTATTGAATAAATACCTGCCTCAGATAACCCAAGCATTCTTTCAATCATTATTCTATCAATACTTAAAATTACCGAACTCGAAAATACTGCAATTATGCCATAAAAAGTTACGCTTATAATGCTTTTTCTCAATTCAGGATTGACAAATCCTTTAACTCTTTTAAAATTTAACTGTTTATCAATAAAAATTAAAATAAATAAAATTATTGTAGGTAGCGAAAGTGCTATTGAATAATAAATTATAAAAGAATTAAAATTTAAAAAATGCAAAATATAAAGTAAAATTGCGATTACAATTAATATTCTTTGAAGAAATTCTTTTAAGAAAATCCCTCTTACGCTTTTATACAAGACTCTTGAGTATGCATCAAAGGAATTAAATAACAAAGTGGAAAAAGCAAGTGGGATTACAAAATTTGCATATTGTGCAAAAAGATTTGTAGTTTTTTCAATATTTTCAATCATATATGGTTTTAAAACAAAAAACAATAATGTTGACAAAACAAATCCTATTGATATTGTGGATATTAATAAAAATAAAAAACCATTATGATTGTTCGATTTGCTTCTAAAATAAGGAAATAACCTGATTGTAACATTATCGAAACCTAAACTTGCAAATTGTGCAAAAAGTAAAGAATAGGCAACTAAAACACTTATTAAACCAACTTGTTCGGTAGTAAAAAATTTAGCAAGTAAAAACAAATTTGTTATTACACCAATTACAGCTCCTAAATACGTAAAAGCTGTTCCTTTAATTGTTTGTGTTCTGATTATTCCCAAAATATATTTTTTAGTCTGTCCATAATGTCCGATTTACTCACAATTTATTTTATTTCTAAAGGTGTTCGTGAGATCGCTTCGCTAAGTTTTTCGTTATGCCCCAGTACGCTTCGCTACAGGTCATTCCGTCATTGTTTGTGAACACACAAACAATGGCTTGAGGTTTTCAAAACTTCGCATTGCTCAAACTCGAACATTATGAATCAAACACATACTTTATAGACATATTCTAATTAAAGCATTTAACGTTAAATAAATTAAAATATTAAATCACAAAGCTTTAAAGCATTTGCTTTAACATCAAATTTATCACTTAAAATTGCTTTCCTGTGTGCTATATCATTATTATTAAATGAAATGTTAAATAAATTTAAAACTTGTTTTTTTAAATTTTCAACATTATTTGAAATATAACAAAGTTCCTTGAGCCCTGTATTTTCTATAATATTGTTGTTTACTATACAGTGTCTTCCGCAATACAAGCTATTTATAAGTTTTAATTTAATACCCGAACTTTGAAAACTGTATAATAAATTAATATGAGCATTACTAATTAATTCATTCATTTTGTTATGAACGGGATTTGAAATAAGTTGAACATTGTTATTTTTAATACATTTTATTGCCTTTACTATTTTAATATCAGGATTTTTACCGGCAATAATAAATGGAATATTAATATTGTTAAAAATATTTTCAATTAAAAATACTGCACTTTTAATATTATCAGAAACTGATAAATCGCCATGAAAAAGTACGTAATCACCCCTACCCTCTTTAATATCGAGCTTTTGATATGGGTGAAATGCAGAAATTAAAATAGAATTTCCGTATTTTAAATTAAAATGCTGATTGTCGTTTTGAGAAATAGAAAATATTTTACTTGCATTTCGCAAAGTAGATTCATATTTATATAGTTTACGTGATTCTGATTTAAAAAACATTTTTTTAAAAACATTGGATTCCGCTTTTGCTAAACCTCTATAATATTGATGTTCAACATTATGAGCACGAACAAATATTTTTCTATTTGTTTTACATAATTCTTTTAACCAAAATGTTGTATGTAATCCCTCAAAAAGAATTGGAAGATTATCGTTTTGAAGTCTTTTTAATAACAATTCGGAATTTCTGGTAGCAACAATAAAGGGTAACTTTTTTAAGGCAGAACTTGCCAACTTTTTTCTTTTGTAATAATAAATTTCACTGCAAATATTTTTTAATTCCAGGGCATCTTTTCTTCCATATTTGTAACAATGTAAAATAACATTTACACCACATTCTTTTAATGCTTTAATTTTATAAAATACATCTATTACACCACCATAATCGGGTGGATATGGAACATTAAAAGAAACTATATGAAGCGATTTTATCAATTTTTTTTATTTGTAGCCCCACCGGGAATCGAACCCGAATTTAAAGTTTAGGAAACTTTCGTTCTATCCATTGAACTATGGAGCCATTTGTGCAAAAATAACAATTCTTTATATGATATTAATATTATCATTTCGGTTACTCACATTTTCATCTGTTTATAATTTTATATGTATTTGATATTGACTTATTTAAAAATTTATTTTTTGCCACAGATTATCGCAGATTATTTGCACAGATTTTTTACAAAAAACAATCAAAGATTGTTTTAAATCTGTGTTAATTTGTGCAATCTGTGGCATATTGTCTTATATAATCATTCCCTTGTGTGTCTTTTTTAGTCGTGGATGTTTCATGTGTTTATTTTTTTTTAATTTATTAATATTCAATATTTTTTAGATTGATGTAGATTGAATGAGATTGATAGGATTGATGAAGACGTTCTTCAATCTTGTCTTCTCAATCTATTCAATCCTTTCAATCTTGTCTTCTCAATCTTTTTTTCATTAGTTTAGAGTTGTTAAAAACCCGAAACTATCTGTTAATATTTTAAATCCTTTTTATAACTTTGTAAAAAATAAAATTTGTGAAAGTTTCAGAAATAAATAATCTTTTTCAATCGTTTTCGACTTTTAAAATTTTAGTAATTGGCGATGTAATAATTGATTCATATTTATGGGGCAAGGTTGAACGAATTTCGCCCGAAGCACCTATACCAGTTGTGAGCATTGTTAAACGCGAAAATCGCCTCGGCGGTGCAGCCAATGTTGCTTTAAATTTACGCTCATTAGGTGCTAATCCAATTATTTGTGCAGCAACAGGTAACGACGATAACAGTATATTATTTAATGAGTTATGCGAACAAAATGGAATTTTAACTGCTGGAATTATTTCGTTACACGACCGTCCAACAACATGCAAAACAAGAGTTATTGGTGGTAATCAACACCTTTTAAGAGTTGACGAAGAAATTGACATTCAAATATCTGACATTGAAACTAAAAAATTATCTGAAAGAATATTTTTACTTTTAAACAAAGAAGATATTAATGCAATTGTTTTTGAAGATTACGATAAAGGGGTGATTTCAATTGCTCTGATTGAAGAAGTTACAAAAGAAGCCAAAAAAAGAAAAATACCCGTTTGTGTTGACCCAAAAAAACGGAATTTCTTACATTACAAAAACGTTACACTTTTTAAACCCAATTTTCGTGAACTTTGTGAAGGACTTAAAATCAATTTACACAAAAATAATTTTGAAGAAATTTTTAAAGCAGTTCAGGTATTTCATAACGAAAAAAATATAAACGAAATAATGGTTACATTATCGGAACTTGGTATTTTTATAAGCAACGGAAAAGAATATCATATAATACCTACTCAAGTTCGTGACGTAGCTGATGTTTCGGGAGCCGGCGACACTGTAATTAGTGTTGCAACATTGTGCAAAGCAGCAAAATTAAATGTAATTGATACTGCTGCAATTTCTAATATTGCAGGCGGTTTGGTTTGCGAAAAAGTTGGTGTTGTTCCAATTGAAAAAGATGTTTTAATTGAAGCCTGCAAAAATTTCTTTGCAAACATTTAGCAGAATAGTTTACATATATTTATATTTGTAATTTGTTGGCGAAATTAATGTTTCTTTTATTGTTCGGGGACTTACCCACCTTTGTAAATTCAAATGACTACCAGCTTTATCGTTAGTACCTGATTTTCGTGCTCCTCCAAATGGTTGTTGTCCAACTAATGCACCCGATGGTTTATCGTTAAAATAAAAATTACCAGCCGAATATCTTAAAATTTTACATGCTTTTATTAAAGCATATCTGTCTTCCGAAAATATTGAACCTGTAAGTGCATAAGGCGAAGTGCTATCACAAATTTTTAAAGTTTCTTCAAACTCATTGTTTTTATAAACGTAAATTGTCATTACAGGTCCGAATATTTCTTCTTCCATTGTAATAAAATGTGGATTAGTAGTTTGAATTACAGTAGGTTCAATAAAATAACCTTCGGTTTTATTACCATTTCCACCAATTATTATTTTCGCATCGTTACTGTTTTTGGCTTTTTCAATATATTTCATAATGTTATCAAATGAATTTTCATCAATAACTGCATTTACAAAATTATCGAAGTCGCGAACATCGCCAACTTTTATTGATTTAATCTCTTCAATCAGAATTTCTTTGATTTGCTCCCAAAGCGATTCTGGTATATATGCTCTTGATGCAGCAGAACATTTTTGTCCCTGATACTCAAATGCTCCTCTGATTATTGCAGTTGCAACTTGCTCTGGTATAGCCGACTCGTGAACAAATATAAAATCTTTACCTCCTGTTTCTCCAACTAATTTTGGGAATGTTCTGTAAATATCAAGATTATTTGAAACAGTTTTCCATAATTGTTTGAAAGTTGATGTTGAACCGGTGAAATGAATTCCTGCCATCTCGCTATTATTCAATACAATTTCAGCAATTTGGCTTCCTTTTCCGGGAACAAAATTTATTACTCCATCGGGTAATCCAGCTTCTTTTAAAATTGTCATCAAATAATAACTCGATAATAATGAAGCGTTTGCAGGTTTCCAAACCGTTGTATTACCCATTAATGCAACAGATGTATTCAAATTAGAAGCAATTGCAGTAAAATTAAAAGGCGAAACAGTAAAAACAAATCCCTCTAACGGACGATGCTCCATTCTGTTAATCATATCAAATTCTGTTGTAGGTTGTTCGCTATATATTTGCGAAGCAAAATATGTGTTAAATCTTAAATAATCAACAACTTCGCATGCAGCATCAATTTCTGCCTGATAAATATTTTTTCCCTGCCCAAGCATTGTTGCTGCATTTAACAAATAGCGGTGTTTTTTTGATATAAGTTCTGCTGCCTTTATCATAATTGACGCACGTTCGGTCCACGAAATGTTACTCCATTCGTCTTTGGCTTTTAATGCAGCTTCGATAGCAAGTTTTACTTCTTTTTCGCCTGCTATTTGATACGTCGCCAAAGTATGTATGAATTTATTTGGCATAACTACTTTTCCGGTATTTCCTGTTCGTATTTCTTTACCACCTATTATTAATGGAATATCTATAACAGTTTTTGAAAAAAAATTAATTTCCTTTTCAATTTCAGTGCGTTCTGCACTTCCCTTTAAATAATCCTTTATTGGTTCATTTTCAGGTTCTTTAAAATTATATATGGCATTATTCATAATAAATTTATTTTATTTGTTATAACTATGTTTACATACTAAATTTTTCAAACGTTCATCATCCTTGCAAAACCTTTCCGAATATACTCATTAAGGCGTTTAGTTGCCCATTGTCGAAACTGTGTTCCACGCAAGGATTTCACTCGATAACCTACAGAAATTATAACGTCTAAATTATAGTAATTTGGTGCTTTCTGCTGAAATTAGGAAATTCCGAATTTCTGTAAACAGACAGTCTCATCAAGTTCTCCTTCGGTAAAAATATTTTGTATATGCTCGTTAATTGTAGATTTTGCTTTACCAAAAAGCAACGCCATTTGGTCTTGCGTTAGCCATACTGTTTCATCTTCAAAACGAACATCTACCGAAACTTTTTCGTCTTCGGTCTTGAATATAATAAATGACGATGGATTATTTTCCATCACTACCTCCTTCTATTATGGCTATCTCCTCATCTGTTAATTCATATAGTTTGTAAACCATTTCATCTATTTGCTTTTCAGTTTTTTTATTTCCTTGTCAAAATCCGATTCATATTCTTTGTCTTGTATTACGCGGTATTTGTCGTATTCTTTTTCTGCTTTAAGTTTGGCTTCGAGCATGGTTATTTTACCTTTGTCAGTTAAAATAGGTGAGTCTGATAATTCTAAAAATTTTACCAGAAAAACTTCCCAATCTTTCATGTTCATCACATTACGGTTCATCGCTCTGCTTTCGGCCAAATCCAAATAAGCACTGACAATTCTCTCCAGGTTTTTGATATGTTCTTCGTTTAAATAATTTTTGGCAACAACCACATCGCTTTTTAATATTTTTCCTTGTAGGGCATGTTTCCATGTTTTTAAACCCATATACAATTTTGTGGCATCGGCTTCGGTATAAATAATCTCGGCAGCGGTTTTACCTGTTATTGCCCAATGCAGTTTATTCTGAACGGAAGCAAAAAAGTGCTGTGTTATTTCTGCCTGACTATCATAATCGGCTGAGAGCGCATATATGTCAGTAATTTTTTGGTACAAACGACGTTCGCTTAAACGGATTTCTCTAATCCGCTCTAGCATTTCGTCGAAGTAATCTTGCCCAAAGTGCTTCATTTGCTTCAGTCGCTCATCATCCATTGCAAAACCTTTGATGATATACTCGTGCAATATTTGTGTTGCCCATTTTCTGAATTCAATGGCACGGTGCGAATTTACCCTGTAACCGACAGCCACAACAGCTTTCAGATTATAATATCTAACATCCTTTTCCTGGGTTTTGCCTTCAATAGCTCCATGCGGAGTGGTATGTGCAAAATTTGCACATGCCACTTCTTCCTGTAGTTCGCCGCATTCAAATATCTTTTTTAAATGTTTGGTTATTACACTTCTGTCTTTTTCGAAAAGCACCGAAAGCGCCTTTTGGGTAAGCCAAACGGTATCGTCTTTAAAAAATACATCAATGTTAACCTTGCCATCGGTGGTTTGAAAAATTACAAAGTTCGAAAATTGCTGTAAGCCCGTTTCCTTATTTTCCATGCTTTTCCCCTTCTATTATTTTTATTTCCTCATCCGTTAATTCATACAACTTGTAAACCAGTTCATCTATTTGCCTTTCAGTTTTTTTATTTCTCTGTCAAAATCAGATTCTATGAGTTGATTTTTATTAAACTCAGCATATTCGTTTAATGCTTTCTCATCGGCTTCTTTTTTAGCGATTTTTCCTTTCCCTTTTAAGACTGCAAATTTGTTGAACGATAGAAAATCATCAACATTTATAGTCATATCATTCATGGTCAGATGATTTTCATTTTCAATCACATTTTCGATGTAATCAAAAAAACCGGAATAAATTGTAAAAATCAATATCTCTTGAAACCTCCCGTTTTCCTTCATTCCGAACTACTCGAATTTTTAGAGTAGTTGCTTTTTCGTTTAGTTCTTCACTTTCATATATTTCTTTTAAATGATAGGTAATAGTATTTTCTTTAACTCCAAAAAGTTCAGACATCATTTTTTGCGTAAGCCATATCGTTTCGTCCTGAACAAATACTTCAAGTTTTACTTCACCATTGGGTGTGGTGTAAAGCAATATTTCGTTGAACCCTTCTTTTGTCGGTATTTGTTTTTTAGCCACAGCTTTAGTTTTTATTTTCTATAATAGCAATTTCCTCATCTGTTAATTCATATAGTTTGTAAACCATTTCATCTATTTGCTTTTCTAATTCACTAGTATCTGCTTTAGAGTTCTTTTCTTTGGCTGAAAGTATTTTGTCAACAATTGCAACGAAAGATTTTTGGTCTTTTGTAGGGAGAGTTGCAATTGGTAAAGTTTTAAAAGGTTTAATCATCATTTGCGGTTGCTTTTTATCGCCAGTAATGATTATTTTTTTTTCTAAAGCGTAAAATGAAAGTAGTTTTGAATTAAGAATTGCAAGTAAATATTTCAAACTAATTTTAGATTCTATTCCGTCTTCATCTTTTTCGGAAATTATATAGAAACTGGTGTTTGCAGCACAATCAACATCAGTATAAGTTGCAATTATTCTATCAGCTGATTGCCGAACAAATAGTTTGGGGTGAGTAAATGCAAATAAACTGCCCAGCCCCAATGCTTTTGGTTGTCGCCTAATTTCATTGTAGGCATCTTTCCTGTAAAATTGATTGAGCTTATCTTTTAGTTCCTCATCATAAACAACTTGAACGGGATTTAATATTTTGGAATATCGTTCAGGTAGATTTTTAGCATTTTGAATATAATTCAAAATTGGGTTTATTCTTTTGGACTTGTTATTCTCCAGTAAAAATTCATCTTCATGCCCAGCTAAACTTAGACATGTCCGAACTAATTTTGAAGGAAATGATTCATGAAGAGAAGCGAACTTTTCAATTTTTATAAATATCGCTTCTGAATTGTTATCATGAGGAAGAGCAAAAGCAAATAATTTATTTGATAGCCACAACTTTTGTTCAACTTCATGATAATTCAATTTTGCATTCTTAAAATTAGAATAGTAATGAACAAGATTATTATTTCTTTTTTCTAATGGCTCATTAGTAAATTGTAATAATATTTGGTCACTGTAGACATTTTCAAATTCAGACAAGCCAGTTAATAGTTTTATTATTGAAGAGTTTTCAAGTAAATATTTACGAATATATCTGTAGGGAACATCATTAAATGCAATATCAAGAATAAAAAAAGTTGAAGCATTGCTTGAAAGTATTTTACATGCTCTTTCAATGAAAAACATTATTGAATTAAATTTTCCATCAAGTTTTGTATCTGTAATGAAGTCGTAATTAGCTTGATAATATCTTAGTGTTGCTGTGTCCAATTTTGCACTTCTCCTTGCGTAATAAGAGATGAATGGTGGATTTCCGATAACTACATCAAAACCATCCTTATAACCAAACATAGTTTCTGGATCAAAAAATTTTGCCGATTGCATTGGGTCAAACGGATTCCAGCCAGCCATTTGACCTGCAACATTTTTACTAAACCCGCTTTGAGTTAAAGCAATTTGCAATTCTTCACGTTTGGCTTTTTCATTTTTCTTTAGTATTTTCTTTCCCGAGTACTTACGAGTAAAAAATATTTTACGGCGGATAGCACATAATTCTTTTTCAAGCTTTTCAACATCACCAGCCATTAAAGTCATTTGCTGTGGCTTGTTCAAACCGATTAATGTATTTGCTGCCACAAACTTGGTTTCGAGGTTTGGCATA
>Ga0210039_1002915_pt1 | contig 13583 bp, 18 predicted proteins | sample CryGeyCG2114_250_3_FD_185460 | JGI IMG/M metagenome (GOLD analysis project Ga0210039, IMG submission 185460) | Groundwater microbial communities from aquifer - Crystal Geyser CG17_big_fil_post_rev_8/21/14_2.50 (SPAdes) (version 2) | ecosystem: Environmental > Aquatic > Deep subsurface >...
GTGTACACGCTGATGACAGGAGCCGGGGCTTGAACCACACGACCGTTGCGGCTGTCATTGACGACGCCGGACATTTTGAGCCACCACAGCGCGTCCTCCAAGGCGGTGTTGGGGTTGGCTGCGGTAATGGGGCGAATGTTACTCATGGTTGAATGCTCCTTGCATAGAAGAGTGGATGAATTGGGCCAGGTCTGGGGACTGCCAGCCTTCCGGCTTGACCACTTTGCCGGTCACTGGGTCACGGGTGACTACACCGTTGGGGAACTTAGCCCAATTGGCCTTGCTCACTGCGCGGTAGGCGGCCACCGGGTCAGCGCCTTGGGCGGCTGCTGCGCCAATGCTCACCCAAATCAAGTCCATGTCAGCGTCCAGCAGCTGCGTGGCGGTCTCCTGGTCCATGATGCTTTCCAGCGACAGGTCGTGCTCGCCTCGTTTGAAGCGGCTGGCCTCCGCTTGAAGTGCAGCGGGGAGCTCAGAAGTACCGCCCAACACCACCTCCAGCTTCTCAGCCAGTTCTTCCATCTGCATGCCAATGTAGAAAGCGGCTTGACGGAAGTCCAGCGTGGGAACCTCCGGCATTTGTCCGGCCTTCACAAACCATTGCTGCGTCATTGTGATTTCACTCATGTCGTTCTCCATGTTACGTCGAGGGTTTGAACTTAGACCGGGGTGCGCCCTCGCCATTCCGCACTCTGGACCATTTGTCGTACTCGCAGAGCGAGTGCTCAATTTCGCGTAGCTCCAAGCGCGGGTACAGCTTGGACGGCTTGGGCCACTCTCGTCTGGTTTCTGCCAGCAAGGCTTGCATCATACTCAGCGCCGGGGCTTCCTTGCGCGGAGTGGTCTTGGGCTTGCCCTCCACTATGTTCAGTCCGCGCAGAGCACCGGGTCCAGCGTGAGCGAACGTGTTGATGTCCGGCCAGTGGCCGCCAAGGGCAGTCCAGCGCATGTCGCACACCACTTCGTAGGCCATGAACCCGCCCCAGCCGTACCCGGTGCGCAGCACTGCGTGGGTGGCCTCCATGCTGACCGGGATGGCAGCCTGCACTTCCTTCTGCATGTCACGGACGTTGCCCAGCACCTTGTAGGCGGTGAACCACGGCTTGTCGTGCGGACGCGGGTCATTCTTGTTCAGCACGTTGGTGAGCATGTACGCTCCGGTGTACACCTGCGCACCCCGCGCTTTGCGGTCGTTCATGATGGCGCGTAGGCGCTCCGGCTCCCACTTGCTGAGGTCTTTGGCGTGAGGCCAAGCCTTCTTGTCCGCAATGAGTTCCGCCAGCGTACCGGGGTGGTTGATTTGTCGCGCTGCGCAAAGCATGAACCACAGGTTGGGGTGGTCAGCAAACGGCTCGCGAATGTTCTGCCGCACCCAGATGGTCACCGTGTCCAGCTCACGGTACACGTTGCAGAATCGGTACGTCTGCAGCACTGGGTCCACCGTCCAAGGGGCTGCTTGACCCTTCTGACGGCGCACGTATATCTCGTGACGCTCGCGCATAAAGTCTGCGAACTGGTCAAAGTTCGGCCAATCACTCTTGTTCATAGTCAAGCCTCCATCGTGTGTAGGGGCGTGCGTCCTTGCCCACGGTGCCTTGTTTGATAGCCCGCAAGCGAGTACCCCGCCCAAAGAACCGAGCCACTTCCGCTGCCCGTGTGTAGTATTCGTGCGTGGGGGCGTTGCCGTGCTCGCACACGAACTCAACCGCCTTGAAGGGTGAGTCCTCCAACGCACGCATCAGGAAGCGCCGGTTGACGCTCCCCAGCCCACCTACGGCGGCTGTGTCCACCGCGCTGTAGTAGGCATTGCAGAACGCCATGTGCTTGGGCTTCATGGGGCGGCTCCACAGGAAGCCTACCACCTTGCCGTCCAACTCCGCCACGTACACCTGGTGCTCCGTGAACGCCACCTTGCGCATGGCCTTCAGGCTCAGGGGAGGGTTGGCAAAGTCCCGAGTGTACGGGCTACGCTTGGCCAGAGCGTTGCAAGCGGCTTCATCAGCCGGAGTGCCCAGTCGAATGATCACTGTCATGTCAAGGCTCCTTGCGTAAGGTGACGCCGAACAACTTGAGCGTCTGCTTGACCGCCTGAGTATGGTCGATGATCACCACACGGCGACCAAACTCAGACCGAATCTTCTCAATGCTCTTGTTGACAGAGTTGAATTTGAACTCCGTGTTGGCGGGGTCCAGCGGCTTGTCGTTGCCCTTGGCTGCGCGGCGCTGCTTGATGCGCCCCAGGCACGTAGCCAAGGGTGTGTCAAGGAAGGCAAACACCACGTCGTTGCCGTACTTCTCACTGCTGCGCCCGATGTTGCCGTAGCTGCTGCTGACCAACGCGCCTTCAAACAGGACGTGATCACCGGCGTCTGCGGCTTTCTCAATGCGCGGCCAGATGTCGGCGTAGGGCTGAATGGCGTCACACCCTCCGCACGCGGTGGTGTAGCTGCCGACCACAAACAGGAGGCCTGTGGGTAGCTCTACGTGGTAGCCCAAAGGCTTTTTCGGCTTGTCCGGGTTGATAACCGGGGTGCTGCCGTACTTGGCGAGAATCTTCGCGACCACGGAACTTTTCCCGGAGCCATGAGTGCCGCGCAATGAGACGATTGTCATAGCGCCTCCTGCACTAACCGTTGAGCTTGCCATGCAGCCAACACTGTACCGTTCTTTGCTCCGCCCGTACTCACCCACGTGTTGGGGCTGATTTGGGCGAAGTAACCGGCCTTGTGGCCGTCCACGTAGGGGCGCACGCCCACGTTCACAGTGTGCTTACCCTGCAGGCCAAACAGCTTGCCAGCACGCTCCACGGTATCCTTGACGCGCTGTTGCTCTTCCTTCATCCACGTAGCCTGCACCAAGGCGGTGCCGTCCCCCATCCACACGGTGCGCTTGTTGAGGTTGACCGCCACTGCTTGCCGGTAGGGTGCATACACGTGGATGCGCGGGTCTTCCATTTGAGTGCCGGTGAAGCGGACGGAAGCCCCGTACAGCCCCTTGATGGCGGGCATCTCCACCAAGTGCTGAGACCAGATGCCAGCAGCCACTAGCACCCGACCTTTGAACTTGCGCCCATCCTCCAGGGTGACTACACCGTCGCCTACGGTAGCGACCTTGCCCACAACGTCGGGCTTGACCAACACGGAGTCCGGGTCAACGCGCTTGGCCTTGAAGGTCTTGAGCAGGTTGGTCTTGAACACCAAGTCCTCCACCTTGTACAAGGCGGTGAGCACCTCCATGGCGGTGTCAATTTGGTTGCGCTCCAGGCTGCTGAGCCAGGACGGAGCCAGCACGCACCCGGAAGCCTTGCTGGCAGCCAGCTTCTCTTCATTGCTGATGACGGTCACGGTGTGACCTTTGGAACGGGCTAGGGTAGCGGCAATGCTGCCAAACAACCCATTGCCCACGATAACGACATTACGCTTTGCCATGGGGAAGTCCTATCTGAAGTTGACCTGCCAAGTCACCCCAGCCTGTCAAGCCGTGGTGAACTTCGCGGGTGTCTTTGCCTACCGGGTAGTGACCCTTGAGGTGGCTCTTGTATTTGCAGAAGATGGTCTCAATCTCCTGCACGTTCACCAGTCGGGGCGTACCGCCCGGAGCCTTGGCCCGCTTCTTGCTCCACAAGGCCACGTAGTAGGCCACCGTCGCCTCCAACTGGTCGTCTGTGATGGGGTACTCCCACAGCTTGCCGCCCGTGTCGTATTCGGCCAGAATGCCGGTGTGGTCGCTGAGGGGCGCTTGGCTGTACGCTACGGCGGCACCTTGACGCGGGTCTTTGTAGATGCCCAGGTGGCAGTCTGCAAAGTCGGTAGGGTAGCCCAGCACACGCTCGCTCATATCAGCCACCTTGAAGGCTATCCACGCACCAAAGCCCCGGTGAGACTGAACAGCCTTGGCCACTGACTTGTACGTGGGGGACACCTTGCCGTCCGGTTGGATGAACTGATCCACCGCGTGCTGAGCGTCCTTGGTGCCGTACCACTGCACCAGTTCACCCATGGCTTGAATAGCCTGAGCGCCCCGGAAGTGACGGCGCTCCGCCCCCCGTGGCCACGGCTTGCTGCCGTCGGGGTTCTGGCCTTCGTTGATGGCGGCTGTCATCATGGCCTCCCAGTACTTCTTGGGTTGCTTGATTTCAGCCAGTTTGGCCGCCGTACCGAGGCTGTAGAAACACCAGTACGCCAGTGACAGACGTGCCAGTGTGGGTTGGTCCAGGTTGGCGGCTGCAATTGCCACGTACACAGGGTCTAAGTCCTGAGTGCGCAGCAACGCATCGCCAAACTCTACTATTGAGAGTTGGGTCATTGTCGGCTCCTTGTGAGTGCGTCTGCCGGTTACGCGGCCACGAACACCTGCTTGCCCACGAAATAGTAGAAGTAGCGCACGGTGTGCTCTTCGTCGGCCTTGTCTTTGAAGGCTTCGACTAGGCCGGCGCGGGTGAACTTCTTGAGCTTCTTGGCGGTGTCCACAAAGTCACGGCTGATGCCGCGCTTGATGCTGGAGTCGTCACCCACGGTGTACTTGCGGTCGTCCGGCTTGCGGGCGGTACCACCCTTGGCCTTGGGTTCAGCTTTGGCCGGGGCTGCTTGTTTTGCTGGAGCCTTGGCTGCGGCCTTAGCAGGCTTGGCCCCAGCTGCAGCGGCGCGCTTGGCGCCGGCCTTCATGACCTCGTTGACCATGAAGTACATGGAGCGGGCAGCCTTGGCAGGGGCCTTTTTGGCGGGTGCCAGCGGCTTGGCCTCAGCTTGTTTGGCTGCAGCCACCTTGGAGGTAGCGGGTTGCTTGGCTGCAGCCACCTTGGAGGTAGCGGGTTGCTTGGCTGCAGCCACCTTGGAGGTAGCGGGTTGCTTGGCGGGGGCGGTTTTCTTGACGTCAGTCATTTGAGGTTCCTCTTTCAAAGGGATGATTCGAGCAGGGTCATAGGGCGTAGCAGGGTCTGCCACGATGCGCTCAAGGTGCTCTTGGGCCTTGGGCGACATTTCACGGTATTGCGTAGCGCCGAGGTACAACTCAGCGGCGCGGCGCACCGGGTATTCGGACTCTTCCCACTCATCATGGAACTCACGGTTGTCGGCCTTCTTGAGCCCCAGGCTGTCCATGGGAATGTAGTAGGTGAACTTGCGTCCCACGGCCACCCGTATGCAGGTGTAGGATTGGCCGCGTCTGCGGCACACTACGGGGGCGTCCATCTCAGCAGACCTCAGTGGAGGCCAGGATGGTGATTGGGACTCCAGCCGGGGCAGGAAAGAATTGAGTGCTGCTGTCACCGGGGACTGCGGTCTTGGGTTTGGCTTGAAAGTAGATCATGTGTCGGTTCCTATCACTCAGACGTTACGGTTTGTCTTGAGGGAGACGGAGTATAGTCCGTCTCCCTCCGAAAGTATAGCGGAAGATCAAACTTCCACCGGTGCCATGATGCCTTGTTGGACGCACCAGTGAGCGTAGCGCACAATCCGGGCAGTGTTGGCCTTCTTTGCCTCACCGCCCTTGCTGGGCACTTGCTTGCCGACGAACCGCTTGGTGAGGTCATGGACCGTGAACGTGCCCTTCTTTTGAGCGTACTCAACGAACTGAGCCAAGAAGCCCCATCCCTTGACCTTGCTGGTGTCAGCTACTTGGAGGGTGAGGGTGCGGACGGTAGTGTAAGCCATGATGAACTCCTAACAGTGGTACAGGTTGAACAGAGCGTTGACATTCGGTATCAACGTGAGACGAACTCTAAACCGGAACTTCGGGTTCGTAAAGCCCTTTTTAGAATAACCCGAAGTTCCGGTTGGTCTTTCAGTCGACGCGCTTGCGAGTCTTGAGGGCGTCCAACAGCACCTTCTGGGTGCGGTTCTTGCGCCGGAGGGCGTACATGACGCTCTCATCCACGGTGTTGCGGGCAATGAAGTGGTACACATGGAGGTGTTCGCTGTGGTTGCCTTGGCGGCGCAGACGACGGTTGAATTGGTCGTACAGCTCAAAGTCCCACGTGAGCGTGAACCAAGCTATGTGGTGTGCGTGGCTCTCCTGCAGGTTCAGGCCGTGGCCAATGGAGGCCGGGTGACCAAACAGCAGCGGTAGCTCGCCCCGGTTCCATGCGGCCTCCAACTCCTCCCCGCGTTGCCCGCTGACGCCCCCGCCAATGTAGGGCGTGTTGGGGAACCGCTTGAGCAGGCGCTCCAGGTCGTGGTTGAAGTCATACGCCACCAGCAGCTGTTGGCCTTGCAGTTCGTCAATCAGACGCTCCAACTCATCCAGTTTGTCGTCGTGCAACAGCACCCACTTGCGGTCAGCCTTCCGTCCTCCGTTGGTACTCACCGCCCCGGTCACTGGGTCAACGGTGGGGAGGTACAAGGCACCCGAGCACACCTGACGGCACTTACTGTTGGCGCTGCCGGAGTTGGCGGCCACAATCAAGTGCTGGTCCACTTGGGTGAGTAGCTCTCCCTCCAACTCCTCGTACTGCTTGCGCACGGTGGGCGGCAGGTCAAACTTGATGACGTGGTCCAGCTGCTTGGGCAAGGTGAGGTAGTCATCAGCGTCCATGCGCAGAGCCAAGGGCTGGAGGCGTGCGTGAATGGCCTCCTCAGCGCCCTCCTTGGGACGCCAGTTGTAGCCCATCTTGTCTGTGGGCAGGAAGTACGCTGCCTTGTAGTGCGTGATGTACTGACCGAGCGCATTGCCTTCGTCTAACACGTAGCACTGACCAAACAGGTCGAGCAGACCGTTGGAGGCCGGGGAGCCGGTCAAGCCCCACCTGCGGCTGAACTTCTTCAACCACGGCTTGACGAGCTTGTAGCGCAGAGTGCCGGGGTGCTTCATCTTGCTGAGTTCGTCCCACACCAACGTGTCCACGTTCTTCAGCAGAGCCTTGCCCGCTTCCGTCAGCACCGGCTTCTGTACCTTGCCCACCTTGGCAAAGCTGAACAGCCACGCCAGACCCTCATAGTTGATCACATAGAAGTCATGCTCCTCGCGCACCAAGCGTTCTTTGTCGTTGCCGTGCAGCACCGCCAAGTCAAGACCTTCGAAGTCTGCCCACTTTGCTACCTCCTTTGGCCAAGTGGTTCTTGCCGGGCGGAGTGGGGCCACTATCAGCGCCCCGCGCATCACGCCTTCCTTCAGCAGAATCTTGCTGGCAGCTATCGTCACGCTGGTCTTCCCCAGGCCAGGGTCTAAAAAGAGCGCAGCGGCTCCGTGCTCCAGCAGGAACTTGACAGCCTTGCGCTGATAGGCGTGCGGCGTCCAGCGCGGCTTGGACGGCTTGGAAGGCTTCTTCGCGGTTGTCGTGGATTTGGACATCATAACCTCTGTATCGTAGTTGTTTGTGAATCAGCGCTTGTTTGGGGCTGGCAACGCCTCCAGGTCGTTTGAACTCAATGAGCAAGGGGCGGCCACCCGGTATCCAGAACACCCGGTCAGGCCACCCCGTACTGCCCACCACGTTGAGCTTCAGCGACAACACACCCAATGTGTTGTACGCCTTGTCCACAACCCAGTTCTCAATCAGCACCTCTAGTTGGTAGGTACTCACCGCCACCTCCGCACCATGATGCAAGGGTCTGCCTTGCGGGACTTGAAGCCGAAGCGTGCGTAGAACACCTGCAGTTCCTCCTTGGTCATACGGGGCACCGAGCGCTTGTTGCGGTCTTTCTGTGGCCCATAGGCTGCCGTCCTGAGTACCAAGTCCGTCTGGTGCGCATCTGCCCACTCTACGACTGTGGTGAGTAGCTCCTGCGCCCACCCTCTGCCCCGGCGCAACGGGTGCACGTACACGTCTGTCAGTTCCAGCAAAGGAACCGACTTGCGCCGGGTCAGGTGTAGGTCGTAGTTGAGCTCATCTACCGACAACAAAGTGACCTCACCTATGAAGCCACCCGACCCTACAGTCCACCGGTGAGTTACGCCTCCCATGCCTGTAGCTCCGTCATCAAGCGAACTGCGTGCTCCGCTTGACTCTTGGCGTCGTCCAAGGCGTTGTGGTACACTCCAGTGCGCACCAGCGTGACAGAGGGCTTCATGCCCTTCAGCGTGCGGTAGCACCTGTTGTTCCAGAACGGCCATGCTGGGGCTTCCACGCACACTTCAGCGTAGGCCACGTTGAGGATGGCGTTGTCAAAGTCCGCCCCGTTACCCCATACGCACGCATTCAAGTTGCCCTTGGCGTCCCGGTCTGTGAGCTTCTCCAGCCAGTCGTTGAAGGCTTCCAGCGCGTGCTTGAGCGGCACCTTGCCCACGTTGCTGAACAGACGCTCGCGGGCCTCTGGTGATTGCTTGGCCCACCAGTCGACAGTGTCCTGGTCTTCATGAAGGCCGGGTTGGTGGTCGCGCTGCACCTCCGTGTAGAACTCAGCGCCCAGCCCTTTCGGGCCAAACACTACCGCACCAATGCTGAGCACTTTGCAACCGGCACGGCGGCCAAGCGTTTCCAAATCTACCATTACGTGAATCATTGTCGTCTCCTTAGAACTGGCATGGACCATTCTTGCTGGCGCTGAAGTAGCACCACCGGCAAGAGTTGGCGCTGGGCTTGGGGGCAAAGCGGGTATCTATCATCATCGGCTTGACACGCTTGTTCCACTCGGTAAGCAGCTTCTTCAAGTCTGCGCGGGTATAGGTCACTTCCTGACCGGGTGGAGGGTACACATCACCGCTGTCCAGGTAGAGCAACCGAGGCACCACTGTGACGTCCTCCACCGCGCTCATCAACAAGGCGGCCAAGGCGTACAGTTCCAACTGCTCCATGTACTCGGCGTTCTTGAAGTCGTTCATCTTGCCGGTCTTGTAGTCAGTGACGTACAACACGTTGGCTTCTTCGTAGTGGGCACAGTCCAGCTTGATACGCACCCAGCAGTTGACCCAGTCATTCCAGGTCGACTCTTCCCACGTGTTGGTGAAGGCCCAGTTGTCCTCCACAATCATGGGTAGCTTCTTGGCTTTGTACATCTTCCGCAGCTTGGTGAACTCGTCCTTGAACAGCTTGAGTTCCGGCGGTAGCTTGGCCAGCGTGCCCCTCACGTACTGCTCGCACAAGTTGTGAATGGCCGCTCCGCGCTCCATGGCGGGGCTAGGCGGCTCCTTCAGCTTGTCAATGTGCTTGTACTTGGCCTTGGCGGGGCAACTCTTGTAGTCCTGATACCGGCTGAAACTCCAGCTGGTGAGGGGCTTGATGGGGATAACTTTCTTGGCGGTAGCCATATTCACTTTCCTTTCCAACGTGACAAATCGATCATAGGCTCCTTCAGTTCTTGCATGGCGCCCCAGTTGGCGCCAAACTCACCGTCAGAGAACATAGGTACATCGAACTCAACCGACATCATCGCTTCCCGCAGGCGGAGCATTTCCTTCTTGAACGCACCCTTGGGGGCGCTGATGTTGATTTCGTCGTGTACGGTGACCACAAACCGGGCGTCCCCATAGCCCATCTCATGGTAGCGGATCAAGGCTTCCTTGGTGCAGTCAGCAGCAGAGCCTTGAATGAGGTAGTTGAGCAGCTTGTACTCAAACGTGCGCAGCTGGCCGTCAATCACTCGTGGCTCTTCAGCGAAGTACTGACGCCCACCCCAGGTGGTGATACATTGACCGGCTCTGCCCCGTTGCTTCACAGCAGCGTCCAGAACCTTCAGGCCGGGTAGGGCGCTCAACTGAGCGTTGCGGAGGGTGCGAATCTCCTCCACTGACTTGCCCAGCTTCTCAGCCATGCTGCCCACGCCTTGGCCGTACAGCAAGCCGAAGTTGAGCGCCTTGATAGGAGTACGGGGCAAATCCAAGCCCATGAGCGTCTTGATGGCCTGTTGAACGAACGTGTGCACGTCCAACTTGGGGTTCTGCAAGTACGCCTGCAGCAGCTTGTCGTCTTCAAAGTGAGCCAGGATGCGTAGCTCTTGCTGGTTGTAATCTCGTCTGCCCCACCAGTGCTTGGGTGAGTCCGGCAGCAGAAACTGACGCATGAGCGGCAGGTGCGGTAGGCTCTTGAGGAAGTCCGGGTGGCTCCAGCCGTCGCCCTTGTCCTCAAACGACTTGGCCACAGCCATGAAGTTGGGACTGCTACTCAACCGCCCGGTGCGTGCACCGGCGTCCCGGTCGTTGCGGGTCTGATTCCAACCCGCGTGCAGGATGCCGTTGGTTTGGTGGGCGGTGTCCAGCCAAGGCCGGATGTACGTCTGCAGGCAGGTGGCCAACTTGCTACGGTAGCCCAGCACCTGGAACACCTTCTTGTTGTGGTAGTGCTCCGGCTTGAGTGCCTTCTTGTTCATTGACTTCTTGCCGGTAGGCGTGAGCGTCCATTCAGTGATGACACCCTCCCGATCAAGCACTTCAGCCAGTTGGGTGTCGCTCTCAAAGTTCAGGTCAGGAGCCTTGAGCGTCTTGCGCAACCACGCTTCTGCGGCCACCGTGGCGGGCTCACCCACCGTCAGCGCAGACTCCAGAGCCTTGACATCGCACTTCATGCCTTGGCGCTCATTCTGCAGCAGGATGGGCACCAGCTTCTGCTCACGTCGATAGGCTGGGAGCATGTCACGGGCTGCAGCTTCCGGGTACAGCTTGTCAAAGAGCTTCTCAGTGCGCACAACGTCACCGTCGGCGTACTTGCCCACCAAGTCCCCTGGGCCAAGGCAAATCCACGCTCCGAAGTTGCCCTCCGTGATGCGCACGTTGGCCGGTAGCAACCCCTCTGACTTGAGCCGTTTCTGGTGCTCCAACAGCCAGTCCCGCAGAGCGTGTTGCTCGGTGGGGGGCATGCCAAGGAACTTCTCAGCGGAGGGCTTCAACCCCAAGTTGAAGCTGTGCGGGTCGAGCAGGAATAGCAGGAACTGAGTGTCGTGGCACTTCAGCGGGTCAAGGGGCGCGTCCATCAGCCCCATGTGCTCTTGTGCCACGTCAATATCGAACTTGCCGTTGTGAAACAACAAATGCTGCCCGCTGGTCCACGCGTCGCGTAGAACCTCGGCAGCTTGCTCTTGAATGCAGTTGTTCTTGACAGGGTGCCCCCACCCGTAGTATTTTGACTTCTTGCCCGGATACTTGATGCTGAAGCCTACGGGCTGCGGCGGGTAGTGCGGGCGCGGCTCAATGGGGCGCGTCTCAAAGTCGATTGTGATTGGTTTGATTTTGGTCATGGTGTCAGCCCCAGGAGCTCCCTGTGCTCGCGTTGCCGGCGGAGCTTACTTGCCCGTTGGTAGATACGCAACATGACGGCGGGGCGTTTGCCAGCGCGGCGCTCTGCTTCAAGAGCGTCCCACACCAACTGTTCATCCTCGCTCGCCTGTAGCTCTTCCACAAACTGGCGCCATGGTAAGGTGAGCAGGCTCATACGGATTCCTCGTTTGTAAACATAAACAACAAGGAGAGCCGAAGCCCTCCTTGCACGTCAGCGGTTAGAACTTACCGCGCTTGGCCGCAGGTGCAGGCTTGGCTGCAGGCTTGGCTGCAGGCTTGGCTGCAGGCTTGACTGCAGGCTTGCCAGGAGGAGCCTTCTTGGCCATGGCTTGTGCCATGCGGACTTGAGGACGTACCGGCTGGGCGACTGCCAGGTCAGCTTGCTTGAGGTACGGCAACACCAGCTGCTGGTTGACGGCAGTGACCTTCTTCTTCATGGCCTCATACAGTTCACCGTCGAAGTTGATGAGTTCTTCGAACTTGAAGGTGATTTGGAATTGGCTCTTGGGGTCAGGCACTACCTTGACCAAGCACACAACAGCCCAGTAGGGACGGCTCATGTCCTCAGCCACAGCGTTGACGAACTTGGCCCAGTTCTTGGTGCTCATCACCGGCACGTTGAGCATGCGGACTTCAGCTTCGCTCAGTGACTCCACCGACTCCAGCGCGTCCTCAGTGATGACGGCCAAGCGGCGGATGTTCTTGCACGCCTTGCCCCGGCCCACGTCAGCACTGCCCATTTGGTTGGCCCAGCAATTGGAGCACAGACCGTTGTCGTCGCCTTGCTTGTCTTCGGCTTCCTCGTGGGGAGCCATGCCGTCTTCCGGAGCGTCGGCTTCAGGGTCACTGAAGCTGTAGCAGGCCGGTACGGTGGGCGTGTTGGGGTTGTAGGCTTCCGTGTAGTATTGATTCTCATGAACAGAACCGACAACAATGACGCGCAGTTCATTGTCTTCAACGGGGGTGTCGTCAATGCTCAGGATGCCGCCCCGAGTACTGAGCTTCTTGGTGAGGCCGGTGATCTTTTCGGCTTTGGCGGCTTTGACGGCGCGTTGCGCCATTTCGGCTTCCCACGGCACTACGGCGGTGGACTTGGCTGCTGCGGGTTTCTTTGGGGTGGCCATGGTGTTTCCTCTCAAGTGGCATAGATAACAGAGTGAAGGTGCGGAGATTTAAGCCTCTCCGTGGGCTACGGTTATTCTGTCAACGCATATTGTTCTCCTGTCCAGGCTCCAGAAACTGGCTGTGGGCTTCGCGTTCGTTGCGCATGATTACCAGTCCTGAGCGCGGGTGGTATTCAGCACTTCTACGCGCTGAGTGCCGCCCTTGTTGCGCACCTTGGCCTTGACGTACACCTTGTCGCGTCCGGCAAACCACCTATCCAAGTCCGGCGTGAGCGGTACTTCAAACAGCACGGACTTGGTTTGGTTGTAGCCCAGCACTTGAGGTGCGCCAGCAAGGCTCCGTTGGAGCTTCAGCACAGTGCTCATAGCTTGTTCAGTCTCACGGTGGGCACGTCCAGAGGCTGAGTGCCGGGCACTTCCTTGCCAGCTTCCCAAATTTCCTTGACGGCGACTTCACCCACCCGCTTCTGCAGCAGGGCGAACACACCAGGGTTCTTCTTGAAGTTCTTGACAATGTACCCGTACACCTCGTCCCAGTTGGTCACCCGCACCACCACCTTGTTGGCGATGGAGACACGGGCGGTCTTGCCGGCGATGCCGCTGGCAAGACTCTTGGGTAGGTTCTGAATGAGGTGCTCACGCAGGGCGGATTCCTCTTCCTCAAAGGCTTCCACCTCGCGTTGCTTGGCAAGGCGCAGTTGGCGCACCTCGTACAAGCGGTCAGCGCACCCGGCTAGGGTCTTGGGCAGTTTGATGGGTTTGTCCGCGGTTTTGTAGGTTGCCATGTTACGGTTCTCCAGTTTACAGTGTTGACAAAGAGTGGCCTTTAACCGAGCCACGGACGGTAGCATACCTCCCAGGAAAGTTTTAGGCAAGTGCTACTTTACCAGCCCTGGCCTCCTGGTAGGCTTGCGATGCTTGTTCTTTTGTCGGGTTGTTCGTACACACCCCTGAGCCCGGACGCAGCCCGTACCTTGTGACGGTTCTGATTGTTGACTCTGGTCGTGACGTCGCGCAGGTTACTTGGCCTGTGGCCAGACCTGTCTCCATTGGGGGGTGATCAAGGTCTTGAGGTCTTGTTTGGTGCAATCCGAGCACTGGAAGCCGTCCAGGTAGCTGGGCCAACCCACCGGCGTATTACGCGGGGCTGGGGTCAGCTTGGTGGCCCACTCTTGCGCCTCAGCCGGTGGCGCGGTCTACCCGTGTTGTCATACCAAGCCCCTCCCGGCCATGGCCAGTAACAAGTTGTGAGCCCAGATGGTAGCGTCGAACACCAGCAGTGAGCAAACGGCTATCTTGTTGGTCATGACATGT
>Ga0210039_1002939_pt1 | contig 13517 bp, 13 predicted proteins | sample CryGeyCG2114_250_3_FD_185460 | JGI IMG/M metagenome (GOLD analysis project Ga0210039, IMG submission 185460) | Groundwater microbial communities from aquifer - Crystal Geyser CG17_big_fil_post_rev_8/21/14_2.50 (SPAdes) (version 2) | ecosystem: Environmental > Aquatic > Deep subsurface >...
AATAACAGAAGACGAAAAAATCCATAAGAAAGCCTTGAAGGTAGGAATTTCGGATCGTGTTTTTAGAGTGGATGACGCATTAGATTATTTTAGGGTGTTTTTAGACAAAAAGATATTACATCCTCCGCACTGTGGACAATGTTAGAACCATTATACAACGGCAAAATGAGTATATTTACATCCCCGATTTGAGAGCTTACTCAAACGCATAAACTTACCCCACCCCGCTACTCACTATTTCTCAAATAATACTCTCTGTTGTTTCTTTTGCTCTTTAATATTTGCCTCAATAATTTTATGCCAAACCTCTTTGGCTTCTGGGTTGCCCTTAATCATCTCAACATAAACCCCCCGCCTCGCCGTTGTAATTATCAAATAGCTTTCGCTCAAACTCGGTTTTTAATTCCTCTCGGTTAATCGGGTAATGTCTCCACGCTAAAACAAATGCTTGAGACTGCACGCTATAAGCGTAATTCTCGGAGTTAAAAAGCTGTGTCTCAAACTCTTCAAAAGTTATAACTGGGTTTTTGCTATGCCAGCAGTTGTGTGCTACTTCGTGGTAAAAAACTGGTATCCATAATTCTTTTTTTAATTTTATATCGGGGTTGATATAAACTGACTGGGTTTTTGCCCCGTGATACATTATTTGGTCTTTTAATTTTGGGTCGGTTCTATAAAGCTTGCCCCCTAAAGCCCCGCTCATTAAATACTCGTGGGTCTCTAATAATTCTTTTGGCATTTCGCTTTTAACAGCGTCCATTAAGTTTATAACCCCGTTTATCTCTACTAAAAGAGTTTTAATTTGCTCGGCTTCCTTTTCTTTGGCTTGTTGTTGTAAGTAAAAATAGATTGATACCGCACCAATAATAAGAATTATTAAAAGTAGGAGAACTAAAAGTTTTCTCTTTGAAAAACCACTCATTTATTTTTTAACTTTGATTATTTGATTTTTAATCAAATTTTCAACAAAATCTTTGGCTTCTTGGAGTTTTTGTTTGCTTAATGCCTTTTTATCTCTTGATTGAACATAAAGATTAGCTATTTGTGTTTCTTTCTTTTTATCAATAGTGGGCATTTCCAATCCTTTTACTGTCGGCAAATCCGTGTTCGTCCTTACGCTTGCCGTTGTCATAGCTTGCTGAATTTGTTGTTTTCCAAAATCAGAATTTATAACCAAAGCTAACCATTCGGGCGATATGCCTTTCTTGGGTCTTATGCGAATTAAGAACGAGCCGAAAAACCATCCTTCTTGTCTTTTACCCATAACGGCGGCGTTGCCGACAGTCCCCATTTGGGTAATTACTACATCATCAGCTTTTATAGCTTTGTTTTTTATTGCTTCTGTTGTGTCGGTATAAAGATAGTCAAGTTTATCCAAAACCAAATCGTTCGGCTGTATATTTTTGCCCGTCAAATAAGGCGTTCCAAATTCTGGCGGAGCGTCTGGGCTTGTTGGGACGGTGCCGTAATCAATCAGAAGCGATAATTTCTCTAATTTCATTGTCTTTAATTTTGCCCTGCGAGTTTTCATTTCTTGGAAGTATTTTTGATAATAGTTAGGGTCAATTCTTGCGATAATATCAATCTCATCACTCCATCGCCAGAACGCCCGCTCAAGCTCTTTTTTAACCCCAGTCAATCCCAATACCTCGTTGAGTAATTGCTGGGATTTTTCGTAGTCGGCTTTGGCTTCTTTTTTGAGCTGAAATGCCTCTTTGACGATTTGCTCTACTTTCTGCTGGTCTTTAAGTGGTGGCACGAACACCTTGAGGTTATAGAGCGTTGGATAATCCAAAGCTATACGAGTTGTGCCATAAGCTACTCGCTCGTGTTGCAATTTGGCATAGTCAGTTAGTAAATAAGTAGAAAGATAGTGGGACAATAGTTTGTCTCTGTTCTTAATTCTCATCCTAACCATATGCTGGTTTATGTTGCCCGCTTTCATTTCATCTGGCACTACCGCAACACTACCAATTCTGCCTGTGATAGTGAAAAGAACATCGCCAGATTTTAATTGAGACCTCTTGAGCAATCCTTCGTGTGTATCTTCGGAGATAAAAGCAACTTCATCCAAAACAAGCTCATTTTCACCGATATTCTGTATTCTTAAAAATGGTATGCCGTGCTCAACATAGTTAGACCCCAGTGGCGTAGCACCACCCTTCAACCCAACCAAATCAGTTAGCTTTGAGAATTTAGAAACTTCCGTTTCATTCTCCAAAAACATTGGCAACCAGTATTGTGTATCGCCTCGTTTTTGAAAATCAACATCTTTATTCCAAAGCCAAAAGACATTCTGATTTTTTGTTTGTGCTTCTACCATAGATAACTATTAAATTCTTTTTTGAACTTAACCCATTCTCTTAACACATCGGGCACATCAGTATCTAAAGCACCTTTTAGCTCAATAAGAACTGGGTCTTGTTTTGTTTTGTTGCCCTTGCGGTCAGTCAGATACTCAATTACTCGCCCCTCATCATCCATAACCTCTCCTCTTTCATTTCTCTTATAAGTTTTTCTGCCTCGGATGTCGTATCCAATTTTTTGTAGATTAGCGAAGAAAATCGGGTAGCGTTCTGGAGTTTTGCCTTTAGGTTTTTTCAAAAATAGAACGCTTGATTTTACGCCAGCCCCGAAAGGCACAAAGGTTTCTTGAGGCAAGCTCACCACTGCTATAACTTGAGTTTTATTTTTAAGCCACGCCCTCACAAACTCCGTATTCGGGTTTGTTAAATCGCCATCGGGCAAAACTATACCCATTCGCCCGCCTTTTTTTAGTAGGGACAAACAACGCTCTATAAATAAAATATCTGGCACTTGCCCGCCACCCTTCTTACCAGTTAAAAGTTTTCCTTTTTCAAACTTGCCAGTTTCTTTATCTTTTTTCCACGCAAAGCCGAAATCATATCCCGAAAGAATGTTTGGGTCTTCAACTTTGCCCTTTGAGCCGAAGGGCGGATTGGTCGTTATAATATCGGCACTCTCTGGTGTAATTGTGCCTTTTGTGTTTTTTGTAAATTCATCAAAAGGAACAAGAGCATTGGAAGTCCAAATGCCAGTGTGTCCGTCATCGGTCATAACCATATACATCTTGGCAACTTTGGTAAGGTCATTATCAAAATCAACGCCCTTAATATGGGTGCTGGCGTATTCTTTGGTTTGCCCTCTCAAAATTTCTCTCTGGTCTGGCGTTAAATCAACATCATTAAGAGGATTGCCTTTTATATCAACCCAACCCTTTTGCTTTTTGGTAAGATTTCGGAAGTGATTGATTGCAAAAACCAAAAAGCCAGATGAGCCGCAGGCGGGGTCTAACACAACCTCGTCTGGCTCTGGTTCTAACATCTCCACGACTAATTTTTTAATTGGGTCTGGAGTAAAAAATTGTCCAGCGTCTCCCCTAAAATATCCACTCAAAAATGCTTGAAACGCCTCGCCCTTAACATCAGTGTCTAAAACGGTAATGTTTTCAAATTCGCTGACAACATTGGCAATTTGTCTTATTGGTATCTCTATCTTTTCCGAGCCGTCAAAAATACTCTTAAATTCTTCTCGGCTTTTTGCCTGCTCAAACAAATCAAAAATTCTTTTTTGAAATGTTCTGCTCGTGTCTTTATCTCGTATTTCGTCCCACTCTCTATCGTAAATTACAAATTCGCACTCCGCATTACGGCTTTTTTCGTCTTGGATTTTGGCAAATAAAAGATAGATGATTTGGTAAAAAACCTTTTCTTTTCTGCCAGATTTATAGTTAGCGTAGATATTGTCGTGAATACGCTTAAAAGTTGCCTGTAAATTACTTGATGGGCGAAGCTCTTTTTTGAGTATCTTTTTATCGCCATACTCTTGCCCATATTTTGGCAAGTATCCTTTCTCCTCATAACGGTCTGGCTCTTTTAATCGTTTCCAATACTTAAACTCTACGCCATTTGTCCAAACGCCTATTTGAGTAGTGGTGGCATTTACATACGCCTTGAGTTGTTTTTCTCCATCGGGAAACTTAATATCTGGCTCTTTGCACTCAACAATGATGTTGTGGTTTTCTCGCTTTTCTCTATCTTGTTTTGAACGATAAACAACAATGTCAGCTCTTTTGCTTTCATCTCTGCCAAGTTGGATTGGCACTTCAACATCAACAAGCTCTTTGGGGTAGCCGTATTCTTCAACAAGGCGGCGGGCGTATTCCTGCCTAACTTTTTCTTCTGGCGTTTCAACAATTTCAACGCCACGAATGTAGCAAATTATTTTGTTGGTCATAGTATGGTTGGGATTTAGTTCTCGTGGAAACAGAAAGCTCCCCACGAGCGGCAATCTTGCGATTGCCCAATAACATTCCTGCTATTGACCCAACCACGAGTGCTCAATGAGGAGCTTACTATCGTGGTTGGGAATTTTATTGCCACTACTTAAAAATAAGTGTTGGGCAAAATAAATTGTTAATCGTTTTATGTCATCGTTTTTTCTGATTTAGTAACTTCAAAATATCTTCTTTCCGATAACGCCTGTCTTTTCGCTCGCCAAAACGCACAGCAACCAAAATGCCCTTGTTGTCCCATTTCCGTAAGGTGTTTGGATGACATTTCAAAATATCACACGCCTCTTGAAGCGATATGAGTTCTGGCATTTCTTTATTGTTTTCGGTGCTTTTTGTCATTGACTTTTTGCCTACTATTGCTTAACATTATCATACAGCAGGTTGAGATAACCTGCAAATAATTACCCAAAAATTACAATTACTATGGCAAAAGAGTTTGTATTTAAGGACTTCCTGCGTCATACAGACCCACCACTTCTTGAGGAATACTGCAAAAAAGAAAACATTGACTATAAAAGCAAGAGCGGCGAGAAGATAGAAGAAGCGGTAAAAAGATTTGTGGGAGTGTGGGAAGGTCTGGAAAACAAAAAACGATACAAAGTAGAGCTTGATTTTCGGACAATCAACGACTTAACACCACAAAGTGGTTTTTTGAACTTGATTGCCGAGGCAAAACAGCAAAGCGAGAAACTGCCAGAGCAAAAGTTAGAAGAAATGGGAAGCCATAATGCTTCGCTCTGGTTTTTTCTTAACAAACCAAAGATTTTTGACGAAGCGTCTGTGAGGTATGAAGTTGAGGATACTCTTGGCTGGAAAGAAATAGAGGCACAAAAGAAAGGGGCGGACGAAGTAGTGAATAAAGAAACAGAACTGGCAAACGCAGTTAAAGATTTTCTTCATGGTGCGGAGTTTAGGGCTGGAAGGTGCACCGCAGAGTATTACAAAGTTAATGACCTTGTTTGCTATGTTGTTTATCCAGAAGATTGGGCTGATTTTGATATAAGTTACGACACAAGAGATAAGCTAAACAAACGATTGCCACGCAAGCCAGTTTTCAAAATATACTTTCTCTATGACCCTGCCACTGGACGATTAAGCACCAAAGCAAAGGGCGGATGGAAAAAAACTAAAGAGTTTCAAAAGATTTTTGCTTCTGCTATTTTGGGGCAACAACTTGATACCAGTAAGGACAGGGTTTTTGATTTGAACAGATTAAAAGATTTGAACTTCGGCTTTCCAACGCCGCCAGAAGATGGGGTTAAGTTCGTAAGAGTTAAGCTATTGCGTTTTAGTTATCCAGACGCCAGTGGTCGCAGAATTACGCTTGACTTAAAGGGTGGAGAGCGAAATGGACTGGAAGATATGTGTGAGTTTATCAATAACTTACAAATACCACTGGGGCAATTAAACATCTCGCAGGTTTCAATTCAAGTAAAGTTTCCGCAACCGAGTAAAGGGATGAAAGGAGAAGTTACCGCCCATCTCACTCATCCGAACTCGTGGGATTTAGGCAATAAAGTTCTCCATAGAAAAGTCAAAACATATCTCAAAAACTGGGGTATTGATAAGGGATTTTCAAATGCGACAGATACTCAATAATCTACCCCTGCAATACCCGTGCAGGTTTTCGTATCAGGAATTGCAAGACCTTTTCGGAAACGAGACGGCGGGCTTATTAGATAAGCTCAACTTTTTGGAAGAAGATAGCCCAGCAAAAAGCGTATTTTGTCCGAGTTGCCAAAATGAGCACGAAATAGTTATCAGTCCAGCAAAAGAAGCGTTTGTTGTCTGCACTGACGAGGACACTGGGCGAATACCAATAGACCCTCAAACGCTCAAGCGGTGGCAATTTAATCTGCCGAAGTTCTTGGAATTGGTGGCAAAAGAATTAAAGATTAGGGGCGATGTAAAAAATGTTGTAGCGAATGATTTGTGGCAGGTTGGGACGCTACAAAAAGACGGCGGGCATTTTCTTGTTTTTTACAGCAGGATAAATGATATAAACTCCCACGCCGCATTTTTTGACGCTTTCAAATCTCCTGTTAGAGCTTTTGTGATTTTTACAAACACCGAAACTCCCTTAATCAACTTGAATAGAGCCGAGGCGATAGTTATGCCTATCGCAGATTTTGTGGAGCTAAAAACAAAGTCGTTATCTTGGGATATAAACACATTTCAAGACCACTTGCTTACAGCTTTTCGGCAGGTTGTTTTCTACCCCAGCAATGGTGATTTGGTTGTGCTTGGCAAAAGGCTCGGCAATATCACGCCGAGTAGCCCAGAATACTTTTTTGTCCTTGTCTTATGGGAGAGCTTTAATCAACCCGTGAGCCACAACGACATTTTTTCTTACTGCAAAGAGAAGTTGAGCAAGCAAAAGGATTATACAGATACCGCCCAAGCGTTCTGCAACAAGATGAATAGCAATGTCAAAAAGCTGATTAAAAATAATGCCGTGGATAGAATTTTTGTAAGCACTAAAACCCCTAACCGCTTAAATGCGTATAAAATGACTAATCCAAATCCAGAGTAGAAACTCGTCAGAATTGTCAGAATTTTGAGATAGAGGCAATTTGCGAAAGAGGACACACTGATAATGTCAGTGTGTTTTTTGTTAGTCGGCAAAGGACACACGGGGTCGTTTAATCATTAACATAACAAAAAATTATATGACCAAACCATTAAAAAAGGGTCAGCCAGAGGACGATTACAAATACATCCCTTTGGACGACTACCAGAACTATCTATACACCTTTGATTTGGGAGCCGCCGCTTCACTGGTAACGGCGGGTTTTGAGCTTGTCTCTTTAGACAAAGCCAATCCACGAAAAGTCCAGTTCATCTTTCGCCGAGAAGTCGGCATTGAAAAGGTCGTTGATGACTACTGGGCAGACCGCTTGGAAGTTAAAGCGAGGGCGTTCTTTGACAATGTAAAAATGTTGAAGAACCGAATTTACTCGGAATAAATTTATGCTGTCGGATGAGCAAATAACCAAATATCAGACACTTTATAAAAACCGCTACGGCAGAGGCATCAGCCGAGAGGAGGCGTATGAGCAGGGCGTAAAACTCATCCGACTTGTTGAATTGATTTACAAACCGATGACCGAAGCCGAATACCAAAAGTTGCAGGAACGCCGCCGACAAACTGGCGACTTAAAAACCTAACAAAACCTAACATTACAAAACTATGGAATTACAAACCATTACAATTAAAGAATACCTGACCCGCAAAGGCATTGCCCTCCGTGAGAGCGGGAGAGAAATCATTACCCAATGTTTTTTTAACGGCTGTGATAAAGACAGCCGAGACAATGAAGCCCACCTCTATTTTGATACCGAAACTGGGCAATACGAGTGCAAGAAATGCGGGGAGAAAGGCAACATTATAACGCTTGCCAAGCACTTTGGAGACAGCATACAAGAGATTGCACTTAATCCGATAAAATCCGATAAAAATATCCGAAAATATCCGAAATTTGACGCAGAGCTGGTTGATACCTGCCACTTGGCACTTCCAGCCAATATCCGCCAGTATTTGAACGCCAGAGGCGTTTCTGACGCCGTTGTGGACGCCCACAAGCTCGGCTGGGGCAAGTTCTATGGCAAAAACTGGATTACCATACCCATACCAGATATTTATGGGGCATTTCGGTTTTTCAAGTTGCGGCAAGACCCAAATGCGGGCGATGAAAAAATTACTTACCCCAAAGGGATTGAAGCCCAGATTTACGGCTGGGAAATGCTAACAAATGCTAACAATCCGATTGTCATTTGCGAGGGCGAGCTGGACAGGTTGGCGTTGCTTTCAAAAAATATATCAGCTATTACTTCAACACACGGGGCAATGACATTCAAACAAGAATGGTCGGAAAAGGTCGGAAAAGGTCGGAAAATCTACATCTGCTATGACAACGATGACGCTGGCAAAAAAGGAGCAGAGAAAGTGGCAAAAATGGTGGAAAATGGTGGAAATGAAACCTACATAATCACACTGCCGCAGGAAGTCGGCGAAGGCGGCGATATTACCGATTACCTCGTAAAGCTCAATGGCAATCCCGATGACTTATTTGGAAAATACGCAAGAAAGTTTGACCCCTCCGAGAAGTTAGGACGCATTATGAGAATAGAAAAATTGGAGAGGGAAGTAAGTTTTAGTGAGTGGCAAGAAACTATAAAAAATAATTTTCCAGAGTTATTATTTCCTGCCGAAATTGGATTATCAATTATTTCCCAACTTCTTATTAAAGAAATCACCAATCCGTTTGCGTTAGTGTTGGTTGATGTTCCATCGGCGGGCAAAACCATAACCATAAACTTCTTTTCAGAAATTGAAGGATTAACCTATGCAACCGATAAATTTACACCTGCTTCTTTTGTTTCAAATGCCACCAATGTAAAAAGAGAGGACTTATCAAAAATAGACCTTCTGCCCCGCTTAAAATACAAGTTGTTTCTTATCAGAGACCTTTCAACTATTTTTTCAAAACGAGAGGAAGATTTGAATGAATGTTTGGGATTACTGACCAGAGTGCTGGATGGCGAGGGATTGAACACTGATACGGGAGTGCACGGGCAAAGACATTATGTTGGCGAGTTCCTTTTTATGATTTTAGCTGGTTCAACGCCAATACCGCCACGAGTATGGAAAATGATGGGCAATCTCGGCTCTCGGCTCTTTTTTCTGAATATGGGCGTCAAAGAAAAAAGCGAAGAAGAATTGGCTGAACAAATCACCACTCTTGCTTACAAAGAAAAAGAAAAAATCTGCCGTTTAACCACAAAACACTTTCTTCAAACGCTTTGGCAAAAAAATCAAAACGGAATTGAGTGGAACAAAACTCAAGACAAGAAAGAAGATAAAATTATCATTGCTCGTTGTGCCCGATTATTAGCCAAACTGCGAGGAGTTCTCAATGTCTGGAAAGATAAATCTCAAGAAGGCGAAGTATATGACTATAACTATCCTGTGATTGAAAAACCAGACCGTATCAATCAATTATTTTACAATCTGTGCCGAGGACACGCTGTGGTGTGCGGCAGAACGCAAATAAACCGAGACGATTTGAAACTGATTGTGGAGCTGGCTATTGATAGTTCACCCACCATACGAGCAAAACTTTTTAGAAAGTTATTAGAAAATAATGGAGTAATGAAAACGAGCGAGGTAGAAATCGCCCTGCAATGTTCCAAGCCCACGGCTCTGAAGGAAATGGAGACGCTAAAGATTTTGGGTGTCTGTCTTATCATTCAAGATGGCTATGGCGAAGTCGGTGAGCCAGAAAAAACTATACATCTTTCGGAAGATTTCAAATGGTTTCTAACTGATGAATGTAGAGCTATACGAGTATTGCCACTTATTACAAAACCAGAAGTCGTAAAACAAGACACACTGGCAGATTTGCTTTAGCGATTACCAATCAATAAAGGAAATCTGACGCTGTGTATTATTAAATAATTTTAGAAATATGAACGAAGTATCAAAAAATCAAAATAAGGAACTGGTAAAGAAAGAAGAAAGGCAAGCCGAGATAGAAAGATTACGCAAGATTTTTGCTGGGGATATAGATTTTTCTGATTCTAATTCTCAAATAGGAGAACTTGTTGATTTGCTGAACAAAAAGAAATTGACCGCCGAGGACGAAAAAGAGAGAGACAAGCTCCAACTGGAAATCGCAAAGGCATTTGGACTCAAGAATGGTCTTTGGGCGATTAATATAAGTTATAACAAATACTATAAGTTTTTAGCCACCGCACGGGGTATGCTGGTGAAGGAATATGACTGCAAAACACCCATAGAGCTTATGCTGGCTGATAGAATCGTAGCAAACTATTGGCGTTCAATGAGATTAGATTCAACGCTTAATCGTCTTATAGAAAAGGAGGATAGCGGTTATACTTTTGACAACTTAAAAATAAATACAATAAGAGAATTAAACAAAGGATTGGAATCTGCCAGTAGACAATTAAATACAAGTATACTTCTCCTAAAAGAACTCAAACAGCCAAAATTGAATGTTAAAGTAAATACCGAGAATGCCTTTATAGGGCAGAATCAGCAATTTAATGTGAACAGACAAAATGAGCAACAACAAAGTGAAATCATTGAACCCAAATAATTTAGGACTTTTAGTTGAGGAGTGTCAGAAAATAAAAATCTCGGATTTTCTGAAAAAGAGCAGGACAGAACTGAAAGAAGCTATGATTAAATCCGAGCTGGAAGTGGACGGATTGAGCATAGAACTAACGACATCAAGAACTGGCTACAACGGGGTAAGGTTTTGGTTTAAGTGTCCGCTATGCGGATTGCGTGCTGGAGTGCTGTTCAGACATCCAGTGAACGACACGATAGGTTGCAGGCGGTGCTTAAAGCTGGAATACCGAAAACGGAGATATAAGGGTATGATTGAAAATAGATTGCTTGACTCCCCAGAAAGTGGTAATATGTAGACGTTGACCCGTTGCCCAAATACCCGTGAGTTTTTTAATGAGTTTCTGCACCCAAAGGGGCGGTCTGCCAGAAGCTCATCCTCACGGAGAAAGCAACTGGGTCAACCAGACCGTCCCTTTAAGTGTAAATAAGACAGATGGATAAATATCTCTTACAACTTAAAAATGAGTTCGGAAAGTATGGCAGTTGGGCTATATGGGATGAAGATGGATGTATTGCTCCGTTAATCAGCAAAAACAATTTTGAAATTTTGATAAAACCAAACATTATCTTTTTGGGATTGAATGCAAGTATAAAACTCCCGAACGATTGGATAAATTACCACAGTGAATGCCAAGAGTTTAAGAAAAAGAAATGGGGGCAAGAATTTATCAAAAATTTAGCAGATTTAATTATGTCTGATGAATTTTCTACTTTAAGAGGGGCTTATATGACTGACATAATAAAAGATGTTGATTTTCCAGAAAGTTCAAAGGTTATGGCAAAGATTAAAAATAATCCTGAAATTTTATCTCGGAGTAAAGAAATTTTTGAAAAAGAGTTAAGTTTATTATCCAAAATCTTTTTAACTGATAAGTTTCAAGTAATTTGTATGGGACGAGATGCTTTTGACATACTTTGCCGAATTTGGGATATACCAACAAAAAAAGTTTCAAATAAAATGAGGTCTACGACTATTGAAAGAAGTATCAATACTTTTGAGATTTTAGAAATCTATCATTATGCGTATCGCAAAAAAGAAAAAATCAAACAAGATTTAAGAGAAATAACTAAAAATGTCAGATAAAAATACCAAAATTAAATACTTCATTTACGCCAGAAAGTCATCGGAGAGCGAAGACCGACAAGTGCAATCCATTGATGACCAAGTAAATCGGCTCAAAAAGTTTGCCAGCGATTTTAATTTGGATATTAAGAAAACCTATACCGAGGCGAAGTCGGCGAAGAAACCAAACAATCGCCCACTCTTTGATGAGATGATACAGCGAATTGAAAACGGCGAGGCAAGTGGGATTTTATGCTGGCAGATAAACCGCCTATCTCGCAACCCGATTGATAGCGGAAAGTTGAGTTGGTTATTGCAAAGAGGAGTTTTGAAATCAATCCAAACCATAGACCGCCAATATCTCCCAGAAGACAATGTGCTGATTTTCAGTGTAGAGAGCGGGGTAGCCAATCAATACATTTTGGATTTAAGCAAAAACACAAAGCGGGGTATGCTCTCCAAGTTGGAGAAAGGGTGGCAAACGGGAGTAGCCCCACTCGGCTATCTCAACGACAAAGAAAATAAAACTATCATCAAAGACCCAGAGCGTTTTAATCTCATCCGCAAGATGTGGGACTTAATGCTCACGGGCAACCACACGCCGCCGAAGATTTTGGATATTGCGAATAAAGAGTGGGGTTTTCGGACGAGAAAGTTTAAGAGAATTGGCGGCAACGAATTATCCCGAAGCGGCATTTACAAGATTTTTACGAGTTTATTTTACGCAGGGACTATTGAAAATGCAGGAGTGCAATACGCAGGACAGCACGAGCGGATAATTACACTTGAGGAATATGACCGAGTGCAAATGCTTCTTGGTAGAAAAGGCAAGCCCAGACCAAAGCACCACGAGTTCGCTTTCACGGGGTCTATGCGGTGCGGCGTATGCGGCTGTCTTTATACTGCCGAGACAAAAAAGAAACTCCTTAAATCAGGCGAGATACGAGAGCATACCTATTACCACTGCACGAGAAAAACGACAAAGATTAAATGTAATCAGAGAAAAAATATCCCAGTGGACGATTTGGAGATAGCCATTGAGAAGGAAATAGAAAAATACACTATCCTGCCAGAGTTTTTGCAGTGGGCGTTAGAGGGTTTGAATAAAAAGAATGATACCGAGATTGAGGACAGGACAAAAGTTTATGAAATGCGACACAAAAACTTGGTAGAAACCCAAAAGGAGCTGGATGAGCTTACCAAGATGAGATACCGCCAGCTCATTGATGACGAAATCTTTATCAAAGAGAAAAATACGCTCTCCAGCAAAATCGCTCAAATGAAAGAAAATTTGCGAGAAACCGAAACACGAGCCGAGAAATGGCTTGAGCTTACCGAAAAAACATTTGCTTTTGCCACTTACGCACGAGTCGCCTTCTTGAGAGCTAACAAAATGGGCAAAGTAGGGTTAGAACTAAAGAAAGAAATCTTATTAGCACTCGGCAAAACGCCGATAATTAAAGACCAAAAGCTCGCTATTGAGCCGAATGAATGGTTTGCGGAGATACAAAATGGCTATCCTGCGTTGGAAAAGAAATACTTAAGGTTAGAACCGACAAAAATGCCGATGAATAAAGCAAAAACAGAAGCTCTCGCCTCTGTTCGTGCACACTGGCTCCCCCAATAAGACTCACACCTATTCATAATTTAAATCCAAATGACCCTATATTTGACACCCTTAAGAAAGAATATGAAGGATATAGTGATTGGTGGAGGAAAATATGTAAAGAAGGCAGGAAAGCGCGGGTACATTTTGTAAACAGCAACATAGGTGCAATTCTGATACTTAATGAGGAAAACGAACCAATAGATTCAATACCTCCACTTCCAAAGAAAAGAAGATTAAAGATATGCACAATAAAAGTAAGCCGTAGGGGTTTTAAAATAGGCGAATTGTTTATAAAAATATGTATACAAACTGCAATACAAAAAAACATTGATGAAATATATCTAACTCATTTTACTGAAGAAAATGATTATCTTGT